>Ga0213836_100113_pt1 | contig 80412 bp, 75 predicted proteins | sample SWPATP03_FD_160578 | JGI IMG/M metagenome (GOLD analysis project Ga0213836, IMG submission 160578) | Coastal seawater microbial communities from Marineland, Florida, United States - SWPA TP0 #3 | ecosystem: Environmental > Aquatic > Marine > Coastal | place: USA: Florida | collected 2016-08-05
TCGTCAGGCTCATAACCTGAAGGCCGCAGGTTCAAATCCTGCCCCCGCAACCAAATCATCATTATCGAAAAACACCCGTAGCCATAAGCTGCGGGTGTTTTGCGTTTGTGGCCTAACCGAACCGCATCGACGGCCGATACGGGTCTGCCAAAGACGGATGGCGACAGATGGGTTCGGTTTTGCTGGGCTTCTCCTCGGACAATCCTGACAGCTCTTCGAGCGACGCTCGAGTTGCTAGCCTCTGCCAGGGCTTAAGACGTAGCTGCACGGGCGCAGGTTTCAGCGCTCAAATGAAACTGCGAAGCCGCTTTTCCTTTCTTGAGGTTGCAGGTTTGCCGTTCGCTGCACTATCGTGAAAGCCGATTGCCTGATGGAGGTTACCATCCAAGGGCGGCGGCCTGCCGAAAGGTTTGCCGCTGACCGACATCCCTCCAAATATGATGACGTTTGGACCCGTAGGCGCTGAGGCCATGACAGGCTGTCAGTGAAACAAAGGAATGACATGTCTGATTTCGATTTCTTTTCCGCCAAGCGCCCGTCGACCCTTTCGACCGGCGCGATGATTGCCACGTCGCATCCGCTCGCCACCGCAGCCGGTCTGGAAGTCCTGCAGGATGGCGGCAATGCTGTCGACGCAGCGATTGCGGCTGTCTCCGTCCAATGCGTCGTCGATCCCCTGATGACCGGTATCGGTGGCGATTGCTTTGCGCTCTACGCACCTGCGGGCGGTGCGGTCAAGGCGCTCAACGGTTCGGGCCGCGCGCCTGCCGCCGCCTCCGTTGCAGCCCTTACAGAGCTCGGCATAAACGGCGAGATTCCCCAGACAAGCCCGCATTCGGTCACCGTCCCGGGTGCCATTTCCGCCTGGTGCCGTCTCCACACCGACCATGGAACTCTACCGCTCGAGCAATTGTTCATGCGCGCGATCGGCTATGCGCGTTCCGGCTTTCCCGTCACGCCTCGTGTCGCGATGGACTGGAAGGGCAATGAAAAAGTCATCGCCGGCGACAGCCACGCCGCTGCGGTGTTTCTGCCTGAAGGCAAGGCGCCCGTTGCAGGCGATGTCATCCGTCAGCCGCTTTTGGCAGACCGCCTCGAGGAGATTGCTGCAGGCGGGGCTGCCGCCTTCTACGAAGGGGAAACGGCGGAAAAGATGGTTGCCCATCTGCGCTCGCTCGGTGGTCTGCACACGCTCGAGGATTTCGAGGCCGGCACGGATGGCGCGAACTGGGTGGATCCGGTCAGCGCCAGCTACAAGGGTTTCGACGTCCACGAGTGCCCGCCGAATGGACAGGGGCTGGCGGCGCTGCTGATCCTGAAGATCGTCGAAGGCTTCGATCTCGCCGCCATGGACGAGGCGGATCGGATCCATGTCCACGCGGAGGCGACCAAGATCGCCTATCATCACCGCGACGCCCTGATTGCAGACCCCGAGCATTGCGCGGGCGTTGCCGAACAGCTGTTGTCCGATGAAGTCGCTGCGACGCTCCGCAGCCGCATCGACATGAAGAAGGCATTGCCGCCGGTTCTGTGGGACGAGCCAGAACACAAGGACACGATCTATCTCTGCGTCGTCGATACGCAGGGCAACGCGATTTCCTTTATCAACTCGATCTTCCATCCCTTCGGCTCGACGCGTCTCGACCCGAAGACCGGCGTGCTGTTCCACAGCCGTGGCGCGTCTTTCCGGCTGATCGAGGGGCATCCGAATGCGATCGGCCCGTCGAAGCGCCCGATGCACACGATCATTCCCGGCATGGTGACGCAGGATGGCAAAACGGTGATGCCGTTTGGCGTGATGGGCGGCCATTACCAGGCAGCGGGTCATGCGGCCTTCCTGTCGGGCGTGATCGACAGAGGTCTCGATTTGCAGGCGGCCATGGACGTGCCGCGCAGTTTCGGCTTCGGCGGCGTGCTGGAACTCGAGCCCACCGTCAGCCCGGCGGTGCGGGCAGATCTTGAAGCGAGGGGCCATGTGCTGAAGATCGTCACCAGCCCGATCGGAGGCAGTCAGGCCATTCGCATCCGCGACGGCCTGCTCGAGGGCGGGTCGGACAGCCGCAAGGACGGCATGGCGCTCGGCTTCTAGCCATGGCGGCGTATTCCGTTACCGTCGTTCAGAAGTGCAAAAAGCCCGCCGAGTGCGGGCTTCTTGTCGTTCTAGCGGACGGAGGTACGCCCTAGCGCCACTGTTTCATTTCCGCATCCACTAGCGCGCGCCATGCCTGGGAATCGATCAGAGCCTGCGGAAACAGGCCCGGGATCTTGAAAAACGGGGCCGAGGGCTGCTCGTCCGAACTTTTGGCAGCGGCGGAGAGAAGCTCGTCGCGGCGCGGATCGTTGCAGTCCTGTAGCCGGCAAACGGCCGCAAGCCAGACGCCGACGACGTGCGCATAGGCCGCCCCATCCTCGCCTTGGCCGAGAACCTCGACTGCGGGTCCGAAAATACGCTGCGGGATCTTCTGGCTCGTATCCATCGCGATCTGCGCGCAGCGATGCGCGATTGTCGGATTGGCAAAGCGTTGCAGAAGCTGCTGGATATAGGCCGAAAGGTCGATTCCCGGCACCGGGTCGAGCGTCTTGACCACGGTGTTGAGATGTCGCTCGACATCCGCAACATGCCGTTCGACCGTCATCACGTCACGGGTGCATTCCAGCCCGTCCAGCAGGCCCAGATGCGCAAGCAGCGTATGCGAACCGTTGAGAAGCCGCAGCTTCATTTTTTCATAGGGCTCGACATCGACGGCAAAGAGGGCGCCGGCGGCTTCCCATTGCGGTCGGCCGGAGACGAACTCGTCTTCGATCACCCATTGCAGAAACGGCTCCGTATCGAGCGCCAGTGCGTCTTCGACGCCGAGCAGTCGGGATGCGCGCTGCCGGGTTTCTTCCGTGGCGGCGGGCACGATCCTGTCCACCATGCTGGAGGGAAAGGCACCGTTCTCGGCAATCCATTCGGCAAGAGCCGGGTCGCGCCGGTTTGCCATGTCGAGCACCAGCCGCCGCAGGATCTTGCCATTGGACGGAAGATTGTCGCAGCAGAGCACGGTGAAAGGCGCGACATCCAGGTTGCGTCGAAGCGCCAGCCCTTCGACGATGAAACCGATCGGGCCGACCGGCGCCTGCGGGTTTTGAAGATCCGCGGCAACGGAGGGGTGATCGGGATCGAGGCCGCCTGTCGTCGGATGCAGCCCGTAGGCCTTTTCGGAGACGGTGAGTGTGACGATCCGGATGTCGGGGCTGGCGAGATAGGCCAGAACCTGGTCGCGCTGGTCCGCAGCGCAGATCCAGTCGACGGTCGAACCGATCACCTGGGAACGATCGCCCTCGGTGTCGCGCACGGTGATCGAGTAGAGCCCGTCCTGTTCGGCAATCGCTTTGACCGGCTCCGGCGAGCGCAGGTTGACGGCAACGATGCCCCAGGGACCGAACTCCGCCTCGAGCGCCTTTTGGGTGTAGACCGCCTGATGCGCCCGGTGAAAGGCACCGAGCCCGAAATGCACGATCCCGGGGCGAAGTTTCGTGCGGTCGAATGTCGGACCGGTTACGGTTTCAGGCAACTCCGTCGCGGATGAAAGTCTCTGCAGGGTCATTCTTTTGCTCCAAATTGCGGATGGCTGAGCGCGCGCTCGATGCCGCGCAGTTCCGCCAGTCCCTTCAGCCGGCCGATGGCCGGATAGCCCGGCTGAGCGCCACGGGTGAGATCGTCTAGGATCTCCTGACCATGGTCCGGCCGCATGGCAATCCTGTGGTCTTCACGTCCTTCGCGATGGCGCCGCTTCTCCTCCTTCAACAGGGCGGCGATGACCGCCACCATGTCGGTACCGCCTTCGAGATGCTCGTCTTCGAAGAAGGAGCAGGGCAAGGAGTCCGCATCGCGCGTCACGTTGCGCAGATGGACGAAATGGATGCGGTCGGCGAAACGCTCGGCAATCCGGGGAAGATCGTTATCCGCACGTGCGCCGAGCGAGCCGGAGCAGAGCGTCACGCCGTTGGCGCGGCTGTCGACTGCTTTGAGCATATGGGCGTAATCGTCTTCGGTCGAAAGAATCCGCGGCAGGCCAAGCAGCGGCCATGGCGGATCGTCCGGATGAGCGCAGATGTTGATCCCCACCTGTTCGGCCACCGGGACGACTTGCGACAAGAAATCGACGAGGTTCGACTGCAGCTTTTCGCGGTTGATGCCGTGGTAAGTCCTCAGCTTTTCCAGAAGCTGGTCGAGCGAGTAGCCGTCCGCCGAGCCCGGCAGCCCGGCACCGATGTTGCGGCCGAGTGCTGCGATCCTGTCGTCCGCGAGCTCGGAGAAGCGCCTCGCCGCTTTGTCCTGCAGGGCTTCCGGATAATCGGCGGCCGCATCCGGTCGCTTCAGAATATGGATGTCGAAGGCGACGAAATTGGTAAGGTCGAAGCGCATTGCCTTTGCGCCGTGCCGCGTTTCCCAGCGCAGGTCGGTGCGGGTCCAGTCGAGGACCGGCATGAAATTATAGCAGACTGTGCGAATGCCGCTTTGCGAAAGGCGGCGCAGGCTTTCCTGCCAGTTGGCGACATGGGTGCGCCAGTCGCCGGTCTGGGTCTTTATCTCTTCCGAGACAGGCACGCTTTCGACCACATCCCAGTAAAGGCCGCCGGCCTTGATTTCCGCGTGTCGCTTCTCGATCTCGTCGGCCGGCCATACGGCCCCTGTCGGGATGTGATGCAGGGCGCTGACAATGCCCTCCGCGCCGGCCTGCGCCGCATCCCTTACCGAAACCTTGTCTATCGGTCCGAACCACCGCCAGGTATGCTTCATTCTGTTCTTCCCGTTTCATGGTCGAAAAGTGCGATCTGCACCTTACAGGCGACGGAACGGTCCGAAGCCTGTTCAAAGGCGCTCACCGCGTCCTCGAGTGGATAGGTATGCGAAAGGATTGGCCGCACATCGATGGCGCGCCGAGAAATCAGGTCGACCGCTTCCGCAAACTCGCGATCGAAGCGCTGCGAACCGCGCCAGTTGATTTCCTTGCCGACCAGCATGTTGAGCGGGATCGTGACATCTCCCGTCACGCCCACCTGAACAAGAGTTCCTCGCGGCTTCAGGGCTGCAAAGGCGGTGCGAAGCGCTGGGCCGGCGGCAGAGCAGTCGAAGGCCACATCGACCGTGCCTTTGCCTTCGAGATAGGGCGAAAGCGCTTCCGCGTTTTCGGCCACGTTAACCGTTTCGGTCGCTCCCATGGCGGGAGCCCGGGCAAGGGCTGCGTCGGCGAGATCGGTGACGATGATCTCGGCAGCACCTGCATACCGGGCCGCAGCGACGGTCAGAAGGCCGATCGGTCCAGCGCCGGTCACCAGCACGCGCTTGTTTTTGAGATCGCCGGCCTGGGAGACTGCATGAAGGCAGACTGCGAGCGGTTCCGCGCAGGCGGCTTCCTCAGGCGAAACATCGGCCGACACGGGATGGCACTGGATTGCCGGCACCACGAGATGATCGCGGAACATGCCCTGTTCGTGCGGCAGGCGCATGGCGCTGCCCATGAACCGCATTTCGAGGCAGTGGATCGGCTGCCCAATGCCGCAATAATGGCAATGGCCGCAGGGTTGGGACGGATTGACGGCGACCAGGGTGCCGACGATGAGACCGGAAACGCCGTCTCCGATCGCTTCGACGAAGCCGGATGCTTCGTGTCCGGAAATGATCGGTTCGCGCACGCGGATCGGGCCGAAGCCGCCGTCCTGGTAATAATGCAGGTCAGAGCCGCAGATGCCGCCCATCGCCATGCGCAGGAGCACTTCACCGGGGCGAGGAGCTTTATAACCCTCGCTCTCGACCTTGAGATCGCGTTTGCCATGCAGGCGGACGACGCGGGTAAGCATGGGGATAGCCTCGTTTCATGCGTTTCGATCGGTCATTCCGCGCCGGTTGCCCGACGCGGAATGTTTGTCGGTATCAGCGGATCAGGCCCATTTCAGTCGGCAGCCACAGCGTGATTGCCGGCACGAATGTGATCAGCACCAGTGCGAGCAGCAGCGGCACCAGCCAGGGCAGGATGGCCATCGTAGTGCGCTCGACGGACAGTTTCGCGACGCGGGACAGGACGAACAGCACCATGCCGAGCGGCGGGTGCAGCAGTCCGATCATCAGGTTCAGCGTCATGATCAGACCGAAATGCACCGGATCGATGTCGAACTGCAGCACGATCGGCAGCAGGATCGGCACCAGAATGGTGATGGCGGCGATCGTATCGAGGAAGCAGCCGACGAACAGCATCAACAGGTTGACGAGGATCAGGAACACCCACTTGCTGTCGGTCAGGCTGGTGATCGCCGTAGACAGAAGCTGCGCCGTCTGGCTGACCGTCAAAAGCCATGCAAAGACGGAGGCCGCGGCCACGATGAACAGCACGGAGGCCGTCGTTTCGATCGTGTCGAAGGTTGCCTTGGCAAGCGATTTGAAGGTCATGGTGCGATAGCGCACGAGGCCGAGGAACAGCGACCACAGCACGGCGGCAACGGCTGCCTCCGTCGGCGTGAACCAACCCATCGTCATGCCGCCGATCAGGATGACCGGGGTCATCAGCGCCATGACGGCGGAGAAGTCGAAATACCAGTCGCAGGCGAGAAGCACGACGAGCGCGATCAGGATCGACAGGTTGAGCGATAGCCCGGTCAGCGTCAGCAGATAGATACCCAGCGGCACCATGGCCACAACAAGGACCTCCGTCGATGCGCTGAGGATATTCCTCCAGCTGAACGGCGTATCGGAACCCCAGCGTTTCACATAGGCGAAGATGGCAACGGTCAGCATCATCAGCACCGTCATGACGACGCCCGGCACGATGCCGGCCATGAACAGCGCGCCGATCGAAACGTTGGCCATCATCCCGTAGATGACGAAGGGCAGCGATGGCGGAAAGATCGGACCAAGCGTTGCCGATGCCGCGGTGACGCCGACGGCGGCCTCGATCGGATAGCCGTGGTCCTTCATCGCCTTGATCTCGATCGTGCCGATGCCGGCAGCGTCGGCAAGCGCCGTTCCGGACATGCCGGAAAAGATGACCGAACCGATGATGTTGACCTGCGCCAAACCACCTTTCATCCAGCCGACCAGCGCGACTGCGAAAGAGTAGATGCGGCCGGTCACGCCGGCGCTGTTCATCAAGTTGCCGGCAAGAATGAAGAAGGGAACGGCCAGAAGCGGGAAGCTCTCGACACCGGCAATCAGCCGCTGCGCGACGATGATGTCAGGCGCAACATTGTAAAAGACGATGTAGAGGACCGACGAGGTTGCCATGGAGATGGCGACCGGAAGACCCAGCACCATCAGGAGAAGAAACGAACCGATAAGCAGCAGCATGAAATCAATCCTCGGCGTTCTGGAATTCTTCGGGGCGCTCGAGCACCGAATAACCGCGGCGCATGTTGGCGACGAAAACCTGGATGGAGCGCAGCAGCATCAGCACGAAGGCAACCAGCACGCTGTAGAAGACGATGTTGCGGGGCAGGTTCACGGTGACCATCTCCTCGCCCTCGACGATCTCCATGTACCGCCACATCAGCCATGATCCGTAGGCAAAGAAACCGACCCGGATAATGTCGACCAACGTCGCCATGATGCGCGTCACATGCGGCGGCAGGTAGTGATAGAGAACGTCCACCTGAATGTGGCGCGACATGCGCACGCACATGACGGCACCGAGGAAAACCACGCCGATCAGGCAATTGACGGCGATTTCCTCTGTCCAGGCATAGCTGTCGTTGAGGACGTAACGGGTAAAGAACTGCAGGAAGACGCAGCCCGTCATCACCCAGAACAGGGCAAGCGTGACCCAGTCCTCGAAGGCATAGATTTTAAGGTCCACATCGACGGGCGCTTCGTCGAATGTATGGGCGAGCTCCTCAGGGGTCACCTGAGTGTGGATTTCCGGGGATGTCGACATGGATCCGATCCAGTTTCACGAAGGGAAGGCGCGGCTCTTGCGAGCCGCGCGAACGTTGGCGTGATCCGCGTTACTTGATGGCGCGGATGGCTTCCCAATCGGATTTCGCGTAGCCGAACTCTTCGAAGGTCACCTTCTCGAGCACCGTCTTTTCGAAGTCGGCCTTGTCGACTTCAACAACGTTGAGGCCGCGCTTCTTGAAGTCCTCGACGAGCGCCTTTTCGCGTTCCTCGATGATCTTGGTGGTGCGGGTGGCAGCTTCCTGCGTCACTTCCGTGAAGATCTTCTTGTCTGCGTCCGACAGGCTTGCCCAGCGGCTCTTGGAAATGACCGTGTTGAGATGGTCGACGATGTGACCGGACAGAACGATGTTCTTCTGGACTTCAAAGAACTTCTTCGCCTCGATCGTGGTCAGCGGATTTTCCTGGGCGTCGACCGTGCCGTTCTGCAGGGCGAGATAGACTTCCGCAAAGGCGATCGGCGTGGTGTTGGCGCCGCAGGCCCGTGGCATGGCAAGGTATGCCGGAACGTCCGGAACGCGCATCTTGACGCCCTTCAGATCGGCGCATTTTTCAATCGGCTTGTTGGATGTCGTATGGCGCGTGCCATAGTAGCTGACGGCTGTGATCACGTTGCCGGTCTTGTCTTCATAGCCCTTGGAGAGACGCTTGAAGACGTCGCTCTTCACATAGGCGATCAGGTGCGCCGGATCGCGGAAGATGTAAGGGAAGTAGGTAACGCCGATCGGCTTGTAATCGCGGGCCGCGAAGCTGGAGCCGGAAATGATCATGTCGACCGTTCCGAGCTTCAGACCCTGGTTGATGTCGGCTTCCTTGCCGAGCTGCGACGCGGGAAACACGTCGATCTTGTAGCGACCTTCGGTGCGCTTGGCGATTTCGCCCGCAGCCCATACGGATTCCGTATGGAACGGCTCCGAGGTCTCATAGACATGCGCCCACTTGAGCGCTGTCTGCGCCTGTGCGCCGATTGCCGACGCCATGACGACGGCGGCGGCACCTAAAATAGTGGTAAACTTCAACATAACTTTCTCCTCCCGAATTGAAATCTCAAACTATCGTCTCGATCCGCCGCCTCCTCGCGGTCGTATCAGTCGTTCCTCGTCGGCTCCTCTCCGAAGCTTTCCGAGAATCTCTTCTGCGACAGCGTCAAATGCTGCCGCATGGCCTCGCGCGCATCGGCGGGGTTGCCCGCCGCAAGCGCGTCGCGAATGATCTTGTGTTCTTCGAGTGCGGCCTTCCAGGTGTGCGGGCCTTCGAAATAGCTGGCCAGCTTGGTGAAATACGGCGACAGCCGCTTGTCGTAGATCAGGCCGGTAAAGCGGTTGAGCGCCGAATTGCCGATCATGTCCGCAATCGCCGTATGAAATGCCCGGTCCAGCGCCAGCGCCTGGTGCGAATCGTCGAGCGAACCCTCCATCTCCGCAAGGATCGAATTGAGCTTGGCGATGCTCTCGCTGTCCGCCTTGCGGGCTGCCTCTTCGGCAATAGCGCTCTCGATCAGGCAGCGCGCCTGCAGGATCTCAAAAGGACCATCGCTGTCATCGGCCGCAAGGATTTCCGGCTGCCGGTTCGATCTGGCGCTGACATAGACGCCCGATCCCATGCGGATCTGGATCAGACCCTCGACTTCGAGCACGATCAGGGCTTCGCGAATGGTGGGGCGGGACACGCCAAGGCGCTCGGCAAGCTCACGCTCGGCCGGCAGCCGCTCACCGGGCCGGACTTCTCCGGCTTCGATCAGCGTACGAAGCTGTTCCGCGGCCTGCCTGTAAAGGCGGCGCGGCTCAAGGGCGACGAACATTGTGTCCTCCACGCATCCTCCCAACGCGCAATGCGGTCAGATTGTCTTACCAATTTTGGGAAGTCAAGTGCCATCAACCTGTGACTGTGCCGGCATCTCCAAAACCGGCAGTTGCGCCCCGTAGCGACCCGCAAGAACTCCGAAAGCTGCGTGTGTCGCCGGATCGAGCGTGACGCCAGATGCTTCTCGATCCGCCGCAACCACCCATTCCCGGTCGCCCGGCGCCATGACTCGGCAGTCGGCGCGGGCCGGCGAACTGCGCAGCACATCCAGATAGCGTGTCATGCCCGCATCGAACCTCTCCCGATCGCCGAATGCCTCCGGCAGGATCGCAAAGACAAAGGCTCCGAGACCACGCGGCGTCGAAAAATCGGGACCGCCCATCGGGGCGAGGTCGAAACTCAGGCTCATGCCGGTCACGACAGCGCTGAGGATTTCCGCAAGCCCGGCGAGACCGGCGCCCTTGAAGCCGAATTCGCCGCCCAGCGGTGCCAGCATGTCGGCCTTGTCCGCATCGAGCGTATCGACGCCCGAAACATCTGACGCGACCGACTGCGGCAGGGTCGTGCCCATGCTGCGGTAGAGGAGCACGCGGTTATAGGGAATGGCGCTGGTCGCCATGTCCAGCAACCACGGATCCTGCCCTTCCACCGGCACGCCGACGGCGATCGGGTTGGTGCCGTGGAAGCGCGAGGCGCCCTCATGCAGGCGCACGAAACTGTCGGAATTGCAAAAGGTGAAGCCGATCACGCCCTGGCGGGCCGCCTCCAGCGCATAGGCGCCGGCCGGGCCGAAATGCGAACTGTTGCGGATCGCCACAGCGCCGATGCCGAACTGACGCGCGAGCGCGATTGCGCGGTCCATCGCCGTATAGGTCGCGAGTGCGCCATGCGCATGATCCGCGTCCAGCGTCTCCACCGCCCCGAAACCGCCAACGGGCTTTAGCTTCGGCACCTTGGCGAGGCGCCCGCCTTCAAGCGCAGTCACGTAATGGTCGAGAAGACGGACCCCGTGACTGTCCACGCCATGGCGTGTGCCATGCATCATCGCCCGCGTTGCAGCGTCTGCCGTCGCAGCGTCTGCGCCGCAAGCCAGAAGGACCTCGCGGCAGAAGCGATCGAGCTCCACAAGCGAAACGCGCGCTCTGTCATTCCCAGTCGGCATGTCAGGACATCCTCCACAATGTCTTTTGTCTACACTAGACATCCGATTTGGGAGATGCAATCCATGCACTGCGATTTCGATCGATTGCGTTTCATGTCCTGGAGAGCCGAATGGCTGGCCCGTCCCCGAGGCTTCATCAACGTGTGTGCGAGATACTGGCATCCGAGATCGCCTCCGGTGCGCTGTCTAAAGGCGCGTATCTGACCGAAACCAGCCTTGCCGACCGCTTCGGCATCAGCCGGGCGCCAGCGCGCCATGCCTTGGGCGAGCTTGAACTGCGAGGCCTGATGCAGCGCGTCCCGGGCAGGGGATACCAGATCCTGTCCTCGGAAAGCGGCACCGCGCCCGTCGCGCCCTCGGACCATCCTGCGGGCTCCGACGAGAAGATCCATTTCCTGTCGAGCTGGGAACTGATCTACCGCCAGATCGAGATCGAGATCGTTTCCCGCACCTCGCTCGCCAGCTGGCGTATCAACGAAGCAGCGCTTGCCGCAGCCCACGGTGTCAGCCGAACCGTAGCACGGGACGTGATGGCCAGGCTGCAGCAGCGCGGCGTGGTGCTGAAGGACGATGCCGGCCGCTGGCTGGCGCCGGGCCTGACGCCTGTCCATATCGGCCAGCTTTACGAACTGCGCTGGGTGCTGGAACCTCTGGCGCTCGCGCAGGCCTTTGCGCACCTGCCCGATGGCTACGTGACGGGATGCATCGAGTTCGTCGAGCAGGCGATCGCCGCGGCCGAGACGGTCACCGGCGACATGCTCGACCGCGTCGAACATCAGCTGCATTCGGAGCTTCTCGGATATTGCGACAACCGCGCGCTGATGCAGGCAATCAGCCTGCCGCAGGCGATCCTCGTCGCCCACCATTTTCTCTATCAGCCGAAGACCACCGGCTATGACGGCGAGCCATTCCTGCTGGAGCATCTGGACGTGCTTTCGCCGCTCGCTTCCGGCGATATCGGCGCCGCATGCGATGCGCTGGAGAGGCATTTGCGGATCTCACGCGACCGCGCAATCGCCCGCATTGGGGCTGCCGCATCGCGAAACATCGCCCTGCCCGACCTGTCTTATCTGGAGCGGCAGGGGCACGTCAAAACAGACTGATGTCTACCACCGGGAGGAGGAGCCCAAGAATGAAGATCAAATCCGTACAGCCATTCATCCTGCATCTGCCGCTGACCTCGGACTCGATTTCCGACAGCACCCACAGCATCACCCATTGGGGTGTCGTCGGCACCGTGATCGAAACCACCGACGGGCTGAAGGGCTACGGCTTTACCGGCACCCATGCCCATCTGGCTTCCGACCGGCTGATCACGGCCTGTATAAGGGATTGCTACGCGCCGCTGCTGATCGGCGAGGATGCCAACGAACATCAGCGTCTATGGACCAAGCTGGCACGCTATCCGTCCCTGCAATGGGTCGGCCGCGCCGGGATCACTCATCTGGCACTCGCTGCCGTCGACGTGGCGCTCTGGGACCTCAAGGCGAAGAAGGCCGGTGTGCCGCTCTGGAGCCTGCTCGGCGGGGCAAGAACCGATCGTCTCGAGGCGTATAATACCGATATCGGCTGGCTGTCGTTTTCGCTGGAGGACCTGCTGGCCGGGTCGGCGCGCGCCGTGGAGGAGGAAGGCTTCACCCGGATCAAGCTCAAGGTCGGCCATGACGATCCCAATATCGATGTGCGCCGCCTGGAAGCGGTACGCAAGCGGCTGGGCCCAGATGTCCGGATCGCCATCGATGGCAATGGCAAATGGGATCTTCCCACCTGCCAGCGGTTTTGCGAGCGGGCCCGCGATCTCGATATCTACTGGTTCGAGGAGCCGCTCTGGTACGACGATATTGCCGGACATGCGGCCCTTGCGAGAAGCAGCACGATCCCGATCGCGCTTGGCGAGCAGCTCTATACCGTTGATGCGTTCCGGGCGTTCATATCAGCCGGTGCCGTGTCCTACGTCCAGCCTGACGTCACGCGTCTCGGTGGCGTCACCGAATATATCCAGGTTGCGGATCTGGCACTGGCCCACCGGCTTCCCGTCGTGCCGCATGCGGGCGAGATGAGCCAGGTTCATGTCCATCTCAGCTACTGGCATCCGGCCTCGACGATTCTCGAATACATTCCCTGGATCAAGGATCACTTCGAGGAACCGTCCAATGTCGATGGCGGCATTTATCGAAGGCCACAGCAGCCAGGCGCCAGCACGACGGTGCTGAAGGAAAGCTTCGAGCGATACGGCAAGAGCCTCGGCTGAACGCGAAAGGCCGCCGGCGACAGTCGCCAGCGGCCTCCCTCTACAAAATCGACAAACGCCGTCAGATCTCGAAGATATTCTCGAAGGATTCCGGAAAGTTCTGCCGCGCCAGCTTTTCGTTGATGACGAGCATCGCCTCATAGGAAAGCGGATCGAACGTCTTGTCGGCCGGCAGCACTTCGCGTCCGAACAGAAGGCTCAGACGCGCGGCATCGAGATTGCCGCGCTCGAAGGGCTCGGTGCCGAAATGATGCCACAGCGCATGTAGAAAGGCCCCGTCGATCTTGTGCTCTTTCGTGCCGGGACGTGCCCTGCGCGGCAGAGCCTTGATCGGCGTCACGCCTTTCGGATTGGCCCGGCGGATGGTGAACTGCACCCCCGTGCTTGGCATCCCGCCCGGAAAACCTCGGTGTTTGGTCATTTCAGGCAGGTTTGCCATGTTCGTATCCTCAAGTCCTATGCGGCTAACCGGCTTTCAGCCGATCTTGTCTTGTGTCTTCGTATCGAAATCCGAAGCGTCGTGGCGCTCATGCAGCTGCTCGGATGGCTCCCCGGATGTCCGGTTGACCATGCGGCCGCGCTTGACGCCAGGCCGTGCGAAAACCTCCGCCGTCCAGCGCTGCAGGTTCTCATAGCTCTTTACCTCGAGAAAATCACCTGCATCGCCGTAAACCTGGCCGAGCGCCAGCGTGCCGTACCAGGGGAAGATCGCCATGTCCGCAATCGTATACTCGTCGCCCGCCATATAACGGTTGTCGGCAAGATGCCGGTCGAGCACGTCGAGCTGGCGTTTCGTCTCCATCGCATAGCGATCGATCGCGTATTTGATCTTGATCGGCGCATAGGCATAGAAATGTCCGAACCCACCGCCGAGAAACGGTGCCGAGCCCATCTGCCAGAACAGCCAGTTCATCGTTTCCGTGCGGGTGCGCAGATCGGTCGGCAGGAAGGCGCCGAACTTCTCCGCCAGATAGACGAGGATCGAGGCCGATTCGAACACGCGCAGCGGCTTGCCGCCATCCTTTGGCGCATGGTCGCAAAGTGCGGGGATCTTTGAGTTCGGATTGATGTCGACAAAGCCGGATCCGAACTGATCGCCCTTGCCGATATTGATCATCCAGGCGTCGTATTCGGCCTGTGTGTGACCGGCTGCCAGAAGCTCTTCCAGCATGATCGTCACCTTGACGCCGTTTGGCGTGCCCAGCGAATAGAGCTGCAGCGGATGCTTTCCGACCGGCAGTTCCTTGTCCTGCGTCGGGCCGGAGATCGGACGGTTGATACTGGCGAACTGGCCGCCATTGCCCTTTTCCCAGGTCCAGATCTTCGGCGGCTCGTAGCCGGCAGGAAAATTGTCGGCAGGAGTTTTCTCTGTCATCAGGGCGGTCCTTCCTGAAAAATTGCTCTTAAAATACGAACGATGCCTGCGATATAGGAAAAACGAGAAGAGATTTCCCGTTTTATAGCGCCATCGTATCGCGTTTTTTGGTGCTGGTCAGGATCTCTCTATGCTGCCCCATCGTGTTCCGAACGAGCGCAATGGTTAACCACGTACACGCAACTCCGCGGTCGGTTCTTGTTCAGTTAACCGTTGCACCGGCACTGTCCAGCTATTCGAGGACACCCGTGCCTGCTTCAGGCGGAGACGTGTCCCACAACAAACAGGGCGAACGGTTTTCCAGCGACGAACTCAACGTTGCGGCGAAGCTGGAAAAGGTGGTGGACATGGCAGTCAGAGCGGTCGTATCGATAGAAAAGGGTGTTTCCGCAGACGCCTCGGCGTTTGCCGCGCGGCTGGACGCTGCCCGTTCGCGCCTTGAGGAACGCTTCACCGAAGGCGGACGAGCGCTTCTTTCCATTCTCGACGTTCTCAACCGCTTGGTCGCCTCGCTCGATCAGGCCGAGAGCTCGCTCGACGAAGAAACGGCGAACGCATCCCTGTTCGAGCTCACCCAGACGGTCGCGCGGCTTTCGCAGCTGAGCGAAAACGAGAAAGGCCGACAGGTCCAGTTCACCCTCATTTCCGACGCCCAGGGGCACTTGAAGGGCCATGCCGAGGACATGCAGGAAACCCTGCGCTATCTGCGCACCTTTGCAGTTACTGCAAAGATCACCGGCGCCGGAATTGCCGACTTTGCAGGATTTGCTGAGGAAATCCTGCAAAGGATTCAGGACGGCACCCGTCAGGTCAATGATTTCTCGGACAAGGTCCAGTATCTCGGCCAGGGACTGGGTTCCCTGATCACAAGAGGGAAGAGGATTGTAAGCTCCTACGAGGACACAATCCCGCAGATCGCAGCAGGACTGTCGAACGGCGGCGAGGCGATCGCTCTCAATCGCAGATCGATGATCGAACAGGCCGCAAGCGTCCGGGCAATCGCGCGCGGCATCCAGACCAAGCTCGCCTCGACGCTGTCTGCCATGCAGATCGGCGACACAACCCGCCAGAGGATCGAGCATTGTCAGTCAACGCTCACGCTCCTCGACGATTTTCTGGCCTCACCGGACGCTACGCCGCTGACCAATCCTCAGCGCGACAACCTGTCCGCTGTCATCCGGAGGCTTGTCTCCCATCAGCTCAGGCAGTCCATCGATCATTTCGAGCGTGACACGGCAAAGATCGTCGCAAGCGTGGCGAGTTTCCGTTCAGATCTCCAGAAGATCGATGCAATCCGGGAAACGATGGCAGAAGGCCAGGGCGGCGCCGCCGCCATGCGCCAGCTCGACACCGGCGTCGGCGTTGCGCGCGAAGCGGTTCGCCAGATCGAAGCCGTTGCCGGCGAGGCGACGGAACTCAGCCGGTCGACCGGCCAGACCGTAAGCGAGCTCGTCACCAGCATCGGCGTCGTGCAACTGGTCCGCACCGATATTCACTACATGGCCCTCAATACCAATCTGCGCTGCGGCAGGATCGGAGATCAGGGCAAGGCGATCAACGTGGTTGCCGCCGAACTGCGCAATTACGCGGGCGAACTGGATGGTGCCGCCGACAAGATCCTCGTTCATCTCAGAATGCTGGAAGAATCTGCGCAAAAGCTCAGCGCCTGCGAAGATACGGGCGGCTCGCTCGATCTTCGGCTCGAACAGGCACTCGCCAATATCCGCGTTGTCGGCGATCGCAGGGAGACCGGAATGTCGCTGCTTGGCGAACACAGCCGATCCGCCGTCGGCGAAATCGATGCCTCGCTTGCTCGGCTTGATTTCAAGATTGAGCTTGGTGAGGTTTTGCGGGCCTGCGCGGAAGAGGGCGAAGCCTTCGCAAGCGCCCGGCCACTGGCCGCCATCGAGCCTGCCCTCATCGAACTCGGGGCTCGCATTTCCGCCCTTTACACAATGGGTTTGGAACGTGAACTGCACGCGAAGATCATGGGAACCACACCCCTTGGCGAAACGTCCCTCGTCTCGGTTGCATGAGTGACGACACGCTGTTTTCAGGTGGCATCGGCATCGACGGCCTCCAAGTCAGACCGATTAAATACCCGCTGGACCTTGACCTTTCGCCGGGCCTTTGTCATGTGACCGCCTTCATTTGACGAAGCGCCCCATCGGGACGAGCCCCGGCGGCGTTATACGAAAGAAACAACATGACCAAGCCCACATCCTCGGCGCCGTCGCAGCGCATGCTTCGTGTTGGCGAACAGGTACGCGCCGCCATCACCCAGGTCCTGCAACGTGGCGAAGTTCGCGACGACCTGCTCGAGAAAACCGTGATTTCCGTTTCGGAAGTGCGCATGTCGACCGATCTGAAGGTCGCGACGGCCTATGTGACCCCCCTCGGCGTCCCTGACCATGACGTCGTGATCGCAGCGCTCAACCGGCATGCCAAATATATCCGCGGCCGCATAGCCGGCCAGCTCCGTCAGATGAAATACATGCCGGAAGTGCGCTTCCGCGACGATACGAGCTTCGACAACTACAAGAAGATCGACGAGCTGCTTCGCTCGCCGGAGGTCCAGCGTGATCTCAACAGCGACGAAACCAAAGACCAGAAATAACAATCAAGAAGTATTGATGTCAAAACCCCGCAAACCAAAGGGCCGGCCGGTTTCCGGCTGGCTTATTCTCGACAAGCCGATCGATTTCGGCTCGACCGAAGCCGTGTCCAAGATCAAGTGGCTGTTCAATGCCCAGAAGTGCGGCCATGCCGGCACGCTGGATCCGCTTGCGTCAGGCATGCTGCCGATCGCGCTCGGCGATGCGACGAAGACCGTGCCCTATGTCATGGATGGGCGGAAGATCTACGAATTCGCCGTTACCTGGGGCGAGGAACGGTCGACCGACGACCTCGAAGGCGCCGTTACCGCATCGTCCGACAGCCGTCCGAGCGAAGATGAGATCCGCGCACTTCTGCCCAACTACACCGGCACGATCAATCAGATCCCGCCACAGTTTTCCGCCATCAAGATTGCCGGCGAACGGGCCTATGACCTCGCCCGCGACGGCGAAATTGTCGAGATCCCGTCGCGCGAGGTCCAGATCTTTCGCCTGACGCTGCTCGGTGTAACCTCGGACAAGGCGCATTTCGAAGTGGAATGCGGCAAGGGCACCTATGTTCGGGCGCTCGCCCGTGACTTCGGCCGCGATCTGGGCTGCTACGGTCATATCTCGGAACTGCGCCGCACTTTCGTTGCGCCCTTTGCTGAAGACCGTATGGTGCCGCTCGCCGAACTTGTGGCGCTGGAACAGATCGAGGATCGCGACGAACGGCTTGCAGCGCTTGATGCCTTCATGATCAACACGTCGGAAGCGCTTTCCAGCCTGCCGCATCTGCCTGTCACAGACGATCAGGCCCACCGCATCAAGATGGGCAATCCGATCATCCTGCGCGGCCGCGATGCACCGGCTGACGAAGCGGAAGCCTATGCGACCGTGCGCGGTAAGCTGCTCGCCATCGGCGAGATCGGCCAGGGAGAGTTCCGTCCCAAGCGGGTGTTTGGCTGAGCCTCTTCCATTCTCTCCTTGAATGGTCTATAGGCACCGCCAGCAAAAGCAGGCTTTTCCGCCTGTTTTGCGTTTCACGGCCAAGACTGGACGACATCCCGGCCTTAGGCGACCCATAATCCTCATATTCGAAAGGATAACACGATGTCGATCACTGCAGAGCGCAAGGCCGAACTCATCAAGGAATACGCAACCGTTGAAGGCGACACCGGTTCGCCGGAAGTCCAGGTTGCGATCCTCACCGAGCGGATCAACAATCTGACCGAACACTTCAAGGGCCACAAGAAGGACAACCACTCCCGTCGTGGCCTTCTGACCATGGTTTCCACACGTCGTTCGCTTCTCGACTACGTCAAGAAGAAAGACGAATCCCGTTACAGCAAGTTGATTGCTGCTCTGGGCATTCGCCGCTAAAAATTTCCGGCGGGCGCTCAATCGGGCGCCTGCCGGTTTCTCATTCGGGCCAAGCGTCCGATGCAATGTTTGCGATGCGCTTTATCTCGCGCCGCAAGAATGCCCGCAGACCCGGATGGGCCGGATCTGCAAAAACCAAACCGTTGACCTGTCATGGGGCAGGATTGCCGGATGCTTTCGACTAGGGATCACTCAAAGACCCTGATCAGACGTCGACCACCGAAGTCGCCGACCCGAAGCCTCCCGTTGTCTTGCCCGTGATCTGTCACATCGATTGCGGTCGACTATGCACTGCGCCGGCTACGGCACTGCGCGTGCTCCCGCATTAAAGGACGCCATATGTTCAATACCCACTCCGTCGAAATCGAATGGGCAGGCCGCCCGCTGAAGCTTGAAACGGGCAAGATCGCCCGCCAGGCTGACGGCGCGGTTCTCGCCACCTACGGCGAAACCGTCGTTCTCGCCACCGTTGTTTCGGCCAAGTCGGCCAAGCCCGGCCAGGACTTCTTCCCGCTGACCGTCAACTACCAGGAAAAGACCTATGCTGCCGGCAAGATCCCGGGCGGCTATTTCAAGCGCGAAGGTCGTCCCTCGGAAAAGGAAACGTTGGTTTCCCGCCTGATCGACCGTCCGATCCGCCCGCTTTTCCCGGAAGGCTACAAGAACGAGACCCAGGTCGTCGTTACCGTCATCCAGCACGATCTTGAAAACGATCCGGACGTATTGTCGATGGTTGCAGCATCCGCTGCCCTGACGATCTCTGGCGTTCCTTTCATGGGCCCGGTTGGCGGCGCACGCGTCGGCTACATCAACGGCGAATACGTTCTGAACCCGCATCTCGACGAGATGGACGAGTCGGTTCTCGACCTCGTCGTTGCCGGCACCCAGGACGCCGTCCTGATGGTCGAGTCGGAAGCCAAGGAACTCAACGAAGAGATCATGCTCGGCGCCGTCATGTTCGGCCACAAGGGCTTCCAGCCGGTTATCGACGCGATCATCAAGCTCGCTGAAGTTGCCGCCAAGGAGCCACGCGATTTCCAGCCGGAAGATCATTCCGCGCTCGAAGCCGAAATGCTGCAGCACTTCGAAGCCGAACTGCGCACCGCCTACAAGAACACGCAGAAGGCTGAACGCTACGCTGCCGTCGACGCCGTCAAGGCGAAGGTCAAGGCACACTTCTTCCCAGAAGGCGTAGAGCCGATGTACCCGGCCGAAGTCATCGGCGCGACCTTCAAGCACCTGCAGGCGAAGATCGTTCGCTGGAACATCCTCGACACCAAGAGCCGCATCGACGGCCGTGATCTCGAGACCGTTCGCAAGATCGTGTCTGAAGTCGGCATCCTGCCGCGCACCCACGGTTCGGCCCTGTTCACACGCGGCGAAACCCAGGCGATCGTTGTTGCGACGCTCGGCACCGGCGAAGACGAACAGTATGTCGATAGCCTGACCGGCATGTACAAGGAACGCTTCCTTCTGCATTACAACTTCCCTCCCTACTCGGTTGGTGAAACCGGCCGCATGGGTTCCCCAGGACGTCGCGAAATCGGCCATGGCAAGCTCGCATGGCGCGCGATCCGTCCGATGCTGCCAACGGCTGAACAGTTCCCGTACACGCTGCGCGTCGTCTCCGAGATCACCGAGTCGAACGGCTCGTCCTCGATGGCAACCGTCTGCGGCACATCGCTTGCTCTGATGGACGCTGGCGTCCCGCTCGCAAAGCCTGTTGCCGGTATCGCCATGGGCCTGATCCTCGAAGGCGAACGCTTTGCCGTTCTCTCCGACATCCTCGGTGACGAAGATCATCTCGGCGACATGGACTTCAAGGTTGCAGGTACTGTCGACGGCATCACCTCGCTGCAGATGGACATCAAGATCGCCGGCATCACCGAAGAGATCATGAAGGTCGCGCTCGGCCAGGCACAGGGTGGCCGCAAGCACATCCTCGCCGAAATGGCCAACGCCATCACCGAAGGTCGCTCGGAACTCGGCGAATTCGCACCGCGCATCGAAGTGATGAACATCCCAGTCGACAAGATCCGTGAAGTCATCGGTTCGGGCGGCAAGGTCATCCGCGAAATCGTTGAAAAGACCGGCGCCAAGATCAACATCGAAGACGACGGCACGGTCAAGATTGCCTCCGCCTCCGGCAAGGAAATCGAAGCGGCCCGCAAGTGGATCCATTCGATCGTTGCTGAACCGGAAGTCGGCACCATCTACGAAGGTACCGTTGTGAAGACCGCCGACTTCGGCGCCTTCGTCAACTTCTTCGGCGCCCGCGACGGTCTGGTCCATATCAGCCAGCTCGCTTCCGACCGTGTTGCCAAGACCCAGGACGTGGTCAAGGAAGGTCAGAAGGTCTGGGTCAAGCTGATGGGCTTCGACGAGCGCGGCAAGGTTCGCCTGTCGATGAAGGCCGTCGACCAGGCCACCGGCCAGGAAGTCAAGAAGGCTGACGGCGAAGCTGCCGAATAAGCCCTCGACCTATCGAGAGATCGAGGCGCGGAAGGAATAACTTCCGCGCCTTTTTTGTTTTCACCGACGACACGACCGCCCGAGATCCGATCATGACCCGAGAAGCCCTGAAGACCCTTTTCCATCCCTTCGCCACCGACGCGATCCAAACGCCCGGCGAGGGTGAGCGCATACTGTTTCTGGGTGCGGAAGCGGGCAATGCCCTGCCTGACGGGTTTGATGCCGAGATCACGGCCATCCAGCCGTTCCGCCCACTGTTCCGCAGCCTGCGCGACAACGCGTTTCCCGAGCCCGAGGGCGAGGATTACGACGGTGCGCTTGTCCTGTGCGGCAAGCATCGCGGCGAAAACGAAAACCGCATCGCCGAAGCGCTTGCGCGGGTGAAGGTCGGCGGAGTTATCGTCGTTGCCGGCGGCAAGGAAGACGGTATCGCGCCCATTCGCACGATGCTGCTGAAGCTCGGCATCACGCTGGACTACGCGCCGAAGTATCACGGCGTCGCCATCTGGTTCGGCCGGCCGGAAGATGCGTCTGGCGCGATCCAGGCACTGAAAAAGACGGCTGTGACGGTCGACGGTCGCTTCCAGGCTGCTCCCGGCATGTTCTCGCACGACCGTATCGATCCGGGCTCCGAACTTCTGGTAAGCCGCTTCCCGACGGATTTCGACGGCAATGCCGCTGATTTCGGTGCCGGCTGGGGATATCTGTCGGTCATGCTGGCAGAGCGTTCGCCCCGCGTGAACCGTATCGACCTGTTCGAGGCCGATCACCGGGCGCTGGAATTTGCAAAGCAGAACGTTGCGCATAACTGCCCGGATCTCGAAGCACGCTTTTTCTGGCAGGATCTGGGAACCGAGCCGCCAAAGGAAAAATACGACCTCGTCATCATGAACCCGCCCTTCCATGAGACGCAGGCCGCCGATCCGGAACTGGGCAAGACGATGATCCGCACGGCTGCAGGCGCGCTCAGAAGCGGCGGCAGGCTTATGCTGGTCGCCAATCGCGGCATGCAATACGAGCCGGTGCTCGAGGAAGCTTTCCGGGAATACGGCGAAACCTGCCGCAACGCCCGCTTCAAGATCCTGTGGGCGAAGAAGTAACGCCGCCCCTAAATATCTAGGATTGCCCTCCCCGATAGCTCGAATGCACACTGAAGTTGCGTTGGAGCTGTCGGGGTTTTTGTATGAAAGGCGTTGTTTCAGCACTTCTGCTCTTGATCGCCACTGAAACGGCGAGCGCCGAAGAGCCGCGCGCTAGTGTTCGCTTGACCTGGGAATGGTTCAACACCGCGGAAACCTATCGCAGATACAAAGTCAAAGGGCCGGATGACCTTCGCATCGCCGCGCATTACTTTCGGCTCGCGGCCAGGAACGGCAACGCTGCGGCAGCCTACAAGCTCGGTGAAGCTTATGAGATAGGCTCCGGTGTCCCAGTCGATCTTCCGGAAGCGCTTCGCTGGTATCGCCAGTCCGCCGACGCTGGCGACATGCATGCGGAGCTGAAGGTCGGCTGGTTCTATCAGAAGGGCTTGAGCCTGCGGGCTGATCCATCACGGGCTGTCGAATGGTACGAGCGCTCCGCCAGCAAAGGCAACCTGTGGGCATACCACATGCTGGCCTTCATGCTGATGGACGGGGAGGGTGTCGCAAAGGACCTTGCCCTTGCGCAGCGCTATTTCGAAAAGAGCCTGCCTTTCACCCACGATCACTGGGCACAGCTGAAGCTTTCGCAGTTGATCAGAGCGAGCGATCCACGGCGCTCGAAAGAACTGCTCAAGCAGGCAGCGAACGCCGGCAATGCGGACGCGATCCGAGAATTGAACGCATTTTGAGAATGCCCGCCCATGTTAGGATAGCAGGCGCTAAACCCTACTGAGCGTCGGACTTGCGCAGTCTGTCGAGGCTTGGCAGTGAGGTGATGCTGTATCCGGCGTCCACGTAATGCACTTCGCCGGTCACACCGCGGGAGAGATCCGACAGCAGATAAAGCGCGGAGCCGCCGATATCCTCGATCGTGGCAGTGCGGCGCAACGGCGCGTTCTGCTGGTTCCAGGCGTAGATCGCCCGTGCATCGGAAATCCCGGCGCCGGCAAGCGTGCGCACGGGGCCGGCGGAGATCGTGTTGACGCGGATGTCGTTCGGGCCAAAATCGGCGGCCAGATACCGCACCGAGGCTTCAAGCGCTGCCTTGGCAACGCCCATCACGTTGTAGTTCGGGATGACGCGCTGCGAGCCGTTATAGGTTAGCGTCAGCATTGATCCGCCATCAGGCATCAGGGCTGCGGCGCGCTTGGCGATTTCCGTGAAGGAAAAGCAGGAGATCACCATCGTACGCGAGAAATTCTCCCGCGTCGTATCGGCGTAGAGGCCCTTCAGCTCGTTCTTGTCGGAGAAGCCGATGGCATGAACGAGAAAGTCGATCGTACCCCAGCGTTCCCGAAGCGCGTCAAACATCGCGTCGACAGATGCGATATCCTCGACGTCGCAGGGCACCACGAAATCCGACCCGAGTTCGGCGGCAAGCGGTCTGACCCGCTTGCCCAGCGCCTCACCCTGATAGGTGAAGGCAACTTCCGCACCCTGTGCCGCGACCGCCTTGGCAATTCCCCAGGCGATCGAGTGGTTGTTGGCAACGCCCATGATCAGGCCGCGCTTGCCCTGCATGATCCCGGACATCAAATTATCCGTTATGACGCTGGAAGACGAGCGTAGCGTTGGTGCCGCCGAAGCCGAAGGAGTTGGAGAGCACAGTGTCGATCTTGGCATTGTCGATCCGCTTGCGAACGATCGGCACGCCGTCAAATTCCGGATCCAGCGTCTGGATGTGCGCGCTTTCACCGATAAAGCGTTCCTGCATCATCAGAAGGCCGTAGATGGATTCCTGCACGCCGGCACCGCCGAGCGAGTGGCCGGTCAGAGACTTGGTCGACTGGATGTGCGGGATCTTGTCCTTGAACACTTCGCGGATGGCGCCAATTTCCTTGGAATCGCCAACCGGTGTCGAGGTGCCGTGGGTGTTGATGTAGTCGACCTCACCTTCCACGTTGGCAAGCGCCTGACGCATGCAGCGGATGGCGCCTTCGCCAGATGGTGCGACCATGTCGTAGCCATCGGATGTGGCGCCGTAGCCGGTGAGTTCTGCGTAGATCTTGGCGCCGCGCGCCTTGGCATGCTCCAGTTCTTCAAGCACGAGAACGCCTGCACCGCCGGCGATGACGAAACCGTCGCGGTCGGCGTCATAAGCGCGCGAAGCCGTCGCCGGCTGGTCGTTGTACTTGGAGGACATGGCGCCCATCGCGTCGAACAGGTTCGACATGGTCCAGTCGAGGTCCTCGTGGCCGCCGGCGAACATCACGTCCTGCTTGCCCCACTGGATCATCTCCGCGGCATTGCCGATGCAATGCGCAGACGTCGAGCAGGCCGACGAGATCGAGTAGTTGACGCCGTGGATCTTGAACCAGGTCGCAAGCGTCGCAGACGCTGTCGACGACATCGCCTTCGGCACGGCAAACGGACCGATCCGCTTCGGGCTGTTGTTCTTGATTGTCGTTTCGGCCGCTTCGATCAGGGTGCGGGTGGAAGGACCGCCCGAACCCATGATGATGCCGGTGCGCTCGTTCTCGCTGTAATCCTTTTCCTCAAGTCCGGAATCGGCCAGCGCCTGCTTCATCGCCACATGGTTCCACGCTCCACCCTGGGAGAGGAAGCGCATGGCGCGGCGATCGACGAGTTCCGTCGTATCGATGTTGGGCTTGCCCCAGACCTGGCACTTGAAGCCGTGCTCGGCGAAATCCGGCGAGAAAGAAATACCGGACTTTGCCTGCCGCAGGGACTCGGTGACTTCGGCTGCGTCGTTACCGATCGAGGACACGATACCGAGCCCAGTGACAACTACCCGTCTCATTTCATCAAACCTTTGTTGTTTTCGACAGCTGCGCTTTTCAAGCAGTTCAGGCGGTCTTTTCCTTGGACAGACCCACGCGGAGGTCCGTCGCCTGATAGATGGTCTCGCCATCGGCCTTCAGCCAGCCGTCGGCGGTGCCCAGCACGAGGCGACCCCTCATGACGCGCTTGAAGTCGATGCCATATTCCAGAAGCTTGGTGTCCGGGCGGATCATGCCCTTGAACTTCACTTCGCCGGTCGAAAGCGCCATGCCGCGGCCGGGTTCACCCAGCCAGCCCAGGAAGAAGCCGGTCAGCTGCCACATGCCGTCAAGGCCAAGGCAGCCCGGCATGATCGGGTTGCCTTCGAAATGGCAGGGGAAATACCAGTCGTCCGGACGCACGTCGTATTCAGCGCGGATGTAACCCTTGTCGAAGGCGCCGCCGGTTTCCGAGATCTCCGTGATCCGGTGGACCATCAGCATGGGCGGCAACGGCAGCTGCGCATTGCCGGGACCAAACAGATCACCGTGGGCGCAAGAGAGGATTTCTTCGTAGCTGAAGCTGGACTGTCTGGTGGACATGAATTTCCGTTTCCCCCCGTTTGAAGCTTTTGTTTCCCAAGCTTTAGAGCAATATGGGCCGAAATTGAAGTCTTGCCATGACAACACAGGTGCTGTCTGGGGAAGACTGCAGCTGCGGAAGCATCGCATTCAGGTCCGCATATAGGAAGCGGAGAGCGCAAACCAGTGGTAAAACACCGAAAATTAGCGTTTTTGCCGACCGCGGAAGGACGTGCTAAGGGACACTATTGAAAGAATTCATCTTAAAAGTTATATCGGAAATCAGATTAGATCCCGTGTGACAAAACGGTTGGAGCCGAAGCACATATGGCGGATGCCATGCCGAACATCGAGATTAGATTGCGCCATTGCGGCCTTCGACCGACGAGGCAGCGTGTCGCGTTGGCGGATCTGTTGTTTGCAAAGGGTGATCGGCACCTGACGGTCGAGGAACTGCACGCGGAAGCCACGGAAGCCGGCGTGCCGGTCTCGCTCGCAACCGTCTATAATACCCTCCACCAGTTTACCGAGGCAGGCCTCATCCGCGTTCTCGCGGTGGAGAGCGCACGCACCTATTTCGACACCAATATTTCCGATCACCATCACTTCTTTGTCGAAGGGCGCAACGAGGTTTTGGATATCCCGATCAGCAATCTGGAAATCGGCAATCTCCCGGATGCGCCCGAGGGCATGGAAATCGCCCATGTCGACGTCATCATCCGGCTGCGCGAAAAGCGCGGCTAATCCTTGGCCTTGCCCTTGATCGCCTCGTCTGCCGGTCGCCCCGGCCGCGACTTGTAGCGTGGCAGCGTCCAGCCGTAATGGATTGCGCCGCCCCGCAACGCAAAGGCGACCAGCACACCGACGCCTGAACTGACATACTGCGGAAAGCCGAGTGCCTGTGCCGCCGTGAACGCGGCAGCGCCGGCAATAGAGGCCGTGATGTAGATTTCCGAGCGCAACAGGACTGACGGCTCGTTGGCGAGAAGATCGCGCAGGATCCCGCCGAATGCCGCTGTCAGCGCGCCGGTAATGATGGCGATCGTCGGCGACCCGGTGGCGGCCAGTCCTTTTGCCGCGCCAAGCACGCTATAGGCAGCAAGGCCCACCGCATCGAGCCAGATCAACAGGCGATATCGCCACTCAACCCGGTGCGCGGTCAGATAGACCACGACCCCGGTGACGACGCAGATCAGGATATAGGTCGGGTCGAGAACCCAGAAGACCGGGGTCCGGCCAAGAATGATGTCACGCACCGTGCCGCCGCCGAGCCCGGTCACGGCTGCAAAGAACAAAAACCCGATGAGATCGAGCTCCTTTCTTGATGCCGCAAGCGCACCGGTTGCGGAAAACACCGCGATGCCGGCATAATCGAGGATCATCAGCAGGGACATTCCATTCTCCAGCGTCGCGCAAGTGCATTGCTCTAGATGATCACGCTAACGACGGCAACGGCATCTCCGGTCAGGTCCGATGATGTCATGAAAGATGATTTGAGAATATGGGTAGGTGCGGTGAATAAGGTCTTGATACTTCTGGTCGCTCTCGTCCTGCTGCCGACCTTCGCGTCAGCCCAGCAGAAACTGTTCAGCGATCCGGAAGTCACGGAAAAGAGCCATTTCCAGAAAACCTGCGGAAAAGTCGAGTTCGGTCCGGGCTTCGTCAAACGTTTCGACATCAACAATGATGGCATAACGGACGTCGTCACCGATCACAGCGACCTGACGTGCGACGGCGTTCGCGGCCCCAAATGCAATGCAGATGGCTGCCCGCAGAACTTCTACGTCCAGGCGAAGGAGGGCGGCTATATCATGATCGCCACCGCCCAGATCTACGGCTACGATTTCGTCCAGTATTTCGGCAACATGGTGTTCATGCTGCAGATGCATCCGCGGTTCTGCGAGCGCACCGATGCCGCGCCCTGCGTCATGCGGGTCCGCGTCCGCGGCGGTCGTTTCGTGACGATCTCGAAACAGTAATCGCGGCCCCTTCAGGGATCAGGGCGCCTTGATGCTGTCGATACGGCCCGCGAACCTATAGCCGAGAACGGCCATCCACTCCCGCGCGGCCGTCGCCGTCAGCTGCGCATTGAGCGCCGGCTGGGTGAAATCCAGCTTGGCGGATACGATGCCGCTGGTGCGAAAGTCGGTCGGCCACGGGCGAACCTGAATGCCCGCCTTCTGAAACAGGGCGACGGAACGGGGCATGTGGAAGGCCGAGGTGATCAGCGCGCAATCGCTGAAGCCCTGCTGTTTCAGGATGTCGGCCGTATTCTGCGTATTCTCGTAGGTGGTGCGCGACGTGTTTTCCTTCACCACCCGGTCCGGCGCTATGCCGAAGGCTGTGAAGAAGCGTTCGGAGGCCTGCGCTTCGCCTTCATAGACGCCGCTGAACGACCCGTCGCCGCCGGAAATCAGGATGCGCGATTGCGGAAATTGCAGCGCCAGCCGACCCGCCTCGATAAACCGGTCAGCCGCCTGGTTGAACTCGATGCCACCCCGCGCCGCCGTCACTTCGCTCTCGAAAGCGCCGCCGAGAATGATCATGCAGGAAAGGTCGGCGGGATCGGTTGCCGGCTTCGGGTAGCGGGCCTCAAGAGACTGCAGCGCCAGCGCACCCGCCGTCGTATAGAGCGTCACGAACAGGGTGAGCGCGCAAAGAAGTGCCGAAATGGCGGAAAGCTTCCGCCAGCCGAAAAACCCGAAGAGAGCGGCAAGGGCCGAAAGCAGGAATGCGATGGAAAGCGGCTGTGCGAGCAGCCAGATCAGCTTGGAAATGAAAAACATGGACCGTCGTCTGTTTGAGTCCCGGCCAGTCTATCCTGTCGCGGGCCGATGGTGAACGCGGCAACGGTCACTCTGTCTTGAGATAGGCTTCAACGCCGCGCGCCGCGGCAAGGCCCGTGGCAAAGCAGGCGGTCAGAAGATAGCCGCCGGTCGGCGCCTCCCAGTCGAGCATCTCGCCGGCTGCGAACAGACCGGGACGCCGCTCCAGCATGAAGCCGCTATCGAGCTCGTCCCAGGCAATGCCACCGGCCGTCGAGATCGCTTCCGCAATCGGGCGGGGACGCAGCAGCGGGATCGACAGCGACTTGATCGCCCGCGCCAGATCCTCCGGCGGCATCCGGTTCACATCCGGTATCAGTTCGCGCAGCAGGGCCGCCTTGACGCTGTCGAGGCCTGCACCCTTGCGCAACCGGTTGGAAAAGCTCGCTTTCGCATCCTGCCGGGAGAGGTCGCGCACCAGACGCTCGACGCTTCGCCCCGGCATCAGGTCGACGTCAAGTGCCGCCTTGCCATCCCTGTTGATCAGCTCACGCAGCACTGCCGAATGCCAATAGACAAGGCTGCCTTCGATCCCGTGTTTCGAGATCACGAACTCGCCCTGATAGGTGCCGGCATCCGATTGGGTCGAGACGGATTTGAGCGGCCCACCCGCAAAACGCTCGACGAACATGTCGCTCCACGCAACGTCGAAGCCGCAATTGGCCGCCTGGAGCTCGGATACCGCAATCCCCTCGGCCTTCAGCCACGGTACCCATGCCGCATCCGAACCGAGCCGTGGCCAGCTTGCGCCTCCGAGCGCCAGAATGACGGCATCCGGGCGTATGAGGAGTTCGCCATTGGGCGTTTCAAACCTGTAACCGCCGCCTTCGAAACCCGTCCAGCGATGTCGCGTCTTCAGCGCAACGCCCCGATTGCCCAGTCGGGCAAGCCACCCCCGCAGCAGTGGCGATGCTTTCATGGCAACCGGAAAAACCCGGCCCGACGTTCCGACGAATGTTTCCGTTCCGAGCTCCTGTGCCCAGGCGCGAACATCCGATGGCGTGAACGCGTCAAGCGCCGGTTGCATCCGCGACGAAGACGAGCCGAAACGACCGGAAAACCGGCCAAAATCCTCCGCATGGGTGATATTGAGCCCGGATTTTCCGGCCAGCAGAAACTTCCGCCCGAAGGTCGGCATCGCCTCGTAAACGGTCACGGAAAATCCGGCAGCGGAAAGGTGCTCCGCCGCCATCAGTCCTGCCGGCCCGCCGCCGATGATCGCAACCTGTTTGGTCATGATCTCCGGTTACGGCAGATTACGCTGTTTTGCCATAGCCCCCGGCCGTCGGCGTGGTCACGGTCACCGCCTCGCCCGCCTCGATCACCGTCTGGGCGCAGCCTGGAAGTGTCTCGATCGAGCCGTCGAGCCTACGCACGGTGGTGATGCCAAGCTCTCCCTCTCCGCCGCCGTCAAGGCCGTGCGGGTGGAGTGTCCGATGTGAGGAGAGGATCGCGCAATCCATCGTTTCGAGAAAGCGGATCGTCCGCTTCGTGCCGTCGCCTGCCGCAAACTGCCCCTGTCCGCCGGAATTGTCGCGGATGTGGAAATCTTCGAGCAGCACCGGGTAGCGCGTCTCCAGGATTTCCGGATCGGTGAGACGCGAGTTGGTCATGTGGACATGGACAGCGTCCGTGCCGGCAAACCCGCTGCCGTCGTTGAACCGGCCGGCCGGCGAACCGGAGCACAGCGTCTCGTAATACTGGTAGGTGGCGTTGCCGAAGGTCAGGTTGTTCATCGTGCCCTGGCTTGCAGCGATCGCACCGAGTGCTCCGAACAGCGCATTCGTGACGTGCTGCGACGTCTCGACATTTCCGGCAACGACCGCTGCTGGATATTGCGGCTTGAGCATCGAACCATCAGGCACGATGATGCGGATCGGCTTCAGGCACCCGGCATTCATCGGGATCGAGCTCTCCACCATCACGCGGAACACGTAAAGAACGGCCGCGCGGGTCACCGGTTCGGGTGCGTTGAAGTTGTTCTTCTTCTGCTCGCTGGTGCCGGTAAAATCGACCGTCGCCTCGCGCTTTTGCCTGTCGATGGTGATCTTGACCTTGATCGTGCTGCCCTGGTCGGTCGCGTAGGAAAACTCCGCGTCACCAAGCTTTTCCAGCACGCGGCGAACGCTTTCTTCCGCATTGTCCTGCACGTGGCCCATATAGGCCTGCACGACATCGAGCCCGAACTGCGCGATCATCCGGCGCATTTCGTAGACGCCCTTTTCATTGGCCGCGATCTGCGCCCTCAGATCCGCGACGTTCTGTGCAACGTTGCGGGCAGGGTAGGGATGGTCGGACAGGAGGTTGGTGATGCCCGCCTCGTCGAACCGGCCGCGGTCGACCAGAAGCACGTTGTCGAACAGCACGCCCTCCTCGTCGACGGTCGTTGCCAGCGGCGTCATCGATCCGGGCGCGGTCCCGCCGACATCGGCGTGGTGGCCGCGAGATGCGACGTAGAACAGGATTTTCTCGCCCGCGTCATCGAACACCGGTGTCACCACGGTGATATCGGGCAGATGCGTGCCACCATTGTAAGGCGCGTTCAACGCAAACACGTCGCCTGGACGGATCTTGCCCCGGTTCTGCGCGATGATGCTTTCGACGGAGCGGTCCATCGATCCGAGATGAACCGGCATATGCGGTGCATTGGCGACCAGAGCGCCGTTCTCGTCGAACACGGCGCAGGAGAAATCCAGTCGTTCCTTGATGTTGACGGAGGACGCCGTGTTCTGCAGCGTCACGCCCATCTGCTCGGCAATCGACATGAACAGGTTGTTGAAGACCTCGAGCAGAACGGGATCGGCCTGGGTGCCGACAGCCTTGGCACGTGAGAGCTCGACGATACGCTTCAGGACGACGTGGTTGAGCCGGGTCACTTCGAATGCCCAACCGTCCTCGATCACGATGGTCTGGTGCGGCTCGACGATCAGGCAGGGACCGTTGGCACGCGCGCCGGGCCCGATGTCGGCGCGGCGATAGACAGGTGCCTCGCGCCATGCGCCGGTGGAATAGAACCGCGTGTGCTCCGCAGTCGTTGGAGCCGCTTCGTCAAGCGCAAACTCGGGCTCCGATGCGTCGGCACCGCCACCGATCGCCTCCACCTCGTAGGCCTCGAAGATGATCTCGCGGTTTTCGAAGATAAAGCCGAACTGCTTCCGGTGGACAGTCTCGAACGCTGCCGTCATCTCGGAAGCATCTGTCACCGCGACCGAGAGGGTCGTATCCGTTCCCTGATAGCGAAGATGAGCACGGTGTAGCACCTCGGTCTGCGCTTGAGCCACGCCCTGCGAACCCATTTCGGCGAGCACGCTTGTCGACAGTTCGTCGCGTACCGGGTCGAGCGACGCCAATGCTTCGGAAAGCGGCCGCGAAACCGTCCGTTGGCGGGTAGCGCGGATATCGGCAAGACCCATCCCGTAGGCAGACAGGATGCCGGAAAACGGATGGATCAGGACCGTCGAGATACCGAGCGCGTCCGCCGTCAGGCAGGCGTGCTGACCACCGGCGCCACCAAAGCAGGTCAGCGCATAATGCGTGACGTCGTAACCGCGCTGAACGCTGATCTTCTTGACGGCATTGGCCATGTTCTCGACCGCGATGGCAAGAAAGCCATCCGCCACCTGTTCCGGCGTGCGGCCATCGCCGACCACCGTCGCCATCTCCTCGAAGGCTTTTCGCACGGCAACGGCATCCAGTGGCTCGTCGCGGTTCGGCCCGAAAATCCTAGGGAAGAGTTCCGGGGAAAGCTTGCCGAGCATCACGTTCGCATCGGTGACGGTGAGCGGTCCGCCGCGGCGATAGGCCTTCGGGCCGGGATTTGCGCCGGCGGAATCCGGGCCGACGCGGAACCGGCCGTTTTCGAAATGCAGGATCGAGCCGCCGCCGGCTGCGACCGTGTGGATCGACATCATCGGCGCGCGCATCCGCACGCCTGCAACTTCGGTCTCGAACGAGCGTTCAAGCTCGCCGTCATAGTGCGAGACATCGGTGGACGTGCCGCCCATGTCGAAGCCGACCATTCTGTCGAACCCGGCAAGTCGCGAGGTTTCGACCGCGCCAACGACGCCGCCGGCCGGGCCGGAGAGGATCGCGTCCTTGCCCTGGAACAGTCTTGCCGCGGTAAGCCCGCCGGAAGACTGCATGAACATCAGCTGGGGTCCCTCAGAACCGGCAGTCTCCGCATCCGTGCCAAGCTCGCTCGCCACCTGATCGACGTAGCGGCGCAGGATCGGTGACAGATAAGCGTCGACGACGGTCGTATCGCCGCGGCCGACCAGCTTGATCAGCGGCGAAACCTCATGGCTGACAGAGACCTGGGCAAAGCCGATCTCGCGGGCGATCGTTGCGACCAGCTGTTCGTGAGCCGGATAACGATAGGCATGCATGAAAACGATGGCAATGGCGCGGTAGCCCGCATCGAACTGCGCCTGAAGGTCCGCGCGCACCGTCGCCTCGTCCGGCTCCGCCTCGACTTCTCCGTCGGCACGAACGCGCTCGTCGACTTCCACGGCCGCGGTATAGAGCAGTTCGGGCTTGACGATCTTCTTGGCAAAAATGTCGGTTCGGGCCTGATAACCGATTGCCAGCGCATCTTTGAAGCCGCGCGTGGTGACGAGCAGCGTCCGCTCGCCCTTGCGCTCCAGCAGCGCATTGGTGGCGACGGTCGTTCCCATTTTAACAGCGCCGACCAGTTCGGCCGGAATAGGTTGCCCAGCTTCGACCTGCAGCAACTCGCGAATGCCCTGCACGGCAGCATCGCGATAGGCTTCGGGATTTTCCGAAAGGACCTTGTGGGCCACAAGGGTCCCATCCGGCTTGCGCCCAACGATATCGGTAAATGTGCCGCCGCGGTCGATCCAGAAGTCCCACTTGTCCTGCGCCATGCAATGCCTCCGTAACGATCGATTTGAGGCCACGAGAACATTTCGTCGATAAAACGTCAATGATCGATTGACAGCAAAATGCCCAGTACGGCATCATGCCTTTATAACAGGCAAAGTGGCCAGAAGAGCCGCGCCTTACCGGCAACCGAGGGGAAGCCATATGAGCGATCTACGCATTCTTGTGCGGAGGGCAAACCGTGTCCGCCGCTGATCCACGCCACAGCATTTTCCCCGAATGGCTCCGCAAAGGGCTGGACGGATTGTACCTCGTGTCGGGCTGGCTTGCCGGCCTCTTCCTGGTCGCGATCTTCCTCATCATGCTCGCGCTATCCGCAGGCCGCCCGCTTGGGATAGACGTCCCGGCCGGCGACGATTTCGCATCCTGGGCAATGGCGGCGTCCGCCTTCCTCGGTCTCGCCCATACATTCCGCTCCGGCGAAATGATCCGCGTCGGATTGCTGGTAGAAAGGTTCACCGGCCGTACCCGCCAGATGGTCGAGATTTTTGCCCTGCTGGTTGGGTCCGCCGCTGCCCTCTACTTCGCCTGGTACGCTTTCGACATGAACGTCACCTCGTGGCGGTTCAACGATCTCGCCCAGGGGGTGATCGCCATGCCGCTATGGATCCCGCAGATGGGTTTTTCCGGCGGCCTGATCATCCTGGCTGTCGCCATGACGGACGAGCTTCTGCACGTGCTTTTCGGTGGGTCGCCGCGCTACGAAAAGCCGCCTGCCGAAACCGCCGAAGAAGTGATTGAACGCGCAATGCAGAGCGGGGCCTGACGCATGGGAACGATTGAACTCGTTGAAATCGCCGGCGTCGTCCTCGTCGCGCTGCTGGCGCTTCTGGCCGCCGGAGTCTGGATCGGCTTCTCGCTGCTCATCTGCGGCCTGATTGCCATGCTTTTCGTGCCGGGCATCCCGTTTGGCGCGGTGCTGGCCACCAACTCCTGGAGCAACGGCGCGTCCTGGTCGCTGGCGGCGCTGCCGCTGTTTGTCTGGATGGGCGAAATCCTGTTCAGGACAAAGCTGTCCGAAGAGATGTTCCGGGGTTTGGCACCCTGGCTTGGCTGGCTGCCGGGCAGGCTCATGCATGTCAACGTTCTCGGATGCGGCCTGTTCGGCTCGATCTCCGGTTCCTCGGCTGCAACCACGGCGATGATCGCCAAGATCGCCCTGCCGGAGTTGAAGAAGCGAGGCTATGACGAGATGGTCAGCCTCGGCTCGCTGGCCGGTGCCGGCACGCTCGGCATTCTCATCCCGCCATCGATCACCATGGTCGTCTATGCGGTCGCCGCCAACGTCTCGATCATCCAGATCTTTCTCGCCGGCTTCCTGCCGAGCCTGATCGTGATGGTCCTCTATTGCGGCTATATCGTCGTCTGGTCGCTGCTCAACCCCGACAAGCAGCCGCCTGCGCCGCCGAAAATGAGCTTCAAAGAGAAACTCAAGGAATCGGCCAACCTCATCCCAGTCAGCCTCCTGATCATCCTCGTCTTCGCAACGCTGTTGCTCGGCTGGGCCACGGCGACGGAATGTGCGGCCTGGGGTGTGGCCGGCTCGCTCGCCATTGCCGCCTGGTCGAAAACGCTCAGCTGGAAGTCCTTCTGGGACAGCGTCATGGGTGCGACACGTCTCACCTGCATGATCATGCTGATCCTGACGGGTGCCGGCTTCATGTCGATCGCCATGGGATATACCGGCATTCCGAACGCGCTGGCTGCCTGGGTGGATAGCTTCAACCTCAGCCCTTACGCGCTGATCGCGGTGCTGACGATCATGTATATTCTGCTTGGTGCGGCACTCGATGGTCTTTCGATGATCGTCCTCACCACGGTTGTCGTTTTGCCGATGATCCAGCAGGCCGGCTTCGACCTCGTCTGGTTCGGCATCTTCCTGGTGCTGATCGTCGAGATGGCGGAGGTCTCTCCGCCCGTGGGCTTCAATCTCTTCGTCCTGCAGACGATGAGCGGGCGCGATAGCCTCACTGTGGCAAAAGCCTCGCTGCCATTCTTTTTCCTGCTTGTGGCGACCGTCGCCATCATTACGGTTTTCCCGGAAATCGTGATGGTTCTGCCGAAAATGGCATTCCCGGGTTAATCACAAAGAGGGAACTGAAAATGAAGGTCACTGGAAAACTCGCCCGCCTCGGCATTGCCGCAGCCGCGCTCCTCGCGTCCACAGCATCGTCTTTCGCAGCCAACTGGGTCCTGCCATCTGCCTATCCGCCGACCAACTACCATGTCGAGAACCTCAACCAGTTCGCCAAGGACATCGATGCGGCCACCAAAGGTGAGCTGAAGATCACCGTCCATCCGAATGCCTCCCTCTTCAAGGCCCCCGATATCAAGCGCGCGGTCCAGACCGGCCAGGCGCAGGCGGGCGAAGTGCTGCTGTCGCTGCACGAAAACGAAAACCCGGTCTTCGGGATCGACGTCGTGCCGTTCCTCGCCACCAGCTTCGAACAGTCCAAGAAGCTTTACACAGCGTCGAAGCCCGCTATCGAACAGGCGCTCGACAAGCAGGGCCTGAAGCTCCTCTACACCACGCCATGGCCGCCACAGGGCCTCTTCACCAAGAAGGACGTCAACAGCGTTGCCGACCTGAAGGGTCTGAAGTGGCGCGCGTATAATGTCGGCACATCGCGTATTGCGGAACTGGTCGGCGCCCAGCCGGTCACCGTCCAGGCCGCCGAACTGCCGCAGGCTCTGGCAACCAGTGTCGTCGATGGCTTGATGACATCCAGCGCCACTGGCGTCGACAGCAAGATCTGGGAATCGCTGACCCACTATTATGACACCCAGGCCTGGATCCCGAAGAACGTCATCTTCGTCAACAAGGCTGCATTCGCAGCCCTCGACGCCGCCACGCAGAAAGCCGTGACGGATGCGGCTGCGGCTGCAGAAACCCGCGGCTGGTCGATGGCCGCCGAAAAGACGGCGTCCTACATGGAAACGCTGAAGAAGAACGGCATGCAGGTTTTGGAACCAAGCGCCGAACTGAAGACCGGCCTTTCCGCAATCGGCGCCAAGCTGACCGAGGATTGGTCGAAGAAAGCCGGCGCAGATGGCGCCGCGATTCTGGACGCCTACAAGAAGATGTGATTTCGGAAGCGCCGTGGCAATCGTGCCGCGGCGCCCTCTCATTCCGGAGAAGCTCATGTCCGAACCGATAGACACTGTTGGCCCGATCGTTTCTTCGGAGCACCTGGCAAGCGGCGCGCTGCCGGCTCTGTCCGAAATCGAGTTCGGCCTCACCATGCTCAATCATGCGTTCAGCCGCTGGATGGTGCGCTGCATGGCGGCATCCGGAGTGCCCGACCTTTCGACCGTCGACATTCTCGTCCTCCACAACGTCAACAGCCGCAACAAACCGAAGACGCTGGCCGATATCGCGCTCGTCCTCAATATCGAAGACACCCATGTGGTGACCTACGCTCTCAAAAAGCTGGAACGGCTGAAGCTGATCAAGTCCGGTCGGCGCGGCAAGGAAAAGCTGGTGATGGTGACAGAGGCGGGCGCTGTCGCCTGCGCCCGCTACAAGGCCATGCGTGAAAGCCTGCTCGTCAAATCCGTGCTGGCAACCGAAGTGTCCGCAGACTCCCTGTCGGATGTCGCAGCCCGCCTTCGCGCCCTGTCCGGCCATTACGATCAGGCCGCCCGCGGCGCGGCGTCTCTCTAGCGACAAAACGCTAGGACAGAAGCGCCCTCGTCAGCGGATGCTGCGGATCGGATAGCCCGTCCAGCACCGTGAAATGGTTTCTGTCCGGTTCCTCGACGGCTTCAGTCTCGGCCCCCAGACCCTTCCAGATATTGGCGAGCAGCGCGTTCTGGCGAAGGAATTCCGAGCGTTCGTTGCCGCCCACCCAGCAGGTGAGGCGCGTGTTCGGGAGGGGTTCCAGCAAGGCCGGGCTTTCCAGCTGCGCCTCGTCAGGATCGATCTGCTGCTTCTCGTTCATCTTCGTCCTCATGATCGGGCGAAGGTCATGCACGCCTGAGATCGACACCGTGTTGACGATGCGGTCGCGGACGGTCTCTGCAAGCGGCGATGTGGTGGTGATCATCCGCGTCACCAGATGCCCGCCGACCGAATGCCCGGCAAGCCGGATCGGCCCCTCCACCAGCTCTGCCGCTGCCGTGATCGCCTCACCGATCTCGCGGGTGATTTCAGCGATCCGGTTTTCCGGCGCAAGCGTATAGGCCGGCAGAGCCACCGCATATCCGCTTTCCAGAGCGCCATGGGCAAAATGCGACCAGTAGCTGTTGTCGAGCGCGATCCAGAAGCCGCCATGGACATAGACGACGAGGCCTGCCGGCTTTCCCGCGGGCAGCAAGAGATCGAACCGGTTGCGCGGCTTGTCGCCATAGGCAATGTCGAGCTTCGCACGTCCTTCTGCCGCGAGCGTTTCGCGGTACAGCCTTGCCGGTTCCACCCAGGCCGCAGGCCAACGATCGCCCTTTGGAATGTTCGGGCCATTGGCATAGGCGTCGTCCCAGTCGATGATCCCGTGGCGCATGTGATTGTCTCCTGTTCGATCCGACAAGCGTCATAACCCGCCCCCGATGTCGCTGGAAAGCCTGCCTTGCTGTTCCAAGACATCGCCTCGTTGGCATAGTTTGCTTTGTGATGCTTTTTGCGCTTGCACGTGGTGGAAGTTTGCCGGCGAATGTGGAAGGTAACGGTTTCACCGCCATCGACGGATTGGCGGAGCAGGGGATAAAAAAGGGGAGAATGACGATGAAGAAAATCCTGGTCGCCGCCACGATGGCACTCAGCCTCGGCGCATCCGGTCTGGCGATCGCCGAACCGCTCAAGATCGGCATGATCACCACGCTATCCGGCGGCGGTGCAGGCCTCGGCGTCGATACGCGCGACGGCTTCATGCTGGCGATCAAGCAGTCCGGCAACAAGGATATCACCGTCGTCACCGAAGATGATGCGCAGAAGCCGGAACTCGCCGTCCAGATCGCCGACAAGATGATCCAGAGCGACAATGTCGACCTGCTCACCGGCATCGTCTGGTCGAACCTTTTGATGGCCGTCGTGCCGGGCGCGGTCGCGCAGGACAAGTTCTACGTCTCGACCAACGCGGCACCTGCAGCGCTCGCCGGTGCCGGCTGCAACAAGCTCTATTTCAACGCTGCCTATCAGAACGACAATCTTCACGAAGCGGTCGGTGAATATGCCAACAAGTCCTACAAGAAGATGTTCATCCTCGCGCCGAACTATCCGGCCGGCAAGGATTCGCTGACCGGCTTCAAGCGCTATTACAAGGGCGAACTGGCGGGCGAGGTCTATACCAAGGTTGGCCAGACCGATTACGCCGCCGAAATCGCCCAAATGCGTGCATCGGGTGCAGACGGCATCTTCGTCTTCCTGCCGGGCGGCATGGGCATTTCCTTCATGAAGCAGTTCGCCCAGTCGGGCGTGAAGATCCCCGTCATGGGCCCGGGCTTCTCCTTTAGCCAGGACGTCCTGCCGGCCATCGGCGATGCGGCGCTCGGCGCCAAGGCATCGGGACAGTGGGCTCCGGATTTCGATACCGACGTCAGCCGGAAATTCGTCACCGACTTCAAGGCCGAATACAACCGCCTGCCGTCCATCTATGCGCTTCAGGCCTATGATGCCGGTCAGCTGATCGCGTCGGCCGCCGCCAAGGCAGACGTCAAGGATGCCGAGGCCTTCCGCGCCGAACTTCTGAAAGCCGATATCAAGTCGCCGCGTGGCAAGTTCAAGTTCAACACCAACCAGCATCCGATCCAGGACATCTACCTGACGGAAGTGGTGAAGAAGGACGGCGTTCTGACCAACAAGACGGTCGAGAAGATCTTTGCCGATCATGGCGACGCCTACGCCAAAGACTGCAAGATCTAAGGGAAGCATGTGACCATCTCGCTTGCTCTCGAGCAGCTGCTGAACGGTATCCAGCTCGGCGTCATGTTGTTTCTCATGTCTGCCGGGCTGACGCTGATATTCGGCGTCATGGGCCTGATCAATCTCGCCCATGGCTCGCTCTACATGGTCGGCGCCTTCGCCTGCGCGGCCGTTGCAGCATTGACCGGGTCGTTCTGGCTCGGCCTTGTCGCAAGCCTCGCCTGTGCGGCGGCCGCCGGTGCCATCGTCGAACTCCTGGTCATCCGCAGGCTCTATGATCGCGACCATCTCGATCAGGTTCTGGCGACCTTTGCACTGATCCTGATCTTTTCCGAAGGCACCCGCTGGCTGTTCGGCTCCTTCCCGCTTTACCTCGATATTCCGCCGCTGCTGCAGGGCGCGGTCGCTCTGCCGGGCGATGCAACCTATCCCGTCTATCGCCTGGCGATCATCGCCGTCGGTGCCCTGGTGGCGCTCGGACTTTATCTGCTGATCGGCAAGACCCGGCTCGGCATGCGCATAAGGGCCGGCGAAAGCGACCGCGAGATGATCGGCGCGCTCGGCGTCGATATCCGCACGCTCTATACGCTGGTCTTTGCACTGGGCTCCGCTCTGGCCGGGCTTGCCGGCGCAATCGTCGGCCCGCTGCAATCGGTCCAGGTCGGCATGGGCGAACCGGTGCTCATCCTCGCCTTCGTGGTGATCGTCATCGGCGGTATCGGCTCGATCAAGGGTGCGCTCATTGGCGCGCTGCTCGTCGGTATCACCGATACGCTCGGCCGGCTTCTTCTGCCGCAACTTTTGACCCTGTTCATGGACCCGTCCCAGGCGGGCATGATCGGCGGCGCTGCGGCATCGATGCTGATCTATGTGGTCATGGCCGTGATCCTGTCGGTAAAACCTCGCGGCCTGTTTCCGCCAGCACATGCATGAAGGCCGTTCAACGATGGTGCTGACCCGCGAAAACGCAGTCAATCTCACGCTCGCCGTCCTGCTGCTCGCCGTCCCCTTGATCGCGAGCGCGCTCGGCCAGCCGTTCTATGTGACCCTTGCGACCCGGATCGCCATTCTGGCGCTGGCAGCCCTTGGCCTCAATCTTGCGCTTGGCCTCGGCGGCATGGTGTCGTTCGGCCACGCGGCCTTTTTCGGCATCGGAGGCTATGCCGCCGGTATTCTTGCGAGCCACGCGCTATCAGGCGAACCGCTTCTGTTTGATCTGCCGGGCACGGCGCAGATGCCGATCATCTGGCTTGTCGCCGTCATTGCAGCCGGTTTGGTTGCCTTGGCGATCGGGGCGCTCAGCCTGCGAACGTCAGGCGTCTATTTCATCATGATCACGCTCGCCTTCGCGCAGATGGTCTATTACTTCGCGATATCCTGGCCGGCTTACGGTGGCGAGGATGGGCTTTCGATCGCGGTGCGCAACCAGTTTCCGGGCACCAACACGATGCGCCCGCTCAATTTCTTCTTTGTCGCATATGCCGTTCTGCTGGCCGGCATCGGCCTTTTCGCGCTGATCCGCGCGTCGCGGTTCGGTGCGGCGCTGGCTGCCACCCGCCAGAACGAGATCCGCGTCGCCGCCCTCGGGATCGACCCCTACCGCATCCGGCTCGCGGGCTTCGTCATCTCGGCCATGATCACGGCCCTTGCCGGCGCTCTCTACGCAGATCTCAACCGCTTCGTCAGCCCGTCCATGCTCGCCTGGCACATGTCGGGCGAACTCATCGTGCTGATCATTCTCGGCGGCACCGGGCGGCTGTTCGGGCCGCTGGCAGGGGCAGCGCTTTATGTGGCGTTCGAGTTCGCGCTGGGCGGCCTCACCGAACGCTGGCAGTTCTTCCTCGGTCTCATCCTTCTCGGCGTGGTTCTGTTTGCCCGCGGCGGATTGCTGGGCCTGCTTGCCGGAAAGACCAAACATGGTTGAGCCGGTTCTCCAGATAGACAATCTCGTCAAGAGCTTCGGCGCGCTTCGTGCCACCGACGGCATCACGCTCGACCTAATGCCGGGCGAAATCCATGCATTGATCGGCCCGAACGGTGCGGGCAAATCAACCCTGATCCACCAGATCTGCGGCACGCTCAAGCAGGATAGCGGTACGATCCGCCTCGCCGGCGAAGACATCGGCGCACTGAGCGCTGCCACCCGTGCACGCCGGGGGCTCGGTCGAACGTTTCAGGTGTCGTCGCTGGCACCGGAGTTTTCGGCGCTGCGAAACGTCATGCTGGCGGTCCAGGCGAGGCAGGGGTCGAGTTTCGGCTTTTTCCGACCTGTGATGCGAGACAGATCGCTGATCGATCCTGCAATGGCGATCCTCGAGCGCGTCGGCCTCTCCGACCGAGCACGGCTGCCGGCGGCCGAGCTTTCCCACGGCGAGCGACGCCAGCTTGAGATCGCCATGGCGCTGGCCCTGCAATCGAAGGCCCTGCTTCTCGACGAGCCGATGGCGGGAATGGGACCGGAGGGTTCGAAAAGGCTCACTGGTTTTCTCGATACGCTGCGCCAGGAAGCGCCGATCCTGCTCGTGGAACATGATATGGATGCCGTCTTCGCGCTGGCCGACCGGATTTCGGTTCTGGTCTACGGCCGCATCATCGCAACCGGCACGGTCGAGGATATAAGGCGCGATCCGGCGGTTCGCACCGCCTATCTGGGAGATCACGCCTGATGCTGCTCGATATCCAGGATATCGCGACGTACTACGGCAGCAGCCAGGCGCTGTTCGGCGTCGAATTTGCGGTGGCGGAAGGCGAGGTCGTGGCACTGATGGGCCGCAACGGCATGGGCAAGTCCACGACCATCAAGTCGATCTGCAATCTTTTAGCCCCGAAAACCGGCCGCATCCTCTTCGATGGCAAGGACACCGGCAAGCTGGCCCCCTACAAGGTGGCGCGGCTGGGTGTGGGGCTCGTCCCCGAGGGCCGCCGCTGTTTCCCGAACCTCACCGTTCACGAAAACCTGGTCGCCGCCGCAAGACCCGGTGAATGGACCGTCTCAGAGATCAATGCCCTGTTTCCCCGTCTGGAGGAACGGCATGCGCAGATGGCGAGATCGCTCTCCGGCGGCGAGCAGCAGATGCTGGCGATCGGGCGCGCGCTGATGACCAATCCGCGGCTGCTGATCCTCGACGAGGCGACGGAAGGGCTTGCACCTGTCATCCGCCAGGATATCTGGAAGGCGTTGCGCCAGTTGAAGACGAAGGGCCTGTCCATTCTCCTGGTCGACAAGACGCTTTCCGAGCTCTTGCCGGTTGCCGACCGGTGCGTCATCCTCGAAAACGGCAGAAGCGTCTGGACCGGCGCACCAGCCGATCTGACACCAGGGTTGCAGGATCGATATCTCGGAGTGTGAGCAATGACGGACGATCTGCAGGCCATCGTCGATCGGATCCACGCCAAGCTGCAGAGCCGGCTGGGCGAGGGAAAAGTGGCCGACTACATTCCCCAGCTTGCCCATGTCGATCCACGCAAGTTTGGCATGGCGGTCGTCACCGTCGACGGCAAGGTCCATAGCGCTGGTGATTGTGCCGAACCCTTCTCGATCCAGAGCGTGTCGAAGGTTTTCACGCTGACGCTCGCACTCGGCAAGCATGGCGAAACCACCTGGAACCGGGTCGGTCGGGAGCCGTCGGGCTCTCCCTTCAACTCCATTGTCCAGCTCGAACAGGAGGCCGGAAAGCCCCGCAACCCCTTCATCAATGCCGGCGCGATTGCCGTCAGCGATCTCGTTCTTGCTGGCCATACGCCGCGCGAGGCGATCGGGGAGATCCTGCGCTTCGTCCGCTATCTCGCGGATGACGAAACGATCGCGATCGACCCGTCGGTTGCGAAATCCGAGGAAGCGACCGGCTACCGAAATATTGCGCTTGCCAATTTCATGCGCTCTTTCAACAAGCTCTCGCATCCGGTCGAGCATGTGCTCGGCGTCTATTTCCACCACTGCGCCATCTCCATGACCTGCACCCAGCTGGCGCGGGCCGGTCTATTCCTCGCCGCCAATGGCCGCAACCCGATGACCGGGCACACCGTGGTCTCAAGCCAGCGGGCACGGCGCATCAACGCCCTCATGCTGACCTGCGGCCACTATGACGGCTCCGGCGAGTTCGCTTATCGGGTCGGGCTTCCCGGCAAGAGTGGTGTCGGCGGCGGCATCATGGCCGTGGCGCCGGGACGCGCATCAATGGCCGTCTGGTCTCCAGGTCTCAATCAGAACGGCAATTCGCTGGTCGGTTCGCTGGCGCTCGAAATGCTGGCGGATGAAACCGGCTGGTCCGTGTTCGGGCACTGACACAACACTCCCTTCAAAACAGAAAGCCCGGCCTCCTTTCGGAAGACCGGGCTTGTTTCGTTGGGGGAAGGCTGAGGTCCTCAGTCTTCGCTGGCTGCCATCTGGTTCAGCACGTTGCCGCGTCCGCGCATGCGCAGCACCAGCGGTACGATCAGGGCAGCCGCTGCCACGAGCAGCAGGCCTGCGGCGATCGGCGAGGTGAACAGCACCGTCACGTCGCCCTGGCTGATCGACAAGGCGCGGCGCAACTGCTGCTCGGCCAGCGGGCCAAGGATCAGGCCGACGATCACGGGCGCGATCGGATAGTCGAACACGCGCATGATGTAGGCGACGAGACCGAAGACGAGCAGCATGCCAAGCTCGAACACCGACGGATTGGCGCCAATCGTGCCAAGCGTCGCAAACACGAGAATGCCGGCATAGAGCCAAGGCTTCGGGATCGTCAGCAGCTTCACCCACAGACCGACCAGCGGCAGGTTCAACACCAGCAGCATCAGGTTGGCGATGAGAAGCGAAGCAATCAGTCCCCAGACCAGCTGCGGGTTAGTGACAAAAAGCAGTGGGCCCGGCTGCAGGCCGTATTGCTGGAAGCCGGCCAGCATAATGGCAGCGGTCGCCGACGTCGGAAGACCAAGCGTCAGAAGCGGCACGAGCGTACCGGCGGCGGATGCGTTGTTGGCAGCTTCCGGACCGGCAACACCTTCGATCGCACCATTGCCGAACTCTTCAGGATGCTTGGAAAGACGCTTTTCGGTCGCATAGGAGAGGAAGGTGCCGATTTCTGCACCACCGGCCGGCATTGCGCCGATCGGGAAGCCAATGACGGTCCCGCGCAACCAGGCTTTCCAAGAGCGCGCCCAGTCCTGGGCGGTCATCCAGACGGAGCCCTTGATCGCTTCCACCTTGTCGGGAGCCTGGGCACCCTGGGCTGCGATAAACAGCGTCTCGCCGATCGCAAACATGGCAACCGCCATGGTCGTGACCTCGATGCCGTCGAGAAGGTCAGGTACGCCGAAGGAGAGGCGGTTCTGGCCGGTCAGCTGATCGATGCCGACAAGCGACAAAGCAAGGCCGATGAACAGAGATGTCAGGCCACGCAGCGTCGAGTTTCCGAAAGCCGAGGAGACTGTGACGAAGGCGAGAACCATCAGCGCGAAATATTCGCGCGGACCGAACACCAGCGCCAGCTTGACGATATAGGGTGCAACGAAGGCGAGCGCGAGCGTGGCGATCAGGCCGGCCACGAAGGAACCGATCGCAGCTGTTGCAAGCGCTGGCCCCCCGCGTCCTGCGCGGGCCATCTTGTTGCCCTCGAGCGCAGTCACGATCGAGGCGCTTTCGCCTGGCGTGTTGAGAAGAATCGAGGTCGTCGATCCCCCATACATGCCGCCGTAATAGATGCCGGCAAACATGATCAGCGAGCCGGTTGCATCCAGCTGGTAGGTAACGGGCAGAAGCAGCGCGACGGTGGTTGCCGGACCGATGCCGGGCAGCACGCCGACCATCGTGCCGAGCGTTACGCCGACGAGCGCGTAAAACAGGTTCATCGGCTCTGCGGCAGAGGCCAGACCCTGAAGAAGGAATTCGAAAGTGCTCATGGATTAACTCTCTGGCTCCAAGTTAAAGGAGCAGGTTTTCCAGCGGACCGGCGGGAAGGGAAAGCTGCAGGACGCCCGCAAACAGGTACCAGATGGCGAGACAGATCGCGATGCCGATCGGAATGCTGATATGCAGCCGACGGGCACCAAAACCGCGTGCGGCGAAAGCGAAAAGCAGGCCCGTCGCAATCGAGAACCCGACGAACCGGATCAGGATCATCTGGGCGAGAAGCCCGGCGACAACCCAGGCGACGGGACCGAATTCCTGCCGTTCGCGCGCGGGGAAATCCCGACGGAATGCCGCAAAGACCGTCCAGATGGCTAGGCCGATCAGGCCGAAAGCGATCCAGTAGGGCACGGAGGCGGGGCCGACAGGCGAGTAGCCAGTCGTACTCGTCAGCCGCGACACATCGATGAAGATGACGGCGGCGACGATCGCGAGTACGGCTGCAATGGCAAGCGCCGCCCAATCAGGGCGGCGCTGTTCGGTAGTCGTGTTTTCAGAACTCATTTGACCAGTCCGATGTCCTTCAGGATGGTTTCCGTCGCAGCGATATCCTTGGCGAGCTGCTCATCGAAGGCCGGACCGGAGAGGTAGGTGTCCATCCAGCCCTTGGTCTTCAGGTTATCCTGCCAGGTCTTGGACTTTACCAGCTTCTCGATGTCGGCAGTGATGGTCTTCTTCTGCTCGTCGGAAATGCCGGGAGCAGCGGCAACCATGCGCCAGTTCTGCAGCACGACGTCGAGACCGGATTCCTTCAGCGTCGGGGCATCGATGCCGTCGATCTTCTTGTCGGACGAAATGCCCAGCAGGCGCAGCGAGCCGGCCTTGATCTGCGATTCGAACTCGCCGTAGGACGAGATGCCGGCCGTCACCTGGCTGCCCAGGATCGCGGCAAGTGCTTCGCCGCCACCGGAAAACGCGATGTAGTTGATCTTGGTCGGGTCTACGCCGGCAGCCTTTGCAATGAGGCCAGCGCCGATATGGTCGGTGCCGCCAGCCGAACCGCCACCCCAGGATACGGAACCCGGATCAGCCTTCAGTTTGGTGACCAGATCCGCCATCGTCTTGATGTCGGAAGAGGTCGGGACGACGATCACTTCGTATTCGCCGGTGAGGCGTGCGATCGGTGTGACGTCTTTCAGAGTTACCGGCGACTTGTTGGTGAGGATTGCGCCGACCATGACGTAACCGCCAACCATCAGAGCGTTCGGGTTGCCCTTCTGCTGGCTGGCGAACTGGGCGATGCCGATCGTGCCGCCGGCGCCCGGAACGTTCATGACCTGGACGCGGTTGGAGATCTTCTCTTGCTGCAGGGCGACCTGCATGGTGCGGGCCGTCTGGTCCCAGCCGCCGCCCGGCGCTGCCGGTGCCATGACCGAATAGTCAGCCGCTACAGCCGGGAAGGCGACTGCGCCCGCGAGGAAAGATGCGATGAGAAAATGTTTCAAGGGTATGTCCTCCGTTGACGTCCTTTTGGACGAAATCTTTGATGGCGCAACGGTAGGATCGATTTGAGCGGACTGGTGCCGTCCGTTGATCTCCTCCCGTCACCGATCGAGTCCGCCTCCGAACGGGTCTCGAATGGTTCTAAGGCAGCATAACAAGCTGACATCTACCTGACATTTCCCTGACTGCGTCTGTTTGACAAGGGTAAATGCCTCAAAATCGCCAGAATTGATCACTGCTGGCGCAAGACCTCGTTCCATTTCGAGATCAGCCGCGCCCGTTTCACCTGATCGAGATAGACCATCAGCCCGAGGCTGACGGGCACCGGCTTCAATTGGCCGCCCAGCATCTCGCGCATCGTCGTTGCGGTGTTGTTGCCTGACACTTCGGGACTGACGGCCGGGATCTGCAGTTCGCGGGCCATAATCGTCTGGCCCTCCTTCGACATGAAGAATTCGAGGTAACGCTTGCCGAGATCGGCACGTTGAGCGGCTTGCGGCACCAGCCCGATACGCGACATGACCACCGTATAGTCCTTCGGCAGGACGATCCCGACATTCGGGTTCCGTGAGGCCCAGTCGGCGGCGTAGGATCCGACGATATTGTAACCCATCAGGAAACGTCCATCCGCCACCCTCTCGAGGATGGCGCCGCTTGTCGAATAGAGTTTGACGCCCGCTTCGCCCATCGCCCGCACCACCGACCAGATGTCCCCGAACTGTTCCTGGTCGCGCGACATGAACAGGAAGCCGACACCGGAGCGTTCGATATCGTAGGTGCCGATGCGGCCATGCGCCTGGTCACCCTGGCGCGCCAGAAACGCAATGAACTCGGCGCGGGTGGCAGGCGGCGCCTCGTTCTTGAAACTCGGCTTGTTGTAGACGAACACGGCCGGCTCGAAGGTCAGGGCGTAAACCGTATTGCGCCAGTTCGCCCACTCGGGCCATCGCCCGCTCATCGGCAGGTCGCTCGCCTGGGCGTAACCGTCATTGGCAAGCTTGACCTGGAGATCCATGGCCGACGAAAACGCGAAATCGGCGGTCTTGCGGCCCGCGTCGGTCTCCCGCACGATCCTGTCGTAGATCTCTCCCGTCAGCATGTCCTCGTAGGACACCGCCACATCCGGGTTGGACGCCTGGAAGCCTGTGATCATCGGCTTGGCAAGAGGCTCGTCCAGCGACGAATAGACGGTAAGGACAGGCGCATCCTTGTTGCCCGAAAGGGCAGGAAACATCAGCACTTCCGCGACGGCCAGATGCGGCGCAGCGATGAGACAAAGACAGAGGAGAAGCTTTTTCATTGCGGGCAAGAATGCCCGACCCGGGCGCTTGCGGCAAGCCGTTGGAAATCCCTCACTGGCGTCCGGAATGCAGAGCTAGCGGTTTACCGCTCCCCTGTTGTATTGCCGGTCGCCGTTATTACCTGTGAATGGCGATTTCCCCACCAGCCCTTTGAGGTTACAACCATGTCGCTTTCCCTATACGACGTCTCCGTCCCGGCGTTTATCCGTGGATTTGCCAATCTCTCCGAGATCCTGAAGAAGGCCGAAGCCTTCGCCGACGAGAAGGGCATTCCCCACAGCCAGCTTCTCGAAGCGTGCCTGATCGAGGACATGCTGCCGCTGACGGGTCAGATCCAGCGCGCCAGCGACACGGCCAAGTTCGTCCCGGTGCGCGTCGGCCAGCTCGAAAACGTCGCGATGGAGGATAACGAAGTCACGTTCGCCGATCTCCATGCCCGCATCGACAAGACGGTCGCCTTCCTGAAGACCGTCGTTCCCGCCAGCATGTCCGGTCGCGACGAGGCAGAGGTCGTGCTGAAGACCCGGTCCGGCGAGATGAAATTCACAGCCACCGACTACGTTCTCGGGTTTGCCCTGCCCAACTTCTATTTCCATCTCACCGCCGCCTACGCGATCCTCCGCCACAAAGGCGTACCCATCGGCAAGACCGATTATCTCGGCCGCAGCTAGGCGAGCTAACGGCAGACGCTGCTGTGTCCAGTGACAACCCCGCGTCCCGGCGATAAGAGTCAGCCGGAACGGGGAAATGACGGTTTGCGTATCCTTCTTGTCGAAGACAATCAGACGCTGGCATCAGGCCTTGCCGCGATTTTGCGCGGCAGCGGCTATGTGGTCGATCTCGTGGCCGATGGAACATCGGCGGAGGCAACGGTCGCGGCCGAAAGCTACGATCTGGTCATCCTCGACCTGAACCTTCCCGAAATGGATGGTCTCGACGTTCTGAAGGCCATGCGCGCCCGCCAGAACCGCGCGGCGGTGATGATCCTCACCGCCCGCGGCACGCCGGAAGAGCGGGTCAAAGGCCTCGATCTCGGCGCCGACGATTACATGACGAAACCGTTCGACGTGCCGGAGTTCGAGGCGCGCATCCGCGTCCTTCTTCGCCGTCAAGCGGGCCTGCGAAGCTCTGTCGTCACCTATGGCGGCGTCACCTTCGATCTGACCTCCCGAACCTTTTCGAGCCAGGGCGTGCCGCTCGATATCCCGGCGCGCGAGGTGGCCCTTCTCGAACTCCTCTTCATGCGGGCCGGAAAGGTGGTCTCCAAGGAGGCGATCATTCGGTCGCTGACAGGGTTCGACGACGACCTCTCGTCCAATGCGATCGAGCAGTATGTGAGCCGACTAAGAAAGCGGCTTGCGGTCTACGGCCTGACCGTCAAGACCGCCCGCGGCATCGGCTATTATCTCGAGAAAATGGCCTCTCCGGAATGACGCCGACAGCCGCCTATTCGCTCCGCCGCCGCCTCCTAGCGTGGCTGCTTCTCTCGACGGCGCTGATCGGTGGCGTCGCCATGTTCGACACATGGGATGAGGCGCTCGATACGGCCAATGAAGTGTCCGATCGCGTGCTTGCGGGGTCGGCTCTCGCGATCGCCGAGCGCGTGATCGTCGCGGAAGACGGAGCGCTCGAGGTCGACATCCCCTATGTGGCGCTGGAAATGCTGACCTCTGCCGCGCAGGACCGGGTCTTCTACCGCGTCGACGGGCCGCCCGGCACCTTCATCACCGGCTACCAGAACCTTCCCTCCATCGCGCGTCGGGAGGGCCAGGCGGTGGCGTTCGAGAACGCCAGCTTTCGGGGCGAGCCCATCCGGGTCGCCGTCCTTGCCAGATCCGCGTCGACCGGCATCCGCTCGGTTCCCTTCGTCGTCACGGTCGCCGAAACCACCATGGCCCGTGAACAGCTGACGCGCACCATCCTGATACGCTCGGCGCTGCGAATTCTCTTCATGATCATCGGTGCCGCCGTGATCGTCTGGATCGCCGTCACGCTGTCGCTTCGGCCGCTCTATCGCTTCAGCGAAGCGATCGCCGAGCGCAGCCCGGACGATCTGCATCCGATCGGAGAAAGAGTGCCGAACGAGGTCCAGGGTCTGGTCGATACGGTCAATTCATTCATGGTGCGGCTCGAAAGCGCGTTGAATGCCCTGCGCCACTTTACCGGCAATGCCAGCCACCAGCTCCGAACTCCGCTTGCAATCGTGCGCACACAGCTCGCACTTGCCGACCGGGCGGACGATCTGGCCACGGCAAAGACGGCGGTCCGCAAGGCCGACGAGGCTGTCGCCGGTGCCGAACATATCCTCGCGCAACTGCTGCTGATGGCAAAGATCGATGCGGCAGGGCGCTCGGCCGCATTCCGCAAGCTCGATCTCACCGATCTCGTCCGCGGCCTGACGGGAGATCATGTTCCGGGCGCCGCCGATCGCGGCATCGACTTAGGTTTCGAAGGAGAGGGCGTAACGCAAGTCAATGTCGAGCCGCTGCTGATCGGCGAACTGGTGAAGAACCTGATCGTCAACGCGATCCTTCATGCGGGCTCCGGCACGGAGGTCACCGTCCGCATCGAACGGAGTGGCGAGACGGCCCGGCTCGAGGTGGAGGATAACGGCCCGGGCATTCCGCCCGAGAAGCGAGCTATCGTGCTCGAACGGTTCGGACGTCTCGGCCGCGGCGATGCATCCGGCACCGGTCTCGGACTGCCGATCGTCGAAGAGATCGCCCGCCTACACGGCGCTGCCCTGTCGCTTCACGATGCCTCAGTCGGTACAGGCTTGAAAGTCCGGATCGATTTCCCGCTGGCCGGATAGGTTCCTCCACCCTTAAGCGTACGCACATTCTCCAGAAATCCAGGTGCTTTTCATGGAGAGATCCGCGCCAAGCACGACGAAATCCGCATCATATCCGGGCTTCAGAAAGCCCTTCCGATCCTCGATGCGAGCGGCCTGGGCGGGATAGGCAGAAGCCATGCGCAAGGCCTCCTCCAGCGACAGGCCGAGATTGCGGTGCACGTATCGAACCGAAGAGATCATGTCGATATCGGCGCCGGCGAGTGTTCCGTCGGCAAGGGTCAGCCGGCCATCCTTGCGCAGGATTTCGCGGCCGTTGAGCGTGAAGGATGTCATGTCGGTGCCGATCGTCGACATGGCATCGGTCACCAGGAATATCTTTCCCGGACCGGCTTTGGCGCGCAGCGCTGCCCCCATTGCCGCGGGATGGACGTGGATGCCATCGGCGATCAGGCCTGCATAAAGCGCTCCGGTATCGAGCGCCGCCCCGACCAGCCCCGGTTCGCGGTGACCGAGCGGGCTCATGGCGTTGAAGAGATGCGTGACGGTGCGAATGCCGGCCTTGGCATAGGCCGCCGCCGTATCGTAGCTTGCTTCCGTGTGACCGAGGCTGACGATGATGCCGGCGTCTGCGAGCTTTGTGACCTGTTCTTGTGTCACGCTTTCCGGCGCAATGGTCACCATCAGCACATCGAGCGCCCGTCCGCAGGAGAGCATCAGATCGAGGTCGCGATCCCCCATCGGGCGGATGAGCTTGGGGTCATGCGCTCCCTTGCGGGCAACAGACAGATGCGGGCCCTCCAGATGCAGTCCGAGAAAGCCGCGAATGCCCCGCGTCTTCGCATCGATACCGGCGGCAACAGTCCGGGCGGAAATGTCAGGCGTGTCGGTGATCAAGGTCGGCAACAGTGCCGTCGTCCCGAACTTCGCATGCGCGGCGCAGATCGTGGCGATACCCTCGACCGTCGGCTCTTCGTTGAGGAGCACGCCACCGCCGCCATTGACCTGCAGGTCGATAAAGCCCGGCGCGATGATCTCGCTACCGTCGATCCTCTCGATCTCAGGTGCGAGCGACGCCGAAGGCTGGATGCGATCGATCCGGCCGTTCGAAAACACGACCGCGGCATTCTCATGCCATTCGGCGCCGTCGAAGATGCGGTTTGCAGTCAGAGCCTTGAGGTCGGTCATAGGGTTTCGGTGACTTTGTTGAGGGCTGCCGGCTGATCGGGATCAAACCCTTTGGACCGCGACCAGGCTTCGACGAAACCGTAAAAGGGCACGATCAGCGCCAGCGCGTCGGTGAGCGGATGGCCGGTGGCGACGAAGGGCAGCTTTCGGGCAGCCGTGACCTTGTCGGAGGTCGCATAGGCGAGCGCGCCCTTGGTCGCGAAACTGTCTGCGATCTGCACCGCAGAGGCTTCCGCCGCGTCCCTTGCGGCAAATGTCAGCACCGGAAAGCGCTTTTCGACGAGCGCCACCGGACCATGCAGGACTTCGGCCGCAGAATAGGCCTCCGCATGCATGTTGGACGTTTCCTTGAATTTGAGCGCAGCCTCGCTGGCGATTGCTAGCGCCGGGCCGCGGCCGAGCATGTAGAGCGAATCAGCATCTCCGAGTTCGCTCGCAAACGCGCTCCAGTCGAGCTTGATGGCTCCATCGAAATGGCCGGGCAGGGCGCGAACCGCCGCTTTCAGCCGGTCATCGGCGGTCCATTCGGCGAGAAGGGCAAGACCGGCGACAATCGAGCTGACGAAAGACTTGGTTGCCGCAACCGCAATTTCCGGACCCGCATTGATATCGACCCCATACAGCGATGCCTCGGTGATCGGCGACGGGAGCGTATTGGTCAGCGCAATCGTCACCGCTCCTGACCGGGTCGCAGCCTCCGCCATCGCGACGATGTCCGGGCTCTTGCCGGACTGGGAGATGGCGATCGCAGCGCCACCGCCAAGCTGCATATTGGCACCGTAGATCGAGGCAAGCGACGGTCCGAGCGAGGCAACCGGGCGCCCCGCCGTCAGCTCGATCGCATATTTGATGAACGTCGCGGCATGATCGGAGGAGCCGCGCGCGATCGTTACCAGGAAGGCCGGATCCTTGTCGCGCAGGGCCTTGCCGGCCTTGGCAATGTCTGCCGCCGAACGGTCGAGCAATCGGGCCGTCGCCTCCGGTATCTCGTCGATTTCCTGGCGCATATGGGTCTTCATCGTCATCCTCGTCTGATCAGCTGTCGCCAAGCGAAAGCTCGGCCACGAAATCATAGGCATCGCCCCGGTAAAGCGAGCGGGTAAGCTCCACCACCCGGCCGGAGGCCAGGTAGGAAACGCGTTCGATCGACAGGCCCGCCGCCTCGATGGGCACTTCAAGCAGGCCGGCGTCGATCTTTTTCAGATTGGTAGCGGAGATCCGCTGGATGGCGCGTACCGGTCGCGCATCCTTCTTTTCAAGTTCCGCATAAAGCGACTGCTGGAGCGATACCGGGTTGGGCAGGAATTCTGCCGATATGCTGGCGCGCTCGATGGCAAGCGGCATGTCGTTCCCAAAGCGCAAACGTCCGATCCGGGCAACCATCGTGCCGGGTGCGAGACCCAGCATCATCATCTCTTCGGGCGAGGGATGAAACAATCCGCGCTCCAGCCATTCCGATCGGGAAACCAGGCCACGCCGTGCCATGTCCTCGGTAAACGATGTCAGCTTGGTCAGGGGTTGCTCGACGCGCGACAGCGGTTTTACCACGAAGGTCCCGGATCCATGGCGGCGGGTCAGAAGCCCGTCCCGGACGAGATCGTCGACGGCCTTGCGCACCGTGACGCGGCTGACGCTCGCATAGTCGGCGAGATCCCGCTCCGCGGGAAGCGCGTCGCCGTGACCGAGCTTGCCGGACCGGATCGCATCTTCCAGGCTTTGGCGCAGCTTGAGATAAAGCGGGCCGGAGCCGCCGGACTGCAGGCCGTCGAGGGGGAGGATGGCCGTCAGCGTCTCGCTCATGCGCACGCCTCCATCCGGGCTCCAGATGCGAAGGCCTTGACGGCCAGTTCGACGGCGCCGGTCAGCGCGTCCGCCCGCGGCTCGGAAAGGCGACGCCTGTGCCTCTGGGCAAGATAGGGAGGATAAAGCGGTGCGAGACCGCCCAGCAGGCAGAGCTTGGTCTTGTCGCCGGATAGCGCGGTAACTGCATCGAGCGCTTCGTCGATCCCGGCTGCACCGGTATGGAGGATCCGCAAAGCCGTCTCGTCGCCACGCCGCGCAAAGTCGAAAACCTTTGGCGTGTGACGACCGAAGTCGCCGGGCTTTGCCAGCCGCGCGAAATCGACGATCAGTTCCGGATTGTTGTCGAACTCGGCAAGGATTGCCTCGCAAAGCGGGGTCATCGGCCGTATCCGGTCAAAGGCAAGCAGGGTTTCCTGCAGCGCGAGCTGCCCGAGCCTTGCGCCGCTGCCAAGATCGCTCACCTGAAACCCCCAGCCGGCGACGGATCTGAACTGACTGTGGCTGCGGATGATATAGACGGTCCCGGTTCCAACGATCCCGATCGCTCCGTCTTCGTCGCCGATCGCGCCCTGCAAGGCGATGACGCCGTCGGAGACGATTTGCGATCTGGCAAAGGGCAGACGTTCCTTCACATAGCCCACCGCGCCGCCGACATTGTTTCCGGCAAGACCCAGGATTGCGGAAGCGGATGAAAGATCCGGCGTGAGTCCTGCTTCTTCGAACGCCTGCTTCGCGGCTTCAGCAATATGCCGGAGGGCGGTGTCGGGATCGGTCAGGATATTGGAGGCACCGCTCTTGCCGCGGCCGAGCAGGGTGCCGTTCATGTCGGCCAGCGCCGCCCGGCAGCTTGTCCCGCCGCCATCTATCCCGATCACGTAATCCGCCATGGATACCTCCACGAAGAATGATACCAAAAAAATACCATTTACCAAGGGCGAAATTATTGATGCGGACAAATCACGGCTAACACGCTATTTAAACTCGATTATTAGTCCTGAGCGACAGCTGCCGTGTTTCCGTGGGTAACTTTCGTTAATTTCCTGCTGGACAATTGGTATTTTTTTGGCATCATTTTGCGTGAGGGAGAAACGGATGAGCCAAACAGCCACCGAAGCCAGACACGGGAATACGGAAGGGCTCGATACGCGCGCCCCGACCGAAATCCTTCGGCTTCTGGCTGCCGGTCAGCAGCAGGCGGCCAAGAGCATCGATGCGGCGATCCCCGCTCTTGCGGATGCCGCGGAACTCGTTGCGTCGGCTCTGAGGCGTGGCGGAAAGCTTGTCTATGCAGGCGCCGGCAGCTCCGGCCTGATGGCCATGGCCGATGCGCTCGAGCTTCCCGGAACCTACGGCATTGCACGCGAGCAGATCGTCCTTCTTCTTGCCGGCGGAACGTCCGTTCTGGCCGACCTACAAGGCGCGCCGGAGGATGATGTCGCCTTGGCCGATCAGGATGCAGCGGTCATTGCGGCGGGAGACTGCGTTCTCGCCGTTTCTGCAAGCGGCTCGACGCCTTACGTTCTGAAGATCGCCGAGCTCGCGCGGGCCCGTGGCGCCAGGGTCGTGGCACTCGCCAACAATCCCGATGCACCCCTTTTCAATCATGCCGATGTCGCCGTCCTCCTCGAAACGCCGCCGGAAATGGTGGCTGGATCGACGCGCATGGGCGCGGGGACCGCACAGAAGCTTGCATTCAACATGCTGTCGACGTTGGCTGCGATCAAGCTCGGTCACGTGCATGACGGACACATGGTCAATCTGCGCGCCGACAATGCCAAGCTGCGCACCCGCGCCGCCGGCATGGTTGCCGATATCGCAGGCGTGACTGCCGACGAGGCGGTAAGATATCTGCAGGTGGCGGACGGATCGGTGAAGATCGCCGTGCTCCTGGCTGAAGGCGCCTCTGATGTCGACGCCGCACAATCGTTGCTTATTCGTTCCGATCACGTGTTGAGGAAAGCACTTGCGGAACTGAAGATGACGGAAACGACCGAGACTCGCGCCGCAAGGCGCTAACCAATAAGGGAGAACAGCATGAACAGCCTGTTGAAAACAATTCTTTTGGCCACGACGGTGCTCGCGTCTGCGGGCGCAGCGTCTGCGGCCGATGTCACGCTCAATATCGAGAGCTGGCGCAATGACGATCTGGCGATCTGGAAAGAAAAGCTGATCCCGGCCTTCGAAGCGAAGAACCCCGGCATCAAGCTCAACTTCTCGCCGACCGCACCGACCGAGTACAATGCGTCGCTCAACGCCAAGCTCGATGCAGGCTCTGCCGGTGACATCATCACCTGCCGTCCGTTCGATGCCTCGCTCGAACTCTTCAACAAGAAGCAGCTCGTCGATCTCACCAGCCTGTCGGGCATGAGCAATTTCTCGCCGGTCGCCAAGGCCGCCTGGTCGACAGACGACGGCAAGTCCACCTTCTGCGTGCCGATGGCATCCGTCATCCACGGCTTCATCTACAACAAGGACGCCTTCGACCAGCTGAAGATCGCAGTGCCGAAGACGAACGAGGAATTCTACGCCGCGCTCGACAAGATCAAGGCTGACGGCACGTTCATTCCGCTTGCCATGGGCACCAAGGATCTCTGGGAAGCCGCAACGATGGGCTACCAGAACATCGGCCCGAACTACTGGAAGGGCGAGGACGGCCGCAAGGCGCTGATCGAAGGCAAGCAGAAGCTGACCGATCCGGAATGGGTCAAGCCCTACGAAGAACTGGCCAAGTGGAAGCCTTATCTTGGCGACGGTTTCGAAGCCCAGACCTATGCCGACAGCCAGAACCTGTTCACGCTCGGCCGCGCTGCGATCTTCCCGGCCGGTTCGTGGGAAATCGCACTGTTCACCAGCCAGGCCCAGTTCAAGATGGGCGCGTTCCCGCCGCCGGTGCTCAAGGCTGGCGAAACCGGCTACATCTCCGACCATCCGGATATCGGCGTTGGCTTGAACACCAAGAGCAAGCATCCGGAAGAAGCCAAGAAGTTCCTGACCTGGGTTGCTTCGCCGGAATTTGCCGAGATCTACGCCAATTCGCTTCCAGGCTTCTTCAGCCTGAATTCGTCGCCGGTGAAGATGGCAGATCCGATGGCGCAGGAATTCGTCTCCTGGCGTGAAAAATACAAGCCGACGGTCCGATCGACCTATCAGATCCTGTCGCGCGGCACACCGAACCTCGAAAACGAGACCTGGGTCGAATCGGCCAACGTCATCAACGGCACCGATACCCCGGCCGTTGCCGCCGAAAAGCTCCAGAAGGGCCTCGACAGCTGGTACAAGCCAGGTAAGTGACAAGCTTCCCCTCACCTTGATGGGGAGGGTCGGCCCGACGGGCCGGGGTGGGGTGATCCTTGTGCGTGTGGTGTCACCCCCACCTGCAGCTTCGCTGCGACCTCCCCCTTCAAGGGGGAGGTATCGTGATCATGCTGCGCCAGCGCAAGCACAAGAAAACAGGCAAAGCCATGAGCGACATCCACCCTTCATCTGCCTTGCAGCCGGTATCGATCAAGCGCCCGTTCCGCTGGCATATCGTCGTCTTCATGGCGCCGGCGCTGCTGGTCTACACGGCGATCATGATCCTGCCGCTGATCGAGACGCTGCGGCTGTCGTTCTACAACACTGTCGATGGTGCCCAGTCCTTCGTCGGCTTTGCAAACTACCAGGTCCTCTTCGGTGATGTCCGCTGGGCGCGTGATTTCTGGAATGCGCTCACCAACAACCTGATCTTCTTTGCCATCCACATGTGCGTGCAGAACCCTATCGGCATTGCACTCGCGGCGCTGCTGTCGCTGCCGAAACTGCGGTTTGCCGCATTTTACCGCACCGCGATCTTTCTCCCGACGCTTCTCTCCTTCGTCATCGTCGGCTTTATCTGGAAGCTCATCCTCTCGCCGATCTGGGGCGTTGCGCCCTGGCTGATGAGCCTTGCCGGCGCCAAATGGCTGTTTGCGCCCTGGCTCGGTCAGTCCGGCCCAGCCCTGATTGCGGTTTCCCTCATCTCGGTCTGGCAATATGTCGGCATACCCATGATGCTGATCTATGCGGCGTTGCTCAGCATCCCGGAAGAGGTGGTCGAAGCTGCCGAATGCGATGGCATTACCGGCTGGAGCCAGTTCTGGAAGATCAAGCTGCCGCTCATTCTGCCGGCGATCGGCATCATCTCGATCCTGACCTTCGTCGGAAATTTCAACGCCTTCGATCTGGTCTACACGGTGCAGGGCGCGCTTGCGGGCCCTGATATGTCGACGGATATTCTCGGCACGCTTCTCTACCGCACCTTCTTCGGTTTCCAGCTGCAACTCGGAGATCGCTCCATGGGGGCAACGATCGCAGCGGTGATGTTCGTCATCATTCTCGCCGGCGTCTCGTTTTACCTTTTTGCCATCCAGCGGCGCATGCGCCGCTACCAGTTCTAGAGGGCGTCCAGACATGTCCAACAAGGCACGCTCTTCACCGATCCGCTCAAGCCTCGTGCATCTCGCTTTGATCGCCTACACGCTGATTGCGCTGTTTCCGGTCTTTCTCACCATCATCAACTCGTTCAAGGATCGCAATTCGATCTTCCGCAATCCGATGCAGGTTCCCACACCGTCGAGCTTCAGCCTGATCGGCTACCAGACGGTTCTCGGCCAGGCGGATTTCATCGGCTATTTCCAAAACAGCATGATCGTCACGGTCGCCTCGATCGCGCTCGTGCTGTTGTTCGGCGCGATGGCCGCCTTTGCGCTGTCAGAGTATCGCTTCCGCGGCAACACGCTGCTCGGCCTCTACATGGCGATCGGCATCATGATCCCGATCAGGCTCGGCACGGTTGCTATCCTGCAGGGCATGGTCGCGTCGGGCCTCGTCAACACGCTCACCGCGTTGATCCTCGTCTACACGGCGCAAGGGATACCGCTTGCGATCTTCATCCTGTCCGAATTCATGCGCTCGGTCTCCGACGATCTCAAAAATGCCGGGCGCATCGATGGGCTCTCGGAATATGCGATCTTCTTCCGTCTGGTCCTGCCGCTTGTGCGCCCGGCCATGGCAACGGTCGCCGTCTTCACCATGATCCCGATCTGGAACGATCTCTGGTTCCCGCTGATCCTCGCGCCCTCTGAGGCCACCAAGACGGTAACGCTCGGATCGCAGATCTTTATCGGCCAGTTCGTCACCAACTGGAACGCGGTGCTGGCAGCGCTGTCGCTCGCCATCCTGCCGATCCTTGTCCTTTACGTCATCTTCTCGCGGCAACTGATCCGCGGCATCACGTCTGGAGCCGTCAAGTGAGTTCAACCGAAAAGCCGATCCGCGTTCTCGTCGCAGGCCTCGGCAATATGGGCCGTAGCCATGCGCTGGCCTATCACAACAACCCGGGCTTCGAGATCGTCGGTCTCGTCAACCGCTCGACGCCGACGCTCGATCCGGCCCTTGCCGGCTACGAGATCCATGCCGATTTCCTGACCGCCCTTGCCGACCTGAAGCCGGATCTCTGCGCCATCTGCACCTATTCCGACAGCCATGCGGACTATGCCGTCGCTGCCTTCGAAGCCGGCTGCGACGTGTTTGTCGAAAAGCCGCTGGCAACCACGGTAGCCGATGCCGAGCGCGTCGTTTCCGCCGCCAAGGCCGCGGGCAAGAAGCTGGTGATCGGCTATATCCTGCGCCATCATCCGTCCTGGATCCGCCTCATTGCAGAAGCCCGCAAGCTCGGCCCGCCCTATGTCTTCCGGATGAACCTCAACCAGCAATCGTCAGGCCCCACCTGGGATGTGCACAGGGCGCTGATGCAGACGACCCCGCCGATCGTCGATTGCGGCGTGCACTACGTCGATGTCATGTGCCAGATCACCGATGCCAAGCCCGTGGAAGTGCGCGGCATGGGCCTGCGCCTTTCCGATGAAATCGCGCCCGACATGTATAATTACGGCCACCTTCAGGTCATCTTCGATGACAAGTCGGTCGGCTGGTACGAGGCGGGCTGGGGCCCGATGATTTCCGAGACTGCGTTCTTCGTGAAGGACGTGATGTCACCGAAGGGCTCGGTCTCCATCGTCATGGACCCCAATGCCAAGTCCGACGATATCGACACGCATACCAAAACCTCCGTCATTCGCCTTCACAGCGCCGAGACCGGTCCGGACGGCAGGTTCATCAGGCCCGACGAGGATATGACCATGGCCGGCGAACCCGGCCACCAGGAGCTTTGCGATTTCGAGCAGGCCTATATGCTGAAGGCGATCCGCGAGGATATCGATCTCAGCCGCCACATGGATGATGCGGTCCAGTCGCTGCGCATCTGCCTCGCAGCGGATGAAAGCGCCCGCACCGGCAAGCCGATCTATCTCTGAAAGCAACGCAAGCAAGACAGCCGGGCGGACAAACGTCCGCGATTGCACCAAACGACAGAAGTGGGAATACGCTCGTGGGTTCGCTGCAACTGAAATCCATCCGAAAGGCCTTCGGCGATCATGAGGTGCTGAAAGGCATCGACCTCGAGGTTCAGGATGGCGAATTCGTCATCTTCGTGGGCCCTTCCGGCTGCGGCAAGTCCACGCTGCTGCGGGTCATTGCAGGTCTTGAAGATGCGTCATCCGGCTCGATCCGGATCGACGATCAGGAAATGGCAACGACCCCGCCCGCCAAGCGCGGCATTGCCATGGTCTTCCAGTCCTATGCGCTCTACCCGCATCTGACGGTCAAGGACAATATGGGCCTCGGACTGAAGCAGGCTGGAACGGACAAGGCCGAGATCGAGACACGGGTGTCGAATGCCTCGTCGCTCCTGTCGCTCGATCCCTATCTCGCCCGTCGCCCGGCGGAACTGTCAGGCGGTCAGCGCCAGCGCGTGGCGATCGGTCGTGCCATCGTGCGTGAACCAAAACTCTTCCTGTTCGACGAGCCGCTGTCGAACCTCGATGCGGCGCTGCGTGTGCAGACCCGGCTCGAGATCGCCCGCCTGCACCGGCGCCTGAAGGCAACGATGATCTACGTGACCCACGACCAGGTCGAGGCAATGACGCTCGCCGACAAGATCGTGGTCCTCAGCGCGGGCGCGATCGAGCAGGTGGGGTCTCCGATGGAGCTCTACAACAAGCCCGCCAACGTCTTCGTCGCCGGTTTCATCGGCTCGCCGCAGATGAACTTTATCCCGGGCGAGACGCTTTCCGAAAGCGGCATCAAGACCATCGGCATCCGGCCGGAGCATATCGCTCTGTCGCGAGAAAGCGGCGACTGGAAGGCCAAGGTAGTCCATGCCGAGCACCTCGGCGCCGATACCATCCTCTATCTCGAAACCGAGACGGCGGGCCTCATCACGGTCCGTCTGTTCGGCGAGCATCGCTATGGTCCAGACGACATCGTCTTTGCCACACCGGATAAGGCCTCGCTGCACCGGTTCGACGAAAACGACAAGGCGATCGGTTAACCTTTAAATCGGCCGTAACCAGTTCCGTGTTCCACTACCTCCAATGCGGGAAAGCGAACCTTTGCGCTCCTTCCGCGTTATGGGGATGGAGGAAACGGCAATGACGGTAATTTTAATTCTGATTGCAGCGATCGCCACTCTCGCAGGGACCGGCGCCCTGGTGGTTCGCCAGATCGCGGATGCTCGCCGCCAGCAGTACCAGGACGAGGTTCTGGCCTCAGATCTCGGCTATCTGCGCGAAGTCGAGCGCACCAAGAAGCGCTTCCGGCACGCGGCCCACAAAACCCGCAAACTCGCCGCCCGCCGCACCCGGATCCATCAGACGAAAGCTGCGCACAGCACAGCCGCGTACTTCGCGAATTAAGCCTTGGTGTCACAAGGTAGGCTTTGCGATGGAGGTCGCTAGCTGACAGTACGTGCAAACTGGCTCGCGAACTTGACGTTGTATGCGTGGAGATCGCCTTCGGGCGTGATTACCAACTCGGTGATGTTGGCGCGCTGGAAGGTGTCGTCAGCGGTTCGATCGTTGATCTTCAGACTTACGGTCAGCGCGCCGTCGATTGTATCGATCAGCTTGCAATCGTAAGCGATTTTTTCGCCGAAGCAGATGATCTCGCTGCCCTCGACTATCAACACCGAATTTGAGTCTTCCACGTCCGTCCACCGGCCCTGCATTTCTGCAGGAAATGGTGCATCACGTTCGAGCCGATCCATCACTGACCTTTCGATGCAAGTTGGTGCCGTCGTTTCACTCGACGATGGGTGCAGCAATCGTGAAGAGACCGAGTGTGTAAGCGCACCGGGGTATCAAAAACCTTCGGCGGCTTTCAATACTTCATTCTGAGATTGTTCAATCAAAGGAAAAGATTTGGTGGAGCTAAGCGGGATCGAACCGCTGACCTCTTGCATGCCATGCAAGCGCTCTCCCAGCTGAGCTATAGCCCCATCAGGGTGGTCCGGGTGTTCCGGTCCTTGGGAACTCCGAAGCAGCGATGCTGACCGGAGTGGCGGCTTATTACGTCCGGTTTTCGGAGAGTGCAAGCCTGTTTTTCAAAGCCCGGCAATTTTTCTTCAAATTACCGGGCTTTAGGTCGAAAGATCAATTCTCGTCGTCGTCGCCGCCAACGCCGACAATGCCGGTTACGTCGTCGTCTTCATCGTCTTCGTCGGCTTCGAGGAAGGTGTTGTCGTCATCGTCGCCGATATCGACATCATCGTCGTCGCCCAGATCCGGGATGTCGTCGCCGGTTGCCGCATCGTCGGCGTCGTCGGTTGCGACGGGCTCGACAGTTGGGTTCTCGACGTCGACTTCCTCGACATCTTCTTCTTCCGCCTGCTCCAGCTTTGCAGCGGCGCTGTTTTCGGCGAAGAACGACAACGGCCAGGACTTGCCGCTATAGGGGGAAACGACGGGATCGCGGTTCAGATCGTAAAACTTCTTGCCGGTATCCGGGTCGGTGCGCTTGGTTCCGAGTTCCGCTTTAGCCACTATCAAAGCCTCATGAGATGGCCGAACAGGTCGGCGAAGCCGCATAAAGCGGCAATCAATGGGTGAAAAATCTAAGCCGGTCCCCATAAGGCCTGGCGGGCTCCATGTCAAAGACTAACTTTTCCTGAATTCCTTGGCAGGCAGGCTAATGACCCGCCTTTTGCTTTGTGATAACGACGGCGGAAATCAAAGGCATACGAGCAAGGACCGATCATGTCGCATGGGATTGCCCTCAAACCGGCAAAGTCGAGAAGATCGACAAACCTCACCGGGACCGTCCGCATCCCGGGCGACAAGTCCATCTCGCATCGTTCCTTCATGTTCGGAGGCCTGGCTGCCGGAGAGACGCGGATCACCGGCCTCCTGGAAGGCGAAGACGTCATCAACACCGGCAAGGCGATGCGTGCCATGGGCGCGAAGATCGACAAGGTCGGCGCTGAGTGGATCATCCAGGGCACCTGCAACGGCGCGCTGCTGGCACCGCAGGCGCCTCTCGATTTCGGCAATGCCGGCACCGGCTGCCGCCTGACGATGGGTCTGGTCGGCGTCTACGATTTCGAGTCCACCTTTATCGGCGATGCCTCGCTGTCCAAGCGGCCGATGGGCCGGGTGCTCGATCCATTGCGCGAGATGGGCGTCCAGGTGACGTCGATGGACGGCGACAGGCTGCCCGTCACGCTGCGCGGCCCACGCACGCCCAACCCCATCGTCTACCGCGTGCCCATGGCCTCGGCGCAGGTCAAGTCCGCTGTACTGCTTGCCGGCCTCAACACGCCTGGCGTCACCACCGTGATCGAACCGGTGATGACGCGCGACCATACCGAAAAGATGCTGCAGGGTTTTGGCGCTGATCTGACCGTCGAAACCGATGCGCACGGCGTCCGCACGATCCGGCTGGAAGGTCGCGGCAATCTCAAGGGGCAGGTGATCGACGTGCCCGGCGATCCGTCCTCGACCGCGTTCCCGCTTGTGGCCGCCATCCTGGTGCCTGGTTCGGACGTGACCATCATGAACGTCCTGATGAACCCCACCCGCACCGGTCTTATTCTGACGCTGCAGGAAATGGGCGCGGATATCGAGGTGATGAATGCCCGCAGCGCCGGTGGCGAAGATGTGGCCGACCTGCGCGTGCGCGGTTCCGACCTCAAGGGCGTCACTGTTCCTGCCGATCGTGCGCCATCGATGATCGACGAATATCCCGTCCTCGCGGTCGCTGCAGCCTTTGCGGAGGGAACGACGACGATGCTTGGTCTCGAGGAACTGCGCGTCAAGGAGTCCGACCGTCTCTCGGCCGTTGCCGAAGGCCTGAAGCTGAACGGCGTCGATTGCGATGAAGGCAAGGAGACGCTGGTCGTGCGCGGCCGTCCAGGCGGTAAAGGCTACGGCAATGCGTCCGGCGCTGCCGTTGTCACCTATCTCGATCACCGCATCGCCATGAGCTTCCTTGTTCTCGGTCTTGCATCGGAGCACGAAGTCACGGTCGACGACGCGTCGATCATCGCCACCAGCTTTCCAGAATTCATGGATCTGATGACCGGTCTCGGCGCGCAGATCGAGAACCAGACCGACGGAAAGATCTGAGGCGCACGCCAATGTACCAACCGCCGCATTTCCGCGAAGACGATCTCGGCACCCAGCATGCGCTGATCCGCGCCTATCCGCTGGGCATGCTGATTACGGCTGGAAATTCCGGCCTGCTGGCCAACCCGGTGCCGTTTCACCTCGATGGAGAGGCCGCTGAAAAAGGCGTGCTGCGGTTGCATCTTGCCCGGGCGAACAGCCAGTGGAAAGACATCCGCGACGGCGCGAGTGTCCTTGCTGTGTTTCAGGGCGCCGATAGCTACGTCACACCGTCCTGGTACCAGACCAAGCAGGAGACGGGTAAGGTCGTGCCCACCTGCAACTATGCCATCGTTCAGGCCCGCGGCCCGGCCCGCATCGTCGAAGACGCCGGCTGGCTGCTTGCCCAGATCGAGGCAATCACCAGCCAGCATGAAAACAGCCGGCCGATGCCCTGGTCCGTCAACGATGCGCCAGACAATTTCATTTCCGCCCAGTTGAAGGGTATCGTCGGTGTCGAGATCGAGATCTCGGACATCGAAGGAAAGTGGAAGGTCAGTCAGAACCGCCCGGTCGGCGATCGTGAAGGCGTAGCCTCCGGACTTGATAACATGCCCGGACAGGACCAAATGGCCGATCGTGTCCGCCGCTACGGAGCCTCCCGCCTGACATGAATTCTGCAGATAGAACTACGCCACTGGTGATCGCAATCGATGGCCCTGCCGCAGCCGGCAAGGGAACCCTGTCGCGCCAGATCGCCGAAACTTACGGCTTCCGGCATCTCGATACGGGCCTCACCTACCGCGCAGCGGCCAAGGCGCTGCTCGACCGGGGTCTGCCCCTCAACGACGAGGCCGTTGCCGAGACGATGGCGCGCGACGTTGAACTGGCAGGTCTCGACCGCGAAATTCTCTCGGCCCATGCGATTGGAGAAGCGGCCTCGAAGATCGCCGTCATGCCCGCCGTGCGCCGGGCGCTGGTGGAAGCGCAGCAGGCGTTTTCGAGGCGCAAGCCCGGAACGGTCCTCGACGGGCGCGATATCGGCACCGTCGTCTGCCCCGATGCACCCGTTAAACTTTACGTGACCGCATCGCCGGAAGTGCGCGCCAGGCGCCGTTACGACGAGATCGTTAGCCGCGGCGATGCCGCAGATTTCGATGAGATTTTTGCCGATGTGCGAAAGCGCGACGAGCGTGACATGGGGCGTGCCGACAGCCCTTTGAAGCCTGCGAAAGACGCGCACTTGCTTGATACGTCAGAAATGGGTATAGAGGCCGCGTTTCAGGCCGCGAAGGCGATTATCGACGCCGCCCTGAAAGGATGATGACCGACCGGATAACCGGCGGCGCATTCGAGCCCGATATCTTAGTCCTTGCGCCGGATTGCCTCTGAACATGACGAGGCGGGCTTGGATTTCGGGTGTGATCAACACGAACCCACGGCGCAATGTGTCCTTGACTGGACACGACCAGGAGATTTCATGGCAGTAACTAACCCGTCGCGGGAGGACTTCGCAGCCCTTCTCGAAGAATCCTTCGCAACCAATGATCTGGCCGAAGGCTACGTTACCAAAGGTCTGGTAACGGCGATCGAAAAGGACATGGCCGTTGTTGACGTCGGCCTCAAGGTCGAAGGTCGCATCGCGCTGAAGGAATTCGGCGTCAAGGGCAAAGACGGTTCGCTGAAGGTCGGCGACGAAGTCGAAGTCTATGTCGAGCGCATCGAAAACGCGCTTGGCGAAGCAGTTCTGTCGCGCGAGAAGGCTCGCCGCGAAGAGAGCTGGGTCAAGCTCGAAGTCAAGTTCGAAGCTGGCGAACGCGTTGAAGGCGTTATCTTCAACCAGGTCAAGGGCGGCTTCACGGTCGATCTCGACGGCGCTGTTGCCTTCCTTCCGCGCAGCCAGGTCGACATTCGTCCGATCCGCGACGTGACCCCGCTGATGCACAACCCGCAGCCCTTCGAAATCCTCAAGATGGACAAGCGTCGCGGCAACATCGTTGTTTCGCGTCGTACGGTTCTCGAAGAGTCCCGTGCAGAACAGCGCTCGGAAATCGTTCAGAACCTTGAAGAAGGTCAGGTTGTTGACGGCGTCGTCAAGAACATCACCGATTACGGTGCGTTCGTTGACCTCGGCGGCATCGATGGCCTGCTGCACGTGACCGACATGGCATGGCGCCGCGTCAACCATCCGTCGGAAATCCTGTCCATTGGCCAGCAGGTCAAGGTTCAGATCATCCGCATCAACCAGGAAACCCACCGCATCTCGCTCGGCATGAAGCAGCTCGAGTCGGATCCGTGGGATGGCATTGCTGCCAAGTACCCGGTTGGCAAGAAGATCTCCGGTACCGTCACGAACATCACGGACTACGGCGCATTCGTCGAGCTGGAGCCAGGCATCGAAGGCCTGATCCACATCTCGGAAATGTCCTGGACCAAGAAGAACGTACATCCCGGCAAGATCCTTTCGACCACGCAGGACGTCGACGTTGTCGTTCTCGAAGTCGATCCGTCGAAGCGCCGCATCTCGCTCGGTCTCAAGCAGACCCTCGAGAACCCATGGCAGGCATTTGCGTTCAGCCATCCGGCTGGCACTGAAGTCGAAGGCGAAGTCAAGAACAAGACCGAATTCGGCCTGTTCATCGGCCTCGACGGCGACGTTGACGGCATGGTTCACCTCTCCGACCTCGACTGGAACCGTCCAGGCGAACAGGTCATCGAGGAGTTCAACAAGGGCGACGTCGTCAAGGCTGTCGTTCTGGATGTGGACGTCGAGAAGGAGCGTATCTCGCTCGGCATCAAGCAGCTTGGCAAGGATGCTGTCGGCGAAGCCGCAACATCCGGCGAACTGCGCAAGAACGCTGTCGTTTCGTGCGAAGTCATCGCCGTCAACGACGGTGGTGTTGAAGTGAAGCTCGTGGCTCACGAAGACATCACGTCCTTCATCCGCCGCAACGACCTGGCACGCGATCGCGACGATCAGCGTCCGGAGCGTTTCTCGGTTGGTCAGGTTTTTGACGCCCGCGTCACGAACTTCTCCAAGAAGGATCGCAAGGTCATGCTGTCGATCAAGGCTCTCGAGATCGCTGAAGAAAAGGAAGCAGTTGCACAGTTCGGTTCGTCCGACAGCGGCGCTTCGCTCGGCGACATCCTCGGCGCGGCTCTGAAGAACCGCGGCGGCGAGTAATCGTTGTAGCTTGAAATTCGAAAGCCGCCGGATCGAAAGATCCGGCGGCTTTTTTCATGCCCGCTATTTATCTCGGCCGGGTCTCGAACCGTCGGCTCAGGTCCATCCAGCCATGCGCCAGTAGAGGTCGTTCGGACGGCTTTCCTTATTGCTGACGTCCGCAGACGCGGCTTCGCCATCGCCGAGATTGTCGTCGTCGGAAGGATCTTTCCCGTCGTCGGGGTGGTCGAACGCCTGGCCCTGGCTGTGGTCGCCTTCGCCATCCTCGTCGATCGCCGTCACCGGCTGCGTCTTGCGGTTTTCGCGCCGCGGCTCGTCGTCCGCCATTGGGTAGGGGACAAAGGGCAGGCCAATCGCCTCGCGCTGCACGAGCGGCAGCGGCACTGGCATCGCTTGGATGTCGGGGTCTGGCACGGCCTCCGGGGCTCCGCTGGCTTTTGCGGCCGTGGTGTGACGTTCTGCAATGCGCTGCAGATCGTCCTCGGGATGCGTTATCCCGGCCGTATGCATTGCGTCTATGTCCGGAGCAGCCGGGGCAGGTTGTGCCCGTCCAGCGGCATGTGCCACCGTTCCACTGCCCCCTCCGCCAAACAGGTTCTTGAAAAGTGCCGCTGTCGAATTCTCGACCGGAGCTCCTGTCGCGAGCAGCGCCGCCTGAAGCGCGCTTGGTGCGATCGCAGACACCAGTTGCGCGAGATTGCTGGGCCATTCCACAGCGGGTTTCGGTGCCAACGCCGTTTCGGCATCGCCGATCGGGATTTTCATGTCATTGTCGAAGGCATCGATAACCGATGCGACCAGAGCCCCGGTATTCGTCACCGTCGAGATGCCCGGTACGGAGGTCTGCGGCAGGGCTCCTGGCGAAACTTGCTGCATCAGCCCCGCATCTGCGGCCGCGATCGATAAGGCTTGCGCAGGCACGGGGCTCGCGTCCGGCTTGATCGGAACAGCATTTGGCACGGCGGGAGGCGGAGCGGGTTTGGTTTGAAGGTCGGCGGTTGCTGTCGCGAGACCTTCTGATCGGACCGGCATCGGCCGCGCAAGGACCGCTTCGCGGCTCGGCTCTTCCTGCAAGTCAACGAGGGGCGCCAGCAGTTGGGGTTTCTGAAGCTCAGTACCGGGAACCTTTGTGTCAGGAGCCGCGGCGGCTGACCCGCTCGTGGTTGGCGAGAACGGAGCGATAGCTGGTGCCGCTGCGCCGGTGGCGGGCGGCGTTGCGCTGGTGGCGGGTGACGTCACCGACTGCGATTTTGCTCCGATGTCAGGCAGAGCGCCGGCGGATGGCCCGGGGGTCTCTGTACTTGCTGTGCCCGAAGAAGAACCGGGCAGAGGAACTGCCGGCGATGCGGGGCTGGGCGTCGAGGGTTGGAGCGCTGAGAGTGCGGGGGATGATGGGCTGGGCAAGGAGGGGCCAGTCGGGGCAACTGCCGGCGGGGCGCCGGGCCGCGTCGTAGGAGAGGGTGCCGCACCGTCTTTTGGAAGGCTGGCTATCTCATTCTGCCGATAGGAGGTGACCGCTGCATTCTCAACCGTATCGCTATCCGTGACGAGCGCTGCTTCGAGCGACAGGATCAGCCGTGCTGCGTCGAGACCACCTGGGTTCTTAAGGATTTCGGCGAGCAGCGGCACGGACAGGCCCTTGACCAGCTGGCTCAGCGTTTTCTCGAGTGCGGCTACGTCAACAGCACTCATGGACTGCACGGCGACAGTCAGGCGCTCTGCATAGTCTGCCAGCAGCTCGCCGTCGTTGCGCGGTATCTGCAGGATTTGTCCGATCGTTTCGGCGAAGATTGACGACCCGTAGGCAAGCTGCAATTGGCCGGAGAGCGACAGAAGGTTCAGGCGGCCACCCGCAAGCATTCCATCGCTCGCGGACATGTCAGAGTCTGCTCCTGCGGCCGCCGCGATGGGACGCGTGGAAGCAACCGTACGGACCGGAGAGAGTGGGTCGGCCTGCATGCTTTGCGTAGCACTGACAGGAGTCAGCATGGCGCGCTTCCATCTCTCGCGTGTGAAAGGAAGGGACAACTCGGCCACACACGAATTCACGCGCACGTCGCACGCCAAAACTGCGCCGCCAACTCATGGCGCATGAATGCCGAGCACCAATTCTTAAATCGCTATGGTTAAATCATCGCTAATCGCTGGCAGGCCCGACCGGTCGTCAGCTATGCGCAAAAATGTCGGTCTCACCCCAGCCGAGCAGATCGAGCTTGGCTCGGGTCGGCAGGAACTCGAAACACGCCGTCGCGTGTTCGATACGCTCGTCGCGGAGAAGGCGCTCGGTCAGCTTGTCGCGGAGCGCATGGAGGTGAAGCACGTCGGACGCCGCATATTCGAGCTGGGCCTGCGACAGGGTTTCGGCAGCCCAGTCGGTCTGCTGCTGCGCCTTCGAGATATCGACGTCCAGCAACTCTCTCAGATTGTCCTTGAGGCCGTGTCGATCCGTATAGGTCCGCACGAGCCGCGATGCGACCTTGGTGCAGAAGACAGGCGTGGTCGTAACCCCGAACGTGTGAAACAGAACCGCAATATCGAAGCGTCCGTAGTGAAAGATTTTCTGTCGGGCGGGATCGGCAAGCAGTGCGACGAGATTGGGAGCTTGCTTCTGCCCGGCTGCGATCCGGATGACGTCCGCGGTTCCGTCGCCTGGTGAGAGCTGCACGACACAAAGCCTGTCGCGGCGCGGGACGAGGCCAAGCGTTTCCGTATCGATTGCGATCGCGCCTGTGTAGCGCGCAGCGTCAGAGGCTGGAATATCTCCTTGATGGTACCGTATCGACGTCTTCATGCGTGTCTCCGCTGTCAGGCTCTATGCGGGATAACCTAGAGGAAAGCTCCGGTGGAAGCACGCGGCCGCATCGTCTTATCCCGGACAATGGCTATCGCTTGGCGACGACGAAACACGAACGCGTGAGCAATTGCCCAGCAATGCAGCAAACGCATTGCTGCATTGCAGCAGAGCCTCTTGGCGCACCGGGAAGATATGGCTAGAAGTTTGGTCATCGAACGACGCACCTCCTCCTCCCAGTGTCGTTCGATACGGATCAACAACACCCTCCTCCTCCCAGTTGTTGATCAAGTTTAAAGCCTGGCGCATCCTCCTCCCGCGCCAGGCTTTTCTCGTTTTATATCCCTTAAAATCCTCTGTATGACCGGCTCAGCCTCCGCAGAACGCTTGCTGCGGAATAAGGAAAAGCCAGCGCATCGCTGCACTGGCTTGTCTGGCATAAAGGTGGATCTGCAGGTCAGCCCAGAGCTTCTATCGCCTTCATCACGTCGTCGTCGATCTTGAGACCGTGCTGGATGCTTTCGGCGCGAAGACCGCGGCCGCGCCGGCCGGGCAGGCGGACACCGTCCTGCTTTGCCATTTCGCTCGCCAATGCCGCAAAGCGTTCTGCCGCGCCGCCACCCGTCGTGGCATCCGGATCGATGACGATCAGCGACTGGCCAAGCGCCGGCGGAGGCCCGGTCTCATCGAACAGCGAGCTTGCCTGGTAGGAGTAATGCGCACCGCCGATGCCGGCCGCCATCACTTCCACCATCAGGGCGAGCGCCGCCCCCTTGGCACCGCCGGAAGGGGCCATCGTTCCCTTTATCGCGGCAAATGCGTCGGTCGTCGGATTGCCGTCGGAGTCGAAGGCCCAGTCGTCCGGAATACTCGTCCCCTTCTGGGTCGCTTCCATCACCTTGCCGCGGGCGACCTTGGAGAGTGCTAGATCGATGACCAGCGGCTCGTCACCGGCAATAGGCGCCGCAAAAGCGATCGGATTGGTGCCGAACAGCGGCACCTTGCCACCCCAGGGGGCCATGGAGGCGGGCGCGTTGGCAAACATCATCGCAACCAGCCCCTGCTCGGCAAAGCGCTCCACGGTCAACGCCATGACGCCTGCATGGTGCGAACGGTTGATGGCGGCAAAGGCGATGCCCTGTTCGCGCGCAATCGCTGGAAGTTCCAAGACAGCGAGATCGAGCGCCGGATAGGCAAAGCCAAAGTTCGCGTCGATCGCAAGAACTGCGGGTCTTGGCCTGCTCGCCTCAGGCCGAGCAGTGCCATCCACCTTGCCGGTCCGCACCTGTTTGACATAGGCCGGGATGCGGCGAAGCCCGTGACCGGACTGGCCGGCGGCTTCCGCCTGCACCAGGGCGCGGGCAACCGAGCGTGCGGTGCTATCAAGCACGCCGTTGGCTTCGAAAACGCCGCTCACCAGCGTTTCGGCTTCTTCAAGGGTAATCTGCATGGACAAGCTGTTCCGGGAGCGAGTGTTAAGGAGGGCAACCGAACCCGAAAGCACGGCTACTTGCACTCTACCGACTGAGTGACGAGGCTTGCAACACCTGCCGGTGCGATCGGAACAGGTGATGCGCGCCGAACGGCTGAGACGACGTAGTCGTCGATACGCGTATCTCCAGACGATCTGGCAACGGACACGCGCCCGATATTGCCATCGCTATCGAAATTGAAGCTGATCGTCACGATCCCCTTCTGGTTGGACGGGCAGCGGCGGGCATTACGGGCGATCTTCGTGCGCACACGGGTCATCCAGGTGGACGGTGACATCGTCGAGGCCACCGATCCGCTCGAGGTCTGCGCAGCGGCAGTGCGCTCCGACGGCTTTGCCTGAACCTTTGCCTGCGCCTTTTCCTTCTGCGCCTGCGGCTGACGCCGTGGCTTTTCTACCTTCTGGACCGGCTTCGGTGGTGGTGGACGAGTGACCGGCAGCGGGACTTCCACGTTCTCCAACGCTGCGGTGACCTTCTGCTCGATCGGATCGACAGGCTCGGGCGGCGGCGTTTCGACGATCTCCGGCGGCGGGGGCGTTTCCTCCGGCAGCGGCGTCTCGATCACGGGTTCCGGCGGCGGTTCGGGTGTCTCCTCAGCCACTTCCGGTGGCGGCTCGGCCGGTGGCGGCTCCTCGATGGGTTCGACCTCTTCGACCGGCTCGGTCTGCTGGGTCTCGACCAGTTGCCGGTCTTCGGTGTCGGTAGCGATCTGCTCTTCTTCCGGGATCGCCGCCTCCGGCTCCGGCGCAAGCTCGATCATGATGGCGGCCTGCGGACCGTTGTCGGCAAGTTCCTCCGGCTCTTGCCTCATCAGAAGCGCTGCGGCGGCAATGTGGACCGTGAGCACAAGGATAGCGGCAGATCCCCACAGCGCGATCTCGCCGATCCTGCTCGCATATCCTCTGCGCTGCATGGCAAGGCTCATGGAGCGCCTCCGGTGGCCGGCGAAGCGGCTGGTGCAGGCGCTGCCGGTGCTGCGGGTGTAGACGCTGGCGCCTGTTGGGCACCCGACGCGGCTTCCAACCCGACCAGCGCAATCTTCAGGTAGCCGGAATCGCGCAGCAGGTTCATCACTTCCATGAACTGCCCGTAATCGACGGCCTTGTCGGCCCGCAGGAAGATCCGTGTATCCTTGTTGCCTTCGGTCTGACGGTCAAGATTTGCGGCAAACTGTTCGCGCGCGACCGGATCGTTGCCGATATTGAGCGACAGGTTGTCCTTGACGGTCACGTAGAGAGGCTCGTCCGGTCGTTCTGCGGGCTTGGCGCTGGAGGCGGGCAGATCGACATTGACGTCGACCGTCGATAGCGGCGCGGCCACCATGAAAATGATCAGGAGCACCAGCATGACGTCGATAAACGGCGTCACGTTTATCTCGTGATTTTCGGGAAGTTCATCGCCGTGATGTTCGCGAATGCCGCCTGCCATGGGTTTATTCCCCCGCGACCAGAGACATCGACGCAGGCCTGCGTCCGCCTGGCGGCACCTTGCGGAAATCGAGATCGCGGCTGACCAGTCGTTCGACACCGGAAGCAGCGTCGGCCAGCAGCTGGCGGTAGCCGGTGACCGAGCGGGCGAAGGCGTTGTAGATGATGACAGCAGGAATTGCGGCGACCAGACCGAGCGCGGTCGCTAGCAGCGCTTCGGCGATGCCGGGTGCCACGACCGCAAGGTTGGTCGTGTTGGACTGCGAAATGCCGATGAAGGAATTCATGATGCCCCAGACCGTGCCGAACAGGCCGACAAACGGACCGACCGAACCGATCGAGGCAAGAATGCCCGTGCCGCGGGCCATGCGCCGTCCGGAATAGGCTTCGATGCGCGACAGGACCGAAGATACGCGCTCCTTGACACCATCGGTATGGGCGTAATCGAGAGCAGCTTCGGAAAGCTCCACCTCTTCCGTCGCCGCGCGCAGCATCAGGGCCGCAGGCCCGCCGCGGCTGCCTGTCGTCTCAAGCGCTTCCGGCAGCGTATGCGCGCCCTGGATGATCTTGAGGACGCGCCTGGCGCGGGTACGGGCGCCCATCAGCTCCAGCGTCTTTGCGATCCAGATGGTCCATGTGAGAAGCGACGCAATGGCAAGGCCGATCATCACGGCCTTCACCACCCAGTCGGCCGCCATGAACATGCCCCAGGGCGAAAGATTGTGAGGAATATCGGCGCGTGCTTCGGGGGAAGGTGCACCCGTTGCAGCCGGAGCCTGCTCGATTGGCGTCACGGAGGGAGCAGCAGGTTCTGCCGGGGTTGCGTCTTGAACGGGTGGCGGGGTCTGCTGTGTCGCAGGAGCAGCGCTTGAAGGAGCAAGGGCCGGCGCCGTCTGTTGTGCCGGAGCAGGCGCTTCCGGTGCAGGCGCCTCGACCTGCGCGACCGCATTTGTCGTCATCAGCATCAACGCCGCAATCGTTGTCACGAGGGGACCGGGCCCGGCAACGCGCAACTGCTTCCTGTAGAGGTGAGACTTCGGGACAACGGACATGGCAGCGATACTCCGACTGGTCGCCGGAAGGCTCAGGTGGCCCAACGGCTCGATATCATTCAGCCGGTCCGAAAACTGAGGGCGGCGGCTTGCCGCTATGCGATAATAAACATGAGTCTGGTTGGCAACTATAATCGGGAGAGTATCGCTTAAATTTGACTGCTTCCGTCATGATTTGGCCCGCATGGCCATGCTGCCAGCTGCAGCCTGTCTCCCAAAGCTCCGCACAAACGAAAAAACCGCCGGAGATTTCTCTCCGGCGGTTGATGGTTTCGGCAGCGCTAAACTTACAGCGTGCGCGTAATGTGCTCCACGCGGAAGCACTCGATCGTGTCGCCGGCGCGGATATCTTCGTAGTTTTCGAACGCCATACCGCATTCCTGACCCATCGGCACTTCGCCAACTTCGTCCTTGAAGCGCTTGAGCGTCTTGAGCTTGCCTTCGTGAATGACAACGTTGTCGCGCAGCAGGCGAACACCTGCACCACGCTCGACCTTGCCTTCGACGACGCGGCAACCTGCAACCTTGCCGGTCTTCGTGATGTTGAACACCTCGAGGATTTCGGCATTGCCGAGGAAGGTCTCGCGACGTTCTGGCGAAAGCAGACCCGACATTGCTGCCTTCACGTCATCCACCAGATCGTAGATGATGTTGTAGTAGCGGATCTCGGTGCCGGCACGATCGGCCGCTATGCGCGCCTGTGCGTTGGCACGGACGTTGAAGCCGATGATCGCTGCTTCGGAGGATTCGGCAAGCGCAAGATCCGACTCGGTGATCGCACCTGCGCCCGAATGGACGATGCGGGCGCGGACTTCGTCGGTGCCAAGCTTGTCGAGAGCGCCGATAATGGCTTCGACGGAACCCTGAACGTCGCCCTTGATGAGCAGCGGGAATTCCTTGTAGCCGGTATTCTGCAGCTTGCTCATCATCTGCTCGAGCGAACCGCGCTGACCGGACTGGCGAGCAACCGCCTTGTCGCGGGCAAGCCGCTGGCGATATTCGGAAATCTCGCGAGCACGGCTCTCGTTTTCAACGACGGCAAACTTGTCGCCGGCAGCAGGCGTGCTGGAAAGACCGAGCACTTCGACCGGCATGGCCGGGCCGGCTTCCTTGACGTGAACACCCTTGTCGGTGACGAGCGCGCGGACGCGGCCCCACTGATCGCCGGCAACGATGATCTGGCCAGGCTTCAGCGTGCCCTTCTGGACGAGCACGGTTGCAACCGCACCGCGGCCACGGTCGAGCTGGGCTTCGATGACGATGCCTTCGGCCGTACGGACCGGATCTGCCTTCAGGTCGAGAATTTCGGCCTGCAGCAGAACAGCCTCGAGCAGCTTGTCGAGATTGGTCTTGTTCTTGGCCGAAACTTCGACGTCGAGAACTTCACCGCCCAGCGATTCAACGAACACTTCGTGCTGCAGCAGCTGCTGGCGCACCTTGTCCGGGTTGGCTTCGTGCTTGTCGATCTTGTTGATCGCCACGATGATCGGAACGCCGGCAGCCTTTGCGTGGCTGATGGATTCGATCGTCTGCGGCATCACGCTGTCGTCGGCTGCAACCACGAGGATCGCGATGTCAGTCGCCTGGGCACCACGGGCACGCATGGCCGTAAAGGCGGCGTGGCCGGGGGTGTCGATGAAGGTGATCTTCTGGCCGTTCTGTTCGACCTGATAGGCACCGATATGCTGGGTGATGCCACCGGCTTCGCCCGAAACAACGTTGGCCTGGCGAATGGCGTCGAGAAGCGAGGTCTTGCCGTGGTCGACGTGACCCATGATCGTCACGACCGGAGGACGCGACACCATTTCGCCGGCGTCGTCCATCTGGTTGAAGATACCTTCTTCAACGTCCGATTCCGAAACGCGCTTGACCGTATGGCCGAATTCACCGGCAATGATTTCAGCGAGATCGGCGTCGATAACGTCGCCGGCCTTCATCATCTGGCCTTCCTTCATCAGGTACTTGATAACGTCGACGGCGCGTTCAGACATGCGCTGCGACAGTTCCTGAATGGTGATGGTTTCCGGCAGGATGACCTCGCGCATAACCTTTTCGCGGGTTTCCTGCATCTGGCTGCGGCGGAACTTTTCCTGCCGGCGGCGCATGGCAGCCATCGAACGACCACGGCCGGTGCCGTCATCATCGGTGCTGGCAGCAGTGATCGTCAGCTTGCCCTGGCGACGGCCTTCTTCGACCTTCGGGCGTGTCGGTGGCTTGGCAGGAACGGGCGCTGCAACGCGGCCGCGACCTGGAATGGTCCGGGCAGGTGCGCGATCCTCTTCCTCGTCGTTGCGGCGACCACGTCCGATGACGGGGGCGGCAACAGGTGCGGCTCCCGGCGTCGGGCGAGACGAGTTACGGTTGTCCTGGGTATTGGCGTTGCGATCTGCAGCGGCTGGCGCTGGCGCGACGGGTGCCGGACGCAGAGCTTCCTCGGCAGCGCGTGCCTTGGCTTCTTCGGCCAGACGTGCTGCTTCGGCTGCTTCTTCGACCTTGCGGCGCTCGTCTTCTACCTTGCGGCGTGCATCATCCTCGACGCGCTGCTTGGCTTCGACCACATCGCGCGCCTGGGCTTCGACGAGTGCGCGACGGCGTGCATCCATTTCGCTTGCCGACAGGTCGTGCAGGACCGCACCACCCGAACGCTGCGGCTGGCGCTGCGGCTGTGACGGCTGCTGCGGACGCTGGCCCTGATGCGACGAGGGACGCTGACCCTGCGATGACGAAGGGCGCTGGCCCTGCGGGGAACCGGGGCGGTATCCCTGCGATGAAGGCTGCTGGACGCGTGGCTGCGGCGGGCTAGGCTGGCTGACGGGTGCAGCAGGCGCGGGGGGTGCAGGTGCGGCGGCGGCCACAGCGGCAGCTGGTGCCGGCGCTGCAGGGGTTGCCTGCTGCGGGCGTGGCGCTACAGGAGCGGCTGCCTCGACTGGCCGAGGGGCCGGTGCTGCGATCGGTGTAATTGGCTTTTCGTCGAGCGGACGGGTCGGACGGCGCTTGACCGTCTCGACGACGACCGCCTTGGTCCGGCCGCGACCCATGTCCTGGCGCACAGTACCCTGGGTCACACCCGATGGTTTCAGGGTAAGGGTCTTCTTCACGCCCAGTGTCTTGTCGTCGTTGTTATCAGTCATTCCGTTCCTGTTCCTTCGGACAGGAACAGATGGAAGCCATCAGTGCCTGTCGTTCAATTCGTACATATCGATGTGCGTCCGGCAAAAACCGGTAACCGCGTCATTGTTTCGGCATGTCAGCGACACCTTTTGTCTGGGACAGACCGCCCGTGCGGTACTGTTCAAGTAGGTTTGCGCGTTTCACTACACCTTCACCCGCCTGTCCCGCAAGCGCGCAGGCATGGATAAAAGCATTCTGGCCCATCACTTCGTCCAGTTCGGCCCCCGTGAAGAGCAAAAAGGATGGAATTTCTTCCTCGGCATTCGAGCCGAATTTGAAGGCCTTGCGGGCCTGATCGATCTTCCGGATACCGTCTGCCGCAGCATCTGAGGCATGAAAGACGGCAATCGCGCCGCCGGAGCGAACTGCGGCATCGACCTTCGTCGCGCCCGAAATAAACTGGCTCGCCTTGCGAGCCATGTTCATCATGCCGATCAGATCGGCCGCGAGCAGTCTGTCAACCGTCGCCCCCAGATCGGCATCCGCCTTAGCGTCCGTCTTCAACGCGCGGGCGAAGGATTTCTTCTGGACCGCCCGGTCGATCAACGCCCGTTCGGCCTTTACCCAGCAGCCCCGCCCCGGAAGGCGACGCTTGAGATCGGGAACAACCTGGCCATCAGGCCCGGCCACGAAGCGGATCAGCGTTTCCGGTGATCCGGCTTCACGGGTGACGATGCAGGTACGGTCATTCACGATAAGCTCGTCGTCTGCATCGTCGTCTGGTTCATTGCCAATCGGGATCATTCCCGCTCGGCGGCAGGCGCCTCCTCGGCGTCTTCGGCCTCTGGTGCTTCTTCGGTGGCAAGATCCGCTTCGGTGATCCAGCCAGCCAGCAGGCGGGCCTGCACGACCATGTTTTCAGCTTCGGTGCGCGAAACCTCGAACTTCGAAAACAGACCTTCGAACTTCTTGGTCTCGCCGTCCTTGCGCTCGCTCCAACCGACAAGATCATCGGCCGCGCAGCCGGCAAAATCCTCGATCGTCTTGATGCCGTCTTCGCCAAGCGCGACCAGCATCTGACCGGTCAGGCCGTCGATCTGCTTCAGTTCGTCGGCAACACCGAGTGCGACGCGCTTTGCATCGTTTTCAGACTCGATCCGCTCGAGATATTCGCGGGCACGGGTCTGGATCTCGGTCGCGGTATCTTCGTCAAAACCGTCGATCGAGGAGATTTCGTCGAGCTCGACATAGGCAAGCTCTTCAACGGCGGCAAAGCCTTCGGACGCCAGCACCTGGCCAACCATCTCGTCGACATCGAGCGCGTCCATAAACAGGTTGGTGCGCTCGTTGAATTCCTTCTGGCGGCGCTCCGATTCCTCGGCTTCCGTCATGATGTCGATATCCCAGCCGGTCAGCTGCGATGCAAGGCGGACGTTCTGGCCACGACGACCGATCGCCAGCGACAGCTGCTCGTCCGGGACCACGACTTCGATCCGCTCGCTGTCTTCGTCGAGAACAACCTTGGAGACTTCTGCCGGCTGCAGCGCGTTGACGATGAACGATGCCGGATCCTGGCTCCACGGAATGATGTCGATCTTTTCGCCCTGCAGCTCGCCGACGACGGCCTGAACGCGCGAACCGCGCATACCGACGCAGGCGCCGACCGGATCGATCGACGAGTCGTTGGAAACGACAGCGATCTTGGCGCGCGAGCCCGGATCGCGGGCAACGGACTTGATCTGGATGATGCCGTCGTAGATTTCAGGCACTTCCATGGTGAACAGCTTCACCATGAACTGCGGATGGGTACGCGACAGGAAAATCTGCGGGCCACGCTGTTCGCGGCGCACGTCGTAGACATAGGCTCGAACGCGGTCACCGTAGCGCATGTTTTCGCGCGGGATCATCTCGTCACGGCGAATGATGCCTTCGCCACGACCGAGGTCGACGATGACGTTGCCATATTCGACGCGCTTGACGGTGCCATTGACGATTTCGCCGACGCGGTCCTTGAACTCGTCGAACTGACGGTCACGTTCCGCTTCGCGCACCTTCTGGACGATAACCTGCTTGGCAGACTGGGCAGCGATACGACCGAAATCCATCGGCGGCAGCGGATCGGCGATGAAGTCGCCGATCTTGGCGTCAACGTTGCGATCGAGCGCCAGCGTCAGCGGGATCTGCGTGCCGTAATCCTCGGCGACGTCGACCACTTCCAGCAGACGCTGGAGACGGATCTCGCCGGTCTTGGAATTGATGTCGGCACGGATGTTGGTTTCCGAACCATAGCGCGAGCGGGCGGCCTTCTGGATGGCGTCGGCCATCGCAGCCAGCACGATTTCGCGGTCGATGACCTTTTCGCGGGCTACTGCATCTGCGATCTGCAGAAGTTCAAGCCGGTTTGCGCTCACTGCCATTGTCGTTGGTCTCCGTAAGTCGAGCTATGTGCGACCTTCTCAAAGGAAGGCGTGCTGTCGGTTATTCTTCGTCAGTGTCTTCGTCGGTTTCGTCGTTCTGATTGGCGGCCTGCTGCTTGGCCGCCTTGTCAGCCCGCAACGCGTCGCGGATCAGTTCGTCGGTGAGGACAAGCTTTCCTTCGGACAGCGCCGTAAACGGAATGAGCAAATGCTGTGTCTCGCCATCGGCGACCTGATCGCGGTCGATCGTGAAGCCCTCGGACGTGACGTCGGTGATCTTGCCGCGAAAACGCTTGCGATTGTCGACCAGGATCGACGTCTCGCATTTCACGATATGGCCGTTCCAGCGCTCGAAATCGGACTTGCGCACCATCGGGCGATCGATGCCGGGCGACGATACTTCGAGATGATACTCGCGATCGATCGGATCTTCCACATCGAGAACGGGCGAGATCGCCATCGAGACGGCTTCACAGCCCTCGACATCCATCGTGCCATCGTTGCGTTCGGCCATGATCTGCAGCGTCGCGCCATTCTGATTGAGCATCCGGACGCGCACGAGGCGGAAGTCCATGGATGTCAGAACGGGCTCGATGATCTCGGCCACTCTGAGTTCAAGCCCGGTCTCGACGATCAGGCGCGGTTCGCTGTCGGTTTGTGGCATGCGCCCTCCGAATTCGTGCTCCCTGTCCGGTTTCCGGACGAGGGGGAGAAAAGCGATCGCCTAACAAAAAAGAGCGGGTCCGGGAGGGCCCACTCTTCATCGGACGATCAAGAATATGGCCTGCATATACGCTTTCACACCGGCGATTGCAAGACCGCCGCAAGACTCGTCGCATTCGCTCCGGTCCGTGATGGGGTTGGTGACGGCAGATCTCCATCATCGGGCATTTTAGGACATGACGCGGGTGGAATTTGTGGTCTTCAGGTCTATAACCCTTTGGTGACAGTGCCATGATGGGAGGAAGAGACTTGCCCGATCGGATTTCGACGCTGGCGCCGTTTCGGCTGCCGACGTTCCGAATGATCTGGATTGCCAGCATCGCGTCGAATTTCGGTGGGTTGATCC
>Ga0213836_100116_pt1 | contig 79193 bp, 82 predicted proteins | sample SWPATP03_FD_160578 | JGI IMG/M metagenome (GOLD analysis project Ga0213836, IMG submission 160578) | Coastal seawater microbial communities from Marineland, Florida, United States - SWPA TP0 #3 | ecosystem: Environmental > Aquatic > Marine > Coastal | place: USA: Florida | collected 2016-08-05
GATATAGCAAAATGCTCTTACCGTGAACCATGAATACCTACTGTCCAAAATTCATTGTCCAAGCCGCCTAAAAAGAGACCTGAAACAATGGCTCAAAGCGGGAGTGCTAGATAACGGTGTATTCGAGGATACAGAAACAGGGACACCCCAAGGAGGGGTAATAAGTCCAATACTCGCCAACATCGCACTGTTGGGAATAGAAAGGCTAGTTAAAGAAATATATCCTAATAAAGGAACAACCACTCAGGTGAACCTTATAAGATATGCCGATGATTTTGTGGTCATCTCCAAAGACCTAGGAATCATTGAACAGTGCAAGACTGCTATTTCTGAATGGCTAAAACCTGTAGGACTAGAAATAAAACCTGAAAAGACTCGAATCTGTCACACACTCAAAACTATTGAGTATGACGGTAAGACAGAGAATCCAGGGTTCGATTTTCTAGGATTCAATATCAGGCAATATCTGGTAGGAAAATATAAATCTGGAAAAACTGGTGGAGCAGCAAGCCGATTAATCGGCCACAAAACCCACATCAAACCCAGTAATAAAGCAATCAAAGCCCACACAGAAGTGATTAAAGGTGTAATAAAACAATATAGAACAACACCTCAATCAACCCTGATTAGTAAACTAAACCCGATTATTCGGGGATGGTCAAACTATTATTCAGCGGTAGTCTCAGCAGAGACCTTCACTAAACTAGACAATATAATCTGGCAAATGTTACGGGCATGGACAGCATCAAGATGCAAAGGGGTGAACTACGAAAAGCTAAGTAATTATTTCAGACATGGAACGATTAAACTTAGCAATGGGAAAGAAAGACATGAATCTTGGTTGTTCCAGACTAAAGATGGATACCAACTATGGAAACATAATTGGACTCCGATTGTCAGACATACCCTGATACGCCCTGACGCAACACTTTATGACGGAAATTGGACTTACTGGGCAACCAGGAGAGGACAAGCAATCGATACGCCAATTAGGGTAGCAAAACTACTCAAGAAACAAAAAGGTAGATGTACCTGGTGTGGGCAATTCTTTACCCCATCAGATTTAATTGAAGTAGACCACATTGTACCTAGAAGCCATGGCGGAAAGGATGAATACAAGAATCTTCAACTATTACATCGCCACACCCGCGATGATAAGACAGCTCTTGACATAGAGATGTCGCTGTACTCTTAACAAAGAGACGGTCAGACTAGGAGCCGTATGAGGTGAAAGTCTCAAGTACGGTTTTGAATGGGAGGGGTAGACCGTGAGGTCTATCTCGACCCCTAATCCTAACTTGACAATGGACAAGAAAACTATGGCTAGTATTATTCTTCAAGTTGATGAAGAGATTAAGGTGGCATTTGAACAGGCTAACCCGGAAATCCAGAAACAGTTAAGTCATATTGTTGAGTTATTTTTACGAGGAAACTTATACGACAAGCGTTTAACTGAGGTGATGGCAGAAATTTCAGACAAAGCACAACAACGAGGCTTAACGCCAGAAATTTTACAAGATATTTGAGCCGATGACTATGTTGGCTCTATTTTGTTTAGGCTATTATTCGCAACAGTGAGCCACCCCTGAACAGCATCTTGTAAATTTTGCCGAACCTCTTCTATAGTATCTCCCTCGGTAATACAACCCGGAAGTGCTGGAACTTATGCCCAATAGCCACCTTCTTCTGCTGGATGAATAATTGCTGTAATTTTCATAAGCTAAGTATTAGTAAACTGCCGTTAAACAAAATTTTTTCTTCGCCCATTAGCCGTTACAAATGATTTGGCAGCTTGGGTGGGGAATGGTTAATCTGTATCATTACCCTCCTTCACCCCTTCAAAGGGATTACATAATGTTAACTCAGGTACGCGCTTGAAGTCATCCACATTTCTAGTCATCACACAAGCAGAGCAGTGCAATGCAGTTGCCGCAATCAGGGCATCGGGAAGTTTGAGGCGGTTATGTCGCCGTAATTGAATGGTGCGATCTTCAATTTGGGGCAGTAGGGGGACTTGTTCAAACTGCATCAACAAATCAGTAATGACCGCTTCTTCCTCATTGGATAATTCTGGGAAACTCAGCAACTCAATTCGCACAATGCAGGAAATAATCACCTCATTTTGTCTGATAAATGATTCTGAGAAAAATGGCAAGATTGCTGCTTCGTCAGCCAAGTAGTCAATAAATATGTTGGTGTCGTAGAGATACTTCATCGCTCCCACTCCTGACGAATTGTGTCGAGATGCGCCCGGATTTTGTCTCGCTTATCTTTTAGCAATCCCTTGGCTTGGGCAACCTTGGCATAATCCCGTTGCCAGAGGGCTACCACTGAAGCAGGCACATCTACGGTAATAAATTCCTCATTTTGGTCAATTAAATACTGCTTAGAAATTTTAATAATGGGCATGATTTTATCCTTCAATGTTTACTGCTAATTTCAGCCGTTTATATCCAATAATTACAGGATAATAGGTCATGGCAAATCATATTGAGGATATTTCTTTTGCAAATAATGAGCGATCGCCTTTTTGCGATTAGCCCTTTCGGACAAATCAGGCGGTGCATCTTCTAACAGATGTTCAGGATGTCCTCCACGTCTTTCGACAATAGTCTTGCGGGGTTGTAAACTTAACCAGCGTTCTTGAACCAAGCGTTTAATCAATTCATCGCTGGTCGTTTTTTCCTTGGCTAAAATTTCCACTAAACGGGCTTCGGTTTCGGGGTCTAGTTGTATGTTCAGCATGAATCCCTCTGATTTTGGATTGATGTCTAATTGTACCTGATTTACGCCAACTCATCCTTAAACCGATTTAAGTTGAGGAGTCGCTAAGGGGGGGTGACTACTATTATAGCCAAATTTCCAGAAACCAGGTTTATTGACGACATCAATTATCAAATGGATTCCATAAACTTAACCCGTCAATGCGCTTAAAATCATCAACGTTGCGAGTTACCAAAATACATCCGGTGACTAAAGCACAAGCGGCAATGACACCATCAGCCAGTTTTAAGCGATAAGTTCGTCTAATTATCGCCGCAGTATCTAAAACGGCTTCGGTCAATGATACGCAGTTAATTAGCCTTAAAAATTCTCGCATTTCATTGGCTTGTTCTTCGGTTAGACCAGGGTAACAAAGCAATTCAATCCAAGTAATTGGACAGTAAAATCCCTCTGCTTGTCGGATGTCAATTTCCTCAAATACATCCTGAACTTCAGGCTGATTATTAAAATAATAAATCAGGATATTAGTATCCAGAAGGTATTTATTCGGCATCCCATTCTTGTCGAAGTTTTAATTGAAATTTCAGAGCATCGACACGCTTGGGTAAAAAACCACGCCATCGATTCAAGTTCAGTCGGGGTGATTCAGTAGTGTTTTGCGCCTCTTGAGAGGGTTCACCCTGAGAAACTAGGGTGGCTAGATCTTTTAACAGAAGTTTTTGCTCATCTGAGGTTAAAGTTTGAGCTTGATGCAGAATTTCTTCGTAATTAGACATCGCCTTTTTGCGATTAGCCCTTTCGGACAAATCAGGCGGCGCATCTTCTAACAGATGTTCAGGATGTCCCCCACGTCTTTCGACAATAGTTTGGCGGGGTTTTAAACTCAACCAGCGTTCTTGAACCAAGCGTTTAATCAATTCATCGCTAGTCGTTTTTTCCCTGGCTAAAATTTCCACTAAACGGGCTTCGGTTTCGGGGTCTAGTTGTATGTTCAGCATGAGCCTTTCTGATTAGTGATTGATTTCTAATTCTACCGGATTTACGCTAAATCATCCCATTGTAGCTAAATGCCGAGAAACGGGGTTTCTATGGATATCTCGGTTAGGATACAGAAACCTTGACAGAAACCCGGTTTCTTTGATTCCACTAAATCTAAGACATTTCCAGAACTTGTTGCAGAGGAGGGGATAGTTCAATGGGCATAAAATAGTCGTGGGGGTAGAGATAATCTTCCCCTGATTCATCAATTATCCGAATCATTTGATGAAGATTAGCTTTTGAGTCGGGTAAGACTTGATAAATCTTGCGGACTTCTAGGGAAGCCGCACAGTCTGTATTTTTGATGCAAACAACAAAGTTCATGGCTTTTCCTCATCATGGATAAAGCGGCAGCAGTTCAACATCAAACAAAAATTACTTGATTGGCGAAATCTTCTAATTCTCCAATTTTGGCGTAAACCTCTAACTCTTCTATCGCATAACCAATGGAAACTTTAGGACTTAAAAAGAAAATCCCTGTAAACGCTTCACCTTGAGCAACACAATTTTTAGCTAAAACTAAAAAATCGTGATCTGTGGTTACAAGAGGACGCTTGAGTTGCACAGAACGACTCAAAATTATTTCATCAATAGCACTACTATTATTGTCTTCTTGAGCGGTCATAACATCAACCCCTCTCAGTTGTAAACCAATTTTAATCGCTCGATGGACTGGAGCATCGAAATAGTAAGAGATTGCCATTTTCATCCTTGCTGCTGCTGCCGTTTTTGCTGAAGCCTTTGTTTAAAATCGGCAGTATGATGACCGACTCCCATTGTAATTAAATCAGCTTGCAGGTTCTGAATTTCTTCCTGTTCTTGAGCAATTTGAGCATCAATCTGGGGTTGATAGGTGTAGTAATAACTGAGGGCAGAATAAATGGCAGCAAGTGGGATTTCTGGGTGTTGAAAGTGCAGTTCTTCTGGACTCCACCCGTGGGCGTGTTTTTCTTGAATCAGTTGGGAAACTGAAACGCGACTATTGGCAATTTTTGCCTGATTTTGAGCATCAATGTCTAGGTATTGCCAAGTTACAGGATTATCTGTGGTGAATGTCATGTTGAGGACGGGGTAAGGGTTGATACTATTGTAGCCCAATGCCAAGAAGCTGGTTTTTTTAATGCAAACAACAAATCCTCTTGAAACTTCCATCCTGGTGCTGCCGTCATTACTCAAGCATTGATTTGAGTTTTTATCACTAACTCCTGAAAATCATCGATAACCGTAAATAAAAATTGCTTCATGATTCAGGGATAAATGCCCGTTCAAAAGCCTGGTTTCGATAACGCCGATACACATCAAAATCACTATCTAAAGTCGCAATAGCTGGAATATTCAGCCGTTCTGAAATAGCAATTAGAGACAAATCCGCAAAATCTCCGGGCAAATCTGCATATTGCTGATTCAGTTCAGCAATGCGGGAAAAATCTTCAGGCAGCAGTGGGATACATTCATAAAGTTTTGTCGCCATATCATGAAGAAACTCATTTTGGGTACGCCAATCTGAACCTAATAGCCACATCACCTCAGTAGCACAGCCAACAGTAGTCACTAGGTTACTGGTACATCTTTCAAAGAAGACTCGTACCTGTTGATGATAGCGGTCTTTGGAACTGTAGTAAGCGACTAGAATTCCACTATCTATAAGAATTACAGGATAGTAGGTCATGGCAAATCGTATTGAGGATGTTTCTTTTTCAAATAGTCAGCGATCGCCTTTTTGCGATTAGCCCTTTCGGACAAATCAGGCGGCGCATCTTCTAACAGATGTTCAGGATGTCCCCCACGTCTTTCGACAATAGTCTTGCGGGGTTGTAAACTCAACCAGCGTTCTTGAACCAAGCGTTTAATCAATTCATCGCTGGTCGTTTTTTCCTTGGCTAAAATTTCCACTAAACGGGCTTCGGTTTCGGGGTCTAGTTGTATGTTCAGCATGAGTCTTTCCGATTAGTGATTGATTTCTAATTGTACTTAATTTACGCCAACTCATCCTTAAACTGATTTAAGTTGAGGAGGGGCTAAGGGGGTGACTACTATTATAGTCAATTTTCCAGAAACTGGGTTTCTATGTAGCTGGATTAGAATGCACAAAAATGGGCGGTTTGCTGGTCATGAATTTCTGTCCTCACGGCTTCAACTTCTTGGGTAATTTCTTCTAAAGAGATTTCATCAGTCTTGAAAATTTCGAGAAGATGAGTCAGTTTGCTATCTAGCAATTCTTTGGATAACGCTTCACTGAGTTTTAATTTGTCAGCCTCTGGCAGTTGTTTGACTAGGCTCAAAACTTGTTCAAAACTTAGGGAAAGTTGATATTGAGTTTGGTTCATGGTTTTATGGGGTTGATAATACAGTAATATTTTGACTGGGTGTTAAGAAAGGATTTTCTTCGATACGCTTTACTCTTTCTCGATTTCCAAGTTGGCGAAGTGTTCTTGCACCAGGCGATGGATGAAGCGGTAGCGGTTGCCGACTCTTTGCAGGATGAGGCGATCTGTACAGTAGTCGAGGAAGCGGGTAATATTCCAGGGCATAATGCCAGTAAATCCTAGGATGAGACGTAGCATCAAGCGGCGAAAAAAGTTATAAAATTCTAACCCCAAAATCGTAATAAATGTTGACGGAATTGTCAACAAAATAAGCATTTTTTTAGGAATAATTAATATACTTATAATTATGCTTATAGTTAAAAATATTTGTGAGACAACTGATGAAACCAATAAGACTAAGAAGAAACATAAAAACCTCAGATAAGATTTCAAAACCCTATTTACATCTACTTCTTGCCATAATACATCCATCGATACTTTAATCAGGTCAAACTGTCGAGGTATATTGCCTAACCATTGATTTGATATCCTGTTTCTGAATTTACGATTTACAAAAAAATAAGCAACCCCAATAACCCAAGTTACAACAACGTTAAATGAGTTCAATGACAATACCACAAGTAAAATTGTACTTTCATGTGACTTTATAACTTGGTTTAAACCCCAAAAAATAATCGAAAATAATACAAAAATTGGCACTAATGCAATGCCATTAATTATTGTCTTTTGAAGATTAGATTTTATAAAAAATAAATTTGTTTCTGAGCAATTAAATGATTCTAATTGTTTTATTTTCATAAATTGGGCAATTTTGACCAATCTAGGCTGTTTAGCCAAGTATTCTGTTAAATTACTGGATTTGCAGGATATACTTTTTTGCTTTTTACTCAGCATCTCAACCCGATAAACACCAAGCAAATAATCGATCGCCCTCTCTTCAGTGTTGCAATTCCGCCACTCCTCAACATCAATCTGCTGATAAGCAAGACTCGTAACCGCCAAAAACAACGGCTGACGAATGAAATCGACAATCTTCTCCGAACCGTTGATACTCTCCCAAAATTCCCCTAGATTGACCGAGGCAAAATAATCCCGAATTTGCTCATTTGTCAAATCCTCTAAACAAATCGCCCCATTTAACTGCAACATCTCCTCATAGACTTCATATTCCTCCTTGCGACTGCACACCACCAAATGCAACGGCGAAAACTCACCGCCTAAAAACTGATTAATTGCTCGGACACACTTTGCCTGACGTTCCGATCGCAATTCATCCAACCCATCCAACAACAGCACTAACTCCTTCTCCCGAAGCCACTGTTCCCCGATTTCCTGACTCACCCCCTTACTCATAAGCTGAGACAGAACCCACTCCTTAATCGAAGGGTCATATTTTTTCTGTTCCCAGACTTTGGGAAATTCCCGTTTTGTCACCTCCTGCCAAGTCGAAAGCTCCAAAATCACCGGAATCGGGGCATCGCTATCCCCATCTGCCCGCTCAATCAAGGCTTTCGCTAACTCTAATAACGTCGTGGTTTTTCCGCCCCCCGGTTTCCCTAAAATCAGGAACTTGCCGGAAATTATGGAATTATCAAACACATCCAGAATCGTCGTCTGAGGAGGTAACTGAACGTTGTGTCGTTCCCCCACCTTCACGGACATATCCCAAGGACGTTGCACCTGCTGGGGTTGCTGTTCCTTGCCCAAATTCACGATCGCCGCCCGGTGGATAGACTGGGTTAAACGGCTTTCTACCTCGGTTCGCATCTGAGTCAATACACTTTGACGTTGGCGATACTCCTGTTTAGATAACTGTCGCCCCCCCGGTTGATTGTGCAGCGACTCGAACCCCTGCCGCACCTCTTGACGAAATTCCGTCACTTCTTGGCGCAATTCCTCTAGGCGTTCCTCTAGGCTTTGTAGCAATTCGGTGATGGTGGTTTCCATCACCCCCAACTGGTGACAAACTTCCGCAAAACCAGAATCAATCCGGTGGGAAATCTGGTTAAAAAATGCCTGCTGCTGGGCGACAGTTCCCCGTAACTGAGTTTCTAATTCCTGGAACTGTTGCAGGATTTGGCTGAATTCCTCAGCCTTCATCCCCCCTTGACTCGCTTGCAGTTGACTCAATTGTGCCTGCATTCCCGTGAGTAACTGCAAGGTTAACCCGGCAAAGGCTTTCCCATCATTAACAAAGTCTTCCTTGAGGGTTTCTCGTAAGGCTTTGGGGAAGGTGGTATGCAGTAATTCGGCGACATTTTGACGCACCTGTGCGGGAATGGGAAACCCACCCCCTTTACAGGCTTTCATGTTGAGTCGGATGAAAATATCCCCCCATTCTGTGGCGGTGAGGTTGCCTTGTTGGGTGAGTTGGTATTCTTCCGGGGTGAGAAATTGGTCGAGTTTGGCTTCTCGCAGTTCGGGGTAACGTTGTTGGGTGAGTTCTTGTTGAGCGATCGCGACCCAGTTATCCTTAGCTTGGGCGGCGATTTTTTCTAAATATTGGCGGGTTTGGCCGCGCTGTTGTTTGGCGGCGAGGGTAATGACGGCGGCGATCGCTTTTCCCACCGCTTTGGTTAAGTCATGATTTTCTAGGGAGACTCCCCCCTCTCCTGCGTCAAGTAGCGCATCGATCGCATTAGCCGTATTCCCCGCCGCCACATTCCCTAACGCCGTTGCTAAGATGGGACCCCAGACCATTCCTTCTGCCGCCACGAGGGGGGGAAATGCCAAGCTACCCAGGACGCAGCCGCCACCAATGGCGAGTTTGAGGATGTTATTACGCGCTACAGCCATTCCTACTATGATGATTCAAATGAGGGTTTTTGTCCGTTCATGAATCCTGGCGATCGCCACCCCCTAGGTGATAGTCTCCCCAAGGTTTCTCATATTTATGATACCATGGTGACTGGCAATAGTCAATCCTGAGAAATTGATTTAAACTCAGCAGAAATCTTGACCAAAACCCGATTTTGCCATACTTAGTCAACCTGACCCTGGCTACTAAGATTTAAGGGGGATATTTCAGTTCAGGAAACATAACCATGATTTGAGTTATTTCAGATTACCTAACCACCAGATGCCAAGATTAGGGAAATTAACAATTCATATCTGGTAATCTTTATCCACAATCCTAAATGGTAGTAGTGAAGTTATGAAAATTGCGATCGCTCAAATTAACCCCACTGTCGGTGATTTAACAGGTAATGCTCAACTAATTCTGGAAGCAGCCCAGTGGGCTATTAACGAGGATGCTAGTTTACTCCTCACCCCCGAATTAGCCCTAATTGGCTATCCCCCACGAGACCTATTAATCCGCCCCAGTTTTATTAATGCCGCCCAACAACAACTCGAAAAACTCGCCCAACAACTCCCCGTAGAATTAGCCGTTTTAGTCGGGACAGTTTCCCCGAATCATACCGCCAGCCAATTGGGTGGTAAACCCCTCTTTAATACAGCAGCATTATTAATGGGTGGTGAGATTAAACAGATGTTCCATAAACGTTTACTCCCCACCTATGATGTCTTTGATGAACATCGCTATTTTGAACCCGCCCCAACCAGTGATTTTTTCACACTCAAAAAACCTCGGTCAGAGGAGATAGTAAAAATTGGGGTGAGTATTTGCGAGGATTTGTGGAATGATGAGAAGTTTTGGGCACAGCGTAACTATAGCTGCGACCCCATGAAAGATTTAAGCGATCGCCATGTTGATTGGGTAGTAAATTTGTCCGGTTCCCCCTATCGCGCCGGTAAACAAAAATTACGAAAAGCCATGCTAAGTCACAGCGCCCGCCGCTACGGAATTCCCATTATTTATAATAATCAGGTTGGCGCTAATGATGACCTCATTTTTGATGGCTGTAGCTTAGTGATTAATGGCTCAGGAGATGTAGTTAAAAGTTTAGCCGCTTTTCAGACCGATTTACAAATAATTGAATGGGATTTTAACACCTCTACTTTTGTCGGTGATTCTGCGAATATTGAGGATACACAATTACTCGATTCAGATGACGAGATTTGGCAGGCTTTGGTTTTGGGCGTGAAAGACTACACCCGAAAATGTGGTTTTTCTAAGGTGGTAATTGGGTTGAGTGGGGGGATTGATTCTTCCCTGGTGGCAGCTATTGCTACCGAAGCCCTAGGAAGTCAGCAAGTCTTGGGGGTTTTGATGCCATCTCCCTACAGTTCCGAACATTCCATTGAAGATGCTTTGGATTTAGCCAAAAACCTGGGAATTTCTACCCAAACACTGCCCATTGAGTCCGTTATGAATGCCTTCGACAGCACCCTATATAATTTGTTCGCCGGAACTCAATTTGGCATTGCTGAAGAAAATATGCAATCCCGAATTAGGGGCACTTTATTAATGGCAATTTCCAACAAATTCGGTCATCTGTTACTCTCCACAGGTAACAAGTCAGAAATCGCCGTTGGATACTGTACCCTTTATGGTGACATGAATGGTGGTTTAGCGGTCATTGCAGATGTGCCGAAAACCCGTGTTTACTCAATTTGTAAATGGTTAAATGAAAGCCGAGGTCGAGAAATTATCCCTAATAATGTCCTGATTAAACCCGCCAGCGCCGAATTAAAACCCGGTCAATTTGATAGTGATTCTCTGCCACCCTATCATATCTTAGATGATATTCTTTATCGACTTATCGAAAGACACGAATCTGTCCCCACAATTATTGAAGCCGGACATGATTGCCAAACTGTCGAACGTATAGTAAAATTAGTCATGGGCGCGGAATTTAAACGCCGCCAAGCACCCCCTGGGTTGAAAATTAGCGATCGCGCCTTTGGCACAGGTTGGCGGATGCCTATTGCTAGGGGGAAAGATATCTAGGAATGGATAATTTGCCTTCCCAATAGTTTCACAAACTCAGTCCTCTACAAAGTCAACCACCAGCATCAAAATCTGTTTTTCAACCATTGATTAAACCTCTAGTTGCTTGGGTTGAGTAATAGTTTCTCAAATCACTCTATATATATGTTGCCATTTATTCGCGAAGATCTGAATCAATTTCAAGCCTACACCCCCCACCCAGGGGGAGACTCTGGTAGTGCGGTTAAGTCTGATCTAATTTTAGATCGCCTCGATACTAACGAGTCCCCCTATGACCTACCAGGGGAGTTGAAACAGAAATTGGCGAGTATCTATCAACGGGATATTCAAACCAATCGTTATCCAGACGGCAGCCACGAGCCCGTTAAAAAGGCGATCGCTAATTATGTTAATTCTGCCATTTCTGAGGTTTCCACCCCGATAACGGCTGATTATGTGTCTGTAGGGAACGGTTCTGATGAGTTGCTCCGTTCTCTGTTAATTGCCACCTGCTTAAATGGTTCCGGGTCGATTTTAGTAGCCAACCCTACATTTTCCATGTATGCTATTCTCGCCCAAACTTTAGGGGTTCGGGTAGTCACAGTTAATCGGTCCGAGGCGAATTTTGAAATAGATTTAATCGCCGCCAAACAGGCTATTACCGACCAGCAAAACCCCCCCATTAAAGTGGTGTTTGTGGTGCATCCCAACTCCCCCACAGCTAATGCTTTAACCGAGGCAGAATTAGACTGGTTGCGGAGTCTTCCCGAACATATTTTAGTAGTCATTGATGAGGCTTATTTTGAATTTAGCCAAACCACAGTAGCCGGAGAAATTACCCAACATCCTAATTGGGTGATTTTACGGACTTTTTCTAAGGCTTTTCGTTTGGCTTCTTTGCGGGTTGGCTATGCTATAACTTCCCCGGAATTGACTACTATCTTAGAAAAGGTGCGCCTTCCCTACAACCTCCCTAGTTTCTCCCAAGAAGCTGCTTTGTTAGCCTTAACTCACCGGGAAGAATTACAACAGGTCATCCCGGAAATTATTAGGGAACGCGATCGCCTCTTGGCGCGGTTGGCTAATCATCCTCTGTTAAAAGTTTGGCCGAGTCATGGTAATTTTATCTATGGTCGTCTCAAGTCTAATAATTCTGATCAGCGATTAAATCAAATAGTACAGGCTCTCAAATCTCAGGGTTCTTTAATTCGCCATACAGGGGGTGGTCTGAGAATTACCATAGGAACCCCAGCCGAAAATCAACGCACAGGCGATCGCTTATTTTCCTTAACCGACAATTACTAAACGCCCCCACGCAATTAATTATCCTAGCCCCTCCTGGGGAGGCGCACAACCCGGAGGAGAGGGCGGGTTTATTAATATCCTCCTCGGGAGGTGAGTTGACCGCAGAACCCGGAGGAGAGGGCGGGTTTATTAATATCCTCCTCGGGAGGTGAGTTGACCGCAGAACCCGCCCCTACAATTAATTAAAAAGCGATCGCTAGAGGCTTAGAAATCAGACGATCTAAAATTTGTTTAAGGGCGATCGCCGTCCACTCAATATCAGCCTCAGTAGTTTGTCGTCCCAAAGTTAGACGAATACCCCCCAAACCCTCGCGATCGCTATATCCCATAGCCAGCAAAACCGGACTAGGGCTAAGTTTACCACTATGACAAGCAGAACCCGCGCTAATACCAATTCCCGCCAAATTCAGATGTCGGACTAGAGTTTTCCCTGTAATTCCAGTCACCCCAGCCGGGGGAACCACACAGAAACTAACATGGTGGGGTAGTCGGCGGGTGCGATCGCCTGTAGGTACTAAATAGGGGATATCCGCCAGCAAATCAAACAAGCGATCGCGCAATTTAATCAATCGGGGAGTTTCCCATAAAAGTTCCTGCGCCGCTAATTCCGCCGCCACCCCAAACCCAGCAATAGCCGGGACCGCCTGAGTTCCCGATCGCAATTTAAACTCCTGACCGCCGCCGCCCATAAGTGGCATCAAATCCACCCCCGGACGCACATACAAAGCCCCCACACCTTGCGGACCATAAATTTTATGGCTAGATAGCGATAGCATATCCACAGGTAACTTTTCCACATCAATAGGCAATCTTCCCGCCACCTGGACCGCATCAGTATGGAACAAAACCCCATGGTAGCGGGCTATTTCCCCCAAAGTTTCTATGGGCTGTAAAGTTCCCACCTCACTCTGACCATAAATCACCGACACCAAAACCGTATTCGGTTGTAAAGCCGTTTTTAAATCCAGGGGATGAATGCTACCTTGGCGATCGACAGGTAAACGAGTCACCGACCACCCCCGTTTTTCTAATATTCCTACCGTTTCAGCGATCGCCGAATGTTCCACACTAGAAATAATCAGATGTTGAGGCTGATCATATTTACCCACCACCCCAAATATAGCCAAATTATCCGCTTCCGTTCCCCCAGAAGTGAAAACTATCCCATCAGGCGGCGCATTAATTAAATGTGCCACCTGGGTTCTAGCCATTTCCACAACCGTCGCCGACCTCTGACCCCATTCATGCAAGCTAGAAGGATTACCCCAACTTTCCGTCAATACCCCTTGCATAGCAGCGATCGCCTCTGCACAAGTCGGAGTAGTTGCACTATAATCTAAATAAATTTGCATTAGTCTAACCCCAAAGTGATCATCAAACTAGGGAACTCAGGCACACCAAAAACCTTCATTAAACCTACACCCGTCATAATTTACCCGGTTTACAAACGTTATAGTCCTCATGGGATAGGACTTTTTGAGGAATCAGAAAACTGCCACTATCCTGGCATAACATCCTATAGTTACGAGTTACAGGAATGCTGATCACAAAACGATTATGGCGCAACCGCTTCCCACCAAAATCCCGATAATTTTTGTTGCTCGTCAGTCCATCAATAATAGTCCTCGCCCTAATTACAACATAGTCCGGTAATCCCCGTAAATCAATAATATCCTCAGCAAATGAAGCCTCCCACTCCAGTTTCTTGGTTTTTCTGTCTTCTAACTCCCGATATTCTTGTTCCTCGGCTATTTTGACTTGTTCACAGCGATGACAAACACGGCCATAACCCTTATGGCCACACGGAAAGGTCTTTTTTCTCTTTGGCATAGCATAGTATGAGGGTTACAACTAACCCTAGCCCCTGGACTATTGTACCAGAGCGACTTTCCGAGTCTCAACTTGTTAAACTAATTTAATCTCCCCCCAACAACCACAGAAAAGTGCTAAAAAATTCGGTAACTCTCAATTACCTATCCAATTAACTATCAATGGTGCGTTTGCTTCATGTCACCCGCTTATTTTGGCTTGGCGCTAGTCTGGTATTTATACTCAACTCCTGTGCTTGCAATTCCCATAGCATCAGGTCTAACAATAGTGCTTCCGTCCAACCCTTAATTGAGCCCTTACCTCAAGATCCACAGATCCGGGTTTACTTTAATCATTCCCAGGCTTCCGTCTATACTGAACCCTATCGCCCCAAAACTCGACTCGGTGATGACCTTGAACAAATTATAGTCGATGCTATTAACAGTGCTTCCCAAAGTGTAGATGTCGCCATTCAGGAATTACGTTTACCCAAAATCGCTCAAGCCTTAGTTAATCAACATCAAAAAGGAGTCCGGGTGCGCGTCATTATTGAAAATGAATATAGTCGCCCCTTTAGTGATTTTACCCCCGCCGAAATTGCCGCTTTTTCTGACAGAGAAAAAGGTCGTTATCAGGAATTTATGCACTTGGCGGATTTAAACCAAAATGGTCGCCTTGAACCTGAAGAAATTAACCAAAGAGATGCTCTGGTTATGCTGGCTAATGCTAATGTTCCCTTAATCGATGATACCGAGGATGGGTCGAAGGGTAGCGGTTTAATGCACCATAAGTTTGTCATAGTTGACCAAAATACAGTTATTGTCACCTCTGCGAATTTTACTACCAGTGATATTCACGGAGATTTTTACTCCGCCGAAAGCCGGGGTAATCCTAATAATTTGTTGTCTATCAATAGCCGTGAGTTAGCCGCGATTTTTACCCGGGAATTTGCAACTATGTGGGGAGATGGACCGGGAGGAGAAAATGATAGTCTGTTTGGGATTAATAAACCTCAGCGGGGAGTTAAACAAGTCTCCGTCGGTCAAGGAACTGTTACCGTTCAGTTTGCCCCCATTTCTGCGACTCAACCTTGGGAAAATAGCGTTAATGGCTTGATTGCTCAAACCTTACAACGAGCTAGGAATGACATAAATTTTGCTTTATTTGTGTTCTCGGCTCAGGAATTGTCAGACACCTTAAAAACAGTTCATCAAAGGGGAGTTGAAATCCGAGGATTAATTGAGGTTGGTTTTGCTTACCGTTACTATAGCGAAGCCTTGGATATGATGGGAATTGCTTTGCCTAATAATTGTCGATATCAACCCGGAAATAACCCTTGGTCACAACCTATTTCTACGGTGGGAGTTCCGAATTTGGCTGAAGGCGATCGCCTTCATCATAAATTTGCCGTCATTGATGATCAAATCGTCATTACCGGTTCCCATAACTGGAGTCGAGCCGCTAATCACTCCAATGATGAGACCTTATTAGTCGTTAATAATCCCACCGTTAACGCTCATTTTCAACGGGAATTTGAGCGCTTATATCAACAGTCAACTTTGGGGGTTCCTGGTTGGCTTTTAAGTAGAATTGAACGGGAAAAACAAAACTGTGGCGGTGTCATTGAAACACCCTTTCATCCATCAGGAGAAATTATTAACATCAATACCGCATCTCAGCCGGAATTAGAAAGCCTTCCCGGTATCGGTCCCGCTTTGGCGCAGCGTATTATAGAAGCACGCAGTCAGCAGCCTTTTACCAGTTTAGATGATGTTACCCGTGTTTCTGGTATTGGACCTAAAACTATCGAAAGATGGGAAAATCTGGTAACCTGGTAAAATCACTACCCCGGCATCATCTCCCTGGGGAATTACTCAGAATATGCTTGACATGGGATAAATATATCTGCTATAATGGTAAGTTGCTTAATCTCTGGAAACCAAACCGATGCGACTTTCCCAAATGCTCTTTGTCACCCTGCGGGAAGACCCGACAGAGGCAGAAATCCCTAGCCATAAACTTCTCCTCCGCGCTGGCTATATCCGTCGTATCGGTAGCGGAGTTTACGCCTATTTACCCCTAATGTGGCGGGTGCTACAGAAAGTATCCCAAATTGTGAGAGAAGAAATGAACGCCACCGGGGCGCAGGAATGTCTACTTCCCCAGGTTCAACCCTCCGAACTATGGAAAGAGTCAGGGCGCTGGGATACCTACACGAAAGCAGAAGGTATCATGTTTTCCCTCAAAGACAGACGCGATCGCTCTCTCGCTCTCGGACCCACCCATGAAGAGGTCATTACCGCCGTAGCCAGGGACATGATCCGCTCTTACCAACAACTGCCCCTACATTTATATCAGATCCAAACTAAATTTAGAGACGAGATCCGCCCCCGATTTGGCTTAATGCGTGGCCGCGAGTTTATTATGAAAGATGGCTACTCATTCCACACCAGCGAAGAAAGCCTGAAACAAACCTATCAAGACATGGATCGCGCCTATCGTAATATATTGCGACGCTGTGGGTTAGATTTCTGTGCCGTAGAAGCTGATTCTGGGGCTATTGGTGGGTCCGGTTCCCAGGAGTTTATGGTTTTAGCTGATGCTGGGGAAGATGAGGTACTATACACCCCTGACGGAAAATATGCCGCCAATGTCGAAAAGGCTGTATCTTTACCCCCAGATGCGGTAGCCTCCGGTTTTACTACCTACGAAAAACTAGAAACCCCTAACACTGCAACGATCGCCACCCTCTGTGAGTTTCTCAAATGTTCCCCTACCCAAGTGGTCAAAAATGTGCTATATCAAGCAGTCTATGATAACGGCATCACCGTTTTAGTCCTGGTTAGTATTCGCGGTGATCAGGATGTCAATGAGGTGAAGTTGCACAATCAACTCACTAATGCTGCTAGTCGCTATGGTGGGAAAGCCTTATTATCCCTCACAGTTCCCGACTCAGAAACACAAGAAAAATGGGCGAGTAAACCTTTACCCCTGGGATATATCGCCCCCTCACTCGATGATGACTACATTATCAGCGATAATAAGCAAATAGCCCCGAAATTCCTGCGATTGGTTGATCAGACAGCCGTAGAGTTGCAGAACTTTGTCACAGGTTCTAATCAGTCCGGTTATCACGTCGTTGGTGCTAATTGGGGAGGGGAATTTCAACTACCCGATTTGGTCGCTGATTTGCGGAAGGCTAAAAAAGGCGATCGCAGTATCCATGACCCTAGCCAAACCTTGGAAAGCGCTAGGGGAATTGAAGTCGGTCATATATTCCAACTCGGTACAAAATACTCTCAAGCTATGGGAGCTACCTATACCAGCGAAACAGGTGAGGATTTACCCCTGGTTATGGGATGCTATGGGGTGGGAGTGTCTCGTTTGGCTCAGGCGGCGGTAGAACAATCCTATGACAAAGACGGTATTATCTGGCCAGTGGCGATCGCTCCCTATCACGCCATCATTACAGTTCCTAATGTCAGCGATAATCAACAAATGGCGATCGCTCAACAACTCTACAGCCAACTTAACCAAGCCGGAGTCGAAACCCTACTAGATGACCGCAACGAAAGAGCCGGGGTTAAATTCAAAGATGCTGACCTAGTGGGGATTCCCTATCGCATAGTCACAGGGAGAGCCATCAAATCCGGTAAAGTTGAGTTAGTACAACGAGCTGACCATGAATCCTCCGAAGTCCCCATAGAACAAGTAGTTTCCCTACTTCAACAAAAAATTAGCCAATCTCTGTAAATTTCTGTACTCAGGGAACAATTAATTTTATTTTAAGTATTGTTTCCGTTCCGTGATATTATTTGTGTTGGCTTACAAAGCTTCACTAGAGAGCTTCGTGGAGTTCACGCCGTGGGTAAACGTGCCGATCATATCGCTGTAACTTATGTCTGATGCCGGGGATATCGTAGAGATGGGGTCTCCAGTCCAGGAGCCAGACTCCTCCATGGGAGAGTATTATCAGCTTCAACGGGAGTTGTTGCTAACTACTATTGTGCTGGCAGTAGTAATCTTCCTGGTCGTTTATTGGTTCTATCCCTGGATAATTGCCCTAAATTACCTCTTGGGAGCCCTGTTGAGTGTGGTCTACTTGAGAATGCTGGGGAAAGATGTGGAACGAATTGGGACACAAAAATTATCCCCAAGCAAAAATCGTTTAGCTGTGTTCGCAGCCTTGATAATTGTGGCTACTCAATTGAATCAACTCAAAATCTTACCGATTTTTCTGGGGTTTCTCACCTATAAAGCCGCCCTGCTAGTCTATACGTTACGACTATTGGTTAGGCCCAACCCATGACGTAAAAATACTCTTGTAATTATTCTCCACTCCTTGACCTATAGGGGAACTCTCCTAAATGCAAATGTTTGATGTTGTAAACGCCTTTGGTTCACTTCCCTTTGCGGAATTGGAAGTTGGCAAACACTTTTACTGGAATATCGGTAATCTGCGAATCCATGGACAGGTATTTATGACCTCCTGGTTCGTGATTGGCGTACTCCTGCTACTATCAATTTCGGCAACGCGAAATATTCAGACAATTCCCAGCGGTATACAGAACTTTATGGAGTATGCCCTAGAATTTATTCGCGATCTGGTGAAAAATCAGATAGGGGAAAAAGAATATCGTCCGTGGGTACCTTTTGTTGGTACATTATTCTTGTTCATCCTTGTGTCTAACTGGTCTGGCGCATTAGTTCCCTGGAGGGTATTTGAAATCCCTAACAGTGAATTAGCAGCCCCAACTAATGACATTAACACCACGGTAGCCTTAGCACTGCTAACATCCCTGGCTTACTTTTATGCAGGGTTTAGCCGCCGAGGTTTGGGATATCTGCTGAAATATATTCAGCCGACACCCATCTTATTACCGATCAACATTCTCGAAGATTTTACTAAACCTCTGTCCCTCAGTTTCCGTTTATTTGGTAATGTTGTGGCAGATGAGTTGGTAGTCGGTGTTCTGGTACTGTTAGTGCCGCTATTTGTGCCCATCCCGATGATGGTTTTGGGTCTATTTCTCGGTTCAATTCAAGCCCTGATTTTTGCGACTCTAGCCGCTAACTACATCGCTGAAGCCATGGAAGGACACGGCGAAGAACATCACGAGTAGCTTGATTTGATTTGAGCAATTTGTTCAGTTAAAATGCCAACAAACTGATAAGATTGTTTGGGGGCTAAAAATCCAACCCTTAATTTCACTCGTCAACTTTTTTTATTGAGGTCAAAACCAACTATGGAATCTAATTTAACTACTGCCGCCTCCGTAATCGCTGCTGCTCTCGCAGTAGGTATAGGCTCTATTGGGCCTGGTCTGGGTCAAGGTCAAGCTGCTGGTCAAGCGGTAGAAGGAATTGCGCGTCAGCCTGAAGCGGAAGGTAAAATTCGTGGAACTCTGCTGTTGAGCTTGGCTTTCATGGAAGCACTGACTATTTACGGTCTGGTAGTGGCTCTGGTGTTGCTGTTTGCCAACCCCTTCGTATAGATATTTTCAGATTTCTGAGATTTCGGATTTGGGCGGATTTATCTAGTCTCAAATCTGAAATCTACCCGTTTATGGTGGTCTGAAAAACAAAAGAAAGTTCGCAAGCCTATTGGTTAACACCCTTCAAAAAAATGATACACTCGACAATTCTGCTGGCCGTAGAAGAGGCAGCTACGGAGAGTAGTCTGTTTGATTTTGATGCTACACTGCCATTGATGGCTGTACAATTTCTAGTCCTGGCAGCTATCTTAAACCAAATTTTTTACAAGCCCTTGGGAAATGCCATTGATTCTAGGGCTGACTACATTCGCCAAAATAAGCTGAGTGCTAAAGAACGTTTGAGCAAGGCAGAAAGTTTGGCTAAACAGTATGAGCTAGAGTTGGCAGAAACTCGTAAGGAGTCTCAACAACTAATTATTAATGCTCAGGCTGAAGCGCAAAAAATTGCGGCGCAGGAAATGGCAGCGGCTCAACAAGAAGCTCAGAAAATTCGAGAAGCAGCCTATCAAGAAATTGAACAAAATAAAATCGAGGCTCAAAGAAGTTTGGACAAACAGGTAGACTCTATTAGTCGCCAGATTCTCGATAAACTTTTAGGAGCCGGAATGATTGGGTAGCTGTCCTCTCAAAAATTATTTTCAATCCCCTATAAATGGGGGAAAAGTTAAGCCTACATACCATCCCTAATCAAGCCAGGCGGCGGTTGAGGAAAGGGCAATCACATGAAATTATGAGAAGAGGAAGATGGTGAATCTTGTATTACTGGCGACAGAAGCCAGTCATGAGGGTGGTTTTGGACTGAATTTTAATCTGTTTGAAACTAACCTGATAAACTTAGGCATTATTATTGGTTTGCTAGTTTACTATGGGCGGGGCTTTCTCAATAAAATTTTGAGTGAAAGACGCTCTCAAATTGAGCAAGCAATTAAGGAAGCCGAGCAACGTTTGCAAGATGCCGAAAAAGCTCTAGCTGAACAACAAGAAAATTTGGCTCAAGCTAAGGTGGAAGCGGAAAGAATTAAGGCTTCTGCTGTGGAACGTGCCCAAGTGATTAGAGAGCAAATTGCAGCTCGTGCTAAGGCAGATGTTGAACAGATGAAGCTGACGGCTAATCAGGATTTGGAAGCGGAAAGAAGTAGGGCGATCGCTCAGTTGCGGGCTTTGGCTGTGTCTCAAGCGTTGGAACAGGCAGAAGTGCAAATTAGAGAACGCCTAGATGAAAATTCCCAGCACCAACTGGTAGATCGCTCCCTGGCTTTACTAGGAGGAGGTTCATGAGTTCAATTGTTGGTCAATTAGTAGAACCCTATGCCACGGCTTTGATGTCGGTGGCTAAATCAAACAATACCACGGAAGATTTTGGCAATCAAATGCGATCGCTTATTGATTTGCTGAAGAATTCCCCGGAACTACAGGATTTTCTAGGCAGTCCGGTGGTGAAAGGAGAAGATAAAAAAGCCGTGATTACACGACTGTTAGGAGAGGAAGTACACCCCTACCTGCGGAACTTCTTAATGCTCCTAGTAGATCGCGGTCGCATCCTATTTCTAGCAGAAATAGCCCAAGAATACTTGGCTTTGTTGCGGAAACTTAATCAAACAGTTTTGGCAGAAGTTACCTCGGCAGTAGAACTCAACGACGACCAAAAACACATGGTTGTTGAACAGATCAAGGCTAGAACTGGGGCACACAATGTAGAGCTGGATCTGAAAATTGATCGAGAGATTCTCGGTGGTGTCATCATTAAAGCGGGTTCCCAATTGTTTGATGCCAGCATCAGAGGACAACTGCGCCGCATTGGTATGAGCCTAACTGTCGGTTAATAATTCGCCGACACCTTAGCCATTTATCTTAGTTTAACCTTTAGCAACGGATCACAAACACTAACTATGGTATCCATCAGACCTGACGAAATCGCCAATATTATCAAAGACCAAATCGAACAGTACGGCCAAGACGTTAAAGTTTCTAACGTTGGTACAGTGCTGCAAGTTGGTGACGGTATTGCCCGGATTTATGGCTTAGATAAAGCTATGGCCGGAGAACTGCTAGAATTTGCCGATGGTACAATTGGTGTCGCCCTAAACCTGGAAGAGGATAATGTGGGTGCGGTACTAATGGGCGAAGGCCTGGAAATTCAAGAAGGTTCCGCTGTGACCGCGACCGGAAGAATTGCCCAAGTTCCCGTGGGAGAAGCTATGCTGGGACGGGTAATTGATGCCCTGGGTCGTCCCATCGATGGTAAGGGGGAAATTCAAGCCTCCGATACCCGTCTGCTAGAATCTCCGGCTCCCGGTATTATTGACCGTCGCTCTGTTTGTGAACCTATGCAAACAGGGATTACCGCTATTGACTCGATGATTCCCATTGGTCGGGGTCAACGGGAATTGATTATCGGAGACCGTCAAACTGGTAAAACAGCGATCGCTATTGATACCATCATTAACCAGAAAGAAGAAGATGTAATCTGTGTTTATGTGGCGATCGGTCAAAAAGCCTCAACTGTGGCTCAAGTGGTCAGCACCTTGGAAGAAAAAGGCGCTCTCCCCTATACCATTGTTGTGGCAGCTAACGCTAGTGACCCCGCTACCCTGCAATACCTGGCTCCCTACACCGGAGCAGCCATGGCGGAATACTTCATGTATCAAGGTAAAGCCACCCTGGTAATTTACGATGACCTTTCCAAGCAGGCTCAAGCCTACCGTCAAATGTCCCTGCTGCTGCGTCGTCCCCCCGGTCGTGAAGCCTACCCCGGAGATGTATTCTACCTGCACTCTCGTTTGTTAGAACGGGCTGCTAAATTAAACGATGAGCTGGGCGGCGGTAGCATGACAGCCCTACCCATCATCGAAACCCAAGCCGGTGACGTTTCCGCTTACATCCCCACTAACGTAATTTCTATTACTGATGGTCAGATCTTCCTGTCGGCTGACCTGTTTAACTCCGGTCTGCGTCCGGCGGTGAATGCTGGTATCTCCGTTTCCCGTGTGGGTTCTGCTGCCCAAACTAAGGCAATGAAGAAAGTGGCTGGAAAGGTTAAACTAGAACTAGCTCAGTTTGCCGAATTGGCAGCCTTCTCTCAGTTTGCTTCTGACCTAGACCAAGCGACTCGTAACCAGTTGGAACGGGGTAAACGTCTGCAAGAATTACTCAAACAGCCTCAAAATTCCCCCCTACAACTGTTTGAACAAGTAGCTGTGATTTACTGTGGTATTAATGGCTATCTTGATGATGTTCCCGAAGATAAAGTTGTGAGCTTTACTACAGGTCTGCGGGATTATCTGAAAAATAGTAAGCCTAAATATGGCGAGATTGTTCAAAGCCAAAAAGTCCTCACCGAAGAAGCTGAGGCTATGCTTAAAGAAGCAATTGCTGAGTTTAAGCAGACTTTCTTAGTTTCCGCGTAGGGTGCGTCACACGGGATCAGCCATTGGGGGAAACTAAACGCTTTATGCCGTAACGCACCAATTAATTAAAACGGGGAAAGGCAACAATTGAGGGATGAGGGGGAACTGACCCCCTTCCCCTATATGGGTCTGTTATTGACTATATCCCTGGTGCTTGAGGTCCTATTAACTCCCAGAGTCGTAATAATCTGTGGATAACAATTACTGATCATAAAACTATGTCAAACTTAAAAGCGATTCGCGATCGCATTCAGTCAGTCAAAAATACCAAAAAAATTACCGAAGCTATGCGCCTGGTGGCTTCCGCTAAGGTGCGTCGCGCTCAGGAACAAGTTTTAGCTACCCGTCCCTTTGCTGACCGTCTAGCAGGTGTTCTCTATGGTCTCCAAGGTCGCCTTCAGTTTGAGGATGTAGAATGTCCTCTGCTGCAACAGCGGGAGGTGAAAAAGGTAGGACTGGTGGTGCTGGCAGGCAACCGGGGTCTGTGTGGAGCCTACAATAGTAATATTATTAAACGGGCGGAAGCACGGGCGGCGGAATTGAAAGCCGAAGGCCTAGAATATAGCTATCTTCTGGTGGGTCGCAAAGCTATCCAACATTTTACCCGCCGGGATGCTCCTATCTCTCAATGTCGCGATAACCCAGAGAAAACCCCAGATCTACAAAAGGTATCCAGTGCGGCTGATGAAATTCTCACCTGGTTTGAATCAGGAGCAGTAGATCGCGTTGAGTTGATTTACACGAAATTTGTCTCTCTGATTAGTTCACGACCTGTTACCCAAACTCTGCTACCCCTAGACCTGCAAGGCTTAGAGGCTCAAGATGATGAGGTGTTTCGCCTCACTAGCAAAGGTGGTAAGTTTGATGTAACTAGGGAAAAGGTGAGTGTTGAGCCGGAAGCCCTCGCTCAGGATATGATTTTTGAGCAAGATCCGGTTGATATCCTTAATGCGTTGTTGCCTCTGTTTTTGACTAACCAATTACTGCGAGCATGGCAGGAGTCTACGGCTAGTGAATTGGCGGCTCGGATGACTGCTATGAGCAACGCCAGCGATAACGCTAGTGACCTGGTGAAAACCCTTACTCTTTCTTACAACAAGGCTCGCCAAGCCTCAATTACCCAGCAGATTCTGGAAGTTGTTGGCGGCGCGGTGGCTTTGGAAAATTAAGGCCTCCGAAAGCCAGGCGATCGCCTCGCCTCTATCAAGTCCTCAAGATGCCACCAGGGGGAATGGTTCCCCCCGTTGGTATTGATGGAGATAATCACTGAGGCGATCGCACAATTTCGTTAAATCCCGGTAATTTTTTTCATGTTGCTGTTGGTCATAAACAAAAGTAATTTTCTGGGGTTTTTCATCCCCTCTTAAACGCACAAACCAGTAAGTCATAGATACCTGTTCTGGGGGATAATCACTGGTTTCTACTAGCAAATAAAGATAAAGCCGCGTTTGCCAATTATTCGCCAATTTTTCCCGATTAACTAAGCGTTGATTAGTCTTCCAATCAATAATTTTAGCCTCATTTTGAGTAGCAGTTAATAAATCATAAATCGCCACTAAAACATAATCACCAAAACCCAAGGTTCGATAATGTTCAGCCTCCCGAAATTCTCCCGAACTATAGTTATTCTGGGGAGAAAATACCTCTGGTGCCGCCTTAACCAAGGCTAAGAAACAATTTTGTAACTCCCGATCCTCAGCCATAAATCCTTGAATTGGTAAACCCAATTCTCCCTGCTGCATCAACAGGTGAAAACGACTCCCCCAAGCCATATTTTCTTCCTCTTCCCAGGTTATCGGCGAGACCAACCCATCTAAATAAGTCTCCTGAAATTTCCGGGGACAGGTTTCTAGGAGATGCAAATGGTTTTGGGATAATCTTAACTTACCCGTCACAATTATTAATCCTCCAGCAGACCCAAAAGCCGTAGAATAGTATCTACATCATTGAGTTCTCCCACAATCCGGCGCTTAGGTTTTGGCCAGACCTTCATCAGAGTAGGAGTAGCCGAAATATGACTAGCTTCTGCTTGTTCCGGGTGTTTGAGTACATCAATGACCTTTAAAGTATAAGGGTAATTGAGCGATCGCTCAAGTAGCTGATGCAAAGTTTCCAGGGTATTTTCTGTGGCTAAACTGTCACCCGAAACAAACAGCCTCAACACATATCCTTCGGTTGGTGTACCATTAGAATCAGATGCTAACGGTGTGGCATTCTGGGAGTCAGACCCAGAATCACTATCTTGGTGTGAAAAATTGGTTTGATTATCCATGGTTTTAAACCTCACAACGAGGTCATGATTTTTCCAAAGTTCTGGAAACTGTTGATAATAACTTGCTAAAACCAAGGGATTGCCAACTTTATCACCAATCTGCACAGGTGGCCAAACCAAGTCTACCGTTTCAAAAATAGCATTCAGTAATGGCTGATATCACCACACTGGGGGGTGTGCTTATGCCAAAACTCTCACTTGCTGGGTAATCGGATCAATGCAACGATTAAAACTCGCCGTATAACACGGTGTAAAAAGTGCAATCCCTTTAAATAAATTAGGAACAGCCAAGGGGGAGGGGGTAAAACTCAATGATATGCGCTCACATTTATAACTGTTTGCCAAAAACGACTCAGGTTGCCCAGGAGAGCAACCTTATTTAATATCAGACTATTTATAGTGTATTTCAGAGTTAGGGCGAATGGTCAAAACTTCACACTTTTGTTATACTCTACCGCGTAGCATCTGACTCATCTCATTGGGGAAAGGCGAGACATCCAGACAAATTTCCTCAGTGATGCGCCCCTCTTGATACAATTCATAAAGGGATCTGTTCATAGTCGTCATCCCCTCATAACTATCTTTGAGCATAATCTGGTTAATTTCCTCATACTGATCCTTCATGATATACTCTTTGATTACATCAGTGTTGATGAGGATGTCATGGAAGGCGGCCCGCTTGCCGTCTGTGGTCTTACACAACAGTTGAGCAATAATCGCCACCAAAGTTTCGCTCAGTGAGGTTTTAATCGATGACTGTTCCTCAGCCGAGAACATATCCAAAACCCGGGTTAGGGTCTTAATGGCGCTGTTAGTGTGGAGGGTTCCAGCTACCAAGTGACCAGTTGATGCAGCTTTAATGGCAATCTGCATGGTTTCCTTGTCCCGAATTTCCCCCACCAGCATCATATCAGGGTCTTGACGCAAAGCCCCCTTGAGAGCATTAAAAAACTTGAGGGTATGTCGTCCAACTTCCCGGTGTTTAATCAGGGATTTTCGGCTTTGGTGAACAAACTCCACGGGGTCTTCAATGGTGATGATGTGATAGGCGTAGTTTTTATTGATATAATCAATCATCGCAGCCATGGTGGTAGACTTACCTGAACCCGTCGGTCCGGTAATCAACATCAACCCCTTGTGATAGTTACAGATTTTTTTGAAAACGTCGGGTAATTTCAACTGTTCTAGGGTGAGGATGGTAGCACCAATTAGCCGCAGTACCATCGCCGGACCACTGAGAGAGTCAAAAATACTAATCCGAATCCGCACAAAGCCTAAATCTGCGGCTCCGTCAAAGTCTAGGTTTTCCTGAAACTGATGGATTTCCTCATCGGTTAACACCTCCCGTAGCCAACTCATAAAGCTATTGAGGTCTGTTACCGGCCAATCTTCTTGGGGGGTCATATCGCCTCGGTATCTGAGGCGAGGTGTTTCATTAACCCCTAAATGAACATCAGATGCGCCTAACTCATCGGCGCGTTGGACAATCTCTCGCAAGGTGGGCTGTCCGGGGCTAGGTCCTGGTCCTCTGCTGGGGATTCCCACGGCGGCGGGACTTGCTGCTTGGGCGGGTGCAGGTGGAGGGCTACTATCCTGAACACCTCCTGCTGGTGGGCGAGGGGGTGCAGGTGGGCGAGGAGTTCCTGGGCCAGGTGGACGTGGGGGGGCTGGGGGACGTTGTGATTGTGTCATGAAATATCTCCTATCTGGGAAACCGCCTACCTATAGCCGGCGGAGGAAAGGCAATCTAGCTGATTATTGTTCCCTCTGTAACCAAGGGTAACAAAGGAAGAAAATGGCACGATTTATCAGCATTGACAATCATATTAATATTAGCGCCTATTTTGTGGTATTGCTAATGCCAGAAAACGGTTTGAGAAAATGACGATCGCACTGATGGTTACTAAAACAAGGGTTAACCAGTCTCCCCAACGGACATAAAGGGTTTGGCTATGGCGGCGGTAAATGATATGGTCATGGAGTTCGTAGGTATTGATGCCAGAAATCCATAGGGTGCGGCCGTGGGGGTCGATAATACCAGAATAACCTGTATTAGTAGCCCTTACTGTCCAGCGATCGCCTTCTATGGCGCGCATGACATCTTGGGCGTGATGTTGTGATAGCATCATGGTGGCATAATGGGCATCATTAGAGGCTGTTAGGATAAATTCCCCTCCGGCTGCTACTTGACGGCGGAAATGGTCAGCAAAGGCGGAATCGTAGCAAATTCCGGCGATCGCTTTTCCCCAACCAGTCTCAAATTTTTGTTGTTTTTCCCCGGCGACTAACCGCGCTTCCAGGGGTGACAAACGATTAATTACCCTTCCCAGAATGGCATCAAAGGGGATATATTCACCCAAGGGAACTAAATGGGTTTTGTCATATTGACCGATAATTTCCCCTTCACCGTTAATGGTAAATAAACTATTAGTTAATCCCCCCTCTGTCTCGCCAAATCCACCGACCCAAGCTATAACACCCTGTTGTAAAATCGCCTGATAAAAGCTATAATTGTAGTGATAGCTGTCATCTTGGTTCCAGACAAAAGGTAAGGCAGTTTCGGGGGTTAAGACTGCATCGACACCGCGCGCCGCCAATTCCAGATATCCCCGCGTGTATCCATTTAAAGCCTGTCGAAAACCCTGGGGATTGAGTTTAATTTCATTGGGGATATTCCCTTGAATAATCCCGACTCTGATGGCGTTTTCGGGTTGAGAATTTAGGGGGATATTGTAGAGACTCAATCCGATTAAATGAGCGATCGCCAATATTCCGACAGGGATTAAATAGAGTTGCAACTTGTGCTGTTTATGTGCTAACCAGAGTTCAGCTACAGTCCCATTGACGACTAATATAGTAGCCACGACGGTATTAGGTCCTGAGATTTGACCCAAATGGAGAATCACCAAATTACCGAAACTTTGGGTTAAAGCCAGTGTTGACCACCACAGAGGACCCCCACTCCAAATCGCTTCTAAAGCACACCATAAAGCCGTCCCTATTAGGATTCTAATTAATGCGGTTTTAGCGCCGATATTTAATGGCATTAATTTCGCAAATAACCACCCCCAAACGATGGCGATCGCTGTTCCCCAGAGGGTAATAAAAACCCAGGAAAAGATAGCGATCGCCAAACTAGCCAACCAGGGAACTCCCAGACTGGTCATGGGGTGAATTCCGGTCATCCAAAACAGGGAAAAGCCATAATAGCCAACACCCCAACTAGCGGTTATTTCCCAGGGTATTCGTCCCCGTCTTTTCGCCTCTACCACCATGACCCACAGAGGAACAAAAGCCACCCAAGCCACTAGCCACCACCTCAGAGGCTCGTTAGCCAACCCCATCAATATCCCACTGAATAGAGACACGGAGATATAGCGAACTTTTCGGAGGTTAAGATTAGCGGGTAACTTGAGGTTAAAATGTTCTACTGAAATCAGTTTCATCTAATTAATAATTGAGGGGGCTATGAACAGGTTAAATCACCAATCCATAACCCGCCGCCATGAGATAGGGGATAATTTTAGGCTTTAACCGGAGGTGTTTCTAACATCAATTTAGAGCGTTTAACGGATTCAGGGACATCAATCGGATAATCTCCCGTAAAGCAAGCGGAACAAAAAGTCAAGGGGTCTTCTTTAGTCGCATTTAGCATACCTTCCCAACTGAGATAAGCCAAAGAATCGACCCCGATTTGTTCTTGAATTTCCGCGACGGATTTAGTCGCCGCAATTAACTGGTCTTGGCTATCGGTATCAATCCCATAAAAACAGGGATGAGTGACGGGAGGGGATGAAATTCTCATGTGTACTTCAGTCGCACCAGCATCTCGTAAAGCCTTAACAATTTTACGGCTAGTAGTCCCCCTAACAATGGAATCATCAACCATAATTACCCGTTTTCCTTCGAGGACATCTTTAAGGGTATTCAACTTCATTTTAATACCAGACTCTCGCATACTTTGGGTAGGTTGAATAAAGGTGCGACCGACATAACGGTTTTTAATCAATCCTTCCGCATAAGGAATTCCCGACTGTTGAGAAAAGCCGATCGCTGCTGGGATACCAGAATCAGGTACTCCAATGACCATATCAGCATCAACAGAAGATTCAGTCGCCAAAACCCGACCAATTCTCATGCGATAACTATATAAACTTTCTCCTTCGACGACGCTATCAGGACGGGAGAAATAAATCATTTCAAAAATACACAATTTCCGCGCGGGTTTTTGACTCCAATGGAATGATGAAATACCCTGATCGGTAATCCAAACCAATTCTCCCGGTTCAACATCTCGGAGATATTCAGCGCCAATAATATCCAAGGCGCAGGTTTCGGAAGCCAAAACATATCGTTGGGGATTATTTCCCAAAGTTCCAATTACTAAAGGTCTGACTCCGTGTGGGTCTCGGACTCCCATTAAACCTACTGGAGTTCCAATAGCCAAACTATAGGCTCCCTCGCACATTTGAAAAGCGGTAAGACTAGCTTCTAACCAATCTTTACCGCCATTAACTTCGGAAGCGATCGCCAAAGCAATTAATTCGGTGTCGGTAGTGCTGACAAAATCAAACTTCCGCCTACTCATTTCCTCCCGCAATTCAGTAGTATTAACTAAGTTACCATTATGAGCCACAGCCACGGGTCCCAGTCTAGTTTCGGAAACCGCAGGTTGAGCATTAACAATGCGACTAGATCCCGTAGTAGAATAGCGAGTATGACCTACGGCTAAATCACCTTTTAACTGTTGTAAAATAGACTCATTAAATACTTGGGAAACCAGCCCCATATTTTTATATAAATGCAGATTTTCTCCTTCAAAGGTCGCTATTCCTGCTGACTCTTGACCTCGATGTTGGAGAGCATATAGCCCAAAATAAGTTAATTTTGCCACATCTTGACCGGGAGCATAAACTCCAAACACACCGCAGGCTTCCTCTGGCTTATCGGGGATTAGCTCAGTGTGAAACTGGTCATCGGTCACATCGGACTTATTGGGAATCATAGTAATATTTAGATGTTGACTGAGTTGGTAAAAACCGAAAGAGATAGATAATTAATAACTGTCAATTACTAACTATCAGTTATCTCTTATGTCGGTAGTAGTTGCTCTAGCAGATGAGATGCGATCGCGAATAGGCTGAGGAATAAATCCCCCAAAGGGAACTTTAAGATAGACGACGTTCGATCGCATAATTATAGCGATCGGCGATTTCCGAGAGATTAACCTCAATTAAACCTGTGTGATCATCAGCTAGAATGTGCAAAGACGAGTCAACTGCAGTCACTGTACCCAAGGGATGCCAAAATTGGCGATCGCTCCCCCAGATTTCTTGCAGATAACCCTCCCAAGCCTGCTGGTGTTGAGTAGGAACCGAAACCAAAATCCTAGCTCCCCCCTCACCAAACAGGATCGTATCCCAGCGTTGCCCAGGATCTGAGGTTAACCCTAGGTTAATGGTAGCCCCCAATCGGTTGCCAATGCAACATTCTGCCAAAGCGATCGCCAATCCTCCCTCGGCGCAATCATGAGCCGAGCGCACCCAACCGTTACCAATTCCCTGGCGACAAACCTTTTGCACCTGAAGCTCCAAGTCAAAATCGACCCGAGGAGGTTTACCCGCCACCAGATTATGTACTACGGCTAAATACTCCGATCCTCCCAGGGTAATATAACTTGGATCCTCATCAGCCAACCAATTAGCCACCCCCAACAGATAAATCAAATCCCCTGGTTGTTGCCAACTCTGACCACAAGCTAGAGCCGGATCTGGCAATAATCCCACCATTCCCACCACCGGAGTCGGATATATTCCCTGTGGCTTTCCTTGCGCGTCCAGAGTCTCGTTATACAGAGAAACGTTCCCCCCCGTCACCGGAGTAGAAAACGCCTTACAGCCCTCAGAAATGCCCTTACAGGCTTGTGCTAATTGCCAATAACCAATAGAATTTTCCGGGCTCCCAAAATTGAGGTTATCCGTCACCGCCACAGGTTCAGCCCCGACACAGCTCAAATTCCGAGCCGCCTCTGCAACCACAGCCTTAGCGCCTTCGTAGGGGTCAAGATAGACATGGCGGGCGTTACAATCAACAGTCGCCGCCACCGCCGGCCAAATTTTACCGGGATTATTGCCAATGGGTTCTTGAGGACGCAACCGCACGACGGCCGCATCAGCCCCCCCCGGCACAATGATGGTATTGTTTTGCACTTGGTGGTCATATTGACGATATACCCAAGACTTAGAGGCGATCGATGGGGTATCTAGCAGATTCAATAAGACCTGATTCCAAGTTACCAGTTGATTTTCTATTTCTATCCCTGATGCTGTGGTGGGGGGTAAACTTTCCGGCGACCACGCCCAGGCGGTTTGGGCATATTCCGGGGGTTCTGACATCAATTCCCGGTGATAAATGGGGGTATTATCAGCTAAAGCTGTGGAGGGGATTTCGGCGGCGGTTTCACCTTTAAATAAAATCCGCACGATCGCTTCTGGAATGACTTTTCCGGCGACGACGGCTTGGAGTCCCCAACGATGGAAAATCTCAATTAATTCTGATTCCCGTCCCTTGTGGACTACAAATAACATTCTCTCCTGGGATTCGGATAATAAATATTCATAAGGAACCATTCCGGTCTCGCGCACGGGGATTAGGTCTAAATCTAGTTCGATACCGACTCCCCCTTTAGCAGCCATTTCGGAGGTGGAACAGGTGATTCCGGCGGCTCCCATGTCCTGGGCGGCGACTACAGTCCCGGTTTTAAAGGCTTCTAAGCAGGCTTCGACTAGGGATTTTTCTAAAAATGGATCTCCTACTTGTACAGCAGGGCGATCGGCTATGGATTCCTCGCTGAGTTCGCTACTCGCAAAACTTGCGCCTCCCATTCCGTCCCTTCCGGTGGTTGAACCTACATAAAGCACTGGGTTACCAATACCAGCGGCACCGGATTTGACTATCTCTGGGGTTTCCATAATCCCGATCGCCATGGCATTAACTAGGGGATTGCCATTATAGTGGGGGTCAAAGTAGACATCTCCGCCGACGGTGGGAACTCCAAAACAGTTACCATAGTTGGAAATTCCGGCGACTACTCCCAGCAAGATTGGCCGCGTCCTGGGGTCTTCTAGGGAACCGAACCGCAGGGCATTTAGTACGGCGATGGGACGCGCTCCCATGGTGAAAATATCCCGCAAAATTCCCCCGACTCCAGTGGCGGCTCCTTGGAATGGTTCGATCGCACTGGGATGATTATGGGATTCTATTTTGAAGGCTAGGTGGATCCCGTCGCCAAAGTCTACTACTCCGGCGTTTTCTCCTGGACCGACGAGAATGCGATCGCCACTGGTGGGAAATTGGCTCAGGAGAGGGCGAGAATTTTTGTAGCAGCAATGTTCACTCCACATTACCCCAAACATCCCTAATTCGGCTTTGTTGGGGTGTCTGCCTAGTCTTTGATAGATTTCCTCATACTCTTGGGGTTTTAAGCCTTCTGAGGCTATTTCTTCGGGGCTAAATGGGGATTCAGCAATAATGGACATAGTGGCGATCGCTCGGTCAGGATAACAACCAAACATCATAAGCCTAAATTACATCATCCATCCATCCCCTCCTGTTGGGTTTCGCTGCGCTTCACCCAACCTACTGGGGATTTAGCAATCATCCACCTAGGGGCGATCGCTCGGTTAGGATAATAACCAAACATCCATCCCCTAACATCATCCATCCCCTCCTGTTGGGTTTCGCTGCGCTTCACCCAACCTACTGGGGATTTAGCAATCATCCACCTAGGGGCGATCGCTCGGTTAGGATAATAACCAAACATCATAAGCCTAAATTACATCATCCATCCATCCCCTCCTGTTGGGTTTCGCTGCGCTTCACCCAACCTACTGGGGATTTAGCAATCATCCACCTAGGGGCGATCGCTCGGTTAGGATAATAACCAAACATCATAAGCCTAAATTACATCATCCATCCATCCCCTCCTGTTGGGTTTCGCTGCGCTTCACCCAACCTACTGCTTAGTTGGGTTTCGCTGCGCTTCACCCAACCTACAATTAATTATTAACTACTCTGTTGGGTTTCACCCAACCTACTTAGTATAAGGGCTTGACCACAGTCATCGCATATCGTTCGGGGCTCAGGTAAGTTTTGGCAATTTCCTTTAATTCCGCAGCTTCTAGAGATTTAATTTGGTGGGGATAACTTACCGAAATCTCTGGTTTCGCTACTGTGAAATAATAGCCATATAACCCTGCTAATTGTCCCGGTGTTTCCGTTGAGAAGGCATAATCATTACACAGTAAACGCTTACAGCGATCGAGTTCCGCTGACGACATCGGAGTTTCCGCTAAATTACCTAAACACTCGCAGATTAGGTGTTCAACTTCTTCGATATTGTCAATATCTAAACAGGCATTAATTGTAAATAGACTCGACTCCCGCTGTAGGGAAAAACCGCTACTTATACAGTCTACTAACTGTCTATCTTCCCGTAATAATTGCACTAGGCGAGAAGTTCGCCCCTCTGCTAATAAAACCGATATCAGGTCCAGTCCGTAGCCATGTCGTATATTTTCAACTCCAGGTCCTGACCAAGCCATGGTGATCCGAGGTTGTTCTACATTAGGTAGTAGTAGTTCCTCATGGAGAATACCCCTCAGTTGAGGTTGATGATAACCGTTAGTAGTTGGGCATTCTTCCCGGTGGTAAAATGAGCCAAAAGCCTGGGAAACTAAATCTTGCGATCGCTTTTCCGAGACTCCCCCAACAATCACTACCGCCATATTTTCCGGTTGGTAGTGACAGCGATGAAACTGCCGCATTTCGTCAGGGGTTAGCGGCATCAGAGTCGCTTCCGTCCCCAAAACCGATCGCCCATAGGGATGATTACCATACAGAGTTTCCATCATCGCTTGAAACTCTATCCAATCTGGGCTATCCTGAGATTGGCGCAGTTCTTCTAACACCACCGAACGTTCTCGCACAAACTCATCATCAGGTATCGCCGCGTGCAGCAGTAAATCAGCCAGGGGAGACAGGGTTTCCTCTAAATACTGGGCGGCGCTGGTAATGAAAAAATGGGCATAGTCGTGGCTTGTAGCTGCATTAGCGACCCCCCCTCGGCTTTCAATTACCCAGTCGAACAAACCAGGGGCGATTTTTTCAGTCCCCTTAAAAATCATGTGTTCGAGAAAATGAGCCATCCCCGACCAAGGCTCTGGCTCCCTTGTGGCTCCTGCCCTAACCCAAACATCTACCACGACCACCGGTGTAGCTGGAATTTCTTGATGAATGACAGTTAAACCATTGTCCAGGGTGAAGACATTAGCGGGAAACGTTGCGATCGTTGACAGTTTAGACAACTTTTAATCTTTTAAACCCCCGTTAACCCTCTCGGTATATAATAATACCTCCTTACCACAAAAATTGAGTATTTTGATACAAAACAAAAAAACATCCCAAGCCAACTTTCAGCCTGGGATGATTGCCATTATATTTTTACGCCTATTTTTACACCCTAATGAGCAAGGCTACTGGAATGCTTCCCCTAACCATTAAAAGCCAAAACTAGGATCAGCAGCAGCAATAACAGGAGGGAACTGGGACATACCGAAGGCTAGGCTAGACGCGCCCACTTCCGCCAAAACTCGCAATCCGTCACCAAAGATAACTGGCTGGGCAGTCGTGAGGAAAGGTAAGGAAGCAGGTGCTTCAGCCCGGACAATAAATTCAACATCCCCTGGTCCGATAAAGGGCAACCAGCGGGAGACATCAAAGAAGCCAAAATTACCGCCAGGGCCAGTTACTGTACTCGGTTCAGCCGGGAATGGGTTGCCGTTAGCATCCAGAATCACCGCCCCGGTTACTGGGTCACGCAGGGGACCACTGTTTAACTCTCCGTCCTTATTCAGATCTAGGTAAACGGTTATACCTTCGAGGAGGGGTTCACCAACTTGGTAGGCACTGTCAATGTTAACATCGGTGAACACAAAGCCAGTGATACTATCTGGAACTCCAGGACCTCCCACCCGGCTGGGGGGAACGTTAAAGAAAAAGTTCTTTTGTGCAGCTTGACCACGACCCAAAGCCACATCAAAATCAGGATCAGGTCCGGTAGCTACCAAGTTACCAGGAGGATTAACCACCTCGACTGCAAAACTTTCTGTCAACAACCCAGGCTCGTTGGAAAGTACATAGTGCAGGTAGGGATTTTGGGCCAACTCTGCATCGGAGAAGGTTGGGAATCTTGCATCTACATCAAGGATGTAGAAACCATTGGCATCTGTAACCGCAGTTCTTCCGCCGCCAGCTACGGTAATGCCAGGGATACCTGGTTCTCCGGGATCGGCAACACCGTTACTGTTGGCATCGGAAACTACAAAACCGTAGATGCTTCCGGGAACTACATAGCCCAAGTCCTGGAAGGTAACAGCACCGCCGGAAACGTTAACTAATTTTGGATCATCATTAGTGGCAACTAATCTATCTGCAAAGCGAGTTACACCACCTAATCCTGGGGGTACGTCGTTCCCTGGCAATAGGGGCCGCAGTTGATAGGTTCCAGGAGCCAGGTTGTTGAAGGAATAAGAACCATCAGGACGGCTTACTGTAATGGGTTCGTTGGCTGTCCAGAGTCCGTTACCGTCTAAGTCAAGGAACAGAGGAATACCACCGACAACAGGTTCGTCGTCAAGGTTAAAGATGCCATCAACATTGTTATCTATGAAGGTCCGACCTTGGATGTTACCCTTGCTGCTAATTGGGGGAACTGGAGGGACAGGGACAACCGGAGGCAAGTTAGCAATGGCAACTGGGCCGATGTTCTGGGTCGGATCGGCGGGAACGCTGAAATCGATGGGCAGGTTGCTCCCACCAGTGCTGACATCGGGAGGAAGGACTTGTCGAAGTTGGAACGGAGTCCCGGCTCCTAAAGTCTGTAAATCAGTGATTACAAACTCTCCATTCTCATTGGTAATGCCGCTTCGTTCACCTCGCTCTGGTTCGTATACGTTATTAAACGGGGGCAAATCCGTGAATACCGCAGCATTAGCTATTCTCAGATCACCAGGATCGAGTACGCCGGTGCCGTTGACATCTATAAAACTAGTACCTGTAAGGTTTGACATTAGCTTGAACTCCTCCACCAAAATGTTGGACTAAGACAGTTTTTGCAAGATCAAGTCCATGTTCCTTGACTTAATCCCAACAGAATACACTCGCTTGCTCTGAGTGCGTATTCTTAAGACCACATTGAATATAACAGCATGAGCCTAAGAAAATATACCAGACTTTTGAGAAAGATTGCAATTTCGTTGTGAACGGGGGACATCCTAATTTCACCCCCTGGGGAGTAGTGGGCGCTATAGAGCTACCCACTGTTCTTAACGGTCAACACCCATAACGGTTATGGTCTGACCTGATAAAAACTTTGACATACCTCCTCGTCCTGAAGGAGCGAGGATTCCTTGACGCTTCACAGCAATGTGCTACCTAAGTAGTCTTACCCTCGCTCTGCGTCCGTTTAGAGTCTCCCAATGCCCTGTGGCGACTATGTATAACACCCCACTAATCCACTAATACGCATCTTGCAACTCATGGAACTCTGGCGAGATATAGTCTTTGCGAAGTGGCCAGCCTATCCAATCTTCTGGCATTAAAATGCGCTTCAGGTTAGGATGGCCTTCGTAGACGATACCATACATATCATAGGACTCACGTTCTTGGAAGTCCGCCGCCTTCCAAATCCAATAAACTGAGGGAACTTTTGGGTCGCTTCGCGGAACGAAGACTTTGACGCAAACTTCCTCTAGTTGTTCCACATTGTTCTGAACTTTGGCGAGATGGTAGGTGCTGACTAAATCTTCCCCTGGTCCCATATCATAGGCACATTGACACCGTAGATAGTTGAAACCATAGGCATATAAGGCAGTAGCTAGGGGAATTAAATAATCCCGGTCTACTTTAATCATCTCGACTCCCACATGATTGGGACCCAGAAATTCATGGTCAAATCCATTCTGACTTAACCACTGGGAGACGGGTCCGGCTTCAATGATGGGGGCTTCGGTTTCGGTCTCAGCCACGCTGTTCCTCCTTTTTCATGGGTTCGGTTTGTAGGGCGGGGGGCACGGGCATCCCGATCGCCTCGGTCAGTTGTTTCGGGGGTACTTGACGGGTAGTTGATTCTAAGTATTCCCCGGTTAAAATGGGTTCGACTACTTTCAGATTATGCGATCGCGTATAGTAGCGGTGGGTCTGTTGGAGATTTCCCCGCTCCTGGAATGATTCGTTAGCGATTTTCTTGCGTAGTTTAATAATCGCATCAATGATCGCTTCCGGGCGAGGAGGACAGCCGGGGATGTAAACATCTACCGGGATCAGCTTATCTACCCCTCGCACTGCGGTGGTGGAGTCCATGCTAAACATTCCCCCGGTGACGGTACACGCTCCCATAGCAATCACATATTTGGGTTCGGGCATTTGTTCGTAAAGCCTGACCAACATGGGGGAATATTTCATGGTGATAGTTCCCGCTGTGATTAACAGATCTGCTTGTCTGGGGCTGGACCTGGGCACTAATCCAAAGCGATCGAAGTCAAACCGCGAACCAATTAGACCCGCAAATTCAATAAAACAACAGGCAGTCCCATAGAGTAACGGCCACAGACTAGATAATCTAGCCCAGTTGTAGAGATCATCAACCGTGGTCAGGATCACATTTTCCGATAATTCCTGAGTGACCTGGGGTCGCTCCATGGGGTTGATGATAGTTGTATTCGGTGAAGGACTTTGAGTTGTCATATTTTTATAACCTGTAGTAGCGTACCTATGACCATTCCAACGCACCCTTGCGCCATGCGTAGACTAAAGCAATGACTAGGATGGTAATAAAGATGAGTGCTTCTATGAAGGCTAGTAGGCCTAATCTATGAAATGCTACCGCCCAGGGGTACAGAAATACTGTCTCTACATCAAAGATGACAAAGACTAGGGCAAACATATAGTAGCGAATGTTGAATTGAATCCAGGCTCCCCCTATGGGTTCACAGCCTGACTCGTAGGTTATGCGACGGGTGGCGCTTCTACTTTGGGGTCGGAGGATTTTGGAGGCTCCTAGAGCTAGTATCGGGACTAGGCTACAGATGATTAGGAAGCCCAGGAAATATTCGTAACCGTTGAGAAAAAACACAGCAGATCAACAGAGTTATAGTTTTGTAACTGGTTCTTTATATTATTAGATCACTTGTACCTTTGACATACCTCCTCGTCCTGCCTGAAGCAGTAAGGATTCCTTGACGCTTCACAGCCATGTGCTACCGGAAGTAGTCTTACCCTCGCTCTGCGTCCGTTTAGAGTCTCCCCATGCCCTGGGGCGACTATGTTTGATTCTACTCAAGCCCAAAGCTGGTTGTCTTCAGGGATTTAGTTAAACATTGCCCCCCGGAACTGTCTAGGTGCGCTCTCATCGTAGCTATTTCAACGCCTCTTGAGCCTTATGACTTCTCCATTTTAGAACAAAGCCGTCCTAGAAAAACAGGGTTTTAGACCCATTCTTCTGAGCCATCAAAGATCTGATCGGTTCAGTGGGACACGATTTAGCTATGGCTAGGTTGGATCTTAACAGAAATCTGCGATTAGCGTGCTTACCGACACTGCTCAACCTTTTAACTGTCTTTTGGCGATTTAACTGTCTTTTGGCGATCGCCACAGATTGATTTAACTTTGTCAGGTTCTGTAATATTATGTAATAGACTTTTAATAATTAACTCCCCGACCGTCCGTACTATGAGTGAGCCAGCCACTGAAGTCAAATCTCCAGACCGATATGAGTGTAACGCCTGCGGTTACGTCTATGAACCCTCCAAAGGCAGTTCTACAGGCAATATTCCCCCAGGTACTGAATTTGAAGATCTGCCAACTCGGTGGCGTTGTCCCGTTTGCGGTGCGCCCCGCAGCCAATTTAGGAATATTGGTTCCTCCTCAAGTCCGTCTGGATTTGAGGAGAATCTGGGGTTTGGCCTGGGAGTCAATACCCTGACCTCTCAACAGAAAAGTCTTCTCATTTTTGGCGGGCTGGCTTTGGCATTTCTGTTTTTTATTAGTTTGTATGGTTTACGTTAAGGGATTTAACCAGATTGAAAATGCAGTTCCCTAAATTTTTGCAAAAATTTGCCATTTTGATAGCTGTGGCTTTGTTCTGTGCAAGTTGTGACTATCTGCCAGATGTTAGCTATAATCCTTGGGAATTAGTCCCCGTGGCTACAGATGCCAAGTTATTTGATATCGATTTTGTCGATAACTCCGATCATGGTTGGATTGTCGGTAGCAATGCCACTTTGTTAGAAACTCAAGATGGCGGTAAGACCTGGGAAACTAAACAGCTAGATCTCGATGAACCTAATCTTCTGCTGACCTCTGTTAGTTTTAGCGGCTCGGAAGGATGGGTTGTCGGTGAGCCTTCTGTACTTCTCCATAGCACTGATGGGGGTAAGTCCTGGACTCGCATCGCCCTCAGCAATAAACTCCCCGGCGCTCCCAATAATATTGTCGCCCTCGGACCTAGTGCGGCGGAAATGACTACTAATGTCGGAGCTATCTATCAAACTAAAGATGGCGGTCAAACTTGGCAGGCTATGGTAGAAGATGCTGTGGGAGTAATTCGCAGCTTGTCTCGCTCGGAACAAGGCGAATATGTTACCGTTTCAGCTAAGGGTAATTTTTACTCGACTTGGGAACCGGGACAGACCTCTTGGACTCCCCACATTCGCTATAGTTCTAAACGCCTAGAAAAAATTGGCTTTGGTCAGGATAACCGACTCTGGATGTTAGCCCGTGGCGGTGAGATCCGGTTTAGCGACCCTAATGATCCCGAAGAATGGAGTGATCCTATTAAGCCAGAGTTTTCCACCAGTTGGGGATTACTGGATTTGGCTTATCGTACCCCCGAAGAGATTTGGGTCACTGGCGGTAGTGGTAACCTTCTCTGTAGTTTTGATGGGGGTGAAACCTGGCAAAAAGACAGGAAAGTTGAGGATATTCCCTCCAATTTTTACCGCATTGAGTTTATGAGTCCTAAACGGGGATTTATACTCGGTCAACGGGGAACATTACTTAGATACACCGGAAACACCTCAGCATCTAGTTGAGAGAAAAACCAGCCTTTAAAAAATGTTGGTAAAATTGGCTTGTTATAAGTGACTCTCTACCCTATTATAATATGATTGAGAGTCTGTAAGTTGTGGATTTGTTAACAGGAGAGACTTAAATGGCAGGTACTACTGGTGAGCGTCCTTTTGGTGACATTATTACAAGTGTCCGTTATTGGGTGATTCATAGTCTGACAATTCCGGCTTTGTTTATTGCTGGATGGTTATTTGTCAGCACCGGCTTGGCTTATGATGCTTTTGGTACACCTCGCCCTAATGAGTATTTTACTCAAGAGCGCCAGGAACTACCGATTATCACTGAACGCCAAGATAGCAAAACACAAATTCAACAATTTATTGCTAAGTAGATCCAGGAGAACTTAAAAACATGACGAATGCAAATCAAAACCAACCGATAACTTATCCGATTTTTACGGTTCGCTGGTTGGCTGTACACACCCTGGCTGTTCCTACAGTTTTCTTCCTGGGTGCGATCGCCGCTATGCAGTTTATTCAACGATAGGAGACATACATGGATCGTAGTCGTAACCCCAATAAGCAGCCTGTTGAACTGAACAGAACCTCTCTGTATCTGGGCTTGCTGTTGATTTTTGTCCTGGGTATCCTGTTTTCTAGTTATTTCTTTAACTAACTAGAAGTACCATTATACCTTGGAGATATTTACCCTTTTCCCCAGTAATTTCAATTTTGAATAGAGAGGTATAAAGCTGTGTCTGGAGATGCTAAACTTCCCCTTTGGTTAATCGCCACGGTAGCCGGAACTGGTGTTCTGGTTGTGGTTGGTCTGTTTTTCTATGGGGCTTACGTCGGTGTTGGTTCTGCACTCTAATTTAAGAACCATAAAATCTGAGTGTTAATACTCAAGTGTTGATAATATCCCACTCGTTTTGGGTGGGATTTTTATTGAATTAAGCACAGGATTTGCTCATCAATTTATGAACATAATTACTGGAATTGGGCTATTAGCGGGGATGCTGACGACTATTGCATTTCTTCCCCAAGCAATTAAGACCTGGAAAACTAAATCGACCCGTGATGTCTCCCTGGGAATGTTCGTAATTTTCTGTACCGGGGTATTTTTATGGATTGTATATGGAACGCTGATTAAAGATCTACCGATTATCCTAACTAATGTGGCGACTTTGGTATTGGCTTCGACTATTTTGTGGTTTAAGTTAAAATATCACTAATCTGGATATGCTAAATCTGATCACCCTAATTTTTATACTGTGACTGTTACCCAATTCGCGCGCGAACGTTTATTATTTACTCCAGCTACACCGGAAACTAATGCGGTTCCGGTGATTTTGGCTTTCCCCAATGAATACAGTGTGGGAATTACTAGCCTAGGTTATCAGATAGTATGGGCGACTTTAGCACTTCGTCAAGATGTACAAGTTAGCCGCCTGTTTACGGATCTGAGTGAACCTCTACCAAATAACCCAGAATTATTAGGGTTTTCTCTGTCGTGGGAATTAGACTACAGTAACATTTTACAGCAGTTGGAAGATTTAGGGCTACCAAGACGATCGCACTCGCGCGATAATCAACAACCCCTAGTTTTTGGCGGCGGACCTGTCCTCACGGCTAACCCAGAACCCTTTGCTGATTTTTTTGATGTGATTTTACTGGGAGATGGTGAAGATTTAATACCTAATTTTATCAGCGCCTATCAACAGGTTAGACAAGCCGACCGACAGACTAAATTACGCCACTTAGCACAACTTCCGGGAGTTTATATCCCTAGTTTATATGAGGTGAAATATCACAGTGCTGATGGGGCGATCGCTTCTATTAAACCTATTGATAGTGATATTCCCCCCCAGGTGCAAAAACAAACCTATCGCGGAAATACTCTATCAGCTTCCACCGTAGTCACGGAATTGGCGGCTTGGGAAAATATCTATATGGTGGAAGTGGTTCGCAGTTGTCCCGAAATGTGCCGTTTTTGTTTGGCTAGTTATTTGACTTTACCTTTCCGGACGGCGAATCTTGAATCATCTTTAATTCCGGCAATTAATCGGGGTTTAACTGTCACTAAAAGGCTGGGTTTATTGGGGGCTTCGGTGACTCAACATCCCGAATTTAACGAATTGTTGGATTATCTGAGTCAGCCAGAATATGATGATGTGAGATTGAGTTTGGCTTCAGTTCGCACCAATACGGTGACGGTGAAACTAGCGGCTACTTTGGCGAAACGGGATACTCGTAGTATTACTATAGCGGTGGAAAGTGGTAGTGATCGCCTCCGTAAAATCATCAATAAAAAACTAGATAATGATGAAATTATCCAAGCTGCTATTAATGCCAAAGCCGGAGGCTTAAAAAGCCTTAAACTCTATGGTATGGTGGGGATTCCGGGGGAGGAATCAGAGGATTTAGATGCCACAGTTGCTATGATGCAGGAGATTAAAAAAGCCGCCCCTGGTTTACGTCTCACCCTCGGTTGTAGTACCTTTGTCCCGAAATCTCACACTCCTTTTCAGTGGTTTGGAGTTAATCCAGCAGCCGAAAAAAGATTAAAGTTTTTAGAGAAAAAACTGCGCTCGAATGGGATGGATTTTCGCCCGGAAAGTTATCGATGGTCGGTAATTCAGGCTTTAATTTCCCGAGGCGATCGCCGTTTATCTTATCTCTTGGAAAAAGTCCGCCATTATGGGGACAGTCCCGGAAGTTATCGGCGAGGGTTTAAGGAATTACGCGGACAGCTTCCCCCAATAGATTTTTATGTTAATCAAGACTGGGAATTAAACCAGGTTCTCCCCTGGAGTCACCTCCAAGGACCTCTACCAGAAACAACTCTTAAAAAGCACCTCAATGATTCTCAAATTTGGGCTAGAGACAAGTTATCTCAGGCGACAAAAAACTGAGAAATATCTTCTCCACACTCATCGGCTAAGTAGAAAAGGGCACGAAATCGCATCGCCACAACTTCCTCATAAAAAGGGTTTAATTTGCAGAGGGGGGGAATTTGTAAAACTGTACGCCCAAACATTTTGATAGTGCGTTCAAAGGGGCATTGTGCGGGGATTAAATTGCAGATTAACCGGGCTGTTTTGGGATTTTTGACTTGAATATCGAGCCGGGTTTTGATGGGTTTTAAGATGAAATTTGGCTGGGTATTTAAGTTGAGTTGATTCATATCTCCTATGGCTCCTCCTCGGTTGCTATAGATTTAATTTAGCAAGGCGATCGCTATAACGCCAGGGTTTACTTATATAAATTTTTGATTATGATTATCAAAATTTATACATATCCCGCCGAGGAAGTAGCCACCGCCTGAAACCTCTTACCTAACAGGGTTTGGTGTTACCCGGTTGGGTGGGTGGTTATTTTCTATCAGCAAAGTAGGTTTGGAACATCTCCAGAGCTACCGGAGCCGCCGCCTTAGAGCCAAAACCGCCATTTTCCACGACTACAGCAATGGCAATTTCTGCTTGATCCGCAGCACCAAAAGCCACATAAACCGAGTGCGATCGCTGTCCCCAAACCTCAGAAGTTCCCGTTTTTCCGCCAGTTAAAGGGATACTACCACCATTCATTACCTGAGCGGTTCCATACTGGACCGTAGCAACTAACCCCTCTCGAATTTTTTTAATCGCATCAGGAGCCAATCCCGTGGGTACAGGTTGGGTAGCGGGAGTATTAGTCATCGAAGAGAGTAAATGGGGTTTAACTCGCTGTCCACCATTGGCGATCGCCGATACCATCACCGCCAACTCCAGAGGGGTAGCTAGTACCGACCCTTGACCAATAGACATCGTGACAGTATCCCCCAAATACCAGGGTTCCCCAAAGATTTTTTCCTTGTCTTCCGGCGTAGGAACCCATCCACTAGATCCCTCCGTTAACCCCAACAATGTTAAATCCGTAGTACCAATCCCGAAATTTCTAGCCCATTTAGCCATGGTTTCCGGGCCAATGGCCATCCCCAGGCGATAGAAAAAGGTATTACTACTAAAGGCTAAAGCATCCCGAAACCCAATTATCCCAAGCCCGCCACTATGTTCTTTAAAGGCAATCCCACCAATAGTAATTGAATCTGAGGTCGCAATTACCGAACCTGGACTAAAATGGCCAGAAGCCATACCAGCAGCAGCCGAAACAATCTTAAATGTACTTCCGGGGGGATATCCCTGTAAGGCGCGATTCAGAAACGGATGGTCTAACCCTTGGAGTTCTTCCCATTGTTGGGGGGTAATGGGGCGAGTAAATAAATTAGGGTCAAATCGTGGACTACTCGCCATTGCTAACACTTCCCCAGTTTTCACATTCAGGGCTACTGCTGCTCCCCGTCGCTGTCCCAGAGCCTGTTCCGCCACTCTCTGCAGATTGATATCTATGGTTAGTTGTACGTCTGTACCCCCTTGAGAGGATTTCTCACCAAAGATCCGCAGTTCCTCGTTTTTGGCATTCACTTCCACCAAGCGAGCGCCCCACACTCCCACTAAATCTTTATTGGCTAAGGCTTCAATCCCCAACTGTCCTACTACCATGCCCATTGGCCAATCGGGGTTAGCTTTTAATTCTTGTAGGTTGGCTTCCCCAATGTAGCCAACTACTTGAGCTGCTAAATTACCGTGGGGATAGTGGCGACTCGACTCCATCCTAATTTCCACCCCGGACATCTTCTCGGCATTTTCCGCTAACCAGATAAAGGCTTCTGGAGTCAGATGATTGCTAATGCGGACTGAGGTGGCGGATTGGTAGCCGATGCGTTCTAGTTCGTTTAAAATGCTGTGTGCTGGTACATCGAGTAACTCACTCAGTTGGTTAGCCGCTTGTTTCCACTGTTCTGGGGTCTTTTCCCTTGGCCAGAAAAAAACCCCCCGCACTTGGTGGTTATCGGCTATGGCTGTACCATTGCGATCGAGAATTCGACCCCGATTTGAGGGGACTGGAATCAGCCGGATACGGTTGTCTTCCGCTCTCAGTCGGTTTTCTGCTCCCTTCACCAGTTGCAGTTGTACCAGCCGATGAACCTGCAAACCTATCAATCCTGTGGCTACCAGCATTAATAGTAAAACACGATACAGCGGTCGCGGCGCTTCCTTGCGGACAGTCGGGCGATCGCTACTAGTAAAATGGACCCTAGGGTTAAAAGACAGTTGACGCACCATAGACCTTGAAATAAATCTCTGATACAACATACTATTTTTTGGGCAAGTTAGTACCTATTCCCCAAGACACCAAGCCACAATTAACCCCACAAATGCTAACCCAGTCCAATTCGGTAGGTGTAGCCAATTAAGAAAGCTCAGAGGGTCTAGCCAAAATGTCTCTGTTAGCAGAATGCTCAGAATTAGCGCGATCCAGGTAAGTAGTACAGCCATAGCTTAGATCCTGAGTGCATATCTAGGATATCTGTTGACTAGATTTTAACATTAGCATGGATCTCGGCTTCCTGAGTCGGTCTCTACTCCGGCTATGCTATTTTTTTTTAAACTACTAAGGTTATATCATCTAACAGCTTTTGTGTGCCGATAAATTGCTTGACATCTTTAGCTACCCTTTCACAAATACTATCAACTGACTCGTGGCGGTTTGGTTTTCCTGAAGCACTCCACAAAGTCCGCTCCATACCATACATTTCCTGTTGCTCATTAACGGCTTCCGGGATACCATCGGTATATAAAACCATCACTTCTCCTGGATTGACTTTCACCTCTAGCTGATTAATAAAATCTGAGATATTTTCTTATAAACCTATCAGAAACCCTAAGTCCATTCTATCAATTTGTTCGACTTCTCCATGGTTACGAACTACAATTCAACTTTCATGCTGTCCGGTTAAATGAAATTTATCATCTGGAAATGTTAAAAAAGACAGGGTTAAATTTTTATAGTTTCTCATCGGCATACCATTACTATAAATTACCTGGTTAATTCCATTTAAAAACTTTACTTGATCGGCTTATGGTCAGGCTGATTAAGTCCGAGCTGCTGTTGGTGTCATCAGCATTAACACCTTTCTAAACCATGTCCGGTTACATCACCAATACCTACTGTTGATCTGCCATTGGACTCTAGTATTATCTCATAATAATCTCCCCCAACTTCGTCCGCTGGCTCCATAAATCCGGCTGCCTCCAAGTTAGATATTTCTGCTAATTATTCCGGTTTCGGTAAAATCATGTATGGCAGTTTTTGAGCTACTTTTAATTCGGTTTTCAGGCGAAATTTTCGGCTTTTAAACCTTGGTTTAGAGCCGCAATTTATGATAAAATTTGGCAGGTTTTTGGTTTTCATTAATGTCAATCCCCTAATTTCATAGATAATATTGCCTTGTTTTTCCACAATAATAGCTGCTCTCAGTTCTCAGGTAATACGGGGATCGCTTACTTGAATTTATAGATAATTAGACACCATATTTTCACATTGTAAGGCTCTATAATAGGGAGGATTGATAACTCTTGATAATTGATTACTTCCCCCTTGATTAATATAATTATTTAGCTGGAAAGTATGGTTTTATAAGTCTCTCACCTCCTCAAGTGAGAGTAAATATTCGGTGGTTTTGTTAAAATAAATTAGCTCGCCATTCGGTGCATAAATAGCTACTCCTACCGGAATAACGTTTAAAAATTTGGTGAGTCTATTCATTGAGGGTGGTTAAATCTTGAAATGACTGCTGTACTATCATTTCTTTGCAGATATAGGGACAGTTTCCAGTCTCCTTTGGCTACATTACTGGCGACGATATTGAGGCGGGAAATTGGCAAAGTAATCCACCTAGCTGTTATCATACCAATAATAATTGCCACAATCATCGCACCAACAGGTTTAATAGTAGTGCGAATATTAGCGTTGATTTCGGACATAAAATCTGACTCTGGTACAACTACAACAATCAGCCAATCTAAATTATACTCATCCTGTAAAGGTCTAACTTTCACAAAGTACAGATTTTCATTCAATCGCAACTCATTATTTTGGTTACTCCCTAGAGTTTTGAGGTCGCCAAATGTATTAAATAAATCTTTAGCCGTTGCTTGATTAATGGGATTATTGCTTTGGTAACCATTCATTAATTCTCGGCGTTCTTCTTCATCAATGGTCAAGGGTAATTCTCAGGTGGAAGTTGCCAAGAAAGTCCCGTCACGTTTGATAATAAATGCTTGTCCAGACTTCCCAATACTAAGGCTATGGAGAAATTCCGAAATATGATCTAGACGTAAGGTTGAAATTAATACACCTTGGAAGTTATTACTATCATCATAGACTGGATAAAGATGGCTTAAAAGTAGCGTGGGTTATAAGTAGGAGATATAAACATCACTCCAGATGGCTTGACCAGCTTCTTTGGCTGTGATATAAATGGTGTGCTTGCGTGGGTCTGCGTTCTCGACTATGGCTTGTACAGTAGTGCGATCGCTTTGGTCATTAGTATGATAATAATAGAAGCTAAAATCTGTCTCTGGTTCGATAATATTAATCATATTCTCCAAATCCTAACTCGATCGCATCCAGTTTTTTTGGGTTTATCTTAGCCGGAATTTCTAGGTATAATTCTAGGTTTTGGTAAATGCGATCGCTTACTTCTTCGATTAATTGGTTCGCTAAATCGGCGATCGCACTTTTTCCTGTGCGGAACGATAAATAACCCACCAATCCGGTCGCTCCCACTACTTGGACTACAAATGGCACAATTAAAATTGTACTAATAGAGGTATTTCCGAATAGTGTTATAATGGCTTGGTTGAACTTTTTAACCAGCATAATATTTGCAGATAAAAGATTAGGATAATCACAATTTGGCTGCAGTATATCTTCAGTATTGAATCGGTAATTTTCAAAAATAATTAACTTTAAAATACCATAAATTTTGGCAATTACCACCCTGTAAATAAACCTGGATATTGATGGTATATTTAATCAAAAATTATCATGGAAATTGAGCATAAAATCCCCCCCAAAACTGGCTTATGTAGAGGGGGAATGATAGTTTAGCTGATGGTTTGTTCCGACTCGATTTTGTCTAATAGCGCCACCACTTCTCGCTCAAACGCTACCTTAGCGCGGTTAGTTTTACCGCCAATATAAAGCCTGTCACCCTGTTGGAGTCCCCAAATTTGGGAATGAGATACATAACTCATTAATACACTAATCATCAGTAATCCAAATCCTAAATAAACAATCGGAATACCTGGATCAGCTTTAATTTGCAATCCTGTACTTCCCACCACCTCATCAACATAGAGGGTGACACCATTGATGTCAATAGACATACCCTCGCGGACTGTTGAGGCTAACTGACCATCATTGTCATAAATTAACACTGTTCCCTGTAAATCTTTCGCCAGCAGGGAGACTCCCTCACTCAAATCAGTTTTGGTGGGAACCCAAGTTCCCCAAATGCGACCTTTTCCCCCAGTGTCTAGTTGCGCCATTGGTAGTTGTAGCACCGGAGAACGATTGATCCGAACCCGCACCCCAGCAATTCCCCAATCAGCTTGATAAAAGGTGATACCATCATAACGTAGGGGTTTATTAACATGAATAGTTTGGCGATCGCGTTCTTTTCCCTCCCGGTCTACTACCGACAAATCAGAATAAAATTGATCGATAGTTCCATCTGGTGTATAATCAATCCAAAAGCGATTGACTTTAACCGCCCAATCTTGGGGCATTTTAGACTGAGAAAACGGCCCCGCATCTAGGATATTTTGAATCCCAAATAGATTCCCACTAGGGACAAGTTCTTGAGCTATAAAACCCGTCATTGAACCCACAATTGAACCCGCCAAAATAATCAACATACTAGCGTGAACTACAATGGGTCCAATCCGGCCAATTATACCTCGGCGAGCATAGAGTTTATTTCCCTCTTGAAAGACTAGATAACGACGGCTTTCTAAGGTCTGTTTGAGATGGTCTAGGGATACATTGTTTACCTCGGCACTTAAAGCCAAGTTTTTAAACTGTTTTTCCTTGTCGTAATATTGCCAACGTTGTGCCGATTTTAAGGTCGGTAACTGACGGGTGAAAGTGCAGGCTGTCAGACTAGAGCCAAAGACAATTAGGATTGATAAAAACCACCAAGTCCGGTAAACATGATCTAACCCTATAAATAGTAATACCTTCCAGGTTAAAAAGCCAAACAAAGCCGGATCTTCTGGGTAGTTAGCTTGATAAAAGGCGGCGGACTGTCCCTGTTCTATAACAGTTCCAGAGATGCTAAAAATGGCGATCGCTAACAATAAAACAATCGCTAATCGCAAATCCGCCAACACCGGAACTAATTCTTTACGGACAAATTTTCTGGGTGCTGTTCCCCAACTATAAAGTTTAGAGAAAACCACATCTTTAGCAGTCATAATTAAATCAAGATTTTACAAAAGTTAACTAGGCGATCGGAGCCAGTCGGTACAACAGAGAAAACACCCCAAACCCTACCAGCAAAACACCACTAGCGGGAGTAATCCAACCCGACCACTGACGCAAAGCCAGCAACCTTTTAATAGTAGCCGTAAATGTACCCGCCAAAATCAAGGGAGCCACATAACCCACAGCGTAAGACAGCAGCAACGCCCCCCCCAGAAGGACATCGCCAGTGGTAGAAACCCAAGCCAGAATCGTCGCTAACACCGGGGTACTACAGGGAGAAGCCACCAAACCAAAAGTTAACCCCAACAGATAAGAACGCGCAGAATGGGGGAGCTTTTCAGGAATCCACCCCATGGTATCAAAAGCCGGAAGTTGCAGGGGTAAGGCTTCTAAAAGGTTCAATCCCATCAAAATGGCGATCGCACTCACCACAATCGGTAAACCCCAGCCAATCTGACCATAAACTTGTCCCACCAGAGACGCAAAAACCCCCAATCCCGCTAAAGTAGTTGCTAGTCCCAAAGCAAACCAGGTAGACTGAATAGCTGCTGTGGTGCGATTTTGGTTTTCATATCCACCAATATAGCCAATCGTAATCGGTAACATAGACAGCATACAGGGGGTCAGACTGGTTAGCAAACCAGCAGCCAACAGGATGAGAATGCTTGGCCATCCCACATGGGTTAGTTGTTCGCGCACTAGGGTATTAGCAAATTGTGCAATTTCATAGAGTTGTGTTTGTAGGGTTTCGCTCATGAGATCAAATTGATGAGTTTGGGAACTATCAAAAATTGTAACGTTTTTTTAGCCAGTCCAGATCTCAAATCCAACTCCTACAGATCGCACAGCCACCGAGAAATAGATGCTACTTGATTTTCTCGATTCAGATTAGCGGCATTATTGAGCGTCCCATTTTCTAGTTGCTCCCCAATTTCCCAAGAAGGTATAAGGAGAATATCCCACTTGATATAATGCTTGTCGAATCCGATTTAGTGATGCTTGTGCTGTTTGACAATGTTCATCAGCTCCCGCTGGTTCTATGGCTCCTTTCAGTTCACCTAAAGCTAGGATAGATTGTACATTATTAATTCCCATTAGTTCGGATTTTTTACATACATATATCACTACCTGCAAAGGGGTCTAAAATTTTGCCTTGAGTCAATCCATATTTTGCAAATAACAGTTGAACTAGAGATGCGGAAAAGGCTTCCTTATACTTATACCAACGATAAATAGGTTGAGTTTTTTTCGCCTGAAAACTGACTAACAGCCTGGTTAGTGATGGTTCGATTAAAAATTTGTTTTGAAAGGAATTATGTAATTGTTGATCAAGATGGTTAACTTCCCGGATATCTGCTATGTTTTCGACTGCCTTTTCTCCTGATGAGTTATAATTAGAGATTCCCCACATTATCTAAACCCTAGAAACTGCCACATTGCTGACAGACTCAATGCCTCTAATCATACAAGATAGAGGCATAACCCCAGATACAAAAAACAAGTATGCTTCCAATGAGTTATCACAGAGAATAAATTTAGTTTTGACAACTAAAACATAGCGAATTTCTTGATGTTCTAAAATCAGAGAATTAATCATTGATTCTAGGGGGTCAATGGAAAATGACTGCTCGGAAACGGTAATCATACTTCCCATTAAGTTCCCTAAAATCCCTAGAAAACTACTCAGTAAAATATTGCCAACTTCTGTCAAAACTTCACAGGCAGAAATATTCAGATGTTCAATAGGTTGTCTCGAATTGTGTCGGAGTAAATTAGTTAACATTACTGCCACGGGATAGTCAAGAAGTATTAAGGCATCTCCCGACAAGGAACCAGACAAAGTTTGACGGACATTAGCCACCTCATTAGCAAAGCAGTCAGCAAATTCGGTTTTACATTTACTCAGAGGATACAGCCAAACATTAGAAACATCCAAAATCACCGGACATTGAATTAATGCTGACAAGGAACTTGCTGGTCGTCTGGATAATATCATATTGATAAATCCAATGAGCGCATTCTGTTGTTTTTCTGTGAGCAGCATCACGAGAACTCCCAAACCCTAAAGAACATTTAAATTTATAAAGCATCTACGATCGCCTTAGCCATCTGATTAAGGGGAATACTGCGATCGCTCAAACCAGCTTCTACAACTGTTCTAGGCATCCCATAGACCACACAGCTTTCCTCAGCTTCCGTAAAAACCGAGCCACCGTGGGACTTAATCCAAGCGGCACCTTGTTTACCATCAGATCCCATTCCAGTCATAACCACACCCAAAACCCGGTCTTTATAGATCTCCGCCGCCGATTGAAACATGACATCCACCGATGGACGGTGAGGTAAATCAAAAGGTTTAGTGTGCAAATGGACAATTACATTTTGATCATGATTGCGTTTAAAACTCAGATGGTGTCCAGCCTGAGCAATTAGCACCTCACCTGGGCGCACCACATCTCCAGCTTGAGCCTCTTTAACATCAAGAGAACAAAGACGATCTAGGCGTTGGGCGTACATATTAGTGTATCCCACAGGCATATGCAAAACCACCACCACCGGAACTGGCAAATTTTCCGGCAATTGAGGAATTAAGAACGCCAAGGCTTGAGGGCCCCCTGTAGAAATTCCGATCGCCACCAATTCAATTTTTCCTGAACTAATAGGAGGGCGAGGTAATGGTGTTGATGAAGGAAATTCATGAATATTAGTGAGACATTGAATAGGGACAGTCGAGGCTGTTTTCACTTTCGCGATTAATTCATCACTAATATCAAACATTTTTTCCGTAGCGAGGGCCGTAGGTTTATGGACAAAATCCACCGCCCCAGCATCCAAAGCCGCCAGAAATTTCTCGCCTCCTTCATTAGCAATACTGACCACAATCACTGGTAGGGGACGGCGTGCCATTTGGTGTTTAATAAACTCCACACCGTCCATTTTAGGCATCAATAAATCCAAGGTAACGACATCCACCTGGTCGCCCAGCTTTTCAATTTTTTCCAAAGCATCCGCACCGTCATGGGCGACATCAACGACCTCAATAAAGGGACTACGAGACAGCATTTGTCTAATCACCTTACGGACATATGCTGAATCATCTACAATCAAAACTCGAATAATATTTTTCATCTCATGGCTCCTCTGTAGCTCTATATTTTATATTATATCAGGTCAGTTAACGTTTTTTTTGATAGGCAAATGCTTGCCTAATATCCACCAATTTAAAATCAGTTTCAAACTTTAACAGGGACTCAGATGCACTCACAAATAAATAACCAGATTCTGCCATTCTTTCCGAGAGTAGTTTGACAGTTTTCTGGATGGATTGATCGGAAAAATATATAAAAATATTTCGACAAAAAATAAAGTTAATATTTCTAAAATTAGCCATTTCATGAGGGCAAGTAATATTGGCAACTTGCCAAGTAATTCGCTTATGAATACTCGGTTTAATCCGCCAATTATTACCTTCTTTGTCAAAATATTTGTCCTGAATTTTAGGAGGAGTTGCCCGAAATGAATATTGTCGATATAGTCCCTCCTTAGCCTTACTAATTGACCGAGGTGAAGCATCAGTACCGTAGATATTAATAGGCACTTTGTCAAACCAACCAGCCTCTTCTAAAGCCATGGCAATTGAGATAGGTTCCTCACCAGTCGAACAAGCCGCACACCAAATTTGAATAGGTCTAAAAATCGGCCAATCATCAGATTTAGAACCACCTTTATATTTGTCTATTAATGATGGCAACAACACATCAATCATCACCCTAACCTGGTCAAATTCCCGCCAGAAGAAAGTTTCCGAAACCGACAGGGCATCCATCAGGCATTTCCACTCACCATCAGCATCAGGATCATATTTTAGTAGATAATAGTAATCCAAAAATGAATCAAAATTCTTGTCTACTAATCGAGGATAAACCTTATCTGCCAACAGATCCCTTTTTCTAGATTCGTAGTACAAACCAGTTCGTTCGTGAATTAAATCTCGAAGAATAATAAATGTACTTTCCGATAGTTCTAGTGAGTCTGGGCGAAATGACATAGATCACATATAAATCCTGAGAATTAAGCATAAAATCAGGGGTAGAGTTAACAATGGACAACTATTAACTTCCCCATTCTATGGACTATTTTAAGAAGATCGTAGACCTCGATGAGCGGCGCGACGAATAGCCGGATATGGGTCAGTGCGAGCGAGTTTAGCTAATTTTTCATCGCAACTGTGATTTCCCAGATAAACTAAAGCGGTGACAGCGGCCAGACGGACATTTTTATCAGCATCATCCAAGGCTTCAATCAAAAACTCGGAAGCTATGGGATGCTTAAAACGCTTGAGAACCTCGACCACAGAACAGCGAACCCCGGGATGGATATGTTTTAATCCCTGAGCGACCAATTCAATATATTCTCCCTCTAAACTTTCGGGACAATTGCGCCGGACCAAAGCATTAAGACAAGCCTCTCGAGTGCTAGGGTCAACGGTCAATTCCAGCAAGGCCGAAATGGCTTCTGGAGTAGCCAAACGAGAAAGGGACTCGATCGCCTCATAAACCAGACGTTCTTCGGGGTCAGCGGCGGCCATCCACTGCAAAGCTACCCCGGCTTCGGTTCCTCCCCTTTCACGAAAGGCATGGAGGGCATCAAGGCGACGTTCAGAGTTAGGAGAATTGAGAGCCGTCAGCAAAGGGGGTATAGCCTGAGCGCGGTTAATGCGCCCCAAAGCCCTCAAAGCAGCACGGGCCACATCTCCGCCTTCATCCTCCAACTCAGCCAACCCAGACAAAATCGGAGTAGCTCTCACACCAGCGATCGCCCCCAAGGACTCAGCAGCGATCGCTCTGACCGGATCAGCCGGGTCATGATTAGCCAGTTGTTTCAGGGCGGCAAAGGCACTATCAGCCCATTGATCAACATTGAGTTCAGCTACAGGTTCTGGTAGGGATGAAATCGAACCTGATTCTAGGATATCAATTAAAGTGTCACCGTAGCGACCAATAGAACGAGCCGCCTGATAACGAACCCAAGATTCCGGGTCATCCAACCCTTTTAGTAAATGAGGGACAGTTGCGATATTTTCCAATTCTCCCATAGCATGAGCCGCAGCCGATCGCAAAGAAGGCGAAGGGTGAGTCAAAGTTTGCACCAAGATCGGCAAAACCCGCTCATCCTCCAAATAGGGCAAATGTTCGAGCGCCGCCCGACAAACCCGTTCTTCTGGGTCTTGTGTACAAGCCAATAATCGGTCTTTGCAATTCTCAAAAGCAAAATACCCAGCAATTCTCACCGCCGACTCCCGTACCAACGGGTTAGGATCAACCAACAGATCATAAATCCGTTGAGGCATAGCTAGATGGCCCAAAGAATTGAGAGCAGCGATCGCCCCCAAACGCACCGCCGAGTCAGGATGTGCCAGTAACTCCAACAGCCCCTCAAAAGCGCGAGCATCCCCAATGTGAGCCAAAGCCGTAGTCGTCACCATCACCAGTTCCGGTTCAGCATGACCCAACAAAGACATCAAAGCCGGAACCGCCTGGGTGCTGCCTATACGTCCCAAAGCCATAACCGCCGCCTGGCGAGTTTCCAGGTCTCCCGCTTCCAACTGCATAATCAATAAAGGCGTTACCCTTCCCCCGAATGCAACCAAGGCTTCCATCACCTGATCGCGAACTTCGTGATTATTCAGGAGTTTTCCTAAAGTTTGCTCAATTTTCTCTCCTTCGAGCCAACCCAAGACCATCACCATCGCCCGTAACTCCGGCCCGGACAAAGATCCTTGTTCAATCTCTGCTAGGATATTTTCCACCCCCTGATCTTGTATCACTTGGCGGGTCAGGTCAGCGATATGTTGTCCTTCTTCGAGTTGTTTATAATTAGCGTAAATTTCCGCCAAAGCCAAAACAATTTCTGCGATCGATGTCAAAGGACGATTAAGTTGAGCCACCAAAGGCCCTACCGCATCAGCATCCGCAAACTTACCCAAAGCCGATACCACCGGACTACAAAGCAAGTCATCCTCTAATAGAGGCAGAAGTTTGGGAATAATCGTTGTATCGCCAATAGTCACCAAAGTTTCGATCGCCGGAAAAGCCAAAAAGAAATCCCCACTCGTCGCAATCTCAATCAAAGGCTCCACAGCCTCCTTCGCCTTCAGTTGTCCCAAGCTCTCAATGGCATGATAGCGAACATTGATATCTGGATCATTGAGCAAACCAATCAGAGGATCAATACCACGGGGGTCGTGGCGTTCTCCCAAAGCCAGAGCCGTATAAATTCGCAGATCTGGGTCTGGTTCTCCCAAGCATTCCACCAGAGCCGGAATTGGGTCTACATTACTGAGCGCCAGAATTTGTAGAGTCGCATTCAGAACATTCGGGTTGCGATGCTGTTCCCGCATCAATCGCAGTAGGCTACGGATAATTTCTGGGTCATCAGTTATCGCCAAGTTATCAACTGCTTCTCGGCGCAATTGCCAATTCAGGGTTTTTTGTAGCAATGGAACCAGTTGAGGAGCCAGTTTAGCATTAGCCATTTGCATTAGGGCATCAAGGGCAGGGAAAGCTAGGAAAAAGTCTTCTGACTCAGCGATTTTCACCAAGCCATCAACGGCTTCGAGCGCTTGTAGTTTTCCCAGAGCTTCAATAGCATGATACCGGACATTGACATTATCATCATCCAACATATCAATCAGGGCAGGAATAGCCCGGGGATCTTTCCTTTGTCCTAGGGTTTGCACCACATAAATCCGCAGATCTGAATCCTGTTCCTTCAGACAATCAATCAGAGCCGGCACTATATCAACCTGCGTGAGAGTCAGAACCTGTATCACACTGTTAAGGATATTTGGATTGTGATGTTGTTGTCGCAACAATTCCAACAGTTGCGCGTTCAATTCTGGCGCTTTAACATTAGTTAGGTGACGGGTGGCATTTTGGCGCACTTGCCAGCGATCGTCAGCCAGAGCAGCAATGAGGGACTCATGGACTGACGTATCAAATTCCGTTTCTTCCCCATCATTTGACCCTGTGCGAGCATTGGCTAATTCCCATTCTGCCTCCATGCGCTCCGTGACATCTTCTAAAGTAATCACCAAACCCACGATCGCCGTTTTTTCCCGCAAAGGTGCGATCGTTACCCTTTGCTGCATCGAGTCAAAGTATTGCGACGGGTTCCGTGGTGGGCACTTAATTAAATAATGATGAAAATCCGGCGCTAGGGTTTCGATAGTACCATCTTCCAGAACCTGATTAAAACGAGCCAGTAAACCCCTCGACTCCAAATCAGGAATTATCTCGGTCAACGGACAATCATAGACCTCTTCTGCCTCTAAGCCGCTCATCATAGCTAGTTGAGAATCCCAGGATCTCACCAATAATTTATCATCTGTTGTAAAAATACTAATCGTCATATTTTTAAGGGGGTAAGTTTTAATTTGGGCCGACAATTAACAATTTTAATTATCAATTTTAGCCCCCTCTCAACAATCGAGAGGGTTCAGTCTAGGGATAGACTGTCCGCCTACCCCTAATCATTCCAGTCCCGTGCCAATGTCAGCAGATATTAACTGTTATTAGCTGTTAAATGCCAACCTTTAAAACCTCCATCAGTGCTTGAGTGTGTGACAGCAAACCTTGAGCCGTTTCATGAGTTTTGTGTACCCCTGAACTGTTATTTTTGGCAATAGTTTGCAATTCGTCTATACGGGCCAGCAGATTACTAGAAACTTCCGAATGATCTAAATTAGATGTGCGGATCAAAGCTATTTGTTTGGCTATACTACGAGTAGCTAAATTCATCTCCTGCACCGCCCTACTTTGTTCCTCCATAGCCTTAGCTACCTGTTCCGACTGCGTTTGAATACTCTCCACAGCTTGGCTAATTTGGTTAGCACTGCTACTCTGTTCAGTCATCGATCGCGTCACATTAGTAATTAATTGCGACAGTCGCTCCGACTCCTTCGAGATTTGCTCCCCTGCTGTGGACTGTTCCGCTAAAGCACGGTTCGTGCTAATCACCCCCCGGCGCATCGACTCTACCGCCTGCATGATTTGTTGAGCGCCCTTATTTTGTTCAAAGGTAGCCTTACGAATTTGTCCGGCTAAATTATTGGTATTTTGAGCCGCCTTAATCACATCCCTAGCCGCTCGCGCCTGTTCTCCCATAGCCTGGGTAACTTGTTGAGCAATTTGCCTCATGTGTCGGGTGGACTGCACAATTCCCTGAGTAGTTTTGGCTTGCTCATGGGTAGCAATCGCTACCTCTTTCGCTTGGGTAGCAGTCGTATTAATAGCCGTTACCACCCGCTGTCCAGCCGTCAGTTGCTCTTGAGAGGCGATCGCAATTTGGTTCATTAATTGGGTCGTTTGTTCAACTCCTCCCAGAATTTGTTTAAGACCCGATAACCCATCTTCCGCCAGAGTCCCACTCTCTTCCGCAATTCTTAGCCCATCATTAGATGTACTCACGGCATCTTGCACCACCGACTGTAATGCCTTAATAATCGCAGCTATATCGAAGGTGGCTTGGGCGGCGCGATCGGCTAAATTGCGGATTTCTTCAGCAACTACAGCAAACCCACGCCCCGCTTCTCCCGCACGAGCCGCTTCAATGGAAGCATTTAGCGATAGCAGATTAGTCCGTTCCGAGATTAAGTTAATTGTATCAACAATAGTGCTAATTTCATTAGTGCGTTTACCCATATCCCGCATTACATCAGCCGATTTAACCATTGATTCCCGCACTCGTGCCAAACCTTGAATCGCTTTTTCAATGGTTTTACCCCCCTTGTCCGCATCAACTCCCACAGCACGGGTAATTTCATTGGCTTTTTGGGTTAAGCCGTTAATTGATTGGATAGAGTGATCGAGTTGTTCCGCGCTCGTGGCTGAGTCCGTCGCTACCTCCGTAATTTGTTCCGCGTTATTGGCTACCCCCTGCACTGATTGGGCAATTTCCTCAATAGATGTTGATACCTCTTCTACAGTCGAAGCCAGGTTTTCAATAGTTGCTGATACCTCTTCGATAGATGCCGCCATCTCGTTGATAGACGCGCTCGTTTCTTCAGATGCAGCCGTTAAATCATCCGCATTGTTAGCCACTCCCCCAATCGAACTCGTCATTTCTTCCATAGAAGAAGCCGTCTGATTTACCGATACCGTTAGATTTTCCGTGTCGTCACTCACGTTTCTAATGGAAGTCGTCATTTGGGTCATCGAAGCGATCACCTGGGTCGCAGAAGTCGCCATCTCTTGGGCATTTGCTGCTACCCTAGTTGTGTTGCTGGTACTCTCCTGAATTGATGTTACCGTTTGGCGCACTGCCGTCGCTAGTGCCGCACTACTCGCCGACACCTGTTCAATGGATGCGGCCATCTCATTGACCGAAGAAACTAATTCTTCTGTCGAACTCGCTACTGATTCCGCTTGGAGTGACGTTTCTCCCAGGGATTTATTCATCTGGTTGATCCCGTTGGAAGTGCGATCGAGTAGTTGCAGTTGAGATTCTGCCCCCTCCGATACCTGTTTCGCTATTTTGGCGATCGCGATCGCCACTGTATTTACGCGATCGGCATTTTCCCTTATTTCCACCATTTCCAATTTCAGTTTTTCCCTCTCTTCTGATGCTGAGAAATTCTGGAAATTGGCAGCTTCCAGATAACCATTATCTGCCTTTTTCTGGTTTTTAGATTTTTTACCCATTTTCAACTAACCTCATTTACTCTCAAGACCAACAAAAACACCAACATACAGCCAGAAACCGTGTCAGACCCATACCCTCCCCCCATCAACTTTAGGGACTCCTTTCTGATACTAATTCTGGTAACACTAATAATTCCGACACATTGAGAATTAATATTACTCGTTCTCCTAAAGTAGCAATTCCCGCCAAATATTTTCCACTCAAGCTAGAAATTCCCTCCGGTGAAGGCTGAATAGTTTGTGCCGGAATTGATACAAACTCCCTCGCTGTATCTACAATTAAACCCACTGTCCGCTCATTAGTATTAATCACGATTAGTCTACTTCGCAGGGTATACGCTATTTTGCCAAATCCAAATCGTACCCTTAAATCAATTGCGGGAATCACTTGACCCCGCGAGAATACCACCCCCACCACAAAAGACGGAGAGTTGGGAACCGGCGTAATTTGCTCGACCATTTCCATCTGTTGAACCATATCAGAGGGAATACCATAGGTGGTATGGTCAAGTTCAAATAAAATAAAAGGTTGAGATGTATCTGCTGATTTATTCATAAGATGAAAGTTGATTGATACCCTAATTTATTGTCTGTATATAATGACCCTGAAATAAATCAAAATTAGGCTCACTAAATCATCATTAAATTAACCGGAATTAATGAATTGTTGCGGCTTGATAATCTTAGGGATTTTGCTGCTAATTAATGTGGAAACATCCAGAATTAATACTACTCTACCATCACCTAATTCTGTAGCTCCCGCAATTCCCGGACTTTGCAAAAATGGATCAGTTAACGGCCGCACCACAATTTCTCGTAGTCCTAAGATCCGATTCACGACTAACCCGGTGGAATTAACGCTATTACCAATCACCACAATAGTTAGTTTTTCGGACTCGTCTGTAGTCACCACACAGTTAAATAGACGCGCTAAATATCTCAGGGGGAAAACATGACCTCGATAGGAGATTATTTCCTGATCTTCCAGGCGAATAATTCCCTTATGCTCAACAGATAATACCTCCTGTATAGAGGATTCGGGAATGGCAAAGGTTTGACCACTGACTTCTACAATCAGAGCATCAGTAATCGCTAAAGTTAACGGCAAATCAATAATAAAATGACTGCCTTTTCCTTTTTTAGTGGTGAATTTCACACAACCACCTAGTTCTTGAACCGTGTTTTTCACGATCGCCATCCCCACACCCCTACCACTAGCCAGATCCGCTTCTTCTTTGGTGGAAAAACCCGAGGAACATAACAGATCGAGTATAGTCTGGGAATCATAGTTATCCGGATCATTAGTTTCCGATACAGAATCCGACAACAAACCCTGTTGTTTTGCCCGTTTTAACACCCTATAAATATCGACTCCCTGACCATCATCTTCAATTTCAATAATCACCATTTCCCCCGCCGTAGAAGCACGTAAGGCGATCGCTCCCATCGCAGATTTTCCCGCTTTTAGCCTTTCCTCCGTTAATTCGATACCGTGACTAACTGCATTACGCACTAAATGCAATAACGGGTCCATCATGCGCTCAACCACAAACTTATCAATTTCCGTCTCCGCCCCGGAAATTTCCAGCGCCACCTGTTTTCCCGTTAGTCGCATCAGATCCCTAACTACAAACTGCATCCTCGCGAAAATTTCCGCAATCGGAACCAGTCGCACCTGCATCACCCCCTGACGCAGATCCCGCAGTTGTCGTTCTAAAGTTAGGTTAATCTCCTGTAAAGTTCGCCGCCGAGCAGCCGGGAAACTTGGGGGTAAATTTTTCAGGTTTTCCTCCAGTCGTGCCCGCGTAATTACCAATTCTCCCACCATCCGCATGAGTTCATCAAGTTTCGGTAGGTCTACCCGTACTAAGTTAGACCCACTAATCAGGGGACTCGTTGACTTAGCCGGAGAGATATTATTACTGGTTTCGGCTTCTGATGTCTCCAATACTTCCGCTGGCGCTGGCGCAGTTTCTGTCCGCTCTTCTGACTCTTTCCTCTCTGACTCGGTACGATTGACCACCGTCCCTATAGCTTCAACTTCCCCTGGCGCTTCCGCTGTTGCTGGCGCTTCCGGTTCCCTTGGGGGTTCAACTTTTAAGTTAGATGAGCCACTGTTGGCTTCAGAAACTGGACTGGGAATTTGATATGGTTCCCCTGTCAGATATTTCAATTCAGAGCCTAAATCGTGATTTTCCGCCTCCTGGGTTGCTAAAATAAAATCAAACAGGATTTTCTGATTGGCATTTAGACGGGGAGACACATAAATCAATTCACCGATCGCTTGCAGTTGTTCCCGAATTGCATTAACTCCGATGCCCTGTTTGGATAGCTCTGTACTAGGAGTAAAGACAAAATGCCAGATCTGTTTTCCTTCACTGACTAGCGCCTCCAGTCGTTTCTTTTCCTCTGGTTTCAGCTTCACCTCAAAGGGGGTAATAGCTGCCGTTGGAGTTTTAGCCACCACAGGAGGGTTACAGGCTTCCAATTGGCTGATAATTTCGTCAATATCCGGGGGGTCTTCCTTGGTGCGATAGGCTCCGATCGCCCTCTCCAGGATTTGAGTTCCTGACATCAGAGCATCAAAACCCTCTGGTTTCAGGGAGATTTGACCATCTCTTAGCGATCGTAGATAACTCTCCATTTGGTGAGCCAGTTTCTCCGCTTCCCGCACACCCACCATCGCCGAAAGTCCTTTAATTGAGTGAAAGCTGCGGAACAGTTCGTTAAGAATCGATCCCTCAATTTGGGGCTGATTCATACAAGACTCTAGCGCCAAGAGTTCCCGCCGCACCACCGCCAAATGCTCTTCACACTCAGCAAAATAATCATCTAAAAATTCATTAAAAAAGTTGTTGCTTTCTGTAGGACTAGACACGATCGCCTTGGTACTCTCTTAATGGACATTACTCCAACATGGCTCTGATAATAAATTGACAATTTCCCCCGATAACGATTTCGGATGAAATGGTTTAGTTAAATAGCAAGCCGCCCCCGCCGCTATCGCTTCAGTTCGACTTTCATCATCTCCTTTAGTCGTTAAAATTACAATCGGTGTTTCCCTATATTGCGGGTGATTTAGCACAAATCGCAAGACTTCCAGACCGTGCATATCTGGCATATTTAAGTCTAAAATCATTAAGTCAAACGGCGCTATTTCTAATTGTTCAATAGCTTCTAATCCATTCCCTGCCTCGCTAAAAGCTACATCTTTAACATCCCTGAGAGATGCCATTACCATTTTTCGCATGGTTGCGGAATCATCTACAACTAGAATCCGTCTCATTTTTATGGACTCCTAAGGATTAATACGCTGGGTTTCGTCCCACAGCTTTTGACTGATGGATCGCTAATGGTTTCCCATAACCTTAGCCTAGGTTTCAATCAATCTGGCTGTGGTGGTACCGATTAACAAAGCGTCCCTCCCAGACTACCAATTTAATGGGGTTATCAACTCACTACCGCACCTCTGAACTTATCTATTAACCCCAATCAACTGATTGTCCAATTTTTCTACCTCAATTTTGGTTGATTGTCGGGGAGAAAAAATCTTTCCCCCTTCCGCAATTTTCTGGGATAGAACGCAATTTTTATTATATTCTATACCAGTTAAACTGCTACAAAAATGTTGAAAAAATTAACACAACTATATAAGTTCATAGGTCAGATCACACTATCTCAAAAGTAAAAAAATTATTAAGTTTTCTGGAGTATTAATAAACCTCCCCCTACTGGGGGAGGGTAAGTGGCCGGAATTTTGGCTAACTAAGCCACTAACACCTGAGTTCCGGGTAGCATTTCCAAACTATCGCCCATAGTTTGACCATTATGGAAGGCGGCGAGAATCACATCGCTAGTTTTTCCCCAAGCGATCGCCCCGGAAGCATCCAAACCGATCGCCCCCAAGTCCCGCTGATGATCATTAGCCTCCACAAAAGAACGTTCAAAAGCCGATCGCAAAGACAAACCATCTCCGACGCGGATCACAATTTTGGCCGCAAGACACTCATCAATAATATCCTCGCCGATACCCGTACAACTCACCCCCGCCTGAGCTGTGGCATAATTACCAGCAGGCATAGCCGAATCACTAACCCGACCAATGCGTTCAAACCCCTTACCACCAGTAGAAGTTCCCGCCGCGAGGCGACCATTTTGGTCTAAAGCCACCACCCCGATAGTGCCGCGACCAGCTTCATCATCAGAGGTTTCGGCGACCACATTCGCCATTTTGCGGTTAAAATCCTGCTTGCGGTCTTCGATCCACTCATAAAGACGGCGATCGGTTAGGGGGTCAAAAGGCGCTATATTCAACTCCCGCAACAGTTCCGCCGCCCCATAGTCCGATAAAACGCGATCGGGAGAGGTTTGCAGAAACTTAGCCAACTCAATCGGGTTTTTCAGCCTAGAGACATTAATCACCCCGCTAAAGCGTTGTAAACTGCCATTCATCAAAGCCGCACTCATGCGGATCTGTCCGTCAGACTGCAAAACCGAACCCACCCCAGCATTAAATAGGGGATCATCTTCGAGAAGTTGACAGCCACGAATCACCGCATCCTCAGCAGTGGTACCCTTTTCGAGTAAGCCATAAACCTCCCTGATCACCTGATAGAGAGATTTGCGAACAGTTTCCACGCCTCCTTTTCCTTGGAGAGAACTACCCGCCCCACCATGTATGATTAGTTTTGGTTGCACATTAACACCCATAGCTGTACAATTTACGGGGATATTTCCCCTTTAATCCTGTTGGTTGCGTCGGCGACGGCAACGCTCGGAACAGTATTTAACCTCATCCCAACAGTTAGCCCACTTTTTGCGCCAAACAAAAGGGCGATCGCAGACTGGGCAAATTTTCTGAGGCAAGTCTGACTTAGCCCGCTGACGTGCCATACTAGAACATTGATCGCTCGCTTATTATATCAGCGGTTATTATAACAATGCTAGAGACTCAGTGGGAAACCGCATTAACTACAATTAGGATTGTATTAGTTGAGCCGGCGGGAGCCTTAAATGTGGGGTCGATCGCCAGGGTCATGAAAAACATGGGGTTAACCCAAATGGTACTCGTAAGCCCCCACTGTGACCCCATGAGTTGCGAAGCTAAAACTATGGCAGTTCATGCCCAAGATGTTTTAGAATCAGCCCAGATAGTAGACAGTTTACCCCAAGCCTTAATCGGATGCCAAAAGGCGATCGCCACCACCGCTCGCGATCGTAGTTTTGACAGAACCCTCGAACACCCCAGAACCACCCTCCCCTGGCTACTCCAGAGCCCCGCCGCCCTCATTTTCGGTCCCGAAGATCGTGGCTTGAGCAATACAGAACTAAACTATGCTCAAAGGATAGTTCGCATTCCCAGCAGCAGCGCCTATGAATCCCTAAATTTAGCCCAAGCCGTAGCCGTCTGCTGTTACGAACTCTCACTAAGCGCTCAAACCCTCATCGATAGCAGTACATTACCCACCCCAGAACCATCAGAACCATTATCAGCCACCCTCGACCAACTCGAAGGATACTATCAACAACTAGAAACCCTCCTACTCAAAATCGGTTATGTATACCCCCACACCGTCAGCAGTCGTATGGAAAAATTTAGGCATTTATTTAACCGCGCCCAGCCATCTAGTACAGAAGTTGCTATGCTACGGGGAGTTATCTCTCAGGTAGAATGGGCATTAACTGTTAAGCAACATCCGCCCAGTTAATGCTAATCTCAATATCGTTGATTCTCAGGCTCAACTGTCCATTCCTAAGAAGCGCGATAGTGGGTAACAATTAATAACCGTCTCCGGTGAAATTTCCATAGTCTATTGTTCTCTTTGATGATTTTTAGGTGTTAGGTGTGGCTCACCGATATCCCCGTCGCTCATTTTTATCCTTTTTTTCCCAATGGGGGGCTAAGTCCCAGAAGTCGAAAGGCCCTCAATCTCGTGATCAGCGTCGTGGCCGTTCCCCTAGTCCCACTTCTCAATCACGATCATCCTCACGGAGACCTGTATCCCCCAACCGTTCCCAACCCGGTCAAATTCCCCCCATACATATCCCTGAAACAGCATATTTAGACCCCGTGTTAGATCAACTCCGACAAAAACCCCCCATTACCAGAAACCGGAAACAGACACCTCAGCTACCACCACCAAACTCTAAAAAACGCCGTCGGGGAAAACCTACACCGCGTCAGGGAGTTAGTAGCAGAAAACCATCTAACATAGTCCCCTTAAATAGGTCTATCACTCCCCAACCATATCCGAATCTTCAGCCGACCATGCAACCCCTTACCCCTGTTAAAAAGCGGGTGGTAAGGCGTACCCGTCGTCGTGTCTCTCCTATAGTTTATGGAACCCGTTTGCTGATTTTAGGCATTGGTATTGGGGTAATTTCAGGAACAGTCCTCTCAATTCTCAACTCCTTGGGGCGTGCTACCGCTGACGCTAGTTCTATTGAGAATTTGGAAACACAGGAAACTAGGATTAACAGCCCAATATCTACTAGGATTTTGCCGCTATCTCTGCAACTAAACCGCGAAATCAAAGACTTAAAAAATCAACTGGAATCTGTGGCGGCTACATCCCCTGATGTTAGCCCGGCTTTGATGTTTTTAGACCTGAATACTGGCGGATATGTCGGTTTAAGAGAACAGTCTATAGTTCCGGCAGCTAGTACGATTAAGGTGCCGATTTTAGTGGCGTTTTTTCAAGCTGTTGATGCTGGAGAAATTCGCCTAGATGAAATGCTGGTAATGACGGAAAATCACCAGGTGGGAGAAGCGGGGATTATGCAATATCAGCCCCCTGGGACTGAATATACAGCCTTAGAAACTGCTACTAAAATGATGACAATTAGTGATAATACGGCGACTAATATGATTATAGATCGCCTGGGAGGGTTTCAGGTTCTTAATCAAAGGTTCCGCAGTTGGGGTCTGACAGATACTATGGCGCGTAACCCTTTACCTGATATTGAAGGGACTAATAAAACTACCCCTAGGGATATGGTTAATCTTTTTAGTCAAATTCACCAAGGGGGTTTACTGTCAATGACATCACGCGATCGCCTCTTGCGAATTATGACAGAAACTGAAAATAATCACCTGTTACCTAGCGGGGTCGGTAATGGGGCGGTGGTCGCCCACAAAACCGGAACCCTAAACATTATGTTAGCTGATGTGGGTATAGTGGATATGCCCAATGGTAAACGCTACATTTTAGCTATTTTAGCAGAAAGAACTAATGGCAACCAAGCCGCTGAATCAATGATTCAAAAAATGTCCAGACAAGTCTATGAGTATATGCTGGCTAAAACATCGGAAACCGTCACTCCAGAATTACCAGAAAATTAGGCTGTTGAAATAGGGTAAAATATGACGGACTACCAGGCTAATCAATTATTTAAACAAGGGGTTTCTCAATATCATCAAGGTGATATTCCGGCGGCTTTGGAATTGTGGCGCGAAGCCCTGGCTATCTATCAAAAATTGGGCGATCGCAAACGGGAAGGCGCTACTTGGGGTAACTTGGGTATAGCCTATGGCGCTTTGTCTAATTATCAAGAAGCGATCACCTGTTATCAAACTCACCTCGGTATCTCCGAGGATATTGGGAATATACCAGGACAGCTTAACGCCCTTACTAACCTGGGAATGGCTTATCATGCTACTGATGAGTTACCAAAAGCGATCGCCTGCTATCAACAACAGTGGGAAATTGCTAATCAAATGGGCGATCGTACCCAGAAAATCAACGCACTACAGCGCCTCCGACTCACCTGGGAACATCTCCCCGACCCTCAACAGGTCAATAACTGTCGCCTCCAACAATGGGAAATTGCCCATCAGTGGCTCGGTGTAGTCGGTATGGCAGAATTTGCCCAAATTATCCAACAGGTGGGTTTAAGCCTCATAGAAGACCTTTATGGGCAGGATTTAACGGGGGTTGACCTAAGTAATGCTAACTTGCGCGGCGCTAACTTAGCCCAGGCTAACCTAAGTAATGCTAACTTGACCCTGGCTGACCTCAGCAATGCTAATCTACAGGGAGCTATCCTCACCAACGCTATCCTCTGTAACGCTAACCTCCGAGATGCTAATTTACAAGAGGCTAACCTCTCTCACGCTGATCTGCGGACTAAACTTCCCCGCGCTAACCTCAGTCATGCTAACCTGACGGAAGCTGATCTCACTAGCGCCTATCTCCCCCGCGCTAACCTCAGTCATGCTAATTTGCAGGGTGCTAATTTTACCTATGCTGACCTTAGTGGGGTAAACTTGACGGGAGCTAACCTCCAGAAAACAGATTTCAGCCGCGCGGAATTAGCTGATATCATGGTGGAAAATGTCGAATTTACTGAGGCGATCGGTATTTCTCGGCGACTGCAACCTGAATTGCAACGAAAAGGCGCAATTTTTGGAGACAGTTAAAAGTTGACAACTATCACTTAATCTCCTCTGAACTCTCTTGAATTATGACTGGTGTTGAAGGACTTTGGCCGCAAAATATTAGCCCCAATAAATTAGCTATCCTAGAGCGTAAATTTGCCCTGTGGTTGCGATCGCAAGAATTACAATCAGAACAGCCTGATATGCTTCCACAGCATCAGACTTTAGAAGAATTACAAGCCTTGACTAAAAAAGCTGTAGCCCAAGGCTGGAATTTTGCCCAATTACAGGGCATTATTCAGACCGTAGTTGATGCGAAAACTGAGAATTTTATCGAGTTAGCCACCTTAGCAGAATTGAAAATATCTGAAGATTTTGCCGGCGCTAGACTCCTGGGAACACACCTGAGTAACCTTGATCTCAGTGGCGCTAACTTGCAAAATACTTACCTGCGGGGAGTTGATTTAAGTGATGCAGATCTTAGTAATGCTGACCTGCGTTTTGCTAACCTCAGTGGTGCCGACCTCAGTGGGGCGCTGTTGAGTGATGCTAATTTGAGCGGCGCAGATCTACATAGGGCGAGTCTGGCTTTGGCTAGTCTCAGTGGCGCAGACCTGTGTGGCGCGAATTTGACAGAGGCTAATCTAAATAACTGTAATCTCAGTGATGCTAACCTCCATAATGCTATCCTCAAAAATGCTGATTTGCACCAAGCTGGGTTAGCTGTGACTAATTTGAAAGGGGCGGACTTTACGGGGGCTATTGTTAAACAAGCTAGATTATGGCATGATTCGGGACTGTCTGAGGAAGTTAAACAAGATTTAATTAAACGAGGGGCAATTTTTGAAGAGTGAAAAATTCGGGCAGTAGAAGGGGGAAAATTTAGATATTCCCCACAGTTGGTTATCAGGAATATCTAGCACCTAGAATTGGCTAAAAAAATCGGCGATCGCCTGGCTAATTTCCTCGCCATTAACATCTAAAATCATGACATGACCCGAATCGTCAAACCAACGGACATCTAAATTGTCTGGTAGTTGTTTTTCCATCCAATTAATTACCACCGGACTGACTAAATCATCCCTATGGGAATGAATAGCTAACACCGGACAAGTAATTGAAGATAAATCTGATCGGGCTATCCTCGCTAGTTGTTGCAGCGCCCGCCCCGCCGGACAATTATCAAATAAATAAACGGGGTTATCAAAAGGCTTGGGCTGAGTGGGGATAGAAATATTCGCCCAACCAAATAAAGCCAATAAAATCACAGCCCGAGGCGGTAATTTTAAGGCCGGTGCAGTGACAGCACAGGCATCTACTCGCCCTTCCGCTGCCATTTTTAAAGCGATCGCCCCTCCCATAGAATGCCCAAAAATACCGACAAATTCATAATGCGATCGGGCTAATTCTAACTCCCGACGCACAGCAGATAACATTCCTTCCGCTGTCATTTTCGGAAAAAATAACTTCTGGTCTGCTAACTCTTGAAAACCATGACCAGGTAACAAAGGCCCCACCCCATCAAGCCCCCGACTCAGACAGGCTTGCGCTACTGGTCTTACCTCAAAAGGAGTGGCCGTAAACCCATGTAAACACAAAACTACCCGATTTGATTTCGGTTCAGCCCGCAACCAAAACGGTACACCCCTTGACCAGATTTTGTCTGTCCACTGGACTGCTAAAGACTCAAAACCCGAAAAATATGGCAGATGTTCACTCATAGCTAATATATCTAATCTACAATTGAGCGATCGCCACCCGTATTGGTGACAATTTAAACAATTTAAGCGATCGGATCAACCACAAGTCCCCAATTTGTGGCAATCTATCTTTTATAGACACCCATGCAATTTTGAGAACCCACTCTTAAAACTAAGCAATTATCAAATTCAGATCATGCAAACCTTACCCATAACCACTCCGACCCCAGCTAGTCAACCCCCCGTTGACACAGTAATTCACCGTCGCCAAACCCGTCCCGTCCGGGTCGGAAACATCACCATTGGTGGAGGATACCCCGTCGTAGTTCAGTCCATGATTAACGAAGATACCATGGACATAGAAGGTTCCGTCGCCTCCATTCGTCGGCTGCATGAAATGGGTTGTGAAATCGTCCGCGTCACAGTTCCCAGCGTCGGACACGCCAAAGCTGTAGGCGAAATTAAACAAAAACTCGCCGCCACCTATCAACCTGTCCCCTTGGTGGCAGATGTTCACCACAACGGCATGAAAATTGCCCTGGAAGTCGCCAAGCACGTCGATAAAGTGCGGATTAACCCCGGATTATACGTCTTCGAGAAACCTAAAAGCGATCGCAGCGAATACACAGACACTGAATTTCAAGAAATCGGCGAGAAAATCCGCGAAACCCTCAAACCCCTAGTTATCTCCCTCCGTGACCAGGGTAAAGCCATGCGTATCGGCGTTAATCATGGTTCCCTAGCCGAAAGAATGCTATTTACCTACGGCGACACCCCCGAAGGCATGGTAGAATCAGCCCTAGAATTTATCCGCATCTGTGAATCCCTGGACTTTCAGAACTTAGTTATATCCCTAAAAGCCTCCCGCGTCCCCGTCATGTTAGCAGCCTATCGCCTCATGGCTAAACGCATGGATGACCTAGGGATGGACTATCCCCTACATTTGGGAGTCACCGAAGCCGGAGATGGAGAATATGGCCGCATTAAATCCACCGCTGGTATTGCTACTCTCTTAGCAGATGGTATTGGTGACACCATTCGGGTTTCCCTCACAGAAGCCCCAGAAAAGGAAATTCCCGTTTGCTATAGCATTCTGCAAGCCCTAGGACTGCGGAAAACCATGGTCGAATATGTCGCCTGTCCCTCCTGTGGTCGCACCCTCTTTAACCTCGAAGAAGTTCTCCACAAAGTCCGAGAAGCAACTAAACACCTGACTGGACTAGATATTGCCGTTATGGGTTGTATTGTTAACGGACCTGGAGAAATGGCCGATGCTGACTATGGTTATGTAGGAAAACAACCCGGCTATATTTCCCTATATCGAGGTCGGGAAGAAATTAAAAAAGTTCCTCAAGATCAAGGTGTCCAAGAATTAATTAATCTCATCAAAGGAGATGGACGCTGGGTAGATCCCTAAAAATCAAGCTGACCCCACCTCTGAAGGGGTGGGGGAGTCCCGGTGACAATTTGGCTTTTGGTCAACCTCCGCGATCGCCAGATCTGATGTGCTAATATGCTGTTAATAGCTCTTAGTATTCTCTTCCGGTTCAGCAGATAAATGATTATATCAAAAAGTGGGCTTGTTATAGGCGCAACAGCAGTTATGCTGACCGCTGTTGCTGTTGCGGGCGCTGGTATACACCTTTCTGGCCAAGCATCCTTTCGGGAAAGCCCGAAGGAACTAATTGATGAAGTATGGCAAATTATTGATAGAAGTTACGTTGACGGTACTTTTAACCAAGTAGATTGGAGGGAGCTTCGTAATGAGTTTCTAAGCCGAGAATATACTAACGACCAACAGGCTTTTGAAGCTATCCGCGAAATGTTGGGTAAACTCGATGACCCTTATACCCGCTTCATGAACCCCGAAGAGTTCAGAAATATGCAAATTGATACTTCGGGAGAACTGACCGGGGTTGGTATTCAACTTACCCAAGATGAAGAAACCGATAAACTCATCGTTATTTCACCTATTGAGGACTCTCCCGCTTTTGATGCTGGGGTTCAGGCTCAAGATATTATTACCAAAATTGATGGCCGCAGCACTCAGGGAATGGAGCTCAATGAAGCCGTCAGTTTGATTCGTGGACAAATTGGGACTCAGGTCAAGTTGACCATTTTGCGCGGTCAAAGGGAAATTGAGTTTAATATTACCCGCGCTCAGATTGAAATTCACCCGGTTCGCTATTCTAAAAAACCTTCCCCTGTCGGTGATATAGGCTATATTCGCCTTAACAATTTTAGTGCTAATGCTGCTGAGGAAATGCGACAGGCGATTACTAACCTAGAACAACAGAATGTTTCAGGTTATATTCTCGATTTACGATCTAATCCTGGCGGTCTGCTTTATGCTAGTATTGAAATCGCCCGTATGTGGCTAACAGAAGGCGATATTGTCTCTACGGTTAATCGTCAGGGAGAAATGGATCGACAACGCGCTAATAATCGCGCCCTCACTGATAAGCCTATGGTGATTCTTGTTGATGGCGGTTCCGCTAGTGCTAGTGAAATTCTATCCGGCGCTCTACAAGATAACAACCGCGCCGTTTTGGTCGGAACTAACACTTTTGGTAAGGGTCTAGTTCAGTCCGTTCGTGGCGTGGGTCGCGGCTCTGGTTTGGCTGTCACGATCGCTAAATATTTTACCCCCAATGGCCGTGACATTAACCATGAGGGAATTAAGCCTGATGTGCTGGTTGAACTCACTGAACAACAGCGAGATCTGCTCCGGGAAAACCGCGACAAAATTGGCACTCTTGATGATCCTCAATATAGCCAAGCCTTGGCAGTGTTGACTCAGAAAATCGCTTCTCAACAAAACAATCAAGCCGTTTCTCAGTAGTCCCTTTGCCGGTGCGTCATTAACCTTTGATGACGCACCTGATCAAAATCTGGACTCGCTCCCATTAGGGATTAAACAAAAATCCCCCCGGAGTGTCGTTAGACAATTGGTTGATCACAGAAGGTTGAGTCAAAATTGAGGTGTTGTATGGGTTCGCTAGATCGGGAGTGCGGACAGTGGGACTGCTTAGGGTCTGCTGGAGCATTCTCTCTCTATACAGTTGATTCACTCGTCTGGCATCATCAGCAATCAAACTTTCAGGAAAACCATTAATAGCACCCGGCCAGGGATAGCTTAACCCTAAGAATACCGAAAGTTGACCCATCAGCGATTGATTTTTAAAAGCATCCCCAGAACTGCGGGTCGCCGCCTGGTTAAACTCTTCCGCAAAAGGCTGGAAACGGGTTCTTGATTGGGCTTGGACTCCCTCAACCCAAACTGTAGAGGCGATCGCTACCCCTAACACTCCACTGATACTCTGTAATAAAATTCTGTTCATGGCATTAACAACCTTGGTGAATCTGTTTTATCAGATGGTCTCTCCCAGTGTAGGATCAGATGGAGTGATTACACATTTGTTTCCTACCTTTTCCCGCCCTTATGACTAACCCTTCAGAAATTCCTGCTCTTTCAGATCTCAATACCTCTACAGCACCTTTAGACACCCTGCGCTCCTGGCTACTTGACCTTTTGTGTCAACTCGCTTATCAAGAAGGGGATTTTGTTCTCTCCTCTGGTCAGCAGAGTTCCTACTATATTAATTGTAAACAGGTTACATTACATCCGGCCGGGTCAGTGGCGATCGCTCGCCTAATTTTACCATTACTTCCCCTGGAAACAGAAGCAGTCGCCGGACTTACCCTCGGTGCTGACCCTATGGTTTCCTCCCTTAGTGTCGTTTCTGTCTACGAAAATCGACCTATACCCGCCCTCATTATCCGAAAAGAAGCTAAGGGACACGGAACTAAAGCCTATATCGAAGGACCTGAACTACCCCCCGGCGCTAAGGTCGTAGTCCTCGAAGATGTGGTCACTACTGGACAATCTGCCCTCAAAGCTGTACAACGCCTTACTGATGCTGGATACAGCGTTGATAAGGTTATCGCTTTAGTCGATCGCCATCAAGGTGGGGCTGAACTTTATCAAAATGCTGGCCTTAATTTTGAGTCTCTCTACGGTATTAATGAACTACAAACTCGTTATCAGACTCTAAACTTGGGTCATTAATTTCTCCCCTCTGTGATCTAAGTTGATTTTTTAATCAATTTTTTTCAAAACGCGCCGCCCCCGCCCCAGGGTTGACAAGAGGGGGTGACTAATGGTAAGCTACAGATATGTATTTAAATAATTGGAATATATCAAGTAATAAAAAAAATGTCACTATTACCATTATATAAAATAATAGCACAAATCAGTCGGGAAAGCTACCCCCCCAGAGCCAACAAATTTTTTGTAATATTTATTAATTTTTTTTTACAAAACTTTACATAATGTTGGTGTTGATGAGCGTGCATTGAGAAATTTGTTAAAAATTATCATAATCAACACATTTTTTGATAAAATTTAACATATACCCAACACCCCACCTAGGAAAAAACTATGTCAGGATTTATTAGAGGCTTATTTGGTCGCAAATCAGAACCCACAGAAACTCAAGGAAGTTCTTTCTATCTTGATCCCAATAGCGCCAAGAGTTTAGGCGAGATTGGTCAGCCTTTAGAAGTTAAAAAGTCTTTCCCTAAAATGTCGGGAGGAAAACCTTTTCAGGCTCCTAAAGCTACCGCTAAACCAGCGATGGAAATGACCCAGCCTAAAGCGAGTGAATCTCCAGCACCAGAGGTGAAAAGCGATCGTCGTCGTGCTGACTCCAGTTTGGATATGTTCCGTAACATGGCTCGTGATCTTAAAAAATAATCATTATTCTGCCACCAGGCTTTAGGTAAATGTAGGGGCTGGCTGAAACTGTCAAGTTATGTTGAACCTAGCCCCTACTAGGCTATCTTCTGCTGAACTGCTCTGTAATGGTCGAAAAATTTAACTTTTTTTTTCACAAACAAAAGCCGATTTTTGTACTATGGTCTAGTCGTGAATTTTAAATAATTTGATAATCTGTAACTTGAGATACTAAATAAAAAACTCTGATTGTCAAATAACCATTAAGGTTGTTTGAGTCAGGACACCCACCGAATAGGTAGCTAGTTCCTGGCTCTGTCGTCAGTAGTTAAACAAGTATACAGGGTGAAGCTAGTGTTTCTGAGGTAACCAGATAAAATAACATTTTCTGAAAGCTAACATTGCCCCATAAGTGGGAGTGGGTTGGGCAAGTTTCCCATCAAAAAAACCTGCACACTAAACTAATTTAGGAGAAACCAGGATGCCAGAAAAATTCTGCCCCTCTTTTCCTGTCATTGGCGATTTCCTGAGTACAGGTATAGGGAGAGTCGCCAGGAGGGTGGAAAGATGAAATCAGTAAATCTATCCCTGCTTATATTAATGAAACAATTTGAGAGTTATTTTGACCTGCAAGAAATTAACACCACCCGGAAGGTGAATGCGGCGGTGGTGAATATCAGTGGTCGTCAGCGGATGCTTTCCCAGAGAACAGCTTTTTTTAGCCTCAAGTTAGTTACCACTTCCGACCCAGCGGAAAGACAGGTGATTCGGGAAACTTTAATTAAAGATATTGCTCTGATGGAGCGATCGCATAAAGGCTTACTCTACGGTGATAGTGAGATGAATTTATTAACATCTCCTTCGGCTATAGTGCGATCGATGTATTTCCGAGAGCCGCTAAATTTAGATAAACGCATCCGCGAGTATATTTTAGCAGTCAGAACTTTAGCCACAACTGCGGACTCTGACTTAACATCCAACGATCCTAACCTCAACTATATTATCACTGTTGCCCCCAATGAATTGCTACCTATTCTTGATGCTGTAGTAGCGCAATATCAACGGGAAAGTGAAATCGAACAACTAGATCTTGAACAGACCCAAATTCAACTTTATCAACAAGCCTGTTCCGCCGCCGCGATCGCTCAAGCTCAAGCACAGCAACTAGAGCAAACTTTAGAGGAACTTAAACACACCCATTCACAGCTTTTTCAATCGGAAAAAATGGCATCATTGGGGCAAATGATGGCTAGTTTAGCCCACGAAATCAATAACCCCGTTAACTCGATATTTCATAATTTAGCCCATGTGGAAAACTATAGCAAAGACCTACTGCAACTAACCCAGCTTTATCAAGATATTTATTCGCCGACCGATCCGCGCATTCAAGAATACATAGATTCCATAGATTTAGAGTTTTTAGAGACGGATTTTTTGACAGTTATATCTAGCCTGAAATTGGGTTCAGATAGACTCTTTCAAATTGTGCGATCGCTGCGTAACTTCTCCCGCAAAGACAGCGACCAAATGCTAAAAGTCAATCTGGAAGAAGGTTTAGAGGGAACCTTACTCATCTTGAAAAACCGCTTACAAGCCACACCATCACGTCCGCCGATTCAAGTGATTCGAGACTATGGGAAACTACCGTCAATCCTCTGCTACCCAGGTCAACTGAATCAGGTGTTTATGAATTTGATCAGCAATGCCATTGATGCCTTAGATGAAGTAGGGGACTGGACACACAACAACCAACAGTCTCAGCCGTTAATTACAATTAAAACCCTGGCTAATTCAGAACAGATCACGATCATGGTTGCCGATAATGCTAAGGGTATCAACCTAACCACGAAAAACCAAATTTTTGAGCAATTTTTTACCACCAAAGAAATCGGTAAAGGTACGGGTTTAGGGTTATATATAAGTCGTGAAATTATCGTCTCCCGCCACTGTGGGGAAATTTGGTGCGAGTCAGAAATTGGCAAAGGAACCGAGTTTTGGATCAAACTTCCCTTAAACCCACAATGTCCTGATTTTTTGTCTAATTCCCCCATCTCAACAGTCAAATAGTTAAAAATTAATTAGTTATGTTAAGTTTTGTAAATAAATCACTCCCCACCCGCGATTGGGTTTCGGGAGGGTTGCTTTTGTTGCTGACCTATGGTAGTATTTAAACAATGGGATTGTTTTAATTTTTTGTATTAATGCAAAAAGAAGAATCATAAAATAGACATTATGTGGATAACATAGCATCATCCCGCGCTACTTGTCAACCCCTGTTTTGAGCAAGAGGCCTGATGGGAATAACCTGTGCTTCACTGCTTTCGCGGGCTACCCGAATCAATAAAGCAGATATTGCTAAACTAGCAATCATGGAACTTCCACCATAACTAAATAAGGGTAAAGGCAAACCAGTAGTTGGTAGTACCCCAGTAGCTACCCCAATATTCAGCAAAGACTGTCCCACCATGACGACCATGGCTCCGATCGCTACCAGTTGATGTTCAATATTATCGGCTAATTGAGCGACTCTGAGGGCAAGAGTCCCATAAGCGACTAGCAGCAACAAAAGCAGCACCCCACCAACAAAGCCAAACTCTTCGGCATAAACGGCAAAAATAAAATCGCTATACTGAATCGGCAGATAAAATAACTTTTGTTGAGATAATCCCAAACCAGCGCCCCAAAGACCGCCAGAACCGACAGCTAGTAGACTCTGAATTAATTGGTAGCCATCATTAACGGGATCAGCCCAGGGATTCATAAACGAGAGAACCCGCTTCCTTTGGTATTCTCGTAGGCTAATACTAATAGTAGCCAACATTAACCCGCCAACAGCAGTGCCGCCCAAATACAACAAAGGCTGTCCGGCGGCGAGGGCGATTAACCATAATGTCATACCACACAGAGCAGTCGTGCTGAGGTTGGGTTGGGCTAAAATCAGCAACAAAACTAGCAGAAAAATGCCTAACCAGGTTAGTCGCGATCGCCAACTTAACCTATCCCAGCGGGGAAAAAACCGCGCAGCTTGCAGTATCAGAAAGGGCTTCATTAATTCCGAAGGCTGAACCAGAATTGGGCCTAGTGCCAGCCATCGAGTCGCCCCGTTAATAGTAGTTCCCAAACCTGGGACTATGGTAAGAAACAATAACGCCATCACCGTGAATAACCCCCACTGGGCAGTCCGTAACGCCACCCGCACAGGGGTATTAACAATCACGTTAAATCCCACCATCCCCACCAACATCCATGTTACCTGGCGTTTGAAGTAGTACAAACCATCCCCATGTTCAGCTAATGCACTGGGGTAGGAAGCCGAAAACATCGCTACCAGACCGATAAATAGCCACACAAAGGTTAACCAGCGCAGCAGGCGAGCTTCTGTTGCCCAATTTTGGGCACTAGGATCGAAAAAGGGAATGAGATGGCGTAAGCGCATTCAGGATAAATTTAGATCAGCAGGGGATTTTGGCTATTGTAGCTTAGATCAAATCCAGTCGATCAGCAATTTAGCTTAATAGGCCGTTGATTTTTCTGGGTTCACCAATTGCAGAAAACTAGCCCGACACCAATCAATATCTGGCCCCACCTGAAAAGTTACATAATCGACACCGTATGCACTCCAGTAGTGCATTACCTTACCGACCCTCTCCGTGCTGCTATTGATGCGTTGCACCAGAGAACCGGGGGGGAACTTTTGGGCTACTGGGTGATCTTGCCAATTTTTAAGATATTTAATCCGCTCCTGTTCAGCTTCCGAGAGTAACTTCCAGGCTTCACGCTTCCAATGGGAATAGTCTTGGGTGAGTGCCTCAACTTCACGCCAGCTTGTCGCCGAGCGCAGGTATTCTGCCAATTCAGCAGGCGTCTGGACTTCAAACTTTAATAGAGGTTGGGCACTCATGATGTTTAGAAGCTAACCCTAGGTTTAGCGAGTTTAGAGCAGATGGGGATTTTAAGCCCCCACATTTAGTATACTCACATTACCGGATTCTGAAAAGCGATCGCCAGATAAAAACTCAAAAACCCCTATCTCAGGAGATTAATCGTCCCAAAAATCTGCCGGAAGCAAGGGAGGTGGTGGCGCAGGGGGAGCGGCACAATTAACAGATTGATCAATAATGCACACGAGCGGACCGAGAGTTGTTCCCTGTAACAAAGCACCAGACAAGTTTGTATTAGACAGTTGGGCACGATTGATATTAGTATCATTCAAAGCCGCACCCACCAGACTGGCACCAGTGAGATCGGCATCAGAAAAATTAGCACTCCGCAGATCTGCTCCCAGCAAATTAGCCCCGGTCAGATTAGCACGTTCCAGATTAGCCCTAAATAAAAAAGCCCTTTGGAGATTGCTATTCATCAAATCGGACTCTTCCAGATAAGCCTGACCGAGGTTAGCCTGAAATAGATTAGCATCCCTAAGATCAGCCCGCCGCAAGTCTACACGACCCAGCATAGCCTGACCGAGATCGGCTTCACGCAAATCAGCCCTTTGTAGGTTCGCATGGTGGAGATTAGCCTTAAACAAATTACTAGCAGCTAAACTCGCACCCCCCAAGTCGGCATTATACAGATTAGCCTCTTGCAGATTAGCACTGCGTAAATCTGCTTGTCGGAGGATAGCGCCGCCCAGATCGGCTTGAAAAAGATTAGCCCCAGACAGTTGAGCCCTTGACAAGTCCGCTTCCCGCAGATCACAGCCAGGACACTGATTAGTAGTTATAAGCCTCTGTAAGTCATCAGAGTCAGCGGCGATCGCACCAGTGATAAATCCCAATGGCGCGATCATCATGATTACAGCCTGAATCTTGAGTCTCATTAAATTCTCCTGATCCGAAACGGTATAACATTACTGATACATTTACGCGACATTTATCCGGCTATTGCCTGACAATGCTACGATAGCACTATTACCCGTTAAGGTAACAGAGGCGGTATCCCGCAAAGCTTTTAGAAAGATTCCAAAAGCACCGTT
>Ga0213836_100117_pt1 | contig 79165 bp, 77 predicted proteins | sample SWPATP03_FD_160578 | JGI IMG/M metagenome (GOLD analysis project Ga0213836, IMG submission 160578) | Coastal seawater microbial communities from Marineland, Florida, United States - SWPA TP0 #3 | ecosystem: Environmental > Aquatic > Marine > Coastal | place: USA: Florida | collected 2016-08-05
CAACCACATCGCAGCCCTCGTCCTTGGCCGCTGTCAGCGCGTCCAGGCTCGTCGAGCCGCAGTCGACCGTGACGATTAGCTGCGCGCCGTTCGCCACCAGTTGACGGATCGCATTGGGGTTCGGTCCGTAGCCTTCGAAGATGCGATCCGGAATATAGATCTCGGCCTCGACACCGAAATGCGTCAGGAAACGATAGAGCAACGCGGAAGAGGCCGCGCCATCCACATCGTAATCGCCGAAGATCGCAACCCGCTCGCGTCGGTTGATCGCCGCGACCAGTCTCGCTGCAGCCTTGTCGCAATCCGTCAGCGTCAACGGATCGGGCATCAGTGACCGGATGGTCGGATCAAGGAAGGCCGGGGCATCGTCGAGCGTCACGCCGCGGCCGGCAAGCACGCGGGCGACCAGTTCGGGAATACCGTGGATCTGGCTGATGGCAAGCGCGCGGTTCTGCGCCGCCTGGTCGAGCCGCGATACCCACCGCTGGCCACTAACCGATTGCTCGACGTTCAGGAACGCGCGCGGTACCGGATCGACCGGTGACGTCGTCTGGGAAAGGCTGCTGGCGATTGAGGTGGTCGATTGGGTGGTCATGCAGCCGTTTTAGCGCATCGGCGCATCTACAGTAATCTGTTTTCGGCAAAGGACGTGGCCTCGGCGAAAAAACACCGGGGCCAGTCTAGTGCGGCTCGACGGCTGCGTGGGTCACATGTCCTTGGGGCGTTCGATCCGGATGACCTGCGGCTCGCCGACCAGATAGCTCTCGGCCTTGATGCCATCGACGGCCTTGCGGACCGAATTCTCCATCGTCGCATGCGTGACGAGGATGATCGTCTTCGACATCACGGACGAATCGGGCTTTGAGCGCTGGACGATCGATTCCAGCGAGATGGCGTTCTCGGCCATGCGGGCAGCGATCGAGGCGAAGACGCCGGTCCGGTCGGCAACGGTCAGCCGGATGAAATAACCACCCTCGTGGCTCTGCATCTGGGCGCGCTTGTAAGGTGCCAGCGAAGCCGCCGGTGTGCCGAGAACCGGAACCTGCTGCGCACCCGGGCGGCTCTTGGCGATGTCGGCGATATCGCCGAGCACCGAGGATGCCGTTGCATTGCCGCCCGCACCCGGGCCGACCATCAGCAGTTCGCCGAGGATGTCGGATTCGATCGCTACGGCATTGGTCACGCCATCGACCTGCGCGATGACCGAATCACGGGGTACCATGGTCGGGTGAACGCGCTGCTCGATGCCGGTTTCAGTGCGCTGTGCGACACCTAGAAGCTTGATGCGATAGCCGAGATCGGCGGCCGCATGGATATCGTCGATCGAGATATTGGTGATACCTTCGAGATAGATCTCGTCGGGCGCGATCTGGGTGCCGAAAGCAAGCGTCGTCAGGATTGCCAGCTTGTGCGCCGTGTCGTTGCCCTCGATATCGAAGGCCGGATCGGCTTCGGCATAGCCCAGCCGCTGCGCTTCCTTGAGGCAGTCGGCAAAGGACAGGCCTTCCTTCTCCATCCGGGTCAGGATGTAATTGCAGGTGCCGTTCATGATGCCGTAGACACGCGAAATCGTGTTGCCGGTCAGAGACTCGCGAAGGGCCTTGATGACCGGGATACCACCGGCAACGGCCGCCTCGAAATTGAGGAGTGCGCCGTTTTCTTCGGCGATCCTTGCGAGTTCGACGCCGGATGCGGCGAGCAGCGCCTTGTTGGCTGTCACCACATGGAGACCGCGCCGCAAGGCTGCGCGCACGGAATCAGCGGCGGCACCTTCGGCACCGCCCATCAGCTCCACGAACACGTCGATCTCAGCGTTTGCCGCCAGGTCTTCGGCGCTGTCGAACCAGGTCACGCCGGAGAGATCAATCCCGCGGTCGCGGCTGCGGTCTCTCGCCGTCACGGCGGCAATCTCGATCGGGCGTCCGCAGGTGACCGCAAGCTCCTTGGCACGGGTCTGGATGATGCGAACGAGCGAGGCACCGACAGTGCCAAGACCCGCAATGCCGACTCTGAGGGCATCTGCCATGATAGTTTTCCTGGTATTTTGGGAGACTGTATTTTGGAGAATGGGGCGGTCAGAACGGCCGCCCCTCGAACCGTGATCGGCGGCCCGGTTCGCTGTCAGCGACGCGTGTTGAGCGTAATCACGTTGTGCATCGTATCGTCTGCCGTCGACAGAAACTTCTTGATGCTGCGGGCGGCCTGGCGAATGCGATGCTCGTTTTCGACCAGTGCGAGGCGAACGTAGTCGTCGCCCATCTCACCGAAACCGACACCGGGTGCGACGGCAACGTGCGCCTTCTCGACGAGAAGCTTGGAGAATTCCAGACTCCCGAGATGGCGGAACTTTTCCGGAATTTTCGCCCAGGCAAACATGGTCGCCGGTGGTGGCGGTACGTCGAAACCGGCCTTGCCGAAGCTCTCGACCATCACGTCACGGCGACGCTTGTAGACGCTGCGCACTTCCGCGATATCGGCACCGTCACCGTTCAGCGCGTGGGCTGCAGCCACCTGGATCGGCGTGAACGCGCCATAATCAAGGTAGGATTTGACGCGCGTCAGCGCTGCGATCAGCCGCTCGTTGCCGACAGCAAAGCCCATGCGCCAGCCGGGCATGGAGAAGGTTTTCGACATCGAGGTGAACTCGACGGCCACATCCATCGCACCCGGCACTTCGAGAACCGAAGGTGGCGGGTTGTTGTCGTCGAAGTAGATCTCCGAATAGGCAAGATCGGAGAGCACGATGATCTCGTGCTTCTTCGCAAACGCGATCACTTCCCTATAGAAATCCAGCGACGCGATATGCGCGGTCGGGTTGGATGGGTAATTGATGATGAGTGCCAGCGGCTTCGGGATCGAATGCTTCACCGCGCGTTCCAGCGGCGGAAAGAAGCTATCGTCCGGCTCGACAGACATGGAGCGGATCACGCCGCCCGCCATCAGGAAGCCGAAGGCGTGGATAGGGTATGTCGGATTGGGGCAGAGGATGACGTCACCGGGCGCGGTGATCGCCTGCGCCATGTTGGCGAAGCCTTCCTTGGAGCCGAGCGTTGCCACGACCTGCGTATCCGGGTTCAGCTTCACACCAAACCGGCGTGCATAGTAAGCAGCCTGCGCGCGGCGAAGGCCCGGAATGCCCTTGGAGGAGGAGTAGCGGTGCGTGCGCGGATCCTGGACCACTTCGCAGAGCTTGTCGACGATCGCCTGCGGAGTAGGTAGATCGGGATTGCCCATGCCGAGATCGATAATGTCCGCGCCACCCGCTCGCGCGCTTGCTTTCAAACGGTTCACCTGTTCGAAAACGTAGGGCGGCAGACGCCGGACTTTATGAAACTCTTCCATGTTGTTCCTCAAGGATGAAATCGAAGCAGAGCTCGTCCCGCTGCTCGAGCCTCACTTTATGCCATTTTTGCTTTGCGGCCAAATGTCCTCAAACGCAATAGCAATATCCGGCCGGATCGGCTCGTCGCCCTATTGGCCGGAAATACCGGCCTGGGCATCCTTGCCATGATCGGTGGCGAGCTTGCGGTACTCGACCACACGACGCTGATACTCCGCTTCGGAGATGGTGCCGGACTTGCGGGCTCGGGCAAGCGATGCCATGCGCGGCTCGGTCTTCTGGTAATCTGCATCTTCGATCTGCTCGTTGGCAGCGCGAAGCGTATAGTCGAATGTGGGATATGTGCCGGTGTCGCGCTTGACGATCGGACCCGGAGGCGGTGCCGTCCTGGTCTGCGTGATTACGGCCGGTGGCGGCGTATTGGGAATACCATCATCCAGCGCAAAGCTGTTGCTGTTGCAGCCGGACACAAGAGGCATGGCGCCGATACCGATGAAAAGCGGTAACCAGCCGATGCGACGCCTCAGTTTTTCCATGTCCGTACCCATTTTCTGTCGCCGGGGCCATCTACCCGGCAGCCTAGCCGCTGGCACTTGTATTCGGTTTCAGCCACAATGTACAAATGAAATCAGACGACAGCTGACGAGGAGGGCTCGCGTGGCGCAAAACTCCGGGGATAAGGGGACAGGCGGTCCGGAATTTCCGGGCTTCGACCCCAAGGCGGTCGAGGCCTATATCGTCAAGGACCCGCACGAGATGGCGATGAATTTCGCGCGTGCCATGGAGAACCTCGGCAAGGCCGCATCGGAATGGCTCGCGCCAAGGGAGCGCGGCGATATTCCAGACCCCGCGCTCGATCCGCTCAGTGACCTCATCAAGACGCTTTCGCAGGTCACCGAGTACTGGATTTCAGAGCCGCAACGGACGCTGCAAGCACAAACCCTGCTCTTCTCAAGCTATATGGAAATCTGGACGCGATCGCTCTCGCAATTCGGAGGCGCGCCTCAAGAGAGCGAGCCAGCGGCGCTGCCGAGAGACAAGCGATTCGCCGACGAGGAGTGGGTGAAGAACCCGTTCTTTGCGTTCATGCGGCAAGTCTTCACGGTTACCGCCACCTGGGCCGAGACTCTGGTTGCCGAGGCGCAGGGGCTGGACGAGCATACGCGGCACAAGGCGGCATTCTACGTGAAGCAGGTGACCGCTGCGTTGTCGCCTGCAAATTTTGCGATCACCAACCCCGAAGTCTATCGCGCGACGGTCGCCTCGCACGGAGCCAATCTCGTCACCGGTATGAAAATGCTGGCCGAGGACATCATGGCCGGCGGCGGCGAGCTGAGACTTCGCCAGACGGATGCCTCCAAGTTTGCGCTCGGCCTCAATATCGCGCTTACAACCGGCAAGGTCGTCGCCCGCAACGACCTCTGCGAGGTTCTGCAATACGAACCGACGACGGAGACGGTCTTCAAACGGCCGCTGGTCATCGTGCCGCCCTGGATCAACAAGTTCTACATTCTCGACCTGACACCGCAAAAGAGCTTCATCAAGTGGTGCGTCGACCGCGGGCACACCGTGTTCGTGATCTCCTGGGTCAATCCCGACAGGCGCCATGCGGCCAAGGGATGGGAAGCCTACATGCACGAGGGCATCGATTTTGCGCTCGACACGATCGAGACGTCGACCGGCGAACGCGAGGTCGATGCGATCGGCTACTGCGTCGGCGGCACGTTGCTGGCGGCTACGCTCGCCTTCCACGCCAAGACAAACGTGAAAAGGATCGCATCGGCGACGTTCCTCGCTACCCAGGTCGACTTTACTTATGCAGGCGACCTCAAGGTCTTCGTCGACGAGGCGCAGGTTTCGACGATCGAGACCTATATGAACGCGACCGGCTATTTCGACGGGTCGAAGATGGCGGCGGCATTCAACATGCTGCGTGCGTCCGAGCTGATCTGGCCTTACGTGGTCAATAACTATCTCAAGGGCCAGGAGCCGCTGCCGTTCGACCTACTGTATTGGAATTCGGACTCGACCCGGATGACACCTGCCAACCACGCCTACTACCTGCGCAATTGCTACCTCGATAACAAGCTCTCCAACGGCCTGATGGAACTTGCCGGGGAGCGTCTGTCGCTGAAGGACATCGTCATTCCCGTTTATAATCTTGCCACAAGCGAAGACCACATCGCGCCTGCGAAATCCGTGTTCCTCGGCTCGTCGCTGTTTGGCGGTTCGGTCGATTTCGTGCTGGCTGGATCCGGCCATATCGCAGGCGTCGTCAATCCGCCGGAAAGACGGAAGTACCGATACTGGACCGATGGCCAATTGAAGGACACGCTGGAGGACTGGGTTGCCGGCTCGCAGGAGCATGAGGGGTCGTGGTGGACGCATTGGCAGGACTGGATCGGACCGAAAGCGGGTAACCAGGTGCCGGCCCGAAAGCCCGGCGGGTCCGCGCTCACCGCGTTGGCCGACGCACCGGGAACCTACGTTCTCGTCCGCGACTGACACTTCCCAGCATTCCAGAAGAACCTCATGCGCTTTGATCCGCCGCTCGTCTCCGCAACGCTTGTCCAGCGCTACAAGCGCTTCCTGTTCGACGCGGTGCTGGAGGATGGCACGCCGTTTACCGGGTCGTGTCCGAATACCGGCTCCATGCGGGGATTGACGGAGCCCGGGTCGAGGATCTGGGTATCGGAGCATGACAGCCCGACCCGCAAATACCGTCACATGTTCGAAATGGTCGAGGCCGGCGGCAAGATGGTCGGCATCAATACCGGACTGCCCAACAGGCTAACCGAAGAAGCGATCCGTGCCGGCCTGATCCCCAGCCTTTCCGGCTACGGCACGATCCTGCGCGAGCAGAGATACGGGCGTAACTCCCGCATCGACTTTCTCCTCAAGCAGGAAAATCTGCCGGATGCCTACGTGGAAGTGAAGAACGTCCATTTCAGCCGTTCAGCGGGGCTCGCCGAATTTCCTGACACCGTGACGAAGCGCGGCGCCAAGCATCTCGAGGAGCTCGGCGATATGGTGGAGACAGGTCACCGGGCGGTGATGATCTACCTCATTCAGCGTCACGACTGCACGCGGTTTTCGATCTGCAGCGATCTCGACCCGATGTATGCGATCGCATTCGCTCGTGCCAAGGCGCGCGGCGTCGAGGCCTATGCGCTCCGCTGCCGCGTCACTCGCGAGGAAATCATAGCGTCGGGAATGGTTATGATGGACGAACCCCGCCCCTCTGTTTTATGAACTGTGGGAGTTGCGAGAGAAATATCATGGTCAATTACATCGAGGCGGTTTCCGCCCCCTCAAAAAACACGGGTGCTATCCGTCTCTACGATACGGCGCAGGATTTTGACGGCATGCGCAAGGCCTGCCAGCTGACGGCGCGCTGCCTCGACGAACTTGCGGCGATCGTCCAGCCGGGTATCACCACCAATGCGATCGACCGTTTCGTGTTCGAGTTCGGCATGGACAATGGCGCCCTGCCCGCAACGCTCGGTTACCGCGGCTACAAATACTCCGTCTGCACCTCGATCAACCATGTCGTCTGCCACGGCATGCCTGAGGACAAGCCGCTGCGCGAGGGCGATATCGTCAATATCGATGTGACCTATATTCTCGATGGCTGGCATGGCGATTCCAGCCGCATGTATCCGGTCGGACAGATCAAGCGCGCTGCCGAGCGATTGATGGACGTGACCTACGAATGCCTTCTGCGCGGCATCGCAGCCGTCAAGCCCGGTGCCCGCACCGGCGCGATCGGCGAGGCTATCCAGTCCTATGCCGAGGCTGAGCGCTGCTCGGTCGTGCGCGATTTCTGCGGCCACGGCGTCGGCCGGCTGTTCCATGATTCCCCGAACATCCTCCACTACGGCCGTGCCGACGAAGGTCCCGAGATCAGGGAAGGCATGATCTTCACGATCGAGCCGATGATCAATCTCGGCAAGCCGCATGTGAAGGTTCTTTCCGATGGCTGGACCGCCGTCACCCGCGACCGGTCGCTGTCGGCCCAATACGAGCACGCGGTCGGTGTTACCGCGACGGGATGCGAAGTGTTTACCCTGTCGCCCGGCGGTCTCGACCGACCCGGCCTGCCTCCATTGCAGGCCTGACCATGACCAACCCGCCCGTCTCCTCGCATGACCCTATGGAAGCAGAAGAGGATGACGGAGCGGTCCTGTCTGTCGATGAACGCGGTTTTTTCGCCGAGACACAGTCCAAGAGGCCAACGGCCAAACTTCCGCAAATCGGATCCCCTGCCGTCACGCAGGAACATTACCACGGCCACCGGGAGCGGTTGCGGGAGAAGTACCGGGACCACGGCGATGCTTCGCTCGCAGACTACGAGATCCTCGAACTCCTGCTTTTCCGCTCCATCCCGAGGCGCGATACCAAGCCGCTCGCGAAAGCATTGATTGCTCGCTTCGGAAACCTTGCCAGCGTGCTTGGCGCGCCGCTCGGACTGCTGCAGGAGGTCAAGGGAATCGGTGAGGCCGTCGCGCTCGACCTGAAGCTCGTCGCGACGACGGGTCAGCGGATGCTGCGAAGCGAGTTGCGGGGCAAGCAGGTGCTTTCGTCCTGGTCTTCGGTGATTGATTACTGCCATGCGGCGATGGCATACGAAGCGCGCGAACAGTTCCGCGTGCTCTTTCTAGACAAGCGCAACGCCCTGATCTCGGATGAAATCCAGGGGCATGGAACGGTCGACCATACGCCAGTCTATCCGCGCGAAGTGGTGCGGCGAGCCCTGGAGCTTTCGGCGACTGCGCTCATCCTCGTCCACAACCATCCCAGTGGCGACCCTACCCCGTCACGCGCCGATATCGACATGACGCGGACTATCGTCGAGACGGCAAAGCCACTCGGCATCACCGTCCACGACCACATCATCATCGGCAAGGACGGTCATGCCAGCCTCAAGGGGCTGAAGCTGATCTGACCTTCAGCGACAGCCGATCATGCGACCTGCACGACATGGCCGTCGGAGACTTCGCGATACTCGCGAACCGGTGGGCGGTAATCCATTCCCCGCACCGGGCTTTTCAGCTCGTCGTTTGAAATGCCGCGTCTGATTCCACGCCTTGCAGGATCCGGCACCGGAACGGCGGCCATGAGCTTCTTCGTATAGGGATGCTGCGGATTGTCGAACACGGCCGCCCGAGGCCCGATCTCGACGATCTCGCCGAGATACATGACGGCCACCCGGTGGCTGACGCGTTCCACCACCGCCATGTCATGGCTGATGAACAGGAAGGAAAGGTTGAGGGTCTGCTGCAGATCAAGCAGGAGGTTGCAGACCTGCGCCTTGATCGACACGTCGAGCGCCGACACGCTTTCATCGGCAACGATCACCTTCGGATCGAGGGCAAGCGCGCGCGCGATCGCGATGCGCTGGCGCTGGCCGCCGGAAAATTCGTGCGGGTAGCGTTTTGCCATGTCGGCGGAAAGACCGACCTTTTCGAGAAGATCGGCGGTCTTGTCCCTCGCCTGTTTCACCGTACCCAACCGGTGCTTGATGAAGGGTTCGGATATGGCCGATCCTACCGTCATGCGCGGATTGAGCGATGAAAACGGATCCTGGAAGATCATCTGGACGGATTTGCGCATGTTGCGCAGGCTGACCTGGTCGAGCCGCAGGACATCGTAGCCATCGAGCGAGATATCGCCGCCGGTCGGATCGACGAGGCGCATGATCGAGCGGCCCGTGGTCGACTTGCCGCAGCCGGACTCACCGACCAGGGCCAGCGTTTCGCCCTGGAACAGATCGAAGGACACATTTTCCACCGCATGCACCGCGCCGGTCTGGCGCGACAGGAGGCCGGAGCGGATCGGGAAACGGGTCACCAGGTTCTTGACGCTAAGGACCGGTGTGCGGCCCTTTTCCACGGTGCCGGCCACTTCGATCGGCTCGACGGCCAACCCGGTTTTCATGTCGACCACGGGGAAGCGGGTGGGCCAGGCGTGGTTCTGCATCGAACCCAGCTTCGGCACCGCCGAGAGCAGTGCCCGCGTATACGGATGCTTGCCGCGATGGAAAATCTCCTCGGTCGGGCCGGTCTCGACCTCGTCGCCGCGGAACATGACGATGGTACGGTCGGCAATCTCGGCGACGACGCCCATGTCATGGGTAATGAAGAGCACTGACATGCCCTCCTCTTCCTGAAGCACCTTGATCAGGTCGAGGATCTGTCCCTGGATGGTGACGTCGAGCGCCGTGGTCGGTTCGTCTGCGATCAGAAGCTTGGGCTTCGAAGCAAGCGCCATGGCAATCATCACGCGCTGACGCATGCCGCCGGAGAACTGGTGCGGATATTCGTCGAAACGGGATTGCGCGTTCGGGATGCGCACCTTTTCGAGCAGCCTGACGGTTTCGGCGCGCGCTTCCTGCTTGGACATGCCCTTGTGACGGGTGAGAACCTCCGAAATCTGCCGGCCGATGGTGAAGATCGGATTGAGCGAGGTCATCGGCTCCTGAAAGATCATGGATGCTTCGTTGCCGCGCACCCCGCGCATGTCCTTTTCAGAAATGGACAGAAGATCGCGTGCGTTCAGCATTACCTCGCCTTCAATGCGGCTCGTGTTGGACGCAAGCAGGCGCATGATCGACAGGGACGTCACGGATTTTCCCGAGCCGGATTCTCCGACGATGGCAACGGTTTCGCCAGGCATCACATCGAAGGAGACATTTCGGACGACGCTCTTCCAATCGCCATCGACGAGGAAAGAGGTGGTGAGGTTCTTGACGGAAAGGACAGGAACAGTCGGCGTGGAGGTCTGGCTCATCGGGTGACCCTTACTTGAGCGTCAAAGGAGTGGCGTAGGAGGCTGACGGACGTTTTTCGGCCAGCCGTTGCGCTTCGAGCGCCGCGATCTTTTCGTCGATAATGCTGCGGTCGATCATGCCGTGCGGGTTTTCCCGGGTCGGCATGGTCTCAGCGACGTGCAGGAAGCGCTCCTGCGCAACGGCATAGAGGCTGCGCAGTTCGAAAAGCGGCTCGGGGTGATCATCGGCATTGATCCGTAGCCAGGGATAATCCTGGTCGCGGTAGATGACGAGCGCTGCCGACTGGCGGCCGCGCTTGTCACCGCCAGCCGCCTCGCCCGCGTCCATGGCATCGAGCAGGCGTTCGGCAAGCGGTGCACCGCGTTCAGCTGCTTCGTTGTAGACACGCATGGTCTCGGCGATCACCTGCGGTCCCGCCAGCATGTTGCCGGCAACCGAGACGTTGCGGTCGACGAGGTGACCGGCCCAGTCGACGCAGTTTTCACCGGTGAAGGCGGCGTTGCGACCATGGGCGTCGATCAGGTGCATCTGCCGCTGCCGGTGGCCGTCGTCGCGCGCAGTCAGGCTTGCAATGACCTCATCCGGTGACCTGCCCTCCTCAAGAAGCTTCAGGCCATCGGTTCCATAAAGCGGGTTGACGAACGCCTGGGTGGCGATAGCGCCCACCCTGCCCCTGATATGCGGCACGGCGCAGCCAACCGCGAAGAAACGGCTGGCGACGGCTACGCCCAGATGTCCCGTGTCTTGATCACGCGCGACGATTGACCAGGTCATGGTTCACCGTCCAATCGCGTAGGCTTGCATCAGGCGTGGCGTTGCAGCCGCCCTCAGCAGACCGTCAGCATCTCGACGCGCAGCCGTCAGGCGGCCGACGGTCCATGGATCGGCGACAGTGACCTTGTGGCCGCGACGACGGAGGTCTTCGAGTGCGGCTTCACCGATATTGCTTTCGACCATGATCTCGCCCGGCGAGCTCGTGCGCGGGTAGAACGAACCGGGGAAATGCGAGGTGTGGAACAGCGGCATGTCGATCGATGCCTGCAGGTTCTTGCCGTGATGGGCGTAGCGCAGAAAGAACGGCAGCTGCCACTGGTCCTGCTGGTCTCCACCGGGCGTCCCGAACACCATGGAGGGTTTGCCCTGATAGAGAGCGAGCGACGGCGTCAACGTCGTGCGCGGGCGTTTTCCCGGCGCAAGCGAGGTCGGCAAGCCTTCCTTCAGCCAGAACATCTGTGCACGCGAGTTGAGCGCAAAGCCGAGACCCGGAACGATCGGCGACGACTGCAGCCAGCCGCCCGACGGCGTGGTCGAGACCATGTTGCCCCAGCGGTCGATGACGTCGATATGCACCGTGTCGCCGCGCTTTTCGGTGAGGTGCGACATGGTCGGCTCGTAGACCGTGCCGGTGCCGCTCATCTCCGCCAGCATCGCCATCGTGGCGTCGACCTGCCGCTCATAGCCCGGAACCGTGCCGGGGCGCAGTTCCATCGACGCGGTGCTGCCGATCAGCTTCCGCCGCTCGCTGTTGTACCCCTCAGACAGAAGGTATTCGGTCGGGATCTGGCTGAATTCCGGATCGCCGTAATAGACCTCGCGGTCGGCGAACGCGAGCTTCATCGCCTCGACGACCGTATGGACGAAATCGGGACCGGCCGGATCCATCGCCTCGAGATCGAAGCCTTTCAGAAGCGCCAGCGACTGCAGCAGCACCGGTCCCTGGCCCCAAGCCGGCGTCTTGGCGATCGTCCAGTCCTGGTAATCGAGCGTCTGGGGCGCTTCGATCGTGGCGCTCCAGTTGGCCATGTCTTCGGCGGTCAGCACGCCCTTGTGCTTGGAACCGCTCGCGTCCATCACCTCGGCAGTCTTCAGATAGGTATCGATCGCCTCGGCCACGAAGCCGCGATAGAATGCGTCGCGGGCAGCCTGGACCTGTTCCTCGCGTCCGGATTTGGCTTCCGATTCGGAAATGATCCGCTTGTAGGTTTCGGCGAGAACGGGGTTCCTGAAATTGGAGAGTGCTTCCGGCGCAGCGCCGCCCGGCAGCCATGTCTCATAGGATGTCGGCCATTCCTTCTGGAAGAATTCCGCGAGGCCCTTGATCGTGTTCGACACGCGCGGAAGCACCGGATGGCCATGCTCGGCGTAATAGATCGCAGGCTCCAGCACCTCGCGAACCGTCATCGTTCCATAGTCGCGCAGCATCAGCATCCAGCCGTCGAATGCGCCGGGAATGACGGTCGAAAGCAGGCCGTCGCCGGGAATGAGCTTCAGACCTTCCGACGTATAATGCTCGATGGTGGCACCGGCAGGTGCTGGCCCCTGGGCGCAGATGACTTCGACCTTGTCGGTTTTCTTGGAGTAGAAAACAGCCGGCATGTCGCCGCCCGGACCGCACAGATGCGGTTCGACGATCTGCAGCACGAAGCCTGTGGCGACCGCCGCATCGAAGGCGTTGCCCCCCTTTTCGAGGATCGACATGCCAACGGCGGAGGCAATCCAGTGGGTGGAGGTGACGACGCCGAAGGTGCCGAGGATTTCGGGGCGCGTGGTGAATTCGGTCATTCCAGGTATTCCTTGTATAAATCTCTTGTCCGCGGGGCGATCACGCCTCGCGCGGATCCAGTGCATCGCGCAGGCCGTCGCCCAACAGGTTGAAGCCGATGACGACGAGGAAGATCGCAATCCCCGGCCACATCGCCATCCACGGTGCCTGGCTCAGGAAGTTCTTGGCCGTGTTCAGCATCGAACCCCAGCTCGGGGCCGGTGCCTGCTGACCGAGGCCGAGGAAGGACAGGCTGGCCTCGGCGATGATGGCGGTCGCCACCGTCAGGGTCGCCTGAACGATGATCGGGGCAAACACGTTCGGCAGGATGTAGCGGGTCATGATGTCGACGTGGTTGAGACCGATCGACCGTGCCCCTTCGACGTAATCCTCCGTTTTCACCGCCAGAACCTGTCCGCGGGTGAGACGCACGAAGACCGGCATGGCAGACAGGCCGATGGCGATCATCGCGTTGGTGAGGCTCGGGCCGAGAAAGGCGGCAAGCGCGATCGCCGTGATCAGGAACGGCATGGCCAGCAGCGCTTCCGTCACACGCTGGATGACCTGATCGACCCAGCCGCCGAAATATCCTGACAGCAGTCCGAACGGCACGCCGATGGCAACCGCGATGGCGACGGAGACGACGCCTGCCATAAGGGATGCACGGGCGCCCCAGATCATGCGCGAGAGGATATCGCGGCCGAGATCGTCGGTGCCGAGCCAGTGGGCGGCGGACGGTGCCTTGCGCAATGCCGACCAGCTAGTCGCGATTGGGTCGGCAATCGGCAGGATCGGGGCCGCGATGGCAATGATCGCGAAGAAGGCGATGATCACCATGCCGACCATCGAGCCGCGGTTGGCGCGCATCTTGCGCCATGCCCTGCTTTTCTGGCGCGGCTTTGCGATCGGTGCAGTCTGTTCGATAGCGGTCATAGCGTTGCCCTCAGGCGGGGGTTGAGGAGAACGTAGAGAATATCGGCAATCAGGTTCATGACGATGAAGCCGATGGCCGTGCACATGACGATGCCCTGAACGACAGCATAGTCGCGGGTAAACACGGCATCGACGGTCAGCTTGCCAAAACCAGGAATAGTGAAGATCTGCTCCGTGAGGACGGCACCGCCGAGCAGCTCGCCGAACAGCAGTGCCGACAGGGTGATGATCGGCAGAAGCGCGTTGCGGAACGTGTGGCTGAGGATGACTTCGCGCGGCGACAGACCCTTGGCGCGGGCGGTGCGGATATAGTCGGAACTCAAGACGCCGAGCATGGCCGAGCGGGTATGGCGCATCAGCTGCGCCGCAAGCGCCGTCGACAGGACGAAGGCCGGCATGATCATGGTTTTGAGCGAGCGTACGGGATCGACGAAAATCGATTCGTAGCCGGATGCCGGCAGCCAGCCAAGATTGACCGACACCAGCAGGATCAGCATGATTCCCAGCCAGAAATTCGGGATCGAGAGGCCAGACAGCGCGACGACATTGGCGACGTAATCGAGCGTGCGGTTCTTGTAGACCGCCGCCAGAATGCCGGCCGGAATGCCGATCAACATGGCAAGGATCATGGCCATGACCGCGAGCTGGATCGTGACGGGCAGTTTCTGGCCGATCAGTTCCAGCACCGGCTGATTGGTGCGCAGAGACACGCCGAAGTCGCCGACCAGAATGCCGCCAACCCAGGAGAGATACTGGGTGATGATGGGATCGTTGAGGTGATACTTTTCGCGCAGGAATTCGATCGTCGCTGGATCCCGCTCTTCACCGGCCATGGCGAGGATGGGGTCGCCCGGCAGCAGTTTCTGCAGCGAGAAGACGAAGATCGAGATGATCAGCAGGGTCGGGATCGCGACCAGCAGGCGCTTTCCGATATAGACAGGCATGGCATCGCCCTCGTGATTTCAGGTGACCGCGCGGAATCTCTTCCGCGCGGCATTCGATGTCGGATTACTTCTTGGAGACGCCGAGGAAGCGCATCATGCCGTCGGGCGACGGTACGAAACCTTCGACTTTGTTGGAGATGGCATAGGCGTAGGGCTGGTGGCCGAGGTAGATGATCGGCATGTCGTCGTTGAGGATGACGCCTGCGGCATCATACTTTTCCTTGCGCACCGTTTCGTCCGGTGAGGTACGGGCTTCGTTCAGGAGCTTGTCGACTTCCGGATTGCAGTACTTCACGTCGTTGATGCCGCCCTTGCAGGTGACGAACTGGTGGAGGTTGCCATCGGGATCAATACGGCCGGACCAGTCGGAGCGGCTGAGCTGGTAGTTGCCGGCCGTCTGTTCCGACAGAAGCGTCGCGAATTCGGTTGCCTTCAGCGTGACGTTGAAGCCCGCTTCCGCCACCATCGACTGGATGACCTGCATCATCTGGGTCTGGGTCGTGCTGTTGGCATGCTGCAGCTCGATGTCGAGCGTCTCGTGGCCCGCTTCCTTCATCAGCTGCTTGGCCTTTTCGATATCGCGCGCCGGCACCGGCAGGTCCTTGTTGAACCAGGGGCTTGACGACGGGAACGGCTGATTGCCGGCAAGCGACGTGCCTTCAAAGACGATCTGGCCGATTGCTTCGCGGTCGATCGCCAGCGAGAAGGCCTGGCGCAGGCGCTTGTCCTTGCCGAGCGGGTTGTCCGCACGGGGACCGTTGGCGAGGTTGACATACATCGCCATGTAGCCCGGGCCGATGACGTCGGCATAGGTGAGGTTCGGGTCGCTCTTGACCGATTCGGCATCGGACGCCGAGATGCGCTCGGCGATATCGAGGTCACCCGACCGCAGGTTGGCAAGCTTTACGGTCGTGTCCGGGATTGGCAGATAGGTGATCTTGTCGACGAGGATCCGGTCCTTGTCCCAGTAGTCGGCGAACTTCTCGAGCACGATACGGTCCTGCTGGATGCGCTCGACAAACTTGAACGGACCGGCGCAGACCGGCTTCGAGCCGAAATTGGCACCGAGTTCCTTGGCGGCCTTCGGCGCAACGATCATGCCGGCACGGTCGGAAAGCTGGGCAAGAAGCGTCACGTCCGGAGACTTCAGCGTGAACTTGACTTCAAGCGGGCCGCTGGCCTCAACCTTTGCGACCGAGGAAAGCTCGCTTTTGCGGCGCGACTCCGGCAGCGTCATGTTGCGCTCGATCGTTGCGACGACGGCTGCGGCATCCAGCGTTTCGCCGTCGTGGAACTTGACGCCGTCGCGGATCTTCATGGTCAGCACTGTGCCGCCTTCAGACCAGTTCCATTCGGTCGCAAGCTGCGGAATGATCTTCATATCCTGCGAGATGTCGACCAGCTTATCGCACATCGCGGTATAGACGATGCGGCCGACGAAGGTGCGCGACTGCGCCGGATCGAGAACGTCGGCATCGTCATTGAGACCGATGCGCAATTCGCTTGCCATGGCAGGCAGAGACATGATCGCGCTGGCGAGCAGTGCGGCAGTGAGCGTGGCAAATTTCTTCATCATTGTTCCTCTGGTCCATTCAGGTTTGTCGGTCATTGTTCTTGTTGGCCGGCCTTTGTGGCCGGCAGTCTGAGATGGCTAGGACGCAACGCTGAGCGTGTCGTCGTCGCGGATACCGATCTGCTCGCCTTCCGGCGAATGGTCATCGAGGGCCTCGAGCGAGGTGGCCCGGATCAGCCGCTCCTGGTGCATCAGAAGATGCTCGCGCATCGCCTCGCCTGCCCGGCCCGGATCGCGGGCGGCGATGGCGTCGACGATTGCGATATGCTGCTGGTACGACGTGCGGCCATTGGTTCCGGTCTTGCGCGCACGCTCGCGAATGGACTGCCACGCGGCATCCTGACGGATGCGGTTGACCACGTCGAAGATCGACAGGAACAGCTTGTTGCCGGCGCTTTGCGCGATCTGGCGGTGCAGCGATCCATCCCAGAGTTCCTTGGAATCCGCATCCGAACTCTGGCCGGTCTTGTCTGCCAGGTAGCGCATGCGCTCGATTTCGGCGGGCTTTGCACGCATCGCTGCAAGCTGGGCGAGCTGTGGCTCCAGGCGAAGGCGAACCTCCATGATTTCCATGATGTCGGTACCGGCAACCAGCGCGTCGACGTGGTCGCTCCAGCCGTCAGGCTTTTCGCCGACAAAGGTTCCGGCACCCTGGCGGCGCCAGATCAGCCCCTCCGACTCGAGCACCTCGAGCGCCCGTCGAACAGCACGGCGCCCGACATTGAGGGTTTCAGCAAGCGCCCGCTCCGTCGGCAGCCGCCCTTCCGCTCCGAATTTTTCCGAGTGGATCAGATCGCGGAGCTTCTCCAACGCGTAGTAGGAATTGTCTTGGGGTTCGGTCTGCATTGAACGTACCATTGTCCGGACCAATTCATGATTGGTTCGAATGAAAGACATTTCTCGGCGACGGTCAAGACGTTTTTTGTGCATCCTATTTTTCTGCACAAAACATACGCAACCCGAGACAGCCGTTCTACGCTTGCGGCCTTTCCTGCAATCAAACATTCAGAATAGATTGGTAGGAGACGACGCAGGTAGGCTATTGCAGCGTAACAGCCGGATTCGAGAAGCGGAGCAGTCCATGAACCAGTACGACCTCATTGTTGTCGGAAGCGGCCCTGCCGGTCGCCGCGCAGCCATTCAAGCCGCCAAGCTCGACCGGAAAGTGCTCGTCATCGAGCAGGGCCGACGGGTGGGCGGCGTTTCCGTGCATACCGGCACCATCCCATCAAAGACGCTGCGCGAAACCGCGCTGAACCTCTCCGGCTGGCGCGAGCGCGGTTTCTACGGCCGATCCTACAGGGTCAAGGAAGAGATCAGTGCCGAGGACCTTCGGCGCCGGTTGCTGATCACGCTCGACCATGAAGTCGAGGTGCTCGAACACCAGTTCGCCCGCAACCGCGTCCAGCACCTCCGTGGCAAGGCGAGCTTTCTGTCGACCGATACGATGGAAGTGCTGAAGGACGACGGAGAAGCGGTTCAGGTCAAAGCCAAAAGCATCCTGCTTGCTGTCGGCACGCGCCCGTTCCGCCCCGACTACATGCCCTTCGACGGCAAGACGGTCATCGACAGCGACGAACTGCTCGAAATCGAAAAACTGCCGCGCTCGATGGTCGTCATCGGTGCCGGCGTTATCGGTATCGAATATGCGACTATCTTTTCCGCGCTCGACACCGCCGTCACGGTGATCGACCCGAAGGCGACGATGCTCGACTTCATCGACAAGGAGATCATCGAGGATTTCACCTACCAGCTGCGCGACCGCAACATGAAGCTGTTGCTGGGCCAGAAGGTCGAGAAGGTGGAGCACCTTGCCGACGGTAAGGTCTCGGTCACGATCGATACCGGACGCAAGATCATCACCGACATGGTGCTGTTTGCCGCCGGCCGCATGGGCGCGACCGACAGCCTCAACCTGGCAGCAGCCGGCCTCGACGCCGATAACCGCGGCCGTCTGAAGGTCAATCCGGAAACCTTCGAGACCTCCGTCCCCGGCATCTATGCCGCGGGCGATGTCATCGGCTTTCCGAGCCTTGCCTCGACATCGATGGAACAGGGCCGAATTGCCGCTCGCGTCGCCGTCGGCGCAATTGCAAAGGAGCCACCGAAGTATTTTCCTTACGGGATCTACGCCGTGCCGGAGATTTCGACCTGCGGCCTGACGGAAGAGGAAATGAAGGAGCGCGGCATTCCCTACGAATGCGGTATCGCCCGTTTCCGCGAGACTTCGCGCGGCCACATCATGGGCCTCGACCACGGCATGTTGAAGCTGATCTTCTCATTGAAGACGCGCCGCCTTCTCGGCGTGCACATCATCGGCGAAAACGCCACCGAACTCGTGCATATCGGCCAGGCGGTTCTCAACCTGAAGGGTACCGTCGAATATTTCGTCGAGAACACCTTCAACTACCCGACGCTTGCCGAAGCCTACAAGATCGCCGGCCTTGATGCCTGGAACCGGATGGGCGAGCTGCCGAAGGGCGATGCACAACACGAGACGGTCCAGCTGACGGACACCAACACGTCGACTACTGTCGAGACGTCTGTTACGGCGGAAAAGAAGAAAACCTCTTCCAGGTAAGAATGACTGTAAGAGACAAGCAAAAAGCCGCCCCGAAAGGAGCGGCTTTTTTTGTGGGTTCGACATGACACCAGATACAAAAATGGCCCCTCTCGGGGCCATTTGTCTGAAATGGTGTCGCTGTTAACGCGAGTAGAATTCGACGACCAGCGACGGTTCCATGATGACCGCGTAGGGTACATCGGCCAGGCTCGGGATGCGAGCGAAGGTGGCAACCATCTTGTTGTGATCGACTTCGATGTAGTCAGGAACGTCGCGTTCTGCGAGCGAAACGGCTTCCAGTACGGTGACCATCTGCTTCGACTTCTGGCGAACTTCGACAACGTCGCCAGCCTTGCAGCGGTACGAACCGATGTTGACCTTGACGCCATTGACCGTGACGTGGCCGTGGTTGACGAACTGACGAGCAGCGAACACCGTCGGGACGAACTTTGCGCGGTAGACGATGGCGTCCAGACGCGATTCCAGCAGGCCGATCAAGTTTTCACCGGTGTCGCCCTTGCGGCGGTTGGCTTCTTCATAGATCGCGCGGAACTGCTTCTCGCGGATGTCGCCGTAGTAGCCCTTCAGCTTCTGCTTGGCGCGCAGCTGCACACCGAAGTCGGAAAGCTTGCCCTTGCGGCGCTGACCGTGCTGGCCAGGACCGTATTCGCGGCGGTTAACCGGCGACTTCGGGCGGCCCCAGATGTTTTCGCCCATACGGCGATCGATTTTGTACTTAGACGATTCGCGCTTGCTCATCGTATTTCCTTTCAGAAAGTTACACCGGTTCGTTGCCGAACCGGATGAAGGAAACACGCCCTCCTCTGAACCTCGATTTAGAGGTTCTGACAGGCTTCTCACGAAAAGCGTTCGGAGAGTGCCACGGGACATGTCGTTGAAACACCCGGTGTTGCCACCCGGCGTTGGCGGGTCTTTAGGCGGCTGTCATCAAAATGTCAACAGCAGCCGGGTCGCTGCGGGCTTATTCCGCAGCAATCTTGAGATCGCCCTCGTCAGGCGCTTCGGCACTGCCGGGCGCCGTTTCCGCCTGCAGCTCCGGAAACGCGACGATGCGCTTGCCGGTGAAGTCGGAATGGACCACGACCAGCCCCTGCTCTTCGAAATAGCCCAGCAGACGGCGTGCGCGGCGCGCGGAGTGCGTGCCGTAGGCGCGGGCAATGCGTGCATCGGACGGGCATGGTTCGCCGCCGAGTGCCGCCTTTGCCATCATCAGAAACACGCCCTGAAGATCATCCGAAACACTGTTCGACATGGACAGCACCGTCGTCCAGGCTTCACTCGATGCCATCGCAGCATCGACGCCGGAACGGGCAATCGCTGTCCGGCGACGGAAATCGCTGAGAGACAGCGGCGGCCCCGGCAGACGACGCATCCGGGCGCGAACAAGGAAGTCCTGATACAGAACCGCGTCCGTGCGATAGGCCGATTGCGGATCATCGAGGATCTCGGCCATGACCGCCATCAGCCGATCCTCACGCTCCTCGACCGTAAGCACGGGCAGCGGCGTCCGCGGCTCGGCGGCAGCCGGCTGAAGGGAAGCAGGCGTCGAGCGCGAGAGTTCCGCCAGAATATCGGTGGTCGGCCGTGGCGCCGGCGCCTGGCGGCGGTTCGCCGTCAAAGGCCGGGTGAACTCTTCTGGATCCGGCGTGAAGATGAGACCTTCGACATCCAGATGCGCGTCCGGCAGCGGCATCAGCTTCGGGCTGGACGAACGGGCCGATGTCTCGACATTGCCGATGATGATCGGCAGAGGCCGACGCGACAGAGCCGGACCGAGCGCGACGAAGTTGCCGCGCTTCAGATCGCGGAACATTTCCGCCTGACGCCGATCCATGCCGAGCAGGTCAGCGGCGCGGGCCATGTCAATATCGAGAAAGGTGCGGCCCATGAGGAAGTTGGAGGCTTCGGCCGCGACGTTCTTGGCAAGCTTTGCCAGGCGCTGCGTGGCGATGACACCGGCAAGACCGCGCTTACGGCCGCGGCACATCAGGTTGGTCATGGCCCCGAGCGACATCTTGCGGGCATCTTCGGAGACATCGCCACCAACCGATGGCGCAAACATCTGGGCTTCGTCGACCACGACCAGAACCGGATACCAGTAGTCGCGATCGGCATCGAACAGGCCGTTCAAAAAGGCGGCGGCGGCGCGCATCTGCTCTTCGAGATCAAGGCCTTCGAGGGTCAGGACGCAGGACACGCGGTTCTTGCGGATACGGTTGGCAATGCCCGCGAGTTCGGCTTCGGTGCGTTCGCCATCGACGACGACATGACCGTATTTGTCGGCCAGCGTGACGAAATCACCTTCCGGATCGATCACGACCTGCTGGACCCACGGTGCGGACTGTTCCAGCAGCCGCCGCAGAAGATGCGACTTGCCCGAGCCCGAGTTGCCCTGGACGAGGAGACGCGTTGCCAGAAGCTCCTCGATATCGAGCTTGGCCGGATCACCCCCGGTCAGAGTTCCCATATCGATGCCGACCTGCAATGCCTTACCTCGTATGCCGTCTACACGCGGTCAAAGACCGCCAAACATTCTCACTAACAGAGAAAGGGATTCGTTTCGCCGTGCAAGAGAGGAAATGCACAGGCTTTGCGGTCAGGCCGCCGCCCGCTTGAAGCCGAGCGACAGAAGCCCTGCCCCGATCATCAGCGATCCACCGGTCCGGTTGACTATTTTCTGCACCCGCGGCCTGCGGATCTGGTTGCGGGCCAGTGAGGCAAGAAGCCCGTAGAGCGTTGCGTTGATCGTCGCCAGAACCAGAAACGTCATCTCGAAGACAGCCATCTGGAAGAAAAGCGGTTTCGACAGGTCGAGAAACTGCGGCAGGAAGGCGACGAAGAACACGATGCCTTTCGGATTAAGCGCCGTGACCACGTAGGTGTGCAGCAGGATGCGCAACGGCTTTACCTGCGGCAGCTCCCCCTCGCCGGCTGCGACCTCTGGATCCATCACGGGTGCGCGCCACAGTTTGATGCCGAGATAGATCAGATAGGCGGCGCCGACCCATTTGAGGATCGTGAACAGCATCGCAGACGTGGCGAGCAAGGCGCCCAGCCCCAGCATTGAGGCAGTCATTGCCGTGAAGTCCCCGAGTGCCACGCCAGCGACTGTAGCAGTCGCCACCTTTCGCCCGTGCGTCATCGCATAGGAGATGACGAGCAGGATCGTCGGTCCGGGAATGGCCAGAAGAATGGCGGATGCGGCGACGAAGGCCAGCCAGTTTTCAATCGACATCGTGTCTGCTCCTGATCCGGTAGGCCGAGCAAGCCATCGAATTCAGCCGATGACAAGAGGGCTAGACCCGCAAACCAAACCCTTGCATCAGACGCTGCGTGGCAAAATCCGGATTGCCCGACGTGAACACCGCGAAGTCGAACTCGCCGGGGTGTTGCACACCATCCAGAAGCGGCACCTTGCGCCGGGCCTGTCGGGCGATCGCCTCGGCCGGATCGAGCCAGTCGACCGGCCAGGGCGCCAGGCGGCGGAACAGGTTCGCCATGAAGGGATAATGCGTACAGGCGAGAACGACGATATCGGTCTTGCGGCCGTCCTTCTCGACGAAGCAGGGCATGATTTCGGCTAGGACAGCGTCGTCCGACAGGTTCTCGCCGCGGATATAGGCTTCCGCCATGCGGGCCAGATTTTCCGATCCGACAAGCCTCACGTGACACTGCGTGGCAAAGGACTGGATCAGATCACGCGTATAGGCGCGCTTGACGGTGCCGGGCGTTGCGAGGACGGACACGAGGCCGGATCTGGTTCGCTCGGCTGCAGGCTTTATCGCCGGCACGGTGCCGACGAAGGTCATCTCGGGAAAGCGCTCACGAAGCGCCGCTCCCGCCAGGGTGAAGGCGGTATTGCAGGCAATGATGGAGATTTCCGGCTGGTAGTCGTTCAGCAGGCGCTCGAACTGGGACAGGATCCGCGCCGTCAGCGCCTCCTCCTCCCAGCCGCCGTAAGGGAAACCGGCGTCGTCGGCGACATAGATGAAACCGCGCTCTGGCATCAGCACGCGCGCCTCACGCAGCACAGTCAGTCCGCCGATGCCCGAATCGAACATCAGCACCGGCTTCAGGTCATTCGTCGCCGCCATTGCCTTCGGTCTCCTCGGTCACGTCGGCCTTCTTCTGCCTCGGCGTCGTTTTTCGTGGCCATTGACGTGGAAACGCATCCAGCGATTTGATCACGCCGCGAAACACGCTGACTTCCTGCTCCGAAAAGCTCCGCCGCGAAAGGACCGCGCGCAGATTGTCGATCATCTTCGGCTTCTTCTCAGGCGGATGGAAGTAGCCTCGGGCATCGAGCGCTTCCTCGATCTGCTCGAACATGCCGAACACTTGGTCCTTCGTCGAGGGCCGCTGCTCGATCGGCTGGAAGCGGGTTTCCTCGATATCGTCCATGCCGGATTTCATCCAGTCATAGGACATCAGCAAAACCGCCTGGGCGATATTGAGCGAGGCGAAGGCCGGATTGACCGGGAAGGTGACGATCTCGTCGGCGAGCGCCACCTCTTCGTTGCTTAAACCCCAGCGTTCGCGGCCAAACAGAATGCCGGTCTTTTCACCTGCCTTGAATTTCTCACGCAATGTGGACGCCGCATAGACCGGTGACCGAACGGGCTTGAAGCCGTAGCGTTCGCGCGCCGTCGTGGCATAGACGAAGTTCAGGTCGCGGGTCGCGTCTTCCAGCGTCTCGAAGACGACGGCTCCATCGATGACGTGGTCAGCCTTCGACGCGGCAGACCTCGCCTTCTCGTTCGGCCAACCATCACGAGGACTGACGAGGCGCAGTTCCGCCAAGCCGAAATTGGCCATGGCGCGCGCCACCATGCCGATGTTTTCGCCCAGTTGCGGTTCCACCAGAATGATGGCCGGGCCCTCGGCAATGAGCTCGCGCTCGCTATTCGTACCTGACATCGCTTAATCCCAACAATTTCAGGCTGGGCAGATAGCCGCCGGATGGATGAAGAGCAAGGCTTTCAGAAGGTTTGCTTCCCTCTACTCGCCCTTGGCGATCGATTGCATCTCTTCGACGAGCGAATCGCTTTCATTCTCGACAACGCGGTGGATGTCCTTGATGACCGGCTTGCCGTCTTCCTCGATCACGTCGAAATGCACTTCCGAAACGCTGTCCTTCATTTCCGCATCATCGATGCAGGCCCACTGCTTGAACGTGACCTTCACATCCGACACGCCATTTGCCGCCGGTGCCGGCACGATGGTGACGTCCTTCAGCGGGCAGCCGTCCTGCGAACTCGTGACGACGTCGTAGCCAAACGGATCGCCGGGGGCATTGTTTTCGGTTTCGTAAGCGGGGTGCTTGGACGCTTCCGAGTAGGCAGTCTGGAACGACTTGCTAAAATTCTGCTGGATCGGCTCGGGATCGAACAGCGACTTCCAGTCACTATCAACCGTATTCCAGTTGTCTTCGGTGATCTTCATCACCGCCTTTACCGGATCGGTCACATCCGCCGCCAGAACGCCGGTGGAAATCAGGGTGAAGAGAGAAAGAAGCGGGAGTATCCGCATATCATAGATCCAGTGCTGCGATGAGTTTTGGCGGACATTACGCCGCGCCCGATGTTTGGCAATGCTCAATCTTGAGGACCAATTTCAGGCAGTATGATGATGGCGAGCGCATGTTCCAATTTTCTAACCGAATCGCGCCATATCAGACCGCACCATCTTTGCGTTCTCTTCCCCGCGATGCTATAGCGCCCTCGTTGATCATTTTTGAGGCCTAAACGGCCCATTACGGCAAGAGGAAGTCCATGCAGAAGATCAAGGTAGCGAACCCGGTCGTCGATCTCGACGGCGACGAGATGACCCGTATCATATGGCAGCTCATCAAGGACAAGCTGATCCTTCCCTATCTCGATCTCGACATCGAATATTACGACCTTTCCGTCGAGAACCGTGATGCGACGAACGACCAGGTCACCGTCGATGCGGCTCACGCAATCAAGAAGCACGGCGTCGGCATCAAGTGCGCGACGATCACGCCGGACGAAGACCGCGTGAAGGAATTCAATCTCAAGCAGATGTGGAAGAGCCCGAACGGCACGATCCGCAACATCCTCGGCGGCGTTATCTTCCGCGAGCCGATCATCTGCCAGAACGTGCCGCGCCTCGTTCCCGGCTGGACCAAGCCGATCGTCGTCGGCCGTCACGCTTTCGGCGACCAGTACAAGGCGACCGATTTCAAGTTCCCCGGCAAGGGCAAGCTGACGATCAAGTTCGTCGGTGAAGACGGCCAGGTTATCGAGAAGGACGTGTTCGACGCGCCCGGCGCAGGCGTTGCCATGGCGATGTACAACCTTGACGAATCGATCCGCGAATTCGCGCGCGCTTCGATGATGTACGGCCTGATGCGCAAGTGGCCGGTCTACCTGTCGACCAAGAACACCATCCTCAAGGCCTATGACGGCCGCTTCAAGGATATCTTTGAAGAAGTTTACCAGGCTGAATTCAAGGCGAAGTTCGCCGAAATCGGCATCACCTACGAACACCGCCTGATCGACGACATGGTCGCATCGGCTCTGAAGTGGTCCGGCGGTTACGTCTGGGCGTGCAAGAACTACGACGGCGACGTCCAGTCCGACACAGTTGCGCAGGGCTTCGGCTCGCTCGGCCTGATGACCTCGGTTCTCTTGTCGCCGGATGGCCGCACGGTCGAAGCCGAAGCTGCGCATGGCACGGTAACGCGCCACTACCGCCAGCACCAGAAGGGCCAGGAAACCTCGACGAACTCGATCGCCTCGATCTTCGCCTGGACCCGTGGCCTCGCGCACCGTGCGAAGCTGGATGACAACGCCGAACTGGCAACCTTTGCCACCACGCTCGAAACCGTCTGCGTCGACACGGTCGAACAGGGCTACATGACCAAGGATCTGGCGCTTCTGATCGGCCCGGAACAGCCTTGGCTGTCCACGACTGCCTTCCTCGACAAGATCGATGAAAACCTGAAGACGGCCATGGCTGCCTAAGCCTCATCTCTTCAGTAGAATTCGGCAAACGGCGGGGTATACTCCCCGCCGTTTCTGTTTTTTGCTCGAGGAGATGCCCGTGACGACAATCCGCCCGCTTGAGCCTGCCGACCGTGCCGCATGGGAACCCCTGTTCAGAGCCTATCTCGAGTTCTACGAGTCGGAACTGCCGAAAGAACAGTACGACATCACGTGGTCCCGCTTTCACCATGATGACGAGCCCCTGCAGGCACTTGGCGCTTTCGACGAGAACGGGCAGATGGTCGGCATCGTGCATGTCGTCTTCCACCGCTCGACCTGGTTACCTGACATGACCTGCTATCTGCAGGACCTCTACGTCGACAGCAGCCAGCGTGGACGCGGCGTGGGGGAAGCCCTGATCGAGAAGGTGGCACTGCTCGCGCGCGACCAGAATGCCGGTCGGCTCTACTGGCTGACGCAGGAAGACAACACAGCCGCGAGGCGTCTCTATGACCGTGTCGCTGTGGCGCCAGGGTTTATCCAGTATCGCAAGCCGCTTTGAGAGACGCTTCCAGCAAGGCGGCTTAAACCGGACTTTGAGCAGTATTCCTGCCGGGTTTCACAGCGATACCTCGCGTTCCGCCGATGACACCGACAATGCTGCACGGCTTAATTAGTTGCGGTTTATCAATACTCTACAATTAATGATGAACCAACATGCTAGTTGTCTGCGGTTATGGAAATGATAGATGTTCCCTACCCCAATTCTGGGTTGAGGGACACTACCGTGAGAAAGACTGTACTTATTGCGGCCGCTGCACTGGCGGCTCTTTTTGCATGCACCACTACATCCAACGCCTCGGATCTCGTCTTTACCTTGAAGAACAAGACCAGTGGCACGCTTGAGCGTTTCTATACGTCGCCCGTCGGTGTTGACGACTGGGAAGAAGATGTGTTCGGCAAGGATGTTCTCGAGCCCGGCGAGAGTATCGAGATCACCATCGCTGACGGTCGCAGGGTCTGCAAATACGATCTGCGCTTCGAGTTCACCGAGGATTCAGGCCTCGAGGACCTCGAAGACTCGCAGGATCTCTGCAAAATGGGATCCTACACGATCCACGAGTGACACCGTGCCTACATCACCACCCGGTGATGTAGGCTGCTCACTGTGACTCCTCACGATGCGTCGGTTGGTCCAGGATCAGCTTGCGAGACCCGGCGCCTCGTAACCCGTGCGTTCGACATATTCCGTGTAGCCGCCATCGAAACGATGAACGCCGTCCGCGGTCACTTCCAACACCCGGTTGGACAGCTCGGCCAGAAAATGCCGGTCATGGCTGACGAACAGCATCGTGCCGTCATAGTCGGCGAGCGCCTTGATCAGCATTTCCTTGGTATCGAGATCCAGGTGGTTGGTGGGCTCGTCCAGCACCAGGAAATTCGGCGGATCAAACAGCATGGCCGCCATGACGAGACGGGCCTTTTCTCCGCCGGACAGAACCCGGCATCTCTTCTCCACGTCATCGCCCGAAAAGCCGAAGCAACCGGCAAGGGTTCGAAGCGCGCCCTGCCCGGCCCGTGGGAACTCGGACTCCAGCCATTCGAACACTGTCTGCTCGCCATCCAGCACATCCATGGCATGCTGGGCAAAATAGCCCATCTTGACACTGGCGCCGATCGCGACGGATCCGACGTCGGGCGCCGCCGAACCGGCGATCAGCTTCAAAAGCGTCGATTTGCCGGCGCCGTTGATCCCCATGATGCACCAGCGCTCCTTGCGGCGGATCATGAAATCCAGTCCGTCATAGATCACACGGCTGCCATAGGCCTTGTGGACACCCTTGAGGTTTGCAACATCCTCACCGGAACGCGGTGCCTGCTGAAATTCGAAGGCGACCGTCTGGCGGCGACGCGGCGGTTCCACCCGCTCGATCTTGTCGAGCTTCTTCACACGGCTCTGCACCTGGGCTGCGTGCGACGCGCGCGCCTTGAAGCGTTCGATGAACTTGATCTCTTTCGCCAGCATCGCCTGCTGCCGCTCGAACTGCGCCAGCTGCTGCTTCTCGTTCTGCGCCCGCTGCTGTTCGTAAAAGCCGTAATCGCCGGCATAGGTGTTGAGCGATCCGGCATCGATCTCGATGATCTTGTTGACGATCCGGTTCATGAACTCACGGTCATGCGAGGTCATCAGCAAGGCGCCGTCGTAGTTCTTGAGGAACTCCTCAAGCCAGATCAGGCTTTCGAGATCCAGGTGGTTGGACGGTTCGTCCAGCAGCATGACGTCCGGGCGCATCAAGAGGATGCGGGCAAGCGCCACGCGCATCTTCCAGCCGCCGGACAGTTTGCCGACGTCGCCGTCCATCATCTCTTCGCTGAAGGAGAGGCCTGCCAGAACCTCGCGAGCGCGGCTTTCCAGCCCATAGCCGTCCAGCTCCTCATAACGCGCCTGTACCTCGCCATAGCGATCGATGATGGCATCCATCTCGTCCATCCGGTCGGGATCGACCATCGCGGCTTCGAGCGAGCGCAGTTCGGCGGCAACGCTGCTGACTGGCCCTGCCCCGTCCATCACCTCGGTGACGGCGCTGACGCCCGACATTTCTCCGACGTCCTGATTGAAATAGCCGATCGTCACATGCTTCTCGACCGTGACCTGTCCCTCATCGGGCAGCTCCTGGCCGGTGATCATCCGGAACAGAGTCGTCTTGCCCGCCCCGTTCGGACCGACCAAACCGATCTTTTCGCCGCGGTTCAGGGCCGCAGAGGTCTCGATGTAGAGAATGCGGGAACTGTTGGACTTGCTGATATTCTCGATGCGGATCATGGCTGCCGGAAAGTGAGGACGCGTTCGGCGTGCCTTATGTCACGGGATGGGCCGGATGTCTTGGGGTTTCAGGATGCCGCCGGCCGGATGCATTCATGTTGATTTCGCAAGCAGCCGTGATGCAACACAACGCAAAAGGCCGAGCAGTTTCCTGCCCGGCCCTTCGTCAATTCGTATTTTAGAAGATTACTCGGCGCTGTCTTCAGCGGCCTTCTTCTTCGGTGCTGCCTTCTTCTTCGGAGCAGCGGCTTCTTCGCCTTCTGCAGCCTCTGAAGCTTCAGCCTTTGCCTTCTTCGGCGAGGCCTTCTTCTTGGCAGGCTTGTCGGCGTCTTCGCCTTCTTCTTCGGCGAGCAGCTCTTCCTTCGTTACGGTCTTGTCGGTGACCTTTACCTCGGACAGGAGATGGTCGACGACCTTCTCTTCAAAGATCGGGGCACGCAGCGAAGCGGAAGCGCCTGGGGTGTTGCGGAAGAAATCGAGGATTTCCTTCTGCTGGCCCGGGAACTGCTGCAGCTGAGCATAAAGCGCACGCTGCATTTCTTCTTCGGTTACTTCGACGCCGGCCTTTTCGCCGATTTCGGAGAGAACCAGGCCGAGACGGACGCGACGTTCGGCAAGCTTGCGATATTCTTCGCGTGCTTCTTCCTCAGTCGTTTCTTCGTCTTCAAACGTCTTGCCCGACTGCTGCAGATCGGTGTTGATCTGGCGCCAGATGTTGTCGAACTCGGCGTCAACGAGGCCCTGCGGCGCGTCGAACTTGTACATCTCGTCGAGCTGGTCGAGGATCTGACGCTTGACCTTCTGACGCGTGACGTTGCCGTACTGGCTTTCGATCTGGCCGCGGACGATTTCCTTCAGACGATCGACCGATTCGATGCCGAGCGTCGAAGCAAGTTCGTCGTTGATCTCGACGGCAGCCGGAGCAGCGATGTCCTTGACGGTGATGTCGAAGGTCGCGTCCTTGCCAGCCAGGTTCGGAGCCGGATATTCGGACGGGAAGGTCACAGTGATCTGCTTTTCGTCGCCCGACTTGACGCCGACCAGCTGGTCTTCGAAGCCCGGGATGAAGCGACCGGAACCGATGACCAGTTCTGCGTCTTCAGCAGTGCCGCCATCGAAGGCTTCGCCATCGACCTTGCCGAGGTAGTTCATGGTGACGCGGTCGCCTTCAGCGGCAACGCCATCCTTTGTCTCGAACGTGCGAGCGCTTTCGGCGATCTTGAGGATCTGCTCGTTGACTTCGTCTTCAGACACTTCAACGACTTCGCGCTCAACGGTGATACCGTCAGTCGACTTCAGTTCGATCGGCGGGATCACTTCATAGGTCAGGGTGAATTCGAAATCAGCCTGTGCATTGAGGATCTTTTCGGCCTCCGCCTCGTCTTCGGTCATCGATACCGAAGGCTGCGTTGCCGACTTCTCGCCGCGCTCGGAGAGAATCTTGGTGGGGCGTTCGCGGACGATCTCGTTGACGAGATCAGCCATGATCGACTTGCCATAGGTTTTCTTGAGGTGTGAAAGCGGCACCTTGCCCGGACGGAATCCGTTGATGCGAACCTTGTCCTTGGCATCGGCCAGACGAACGTTGAGCTCGGCTTCCATATCCTGCTTAGGGATAACGACCTTGATTTCGCGTTTCAGCCCTTCAGCGAGCGTTTCGGTAACCTGCATTTTTATACCTTCTTATCGTGGCGGCGGCGCCCATACAGCCGTTCGTGTTTTTCGTGAGCACACCACCGGAACTAAAAAGTGACCAGCCGCGGCTTTCATAAGCAGCGCGTCCTGCCGTTACCGGCGAACAGCGCGTCCAGCGATCCTGGTGCGGGTAGAGAGACTTGAACTCCCACGCCTTGCGGCACCAGAACCTAAATCTGGCGTGTCTACCAATTTCACCATACCCGCGCCCCTAGGCATCGAAACTCTAGCGGCCAGAGGCCTTCCGGAGCGCGCGTCTCTATAACACCCGTTTTCCTACACGCAAAGGAAAAATGAAGGTTTGTGACGCCTGTTTGATGATGATCAGAAGGGAGACTGCGTTCGCCTCGGGTCGAGCTGACAAGCAGGACAGAAACGGCCCGACGCGCCTTCATTGTGGGTGTAATAGACGTAAAATTCAGCGCCTGATCAAATTATGGTCAGATACAGCTAGTTTCCGCACGATCCTTCTGCATGCAATGCAACAGATGCATAGGTGGCATACGAAATGCGCGCTTTTTCCTTCGCAGCGCAGCATTTAAAACGATTAGCAACGCAGCCGGTAGCAATTAGCCGGCATTGACCAACGAAGGAAACGACCATGAAAATCGCAAAGAAGCTGAACGACTGGCGCAAGTACCGCGAAACGGTTTCGGAACTCGGCCGCATGTCGGACCGCGAACTCTCTGACCTCGGTATTGGCCGCTCCGACATCCGTCGCGTTGCACGCACGGCAGTCGGCTTCTAAAATCTAAAGAATGACCAACGGTCTACCGTTTAAAAACGCCTCCTTCGGGAGGCGTTTTTCGTTCGCGCATAGTGCTTCACGCAGCGAAACGGCTACTGCTGCTTTTTCGAACGAAGCTGCAAAAAGCATCAACTCATTGCACAAACGCATGGCAGTCGCACATTTTTTGCACTGCACCTTTCGGCGCGTCTCACCTATATGAAGCTCATCGCCGGTGACGATAGATCACTGGGAAAAAGATGATTGAGGAAACACCAAATGAACCCGATCCGCATCGCTAAGAACTGGATCAGCTACCGCCGTACGATCAATGAACTCGGCAGCCTTTCCAACCAGGCGCTCAACGACATTGGTCTGACCCGCTACGACATCCGCGGCATCGCCGCTCGTTCCTTCCGTTAATCCATCCATTGTGATGGACCAGCGCGATATGATGTCGTGATGGCGAGAGAACGATAGTCGCAATGATCCGAAAAGATCAAAGAGACACCCAAGGAATGATCAGAGGCACCTTTTTAGGTGCCTTTTTGATTCCGGCCGTTCGAATGCCGTGATAATGAGCCGGACATGAGCACTATATCGAATTCGCCTACCCCTGCCCCAATCCACGTCGTCGGTGGCGGCCTTGCCGGCTCCGAAGCATCCTGGCAGATCGCTGAGGCCGGCATCCCCGTCATTCTCCACGAGATGCGCGGCGTGCGCGGCACCGATGCCCACCGCACGGACGGTCTCGCCGAGCTCGTCTGCTCGAACTCTTTCCGCTCCGATGATGCGACGGCCAATGCCGTCGGCGTCATCCATGCAGAAATGAGGCTGGCCGGCTCTTTGATCATGGCCTGCGCCGACAAAAATCAGGTCCCGGCCGGCGGCGCACTTGCGGTCGACCGCGACGGTTTCTCTCATGCAGTCACGCAGGCGATCGAAAACCATCCGCTGATCACCGTTGTGCGAGAGGAAATCCACGGTCTACCGCCGGAGGAATGGGACTTGGCCGTCGTCGCGACCGGTCCTCTGACGTCGCCCGATCTCGCAAAGTCGATCCAGGCCGAGACCGGAGAGGACCAGCTCGCCTTCTTCGACGCGATCGCGCCGATCGTCCACCGCGAATCGATCGATATGGATATCTGCTGGTACCAGTCGCGCTACGACAAGGTCGGGCCCGGCGGCACAGGCAAGGATTACATCAACTGCCCGCTCGACGAAGCGCAGTACAATGCCTTTCTCGATGCACTGATTGCGGGCGATACGGTCGGCTTCAAGGAATGGGAAGGCACGCCCTATTTCGATGGCTGCCTGCCGATCGAGGTCATGGCGGAGCGTGGGCGCGAAACGCTGCGCCACGGTCCGATGAAGCCGATGGGACTTACCAATTCACACAATCCGACCGTCAAGGCCTATGCCGTCGTCCAACTGCGGCAGGACAATGCACTTGGCACGCTCTACAATATGGTCGGGTTCCAGACCAAGCTGAAGTATGGCGCGCAGGCCGAGATCTTCCGGATGATCCCGGGGCTGCAGAACGCGGAATTCGCACGGCTCGGCGGCCTCCATCGCAACACCTATATCCAGTCACCGATGCTGCTCGATCACTCGCTGACCTTGAAGAGCCGGCCGGGCCTGCGATTCGCCGGTCAGATCACCGGCTGCGAGGGCTATGTGGAGAGTTCGGCAATCGGTCTTCTGGCTGGTCGTTTTGCGGCTGCCGAGCGCAAGGGCGAAGAAATCGTCCCGCCGCCGGCGACGACGGCCTTCGGTTCTCTGCTTGGGCATATCACCGGGGGGCATCTGGTCCACGACGAAGAGCCCGGCAAACGGTCCTTCCAGCCGATGAATGTCAATTTCGGCCTGTTTCCGGATCTTGCTCCCGGCTCCATCGTCAAACCCGAAGGCGTGAAGCGCTTCCGCGGCAAGGACAAGACGATCATGAAACGGCAGTTGATGTCGGTTCGTGCGCTGAAGGACTGCCGTGAGTGGCTGGGTATCGCCTAAAAGCCTAATCGGAGCGGCCGGTGTTTGAAGCCGGCTGCGGTTCGGCCGAAAGCTGTCGATCGGCAACGCTCACATAATTGTCGAGAAGCCAAAGCGACACTTCTGCCGCCTCGTTTTCATTCTTGAACACGAAAGTTCCGTTCTGTGTCGGGGAGTCCAGGAATTCGGCCGAAAAGCCTTTCGGTTCGGGCGTCGGCGTGACCCGCACGCGGCCGGGCCGGATTACGTGGCATGCGAAATGATTGCCACGGTTGCGCATGATGCCTGACTTATTGTCGTGCAGTCGCACAAAGATCGTGTTCGCATCGGCTGTGCTGTGCAGGCTCCTGATGGCTTCGGCAGGATAGGCGCGACCGAATTCGAGTATCGCCAGTCCCATATCGTGAAGGCTGTCCTCGTCACTGTGCTTGACCAGGCGGGTAACATAAAAGGCCAAGGCCAGCATCACGCCGATGGCGATCGACCAAACTACCAAAGGGCTCAAGACTGCTTCTCCACTGATGGCAGATGCGCACCTGCCGATAGAGGGCATTTATCCCTCAAGGCTTGCGTGAAGCGTGGCGACTGGTGATTGCTAGAAGCGTTTAAGGACGGCGGCCTTCAGCATCTGCAACTGACGACGCCATTGGGGAGACTGCATGTCTCCGTCGAGAGCATCGGCACCCCGGCGTGAAGCGCGCTTCAGAACCGGCTCGACAAGCGCTACCGGCACGAAGGCCGGCACGAGCGCGGGCGGAACAGGACCGGCACGTCGTGCCTTGTCGAGATGCTCGAGGCCAAGGCCGGCAAAGGCCTGAATTGCTGCGGAAATGCGAGGTTTGTCGCTGCCGGCCAGAAAGCTGTCGCGGTCAAGACCGGTGGCAGCCAGAAGATCGAGCGGGAGGTAGAGCTGGTTGCGGCGCCGATGGATCGGCAAAAGCAGGATGAAACCGGCGATCGCCTGCGCAACACCCGCATGGCCGGCCGCCTGCGTGGACCTTGCGGCATCTTCGGGCGAAAGGATGAGGCTTGCAAGCTGGATCAAAGCCGAGGCGGTTTCGCCAGCATAGCCTTCCAGCGCGTTGCGGTCAGTGAGCGGATCGTCGTAGAGATCGAAGATTCGCGCTTCCGTCATGGCGACAAGCGTCTGACGCGGCAGCCGATAGGTCTCGATCGCATCCTGCAGTCCCGCAGCGATCGGATTGCCGCCCGTGTCTCCCAGCCCGTCTGCCTGACTTCCACCCTCAAGGAAATCCCGCCACCATTGCAGGCGGATCTCTCCCGGGAGAGGATCGCGGACCATGTCCCGGACGCGCGCAATTTCGGCGTTGAAGGCGTAGAGCGCGGCCAATGCCGGGCGCTTGTCTTCCGGAGACAGGAGGCTTGCGAGATAGCGATCGCGGTCCGTGTCTCGCAGCGTCGCGAGACAGAGTTCGCCATTCGTTGAACGATCGTCACTCATGGGTCAGACGGCAATCAGCGCGACGGCGACGGCACGGGATTCGGCGAGCATGATATTGTAGGTGCGCACGGCAGCACCGGTGCTCATCGGGTCGGAAGAGATGCTCTTCGCCTTCAATGCGGCTTTCACCTCTGCAGGTATCGGCTTCAGGTTCTGGCCCGTGCCGATCAGCAAGACCTCAATGCCTGAGGCTTCGTCGAGGACCTTGTAGAGGGAGGATACCGTAAGGGGCTCACCTTCGCTCAGATCCCAGCCGTGTATCCCTGAGGGAAGGCAGAGGATCGACCCGCGATGCGACATGTCGGCAAAACGGAAACCGCCATTGCCGTAGGCATCGATCTGGGCGCGACCGGGGAAATGGGCTTCGCGTATCTCGATCCCTTTTGCCATCACCGCGTCCTTGATTGATTAGAAAATGGAAAGGCCCGCCAGAGCGGGCCTGCCGGATGTCAGGACGCGGTGTCGGCCTTGACCGGCTCGCCCTTGACGCGGACTTCGGCGATGTAGGCGCGCATTGCGCGGACCTTGACGCCGTCGGCGATCTCGACTTCGACTTCGTTGTCATCGACAACCTTCGAAACCCGGCCGACGAGGCCGCCGCCAAGCACAACCTGGTCGCCACGGCGAATGCTCGTCAGGGTCTCCTGGCGTTTCTTAGCCTGGGCGCGCTGCGGACGGATCAGGAAAAAATACCAGACTACCATCAGAGGTGCGAAGAGCAGCACCATCTGCAGAATCGAGTCTGTTGCGGAAGCCGCCGGCGCCGCTCCACCCGCCTGCGCGAATGCCTCAGTAATGAACATCAAGAACTCCTAAACGATAAGCGGAGGCGCCGAGCCCCCTGTCATAAGCCGCCGGAATATAGTTGTGACACCCAGGAATGCAACAGAAAGCGGTCCTCCCGCGTACTGAATCCACGGCTCTACGGCTTTTGATGCAATAACGAGCATGTTACCTGCTGAAAAAAGCGGCCGAGAGGGCGCGACCGATGACAAAAAGTCTTGAGGAATACCAGATGACCGACGAGCTCAACGCCCTGATCCTGTCTGAAGTGCGCAGGCTCGCCGACGCAGTCGAGCGGCTGGCGAGCCCTCCACCAGCGGTCAACGACTGGACTGTCGCGGATTGCTTTGTCTGGGTGCCGACAAACCAGCGCCTGCAGCCCGTGCCACGCCCCAACCGCGTCGCCCTCACCCTGATCCGTGGCGTTGACCACGTGCGCGACATTTTGCAGGAAAACACGCTACGGTTTGCCGAAGGTTATCCGGCAAACAACGTCCTTCTCTGGGGCGCGCGCGGCATGGGCAAGTCGTCGCTGGTCAAAGCCGTGCACGAGGATATCCGCGCGTCGACCGGTGTCTCGCTGAAACTGGTGGAAGTCCACCGCGAGGATATCGCCTCGCTGCCGGCGCTGCTCGACATCCTCAAGGCATCCGGCCATCGCATCATCGTGTTTTGCGACGATCTGTCCTTCGACCACGACGATACGGCCTACAAATCGCTGAAGGCAGCGCTCGACGGTGGCATCGAAGGCCGGCCGGACAACGTCCTGTTCTACGCCACATCGAACCGGCGCCACCTTTTGCCGCGGCATATGCTGGAAAACGAGCAGTCGACGGCGATCAACCCGTCCGAAGCGGTCGAGGAGAAGGTTTCGCTCTCGGATCGTTTCGGGCTTTGGCTCGGCTTCCACAAATGCAGTCAGGACGACTACCTGACCATGATCGACGGCTATGCCGACCATTTCGATCTCGGCCTCAACCGCGAAACCCTGCACCACGAGGCGCTCGCCTGGGCGACGACGCGCGGCGGGCGTTCCGGCCGCGTCGCGTGGCAGTATATCCAGGATCTCGCCGGGCGGATGCGCAAGACACTCACGCCGTGAGTTCTTGAAGCAGCCCCCAAAACGAAAAAAGCGCAGCCGAAGCTGCGCTTTTCTCCCGTCCCCTTGAAACGCACTACAATTATTCAAGGAAAGTGATGGGGTTGACCGGTGTCGCATCCTTGCGCACCTCGAAGTGGACCTGCGGACGCTGAGCGTCGCCGCTCATGCCGGACGCCGCGACAGTCTGGCCGCGGGTGACCTTCTGGCCGCGCGTGACGTTGATGTTGCCGGCGTGGCCGTAAACGGTGACCTTGCCATCGTCGTGGCGAACCAGAACGGTGTTTCCGAGCTGCTTCAGGCCGTTGCCGGCATAGATGACGACGCCGTTTTCAGCGGCCTTGATCGGCGTGCCCTCGGGAACCGAGATGTCGATACCGTCATTGCGGCTGCCGTTGACGTTGGCGCCGTAGCCGGCGATGACCGCGCCACTGACTGGCCAGCGATATTTCGAAATGCCGGTCGACTGCGGTGCAGCGGCAGACACATCGGACTTCTTCTCGACGTCCGACAGCGATGCTGTTTCCTGTGGCGCAGGCTTTGCGGGTGCTGCTTCAGCGACAGGCGACGGTGCAGCAGGCTTCGGCTGGGCAGCCGGCTTTTCCGGGATGGATGCGGTTCTGACCGGATCGGTCGCAACCGAGCTACCACCGACCTTCAGGCTCTGGCCGACCCGCACACCGTCCGTCGTCAGACCGTTTGCGGCCTTCAGCTGATCAATCGGTGTGCCGGTTTCGCGAGCGATCTTTGCAAGGCTGTCGCCAGGCTTGACCGTGTAGGTGCCACCGAGAGGCTTGCCGCCCGGAGGTGTGATCTTGCCAGGCTCCGCCATCGCCTTGTCGCGGGTCGGCGTCGGCAGAACGGCAACCTTCTGCTCGGTCTGCTGGGTGGGCGCTGGCGCCTTGTTCTGCAGGTCGATATCCGACGCCGCAGTCTTCGCGGAATTACGGGACGGGCCGAAGGTCGGGATGACAATCGTCTGGCCCGGCTTCACAGCGCCGCCATTGGCCTTCAGGATTTCCTTTTCAGGAACGCCGTAGCGGGAAGACAGGGTCGATGCGGTCTCGCCTGCCCTGAGCGTTACCCGCGGAGCGTTGACCGAAGACCAGCCTGACATCGGCTTCGTCGAAGCCGTTGTCAGGTTGTCGCCTCGAGCGGTCGACGGTGTGGGAGCCGTCAGAGACTGCGAACCACCGCTACGACCCGGGTATGACTGGGCCATGGATTCCTGGCGAGTGCCCTGACCGCGGTCAGCCGCCATCGGTGCACGGGACGCCATGGGAGCGGACGCCTGAGCTGAAGGCATGCCGGGAGCTGCCAACTCGTTGCGCTGGACGGCCATCGGCGCCGAAGCGGCGCGGGCCGGTGATGAATAGCCACCGGACTGGGCCGGATAAGGCTGGTTCATCGCGGTATTTCGCGAACCGTAATCCTGCTGGACCGGTGCCACCGCCTGGCCCGACCGCACATCGTCGCGCGGCATTGGCGCTTGGCCATAGGCCCCGCCGACCGGACGCTGGGGTATTGAAGCCGTTGTCAGCTCATCTTTGGAGAACAGCCCGGAGAAACGGCTCGAATCCGAGCTGCAGCCAGTGGCCGCACTCGCAAGCAAAGCCGCAACTGCGAGCTTAGCTACTGATTTTCCGACTTTTTGTGCACTGTTGACACGCATGGACTCGACCTACACTCACGCAACCATCGTGGGAGTCATTAAAGCGCGTTAGTCTTACTGTGGGGTTAAAGTGTCGGAAGAGATGCAATTTTTTTGATAATTCGCTAACCATGAGTTGGAAGCGCGTGGCAGGAGCGGAACCAATGCCGAACCAGCTTAAAGCGCTGCCGCCATCTGCGGAATGATCGGCAGGAATGGCACGGTGAACAGGTCTTCCCGTTCGAATCGGCTCCCGGTCTTGGTGAGCCTAACCATCATGCAGGTCTCGTCGTCGCCGATCAGCGGCGCAACCATCGAACCGCCATGGGTCAGCTGCTCCGCATAGAATCGCGGCAGAACCGTAAATGCCGTGGTCACGAATATCCGATCGAACGTGCCCTCGCCCGGCATCCCGTTGCTGCCATCCGCCTGTCGTACGATGACGTTGCGCATTCCAAGTGCGTCAACGCGGGCCTGCGCCGCAACGGTGAGCGTCTTATAGCGATCTACGGTCAGAACCCGTTCTGCGATGCGGCCGATGACGGCGGCTGTAAAACCGCTGCCGGTACCGATTTCGAGAACGCGATGACCGGGTTTCACCTGCAGAGCGGCCAGAAGGCGAACCGCAAGATCTGCCCCTTCCATAAAGGCACCGCAATCGATCGGGACCGTGCGGCTGGAATAGGCTTCCTGAGAAAGCGTGGGCGGCACGAACTGCGAACGAGGCGTCTGCTCGACGGCAGTCAGAAGGTCGATATTAGAAATGCCTGCGGACCGGAGCCGCAAGACAAGTGCAGCAAACCCTTCCTTCTCGACCATGCCCGATTTCAAGCTGTCACTCCGCCTGCCACGTTATCTGGGTTCAACCCAGCGCCTTCATCAAGCGATCCTGCACCGAATAGTCGGTCAGGTCCAGTTTCAGCGGTGTTACTGAAATGCGATTGGCCTTGATGGCGTTGATGTCGGTGCCCTCCGCCTGGCGGCCGACACGCGAGGCAAAGTACAGCCAATAGTATGGGAAGCCTCGACCATCCTGGCGTTCGTCGATCGCCACGTCGAAATCGGTCTTGCCCTGAGACGTGACTTCCGTCCCCTGGACATCGTCAGGCGCGCAGGCCGGGAAATTGACGTTGAGAAACGTGCCGGCCGGAAGGTCCGTATCCAGCAATTTGCGGATCAGGCCCGGGCCATGCGATTCGGCCGTATCCCAAGGCAGGACGCGGCCGTTCTCCTTGCGGTAGGCCTGGCTGAGCGCGATCGACCGGACGCCTTGCAGAGTGCCCTCGATGGCGCCTGCGACCGTGCCAGAATAGGTCACGTCGTCGGCAAGGTTGGCACCGACGTTGACACCCGACAGAACGAGATCCGGCTTGCCCCCCATGACGTGGCGCATCGCCATGATGACGCAGTCCGTCGGCGTGCCGCGCACGGCATAGTGCCGGTCGCTGATCTCGCGCAGGCGCAGCGGCTCCGACAGGGTCAGGGAATGCGCATAACCGCTCTGGTCGGTTTCTGGCGCAACAATCCAGACGTCATCGGAAAGCTGGCGGGCAATCCGTTCGAGAACCGCCAGGCCTTCCGCGTGGATACCATCGTCGTTGGTGAGCAGGATGCGCATTCAGGGCTGCCTTATGCTTTTTCTATTTTGGTCAGGCCGCCCATATAGGGCAGAAGCGCGTCCGGGATCGTAACGGAGCCGTCTTCATTGAGATAATTTTCGAGGACTGCGATCAGGCAGCGGCCGACGGCAGTGCCCGAGCCGTTCAGCGTGTGAACAAATTTCAAAGCCTTGTCGTCCTTGCCGCGATAGCGCGCGTTCATCCGGCGGCCCTGGAAATCGCCACAGACCGAGCAGGACGAGATTTCGCGGAACGCATCCTGTCCCGGCAACCAGACTTCGATGTCATAGGTCTTGCGGGCGCTGAAGCCCATGTCGCCGGTGCAGAGCGTCATCGTCCGAAAATGCAGGCCGAGACGCTTGAGGACGTTTTCGGCGCATTCGGTCATCCGCTCGTGCTCGGCGATCGATGATTCCTGATCCGTGATCGAGACGAGCTCGCATTTCCAGAACTGGTGCTGGCGCAACATGCCGCGCGTATCGCGACCCGCAGACCCGGCTTCCGAACGGAAGGACGGGGTAAGCGCCGTAAAGCGCAGCGGCAGCTTTTCGGCGTCCAGAACTTCGCCCGAAACAAGGTTGGTCAGCGTCACTTCGGCCGTTGGGATGAGGTAGCGGCCATCCGTCGTCTTGAAGAGATCTTCCTCGAACTTCGGCAACTGGCCTGTGCCGTACATTGCCTCGGACTTTACCATCAGCGGCGACGACACTTCCGTGTAGCCGTGCTCGCTGGTGTGCATGTCGATCATGAACTGACCGATTGCCCGCTCAAGACGGGCAAGCGGTCCGGTCAGCACCGTAAAGCGCGAGCCCGAGAGTTTTGCTGCGCGCTCGAAATCCATATAGCCGAGCGCTTCGCCGATCTCGAAATGCTCCTTGGCGGGATGATTCCAGCCGGGCTTCGTTCCGATCGTGCGCGTGACGACGTTGCCTGATTCGTCCTGGCCGACGGGGACATCGTCGAGAGGAATGTTTGGAAGGCGCGACAGCGCGTAATCGAGCGCTGCGACAGCTGCCCGTTCTTCCTGCTCGGCGGCCGGCATCGTGTCCTTGATGGTGGCGACTTCCGCCTTCAGCTTCTCGGCGAGTTCGGTATTCTTCTGCGCCATTGCATTGCCGATCTCCTTGGAGGCGGCGTTACGGCGCGACTGCATATCCTGAAGCGTCTGGATGACGCTGCGGCGGGTATCGTCCATCGCAAGCAGGGTGGCAGCCGTCGGCTCGGCGCCGCGCTTGTTCAGCGCTGCGTCGAAAGCTTCCGGATTATCGCGGATCCACTTGATATCGAGCATGATTCTTGGCCTTCAAAGCATGAGGCCGCTGCGATATCGATCGAGAGAAAAACCTCAGGCCTTCTCCGTCTCTGCGACGCCAGACGAGGCCTCATCACTCGAAGCGTCCTCATCGCGTCTGCGCTCGACGAGTCGCGCGGCGTAGATGGAAATCTCGTAGAGAAGGATGGTCGGTATAGCAAGACCGATCTGGGACATCGGATCCGGTGGCGTCAGGACGGCGGCAACCACGAAGGCGATGACGATCGCGAACTTGCGCTTCTCGCGCAGCCACTTGCTGGACAGGATGCCCACGCGAGCGAGCAGCGTCGTGACCACGGGAAGCTGGAAAACCAGTCCAAAGGACAGAACCAGCGTCATGATGAGGCTGAGATATTCCGAAACACGCGGAAGAAGCGAGATCCCCACTTCACCTTCGGTCGGCGCCTGCTGCATGGCCAGGAAGAACCACATCACCATCGGCGTGAAAAAGAAGTAGACGAGTGCGCCTCCAAGCAGGAACAGCACAGGCGAGGCAATCAGGAACGGCAGGAAGGCTGCCCGCTCGTTCTTGTAGAGCCCGGGAGCCACGAACTTGTAGATCTGCGAGGCAATCACCGGAAAGGCAATGACCAGCGCGCCAAACATCGCAACCTTCACCTGGGTGAAGAAGAATTCCTGCGGCGCGGTGTAGATCAGTTCGGATTTCGCGATATCGAGCTTTGCCCAGATGACCGCCCATTTGTAGGGAATGACGAGAAGGTTGAAGAGCTGCTTTGCGAAGAAGAAGCACACGACAAAGGCGAGGAAGAAAGCGCCGATCGACCAGATGAGCCTTGTCCGCAACTCCATCAGATGCTCGATAAGCGGCTGCGGCTTATCTTCGTAATCACCGCTCATCAGGCATCGTCCTTCGGGGTATCGACAGGCTTCTTCGGGGTACGCTTGCGGGCGGCTGCAAGCTTGACGGCCGTCTCAGTCGTTTCAGGTGCGGACACCGGGACCTTGGCCACGCGAACACGTTTCGGCTGTTCGGCAGACGTCGCCACCGGGGCAGGCTTCTCCGCCCTCGTGGATCTGCGTGTCGTTGCAGGCTTATCCACAGCTGCCGGCTCACCCGTGGCCGCCAATTTCGTTGCGCGAGGCTTTCTAACGCGACCGGGTTCGGCAGGCGTTGTCGCCTCCGCTGGTGCCGGCGTCACAGCAGAGGACGTCGGCGCAGCAACAGGAGATGCCGTGACGGGCGTAACCGGCACAGCCGCAACAACAGGCGCCGTATCGGCGACCGGAGCACCTTCGACAGCATGCTGCGCTTCGACATCCGTGCTGACCGGCGTCGGCGTCGACGGCATATGCGTCGCCTTCTGCAGATCGTTTCGGATGTCCTGCCCCATCTGGCGAAGCGGATTTATCGCGTCGCGCAGGCTGTTGGCGGGATTGAGGCTCTTGGCGTCCGAAATCGTCTTCCGGACGTCATCCATGTCTGCCTCGCGAAGCGCCTCGTCGAACTGCGTCCGAAAGTCACCCGCCATCTTGCGCAGGTTTGATGTCATCTTCCCGAAAGCGCGCAGCATGGGCGGCAAGTCCTTGGGACCTACGACCACGATAAGCACAATGGCAATGACAAGTAGCTCGGTCCAACCGATATCCAACATTCAGCGAGGCTCCTGAAACCCTCCCGACCAATTAAGACCGAGTGGTTTCCTTGATCTCGTCGGGCTTGTGATCGACCGTCCTGCCGCCGTTCACAGTATCGGTAGGGTTTGCCTCAGGGGCATCCTCGTCCGCCATGCCTTTTTTGAAGCTCTTGATGCCTTTGGCAAAGTCGCCCATCAGCTCAGGAATCTTGCCGCGTCCGAACAGGACAAGCACGATGACTAGAACGATCAGCCAGTGCCACACACTAAAAGAACCCATAGTCTAACTCCATTGGAACGTGACCCCGATGTAAGCTTTTTAAGTTTGTTTTTCAAACACCAAATACGTTGCACGAAAAGCTATGAACGGATGACTTTCGCGATCTAGCGACGCTGCTGTCGGCAACGGACGATCACGCATGGTCCATATTCGGGAACACGGGAATAATAAGGGGAAAGCTGGCTGAAAGCCCTGCTAGCCATCACCGTCGCCGGTTGGAGGCAGCAAGCCAAGCTCCTCCAGATCAAGCTGGGTGATGGGGTCTTCCTCGTCCGAAAGCTCGTCCTCACCGCCCGGAACCGGCACCGAAAAGCCGGATGGAATGCGGCCAGATAGAAGTCCCGCGCCCTTCAATTCTTCGAGACCAGGAAGATCGCGTAGCTCTTCCAACCCGAAATGATCGAGAAAATCTCCTGTCGTTCCGAGTGTCACCGGTCTGCCCGGCGACCGACGCCGACCGCGGAAACGAACCCAGCCGGCTTCCATCAGTACGTCAAGCGTACCTCTTGAGGTCTGGACGCCGCGAATATCTTCGATCTCGGCGCGGGTCACAGGCTGGTGGTAGGCGATGATGGCAAGCACTTCGAGGGCGGCCCTCGACAGCTTCTTCACGTCGCTGTCGTCTTTGCGAATGACGAAGGAAAGGTCTGCTGCCGTGCGGAAAGCCCAGCGATCAGCCACCTTGACCAGGTTCACTCCGCGTGAGGCATAGATGCCCGCCAGTCTCTGCATCACGGCCTGGATATCTTCTCCCCGTGGGAGACGCTCAGCCAGAAACGCTTCAGAGACAGGCTCGGCCGATGCAAACACGAGGGCTTCGGCGATCCGCTCGATCTCCTCCGACGAGTAGGGCACCGGCACAATGTCATCCACTGCCGCGTCGTCGTCCATCGCGTCCTCGATTTGGCTCATTCGGCTGTCCCTGCCTTTAGAGGCAACGTCTCGGCCTTCGGCCGTCCGGGTCCCTTTCTGAGATAGATTGTCTGGAAAGCTCCATCCTGGCGGATCTCGAGCTGTCCTTCGCGCACCAGTTCCAACGAGGCGGCAAAGGCGCTGGCAGTCGCAGTGACGCGATCCTGTGGCGGCAGATACGGCAGAAGGTACTGCTGCAGGGCCGTCCAATCGCCGATCTCGCCCAGCATGCGGTTGAGAAGGTCCCTCGCCTCAACCAGCGACCAGACCTTGCGGCGTTCGATCGTGACATGGGTGATGGCGTTGCGCTGCCGGAGATTGGCGTAGGCCGACAACAGGTCGTAGAGCGATGCGTCATAGGCCGACGGCCTGTGCTGCGGAATATGCTCGGGTGCCCCGCGTGCAAAAATATCCCGCCCGAGTCGGTTACGGTTGACGAGCTGGGCGGCTGCATCGCGGATTGCTTCCAGCCGTTTCAACCGGAAGGCCAGAGTTGCCGCCAGTTCCTCGCCCGTCGGGCCGTCGTCGATCTTGATCTGCTTGGGGATCAGCAACCGCGACTTGAGATAGGCGAGCCAAGCTGCCATCACGAGATAGTCGGCTGCCAGTTCGATCCGAACGCGCCGCGCGCTGTCGACGAATGTGAGATACTGCTCGGCGAGTGCCAGGACAGAGATCCGCGACAGATCCACTTTCTGGCTGCGCGCAAGATGCAGCAGAAGATCGAGCGGTCCCTCGAAGCCCGCGACGTCGATCACCAGGGAAGGATCATCGATCGCCCGCTCGGTCACGTCCTGCCACATCTTGTCCATCGGAATGGCATTTTCAGCTTTTGTCATCGCCATTCCGATCCGTCTTCACTGTCGGCGGTCAGGCGACCCCAATCAGTCCGTGGAATTCGTCGCGAAGCGTGTCTTCCTGTGCATCATCAGCAACCGGGAAACCTTGCTCCACCGCTTTGGCACGTCGAAGCGCCTCGCCGCCAAGCGGGATCGCCTCGTTCACAACCGCCTTCATTTCGTCCATCAGGCCGTTGCAATGCAAGACGATATCACAACCGCCCCCAACGATTCTCGCCGCGCGCTCGCCGATCGTGCCCTTTAGGGCGTTCATCGAGCTGTCGTCGGACATCAGCAGGCCATCGAAGCCGATATGACCGCGAATGACATCCTCGATGACTTTCCGAGAGATCGTCGCCGGCTCTTCCGTGTCGATCGCGGTGAAGACGATATGCGCGCTCATCGCCATCAACTCGTTCTTGAGCGCCACGAAGGGCAGGAAGTCATGCGCTTCGAGTTCCGCCCGCGATGCCGATACGACCGGCAGTTCATGATGCGAATCGGCCAAGCCGCGGCCGTGGCCCGGGATGTGCTTCATCACAGGAAGCATCCCGCCAGCCTTGAGGCCATCGGCCGCAGCCTGCCCCATCTGGGACACCGTCTTCGGATCGAAGCCGTAGGCCCGGTCGCCGATGACGTTGCTGGCGCCTTCCACCGGTACGTCCAGGACCGGCAGGCAGTCGACGTTGATGCCGAGCTTCATGAGGTCGAAGGCGTGCAGCCGCGACATCAGCCATGCGGCGCGCAAGCCCATTTCACGGTCATTCTTGTAGAGCGCCCCCAAGGCGGCTGCCGAGGGATAACGTTCGATCATCGGGGGACGGATACGCTGAACGCGGCCACCCTCCTGGTCGATCAGGACAGGCGCATCCGGGCGGCCGACGGCGTCGCGCATGGCTGCAACCAGATCAGTGATCTGGGCCGGCTCGACACAGTTGCGGGCAAAGAGAATGAAACCCCAGGGACGCTCATCCCGGTAGAGCAGGATTTCGTCCTGGGTAAGCTGCGGGCCGCTGGAGCCCAGGATCATCGCTTTCGATTCGGTCATGTTCGATCCTAGAATGCTGGGAGCAGAATAGAAAACGGGGCGCTGTGCGCCCCGTTCGATGGTTTCTCGTCAAAGATCTCAGCGAGCGACGAGGCAGGTGCCGCCGACACCGCGATACTTTTCGCAGAGTGCTACGGCTTCCGTCTTGCTGCCGGCCGGGATCCGAACGCGATAGAAGGTACCCTTGCCGGCGATTTCAGCAGCCTTGATATCGACCCCACGCCCGCCGATCACGTTGCCGAACTTCGACGACAGGTTCTGGTAAGACCTCTGAGCGTCAGCCTGGGATGGCAGCGATGCGATCTGGATGACGTAGCCGCCCTCGCCGACCGACGCGACCTGTGCGTCAGCAGCGGCAGGAGTTGCCGAAACCGGCTGAACCTGTGCTGCGGGAGCGCGAACGTTGCCCTGATCGCTGACGGATGCGACGACATTGACCGGCTGCTGCGAAGGACGAACCTTCGGGACCGGCGCCTTCGCGACAGCAGCAGGTGCCGAAGTGTCCAGTGGCGCCATAGTGGCTGCCGTCATCGGCGCAGACGCCGGGATGATTTCGGCAACCGTGCTGGCAGCAGGTGCAGATGCGGCGATCGCAGCGGCCGGAGTGACTGGCTGGGCCAGTTCCGGAGACTTCACCGAAGCCGCCGGCATCTTGCCTGTATGCGCCGCAGCGAGCGCCGGAGCCGGCACTTCCTGTTCGACGAGCTTCCCGTCCGGACGCACGATCATCGTCTTTACCCGACGCGGCGTAACGGTGAGAGGATCCTGTCCGCCCGTCGAAGCAACCTGCTGGCCCTGATCGGGAAGCAGACGTGCATCCTGGGTCTCGCCGGTATCAGTCGGATCGATATCGTTTTCGCCTTCGAGCGGAAGGCTTTCCGGCATCAGCGTCTTTTGGACGACATCGACCGGCTGCTCTTCGCTGGAGATCAGCGCTTCCTGCTTCGGCGTTTCGGATGCAGCGCCGGCAACGCGGTCGTAAACAGCCTTGTCCTGATTCGGAACGGTCTTGCCACCCGGATTTTCCGGGACAACCTTTACCGGATCGGTATCGGCTGCGATGACGACCGGCTCGCCGCCCATCATCCGCGAAGGTCCGCTACCCAGCATCGTGTAGGCACCTGCGCCGGCAACGACCAGGACGCCGACAACGGCGATGGGAAGAAGCCACGTCCGGGACGCCGACCGGGGCGAACGCTGGTCGAGGTCGTTTTCGTATCCGTTGAGATCGCTGTCATGGTCGTTGGCTGGAAGCGGCGCGACAAGGCTGCGACGGAAGTCTTCTTCCAGGGCCCGCTCGAAATCGTCGAGGTCGGGGTAAGCGCTGCCCGATGTCTGCCGAGGCTGCTCTGGGAAATTGCCGGCAGCGACGGAAGCCGGGGCAGCCGCCTCCTGATGCCGCGGTGCCGGAGCAGTCTGCGACGTCGGGTTTACCAAGAGCGCCGCGAGTTCTGCATCGATATCGATATCGTACTCGGACGCGTAGGCAGGCTCTTCTTCCGGCTGCTCGACTGGCAGGTCCGGCACGTTGAGATCGGCGATAGCCTCGACATGCTCTTCCGATTCGGAAATCATCGCCGCATCGAACGGCATTTCCGCTTCGACGACGGCGACTTCTTCTTCCGGCTCAGGCGCTGCTGCAACGATGGGTGCTGCCGCAGCCGCGGGCGTCAAGACGGCGGCAGGGATTGCCGCGGCAGGGATTGCCGCGGCAGGGATTGCCGCGGCAGGCGCCACCGGCTGAACGGAGTTTTCCGCCACCACGATGTCGGCTAGATCGAGTTCGAGATCGTCAAGCGCCAGTTCAAAGTCTTCGTCGGCGAAAGGATCGAAGTCATCTGCCAGGTCGGCGACGGGTGCCGCCTGCTGAACAGTCGGCGTTGGAACCGGCGTCGGGATCACGGGCGCCGCCACAGCGGCAACGGTCGGAGCGACGGCGATTGGCTGCGGCTTGGAGGCCGGAGCCTGCGGCAGTTCGAGTTTCGGCTCGGCGCGAACAGTCGCAGGCGCTTCCTGGCTGACCGGGAAACGGGCAACGTCATAAACCAGCTCGTTAAGCGGCGAAAATTTCTGCGCCTCCAAAGAGGGCTGGACGACCTCTTTCACAGCGACCGGTTCAGCAGCGCGAGGCTGTTCAACCGGGGCAGCAACGGCCTTGGGCTGGACAACCGGCGGCTTTTCGACGGGGCGTTCCAGCGGCGTGACACCGGCGTTCAAACCGAAATTCGCAAGCGGCATGCGGAAGCCCGGCGTGTAACCGGTGCTCTTGCGGGGTTCAGCCCGAACAGGCTCCGGCGCCGAAACCATGGGAGCTGCAGCGACTGGCTCGGCTGCAACGGCGAACGAGCTCTCCAGCTCAGCGGCCAGATCGAAAGCGTCAACCGACGGTTCCCGCCTGGACTGAGTCGCAGGCTGATAGTCATCGGCGCTCTCTACCTCCGCACGGAGTGTCGGAAGCCCATGGAAATTTGACGGGTCGAAATTCGGCTCGGCCGGCGCACGGTGAGCATCGACGGCAGGCGAGACAGCTTCCGCCTCCGCAGGTGCTGCACCAAACGGATCGACGGAAAATTCCGGAGCATCGAAAGGGTTGAGATCTTCCTGCTTCTGCGACACCACCGGCTGGACCGGCTGTTCGAAAACCGGCTCGCGTTCGATGGGAGGCTCATAGGCAATAGAAGGCGCAGCCTGATAGGCGTGATCGACCGGCGAAGGCGCTTCCACACGGGAAGGCTTGGCGTCGAGCGGGATATCGTTGACCGGATCGATCCGCGGAGTATCGTATTGCTCGAATTCCCGCAGCAACTCGTCTTCGAGATTGAAGGCCGGCTCGCGGCGGGCAGATGCCGCCATTGGCGCAGAACCCACGGAAGGGGCAGCCGGATTAGCGACTGTCCGTTCCTCGTAGCCTACGATGCGAGCGAGCTCTGCCAGAGGATCGCCGTCAGCAAAAAATTCCGGGGCGTCATTCCGGCTACGCGCTAGGTTGTTGTCCGCCATTCGCTCGTCCACTCACCACCATTACAACTCATCTGCCAGTGCAATGTGGGGAAATGAGGGCGTTTCTACCGCATTTCCTCAGGTGCCGCTGTACCTGTGATTGCAAGTCCCGACTTCAGGACACAGGCGACTGCGTGCACCAGTCCAAGCCTGGCAATGCTCAATTGTCGGTTTTTATCGTTAACAAACCGTAATTCCGGTTGGTCCTTGCCCTTATTCCAGTGAGCATGGAAGAAACTGGCCAGATCATAGAGGTAAAATGCGAGCCTGTGCGGCTCCTGGGCCAGAGCTGCAGCTTCGACGATTCGCGGATATTCCGCAAGCTTCGCGACCAGCTGAAGCTCGCTCTTGTCGGTGATTTCGCCAATGTTTTCAGCGAAATCGAGCGCCTCTGTATCCAGACCCGGAAACGCCTCCCTTGCCTGGCGGAAGATCGACATGCAGCGGGCGTGGGCATACTGGACATAAAAGACAGGGTTGTCTTTCGACTGCTCGGTCACCTTGGCAAAATCGAAATCGAGCGGCTCCGAGCTCTTCCGGTAGAGCATCATGAAGCGAACTGAGTCGCGACCGACCTCGTCCACGACGTCACGCAGGGTCACGAAGTCGCCGGAGCGCTTCGACATCTTGACCGGCTCGCCGTTGCGGTAAAGCTTGACGAGCTGGCAGAGAAGAACAGTGAGCTTTGCCTTGCCTTCGGAGACGGCGCGCGCCACGGCCTCGAGCCGCTTGACGTAGCCACCGTGGTCGGCACCGAGCACGTAGATCATCTCGTCGTAGCCGCGGTCGAACTTGTCCTTGAAATAGGCAACGTCGGCGGCGAAATAGGTGTAGCTGCCGTCCGACTTGATCAGCGGACGATCGATATCGTCGCCGACTTCGGTCGAGCGGAACAGCGTCTGGTCGCGGTCTTCCCAGTCTTCGGGAAGCTGACCCTTCGGCGGCGGCAGCTTGCCCTTGTAGACATGGCCCTTGAACGTCAGATCGTTGATCGCCGCACGGATGCGCTGCGCGCCGTCCGCATGCAGCGTGCGCTCGGAATAGAACACGTCGTGATGCACGTTGAGGGCTTCGAGATCTTCGCGGATCATGGCCATCATCGCGTCGATGGCCTTCTCCTTGACGATCGGCATCCACTCGTCTTCGGGCATGGCATGCAGCCGGGGACCGTATTCAGCGGCCAGAGCCTGCCCGACCGGGACGAGGTAGTCGCCCGGATAGAGGCCAGCCGGAATCTCGCCGACTGCTTCGCCCAACGCCTCGCGGTACCGGATGAAGACCGAGCGGGCCAAAACGTCGATCTGGCTGCCAGCGTCGTTGATGTAGTATTCCTTGGTGACGTCATAGCCGGCAAAGGCCATCAGATTGGCGAGCGCATCGCCCACGACAGCGCCGCGGCAATGACCGACATGCATCGGCCCCGTCGGATTGGCCGAGACATACTCGACGTTTGCCTTGCGACCGGCACCGACATCCGAGCGGCCGTAGTCCGTCCCTTGCGCAATCATCTTGGCGAGCATCTGCTGCCAGTATCCGGTGGAAAGCCTGATATTGATGAAGCCGGGACCGGCAACGGAGACTTCCGAAATATCCGCGTCGCCACGCAACGCTTCGGCGATGATCTCGGCGAGCGCGCGCGGGTTGGTGCCGAGAGGCTTGGCAAGCACCATCGCTGCATTGGTCGCGACGTCGCCATGGCTCTGATCGCGCGGAGGCTCGACCGTGAGGCGTCCGAAATCAACCGCACTTCGATTTTCTCGAATGATTTCGAGAGTTTCTAGCGCGTTCTTAATTCTATTGTCGAATTCGGCAAAAAGATTCATATGTTTACATCCGCTCAAAGTGTTTTGGGCGGGCCCCTCGAAGCCATTGGTGTCGGGCAGGCCCTAGCGCAAATCAGGAGTCTGGTCAAACAACTCGGCATGGACGCGGGTTGCGTAGGTGTCGGTCATACCGGCAAGATAATCTGCAACGTGGCGCGCACGGGCCGCCTCCGGGACGCCGTTCATCTGCTTGACCCAGTAGTGGCCTTTCATCAGCGCCGGGTCGTCCATGTAGCGATGGAACAGGTCGACGACGATCTGCGAGGCGCCGGCCCGGATGCGCATGATTTCGGGGTGCCGGTAGATCCGGGAGAACAGCACTCGTTTGATCTGCTTGTCGGTCTGCGCCATCTCGTTGGAGAAGGTCGAGATCACCCTTCCCGCCATGCGCACATCTTGTGCGCTCTCGGGTGCAAGCTCTCTAAGGTTCTTCTGGGAGACCGCGATAACGTCCTCGACCATGTGGGTGATCTGGCGGCGCGTCACTTCGTAGGCAAAGCGGGTCGGGTCCAGATTGGGGTATTTCGTCCTCACTTCCTGCATCAGTCCGGCGAGGAACGGCACCTCCTCCAGCATATCGAAAGTGAGCAGGCCAGAGCGAAGCCCATCGTCGATATCGTGGGTGTTGTAGGCAATGTCGTCGGAAATCGCCGCGACCTGCGCCTCCAGGCTGGCATAGCTCGAAAGCTCGAGATCGTGCAGGAGGCAGTAGTCGCGGATCGGCTGCGGCAAAGGACCGTGGGAACCCTCGCTGCCGTCGGCCATCATCAAAGGGCCATTGTGCTTGACGAGACCCTCAAGCGTTTCCCATGTCAGGTTGAGACCGTCGAACTCCGCGTATCGCCGCTCAAGCTTGGTGACGATCCGCAGCGACTGGGCATTGTGGTCGAACCCGCCATATGGCTTCATCAGCTCATCGAGCGCATCCTCACCCGTATGTCCGAAGGGGGTGTGGCCAAAATCGTGAACGAGCGCGACGCCTTCTGCCAGGTCTTCATCCAGCTTCAGGGCACGGGCCAGCGCGCGGGCCACCTGCGCCACTTCGATCGTATGGGTCAGCCGCGTTCGGTAATGGTCGCCGTCAGGACTGATAAACACCTGTGTTTTATGCTTGAGCCTGCGAAACGCCGTCGTATGGACGATACGGTCACGATCGCGCTGAAACTCCGAGCGCGTCAGGCTGCTCGCTTCGGGAAACAGGCGGCCCCGCGAGGCCCAGGGATTGGATGCATATAACGCACGCTCGCCCCCACCGAAACCAAGTACCCCCGTATCGATCGCCATAACCGTCCTTAATGCCTCAAGCGTGCCTGCGTGTTGTCGTGTATGGGTACGCCCCATTGACGCGCCGTTCAGGTCTTCATACCTATAGTGTTGCCGTGTGCAACGGCAGTGACATCCATCTTCGAGTTATCAGGGTGCCTTTACCCAAGACTCACCGGGCCTTTACCCCGGCAGGAGACCATTGAAATGACGATGAACGTAACTCTCTCCGATGCTGCAGCCAAGCGGATCGCCCAAATCGTTGCGGCAGAATCCGAAAAGCAGTCTCTGCGTGTTTCTGTTGAAGGCGGCGGCTGCTCCGGTTTCTCCTACAAGTTCGACCTCGCGGGCGCGCCGGAAGCAGATGACGTGGTGATCGCCAACGGCGATGCCAAGGTGCTGATCGACAGCCTGTCCATCGTCTACATGGAAGGTTCAGAGATTGATTTCGTCGATAATCTGCTTGGCCAGTCATTCCAGATCAAGAATCCGAACGCGGTCGCAAGCTGCGGCTGCGGTACCAGCTTCTCCATCTAAGATCTTCCGGTCGTCCTGATCAGATTGCCACTCGACCCTTCCCATCAGCTTGTCTTTCGCTAAAAGGATAGGCTGAAGACGGAAGGACGACTGCAATGAAGATTGCCACCTGGAACATCAACGGCATCAAGGCGCGGATTGATAATCTGCGTCAGTGGCTTGCCGACTCGTCGCCTGACATCGCCTGCCTCCAGGAGATCAAATCCGTCGACGAAGGCTTTCCGCGGCTCGAGATCGAATCGCTTGGCTATCATGTCCAGACACACGGCCAGAAGGGCTTCAACGGGGTGGCGATCCTGTCGAAGATAAAACCCGACGAAGTGATGCGCGGTCTACCCGGTGCCGTAGGTCCCGACGGACAAATTGACGAGCAATCGCGCTACATCGAATGCGTCTTTTCCGTTCAGGGCGGCGTGATCCGCGTTGCGTCGATCTACCTGCCCAACGGCAACCCGTCCGATGACCCGGTCAAGTACCCGTACAAGCTTGCCTGGATGGAACGGCTGCGGCTGCATGCCCAGCAATGCTTGGCACTCGAGGAGCCGCTGATACTTGCCGGCGACTACAACGTCATTCCCGAGCCGCACGATTGTTTCGATCCGGCCGCATGGGCGACAGATGCGCTCTTCCTGCCGAAAACGAGGGCGGCATTCCGTGCGCTCGAAAATCTTGGCCTGACGGACGCCGTTCGCGCAACCACGGATGCCGCCAAGCTCTATACGTTCTGGGATTATCAGGCGGGCGCCTGGCAGAAGAACAACGGCATCCGCATCGATCATCTGATGCTGTCGCCGGAAGCTGCCGACCGGTTGAAGGCGACTGTCATCGAGAAGCATGTGCGCGGATGGGAAAAACCGTCCGACCATGTCCCGGTCGCCGGGATTTTTGATTTCGCGCCGGTCTGAGCGGTTTTTGTCCCTGATCGCCCGGATCTAACAGGAAGCAGCGGACGCCGCTTCCTCAGTCCATACCCTTGGCAAACTCATGCGAAAGCGCGATCGCACCGCGACGGTCTTCCTCGCTTGCCATAGAAAAAGCCTGCTCCTGCAAGGGCTCCATCCAGATACAGTCCTTCGTGCTGCACTTGTCGAGTGCAGCCGTCAGGAAGGCGAGACCGCGGACCGTCTGTCCCTCGTCGAACAGGATGTTGCCGAAAACGGCCATGGCGCCCGGATGGCCGCTCTTGCGGGCTTGGTTCAGCCACTTCTTCGCCTGCTGAAGGTTTGGCGATCCGCCCTCGCCTGCAAGAATCATCTTGGCAAGCTGGAACTGCGCCTCCGCGACACCGAAGGTCGAAGCGACCTGAAAATAGATCTGCCGCGCCTGGGCAAGATCGGGCTTCACCGGTGTATCGGGGATGCCGCGGCGATAGTAGGTCGCAAGCGACAGAAGCGCGTTGACAAAAAAGCCGGTATCTTCCGAGCCGGGTTCGACGCCCTGCGTGGCGATCTCGTTATAGATCTTGAACGCCTCGAGATCGTTTTTCGTGACGCCATCGCCGAAGGCGTACATGTTCGCCAATGCCCAGCGGGAACCAGTATGTCCCTTCTCGGCGGCATAGCGATACGCTTCGACCGCGTCTTCCTTCTGGCCGTTCTTGTAGGCCTTGAAGCCGAACTTGAAGAGGTCGAAGGGACCCGATTCCTTGGTCACGCCGGATTGGATGTCGAACGCAGCTGCCGAGCCCACCACAGCCGAGGTGAGCGACACGCCAAGAAGCAATACTTTCATGGACACAATGCCAAACTTCGACATGTTTCAGTTTCTTCCCATACACCCGGAAGTCATAGAGCTTGCCATCTCCGACCGATTGCACGGCCCGATCAGCCAACCGGCGATCAGCGAGACGCCAGCTATCGCTGCCGTTCTAGAATGGAAACTGTACGTCCCGTTTTCGGCAAGAGTAGGACCTGCCGGCAAAACGCGCCGAAGTTGTGCGCGGCGATCCGATCCGCCTGCGACAACGCGGCCAAAGCCCCGTATTCTATTGAAAAACCCGCCCATGGTACTCCAATTCACACGCGCCGCCCCCGCGGTCCGTGTCCGTTATTCCTTTACCGCTGCTCCCTGTTTGTGGCGGGAAATGGACAAAATCTCCGTTGTTCGCCGACCCGCTCATCGTGGCACAAGACTGTTGCCAAATCGTCACAAATTCGCAGGGGTCGGCGAAAACGCGCCACAAACGAAAAAGCCCGGCTCGAACCGGGCTTTTGCTAATTAGTAACTGTTTTCAGAACTTTACCTTCAACGACGTAGAAAGTGCTGCAACCAGGTCGCTATCGTATTCGTAGCTCGCTTCGTCGCCGACGGGGATGCCGTCAATGGACGATGCGCTGGACTCGCCACCCGTCAGGATGCCGAGCACGCCGCCAAGGCGAATCTCGACGTGCTGGGTCGGGGCATAGGAAACGCCGGCGCTGAATAGCCAGGTATCTGTCTGCGTTCCGAATTCCTGCGACGTGCCGCGATCCCAGGTGAGGCTCAGGGCCCCACTCCACTGTTCGTTGAACTTATGGCCGATGCCGCCGGTGATCGTCCAGCCGTCGCGATAGCCGAGATCGAGCGATGTGATCTCAACACCGTTGTTGTAGAAGGGAATGCGCTGCAACTGGCTCCAGTCGGTCCACTTGACCGAACCGAAAGCAAGCCAGTCCGGTGCGATACCCGACTGAAGCTTCAGCTCGAGGGCATCCGGCATAGCAGTCGAACCTTCAACCGGCACGACGGTACCGGCGTAGACGCTGCCGACCGGGACCTGCGTCAGATCGACCGTACCGGTGACCTCGTCGAGCTTCACCTGGCTATAATACATCAGGCTCGCGCGGAATGCGTATTCCGGGATTTCGTAGGCCGCACCGGCACGCCAGCCCCAACCGTCGCCTTCCAGGTCCAGACGACCAACACCGCTGAACGCGAAGCCAAGCGCTTCAGGGGCGATCAACAGCCGTTCCTTGAAGCCATCCATGCGCAGATAGTTCGCGCCGCCGATCAGGCGAAGCTGGCCTGGGCCGGCATCGAAGCGGTAGGAACAGGTGGCTGCGTAGTTGTCGCTGTCGACCTTCGTCTCGATGTTGTCGTTGGCACCCGCCCAGTTGGCGCCAGGTTTGGTATGCGCACCATAGGGCTGAGAATAGTCGAACATGCAGTCGACGGAATCGCCGATACCCGCCTTGATGCCGATCCGCGGCGACCAGTAGCTCTCGCTGTCGTCAGCAGTGCTCGAATAGGAATAGCCGGGTGTCGTGCTGAGGTTACCGTCCGGTCCGGTGATCGTGTCTTGCGCGTTCTTCAGCTTCCGCTGCGGCATGACGTAGGTTGCCGTCGCTTCGGCGGCATAGGGCGACCTGTCAAACAGAAGGTCGATATTGTATCCCCCACGTTCCAGTCCGCCCGCTAACGCCGGCGAATAAATGCTCCATCCAGCCATCAGAACAAAGGCGCCCTTGGCGATGTAATTGCTTTGCATCTCGTCTCCCACTCCCAGGCAAGTCATTGAGACAATTCTAAATACTCTGCCCAAAATAACAACTTTCGGCTGTCCCCGATCTTGCGCTGCAAAACGGTCGCTAATTTACGTAAGCGGAGGAACAATCGCCACCGAATCGGTGGTTGGGAACAAAATTACCTAATCTGGGGCCGTACCGTAGCTGGAATTAGAACACCATCCCGCATGGGCGCGGCGATGTGACAATGCGGCAACATTGCGGCTTTCTCCCGTTGTGCATGTGCACGCAAACGGAACTTCTGGATCGAAGCGCAGCAAAAAGCCGCGGTCACAGGACCGCGGCTTTCAGAGATTCGTTGGTTGGCGCCGGCCTAGAGCACGGCGGAGACCTTGGTCATCAGCCGGCTTCGATGACCCGCTGCAGAGCGATCTTGAGGCTTTCGAGCTGAACTTCCAGTTCGGCATGGCGCTCCCGGTCAGCCGCAACCACGTCCGGATCGGCATTGGCAATGAACTTCTCGTTGGAGAGCTTCTTGCCGAGACGGTCCTTTTCCTGCTCGTTCTTGACGATCGCCTTCTCGATTCGGGCCTTCTCCGTGCCGAGATCGATCAGGTTGCCGAGCGGCAGGCAGGCCGTCGCCTCGCCGACGATGATCTGTGCCGCACCCTTCGGGGCGACGTCAGCTGTCGAGATGCTCTCGACACGCGCGAGCCGGCAGATTGCCGCCTCGTGACGCGCGAGCCGCGACGAGGTGACCGCATTGGCACCAACCATGATGAGCGGTGCTGTCGCCGATGGCGGGACGTTCATTTCGGACCGTGCAGAGCGGAGACCGGATACCAGATCGACAAGCCAGTTGATCTCGTCGGCAGCGTCAGCGTCCGCAAAACCGGAGACCGGCCACTCGCCATGGGCGAGCAATCCGTCACGGGCTGCCGTGTGAGCCCAGAGCTCCTCGGTCATGAACGGCATGAACGGATGGAGAAGCGCGTAGCTCTGCTCCAGGACATAGGCCATGCAGGCCTGCGCCTCGGCCTTGGCGGCTTCATCCTCGCCCATGAAGATCGGCTTCAACAGCTCGACATACCAATCGCAAACCTGGTTCCAGACGAAGCGGTAGAGCGAAGCGGCAGCCTCGTTGAAGCGCTGCGTCTCGATCGCGGTGGTAACGTCAGAAACGGTCTTCGACAGTTCCGTGAGGATCCAGCGATTGACGGTCAGCTTCGCATTCTCAGGATCAAAGCCCGCATCACGCTTGACGCCGTTCATCTCCCCGAAGCGCGTTGCGTTCCAGACCTTCGTGCCGAAGTTGCGGTAGCCGGCGATACGGGCCGGATCGAGTTTCACATCGCGACCCTGTGCCGCCATGATGGCCAGCGTGAACCGCAGCGCATCGGCGCCGTATTCGTCGATCAGGTCGAGCGGATCGATGACGTTGCCCTTCGACTTCGACATCTTCTGGCCGTTCTTGTCGCGAACCAGCGCATGAACGTAGATCGTGTGGAACGGCTCGACAGGCTCGCCTTCCGCATCCTTCATGAAATGCATGCCCATCATCATCATCCGGGCAACCCAGAAGAAGATGATGTCGAAGCCGGTGACGAGAACGCTGGTCGGGTAATAGCGCTCCAGTTCCGGCGTCTTGTCCGGCCAGCCCAGCGTCGAGAAGGGCCAGAGTGCCGACGAGAACCAGGTGTCGAGCACGTCCTCGTCGCGGATCAGGATCTCGCCAGGCTTGAAGTTCTCGAGCTTCTCCTGAACCCAGGCCTTCCATGGGCCTTCGTGTGCCAGATAGTGCTGGATTGCCGCGTCGAGCGCTTCTTCCTCGGATTTTTCGACGAAACACTGACCGTCAGGACCGTACCAGGCCGGGATCTGGTGTCCCCACCAGAGCTGGCGCGAAATGCACCAAGGCTCGATGTTCTCCATCCAATCGAAATAGGTCTTCTCCCAGCTCTTCGGGACAAAGTTGGTGCGGCCTTCGCGAACCGAAGCAATCGCCGGTTCGGCCAGCGTCTTGGCGTCGGCGAACCACTGATCCGTCAGCATCGGCTCGATGACGACGCCGGAGCGGTCGCCGAACGGCTGCATGATCTTCTTTGCCTCGACATACGGAATGTCGTTGCCCTCGCTGTCCTTGACGGTAACGGCAAGGCCTTCGGCATTGATCGTCTCGATGATCTTCTTGCGGGCGACCATGCGGTCGAGGCCGCGATACTCTTCCGGAACCAGATTGATCTCGTCGATATCGGCTTCGCCCGGCAGTTCGCCGGACTTGGCTATCTCCAGCGCCTTGGCCGCATAGACAGAATAAGCGTCGCCATCGTCGCGCATCGACGCGGTGGTATCCATCAGGCGATAGAGCGGGATCTTGTTGCGCTTGGCGACCTGGTAGTCGTTGAAGTCATGCGCGCCGGTGATCTTGACCGCGCCCGAGCCGAAATTCGGTTCCGGATATTCGTCAGCGATGATCGGGATCAGGCGGCGATGCTCCTTCGGGCCGACCGGGATTTCGCAGAGCTTGCCGATGATCGGCGCATAGCGCTCGTCCGACGGATGGACGGCAACCGCACCATCACCCAGCATGGTTTCGGGACGCGTCGTGGCGATCGAGATATAATTGCGCTCTTCGGAAAGCACGATATTCCCGTCCGCATCCTTCTCGACATAGGTATAGGTCTCGCCGCCGGCCAGCGGGTATTTGAAGTGCCACATGTGGCCTTCGACTTCCCTGGACTCGACTTCAAGATCGGAGATCGCCGTCTCGAACTTCGGATCCCAGTTGACCAGCCGCTTGCCGCGGTAGATCAGGCCTTCCTTGTAGAGCGTGACGAAGACTTCGAGAACGGCCTTCGACAGCCCCTCGTCCATGGTGAAGCGCTCGCGCGACCAGTCGCAGGATGCGCCGAGGCGCTTCAACTGGTTGAAGATCAGGCCGCCCGACTCTTCCTTCCATTCCCAGACGCGTTCGACGAAGGCCTCGCGGCCCATCTCGCGGCGGCCGGGAAGCTTTCGCTCGGCCAGCTGGCGCTCGACAACCATCTGCGTGGCAATGCCCGCATGGTCCATGCCCGGCTGCCACAGCACGTCCTTGCCGCGCATGCGCTCGAAGCGGACCATGATATCCTGCAGCGTGTTGTTGAGCGCGTGCCCCATGTGCAGCGACCCGGTCACATTCGGCGGCGGGATGACGATGGTGAAGCTTTCCGCACCAGCCTTTGCGTTGGCACCGGCACGGAAGGCGTCCGCATCGTCCCAGGCTTTGGCGATCTTCGGTTCGACGGCGGCGGAATCGTAGGTCTTTTCGAGCATTTCCTGACCCGTTTTTCTTTTTGAATGAGATGGTGCGGTGTTAAAGACGTGGAGGCCGTGAAGTCAATAAAAAAGCCGCCCCGTGTGGAGCGGCCCTTGATGACAGGTATTGGAGGCGATTTAGCGACGCGGGCCGCGGGCGACGCGCTCGATTTCCTCGCGAACGAGACGCTCCACCAGTGTCGGCAGGTTGTCGTCCAGCCATTCCTGCAGCATCGGACGCAGCATTTCCTGCGCCATATCCTCGACAGAGCGACGCTCGAGACCATCGAAGACGGCTGCAAGTTCGTTGAACGATTTTGTCACCTGCGCGCCCGCTTCAACCGAAAGGAGCGTTGCAGCGGCCTCCTCGATCATTGCAGGAAGATTTTCCTGCTGAACCGGTTGCGCCTTCGGTGCCGGCTGTTCGACCGGCTCGGACATCTCCGGCTGCTGCGCGACTGCCGGTTGCGGCTTTAGCGCTGGAATGGGAGATGGTCCTGCAGGCTCGACGTCTTTCGCCATAGGGGTCTCGATCGGCTTGGATACCATTGCCGCAGGCCTTGTTTCGACAGGGGCGATGGTGTCACGCAGCGCGATGTCGGCAAAGGCCGAGATTGCAGCGGATGCCTTCTCGGCTGCGGGCATCGACAGGCGCGGCGCCGGTGCCGGGCGGCTCATCGCATTTTCCTGCTGGCGGGCCGAAGCGGCGCGGACGCGGGCCGCAACGTCGGCAAGCGAGAGCGAGCGCTCACCCGATGATGAAATCTCAGGGTCGACTGTCGATGCGGAAACAGGCTTGGGTGCGTCGTTTGCGGATGCGGGGGCGTAGGGTTCCGACTGGAACGGCATCGGGGCCGGTGAATGGGGACGAAGAGGAAGACCCGGGTCGTTTGCAGCGATGCCAGCGGCAAGATCGGACGCAAAGTCCGTATCGTCGATATCGTCGATCAGATCGTCATCCGCATAGGGCGAACGCGATGCCTGATCCGGTGAACCCTCGCCGACCGGCTCATTGCTTTCGATGATCCGGCGGATCGAAGCCAGGATCTCTTCCATTGACGGTTCACGCGCTACACTTGGCTGAGCCATTTTCATCCCCGTTCTCGCCGACTGGGTGCCAGGTCGGCAGACGACCTCTTTTCAAAGGTCTGATTCGTTTTCACTTTACGAACCTCGTCTCGCGATACAACGACGGGCGCATCAACGACTCTAGCGATACACAGATTTGTTGCCGACGTGAATCCCCGCTGCCGATTTGTATCGCGCTGGAAAAACAAAAAGGAGGCCAAGGCCCCCTTTCTAAACTTCGCAAATCGTCAGCAAGCCGATTTTAGAATACGAAATCCTTCGCTCGGCGGAATCCCGGCAACGGTTTGATCGACGCGTTAAAGTGGGCGCTTTTTGACAGTGCACCCTGCTCTTTGACGAAGAGCGTCGCCTGCGCGGCATTTCCGTATCCGAGAACAGCGACCAGACGCCCGCCATCCTTCAACTGCGCACTAAGTTCAGCCGGCACGTCTTCGATCGAGCCAGCAATGAAGATGACATCGTAAGGGCCCTGATCCGAAACGCCTTTTTCCATGTCGCCCGTGACGACAGTCACGTTATGGGCGCCCGCGAGGTTGGCGATTGCCTGCTCGGCGAGCGCTTCATCGGATTCGATCGACACGACCGATTTCGCAAGAAGCGACAAAAGCGCAGAAATGTATCCGCTGCCTGTGCCGACCTCGAGCACCGTATCCGACTTGGTAATTGCAGCCAGCTGCAAAAGTTTGGCCAGAGGCGAGGCTTCCATCAGGAAGCGACCGGGACAGATTTCAACATCGTTGTCGATATAGGCCAGTGACTTCGACTTGGCCGGAACAAAGTTTTCGCGCTGGACCGTGAGAAACGCCTGAAGCACGGAATGTGCCGTCACGTCTGTCGTGCGGATCTGGTTCTCGACCATCTTCACACGGGCTGCTTCGAAATCAATCATGTCATCTGCCTCACAGCGCCGGCGTACCGGCCAATCCTTCAGCCGTGTTACTTGCCTCTCGCTGCGCTTTCAAGATAGCGCGCGCATCGATTGGAAAAAACACGGTGATGCAGGCGCTCGTGCAACTCTTGCTTAGTGCAGGATAAGGGTCGGAAGCTCGCGCTTCTTGGCGAGGACGACATCGTGTCCGTAGGATTTGCGCAGGCTATGGCTGCGATCGAATGCCAACTGCTCCGCAGCACTCAGATGAAAGGCTCCATCTGCAAACGTGCCAGTCGCATCATCTTCGGTGACGGGTCTGTAGAGTGCGGTGATCAATCGGTTCAGCATTTTTCACTCCCTGGGCTTCGCTCACTAAAGTCGGAAGAGCTCGGTTCCGTTCCCCTGACCGCGAGGAATATTCGTGAAATATTTACCATAGGATCAACACAGCCAGATGACGCGAACACGCTGCATACAGCCTCCCCCGCAGGGGTATCTTCCGAGGACGCCGCGTTTTGCAGGCGCCCTTCATCACCGGTACAGACAGGCGCCGCTGACGAAGTGGATAAAAACGTCGAGGATTGAACAGAAGGGTATTGCACCCATCGGAGATTCGTTCTAATTCGGCGCCACCACTCGCTTTTTTAGCACCGGATGGCCTCGTGGCGGAGTGGTGACGCAGAGGACTGCAAATCCTCGTACCCCGGTTCAATTCCGGGCGAGGCCTCCATCCCTTTCTTGATAAATCGCAATAGGTTAGCATCGGCCTCAGCCGATCGACACGATCTGTCCGATCGCAACCGGTCGCGCACATTCCTCGATATTTTTTAGGTATTGCGACTGGTGCACGAGAACGCCAGCGGATCGTCTTTCACGCCCGCCAGCCTTCCACCAATTCGCGATTGGAGCTGTCGCCTGCCCGGATCAGCCCACCGGCCGCACCAGTTCTTCGACCAAGCCACGATACGCCTCTGCGGCCAGTTCCAACTCCGCGATAAGGGTCTCGTTCGATGTCGTCTGCGTCCTGAACCCGCTCGTGGTTAGCCACTCGATGTCCGCACGAAGGATTTGGATAGTGTCTTTATAGCGTTGGACGCGATTTTCCGGCTGCATGTTCGGCTCCTGTGAACCGGAACAACTACCGCGCTTTGCGTTCGAGGCAATAAGCGGGATGCCAGAGACCGGACGTTTATCGGCACCGGTCGCTGGTTTGTGTCAAGAATTCAAGGATTGGGCGCGAAGCGTGATGATGTCAGAGAGCAGACGCCGCGGCCGGCTTGCGTCCCCTGGCTGCCGCGGAAAGATCGATCGAGCTTATGGTCGCCACCAGGAACATGACCGGAATGCCGAATTCCAGCACTTCTTCGACGATACCCAACAGAAGATTGGTGTGATCGCTGACAATGACGCCAAAAGGCGCAAGCTTGCGATCCAGCCCATCGATCGACTTGGACACAATGGCAAGACCGATCGCCGCGATGATGTTCCAAGCCCAGGACGCGCGATACCTGACGCCGGAGAGAAGCTCAGGGCCGTTGCGAACGATCAGCCGGAACGCGACGGTTGCCACGAACAGGATCACCAGAACGCCAAAGACGCGCTCGACAGGTTGCGCCATGTTCGTCAGGTAGAGGTTGCTCTTGAGCATGCCGACACTGGTCAGCCGCTTGTCGAGGTCGAGTTCTCGCCCCATCATCAACAGCATGATGGCCGCAACCTGCCAGTCCCGCCGCCATATGTCGCCGGTGCGCGTCCACAGCCACACCATTGCGGTATAGGCGTAAAGAAGGGCCGTCGAAATCTCGAGCGCGCCGGTTTCCTTCGTCAGTGCTGTCGTAAAACCGTTACTCGCAAGGTCTATAGCGAACAGAACGGCAGCCCCGACCAATGCCAGTGTCAAAAGATACCAAGGACGGGAAGTAACAGCGTAGGCGTGGTGTGGGAGCATTTCGATTCTCAAAATTCATGTCGACGAGTGTTGATTGAGGGCGTGGACCGCTTAGCGGACCGCTGACCGGTGCCGTGCGCGCCGATTCTGGATGAAAACGGTCTACTACTGGAGAAGCCGGTAGTCCATGTTTTTGACGGCGGACAGATTCTGCTCGGCCCCTGTTTCCAAGGAAACCGGCAAACCCGAAAAACTGTCGAGCAGTCCTTCACGCCGTTGATTTATTGCTTCTATTAGCAAATTTCCTTTACATTTCTGCAGGCGCGTCTATTTCCGGCCCCTCACGGAATGATCGCAGCGAGGCCGATTTGAAGGATGATCCCGCCACACAACTCGCAGATATTGCGCGGCAACTCGCACTGCTTGCGGAGGCAGCCAAGGCATTGTCGCAGACGCCGCTGGTGGAACTGTCCGGTCAGCTTCTGCCGGCCGGCCGCGACAAGCCGGACGAGCCCAAAACCCCTCTCCCAAACAGCGTCAATTAGATTTGAACGGCTCGTATCGGACAAGCTTGCCGTGATCACGTGGTCGCGCAGCGATATGGGGTCTGCGGGGGTGCCCTGCCCATATCAGCGACACGAGCCGCAACATTTCACGATCGGTTCGTAACCAGATATTAACGTTCCTCCATAGGGCTGCGTTAAACTATTTGTCCTAGAAATAGGCAGACGGCGATGTTGCCGCCATACCCTTGTCAGAGGATCGCCATGACGGCGATGGTTCGATATGAAGCTCTCATCTTCCGACGCCGTCATGGCGTTCACGACTATTATATCCCTCGTCAGCATCATTTATGTGGGGCATCTTTTCGTTGCCCTGTTTTGACGGTCTCACCGAGACACGCTGACTGACGGCCTCTCCTCGTCCCCCACAAGCCGCACGCTCGCCCTGATCAACATTCTCGCTCACGGATCAAAATCGTGTTAGAGTGTCTGAAGTCAGGTGTGGGAGACATCTGGCGGCTTGGGTAACGGGAAGAGGAGACCGTTATGCAGTATCTCGATTTTGTAGCCGCGTTGAATCCATTCGTTTTGTGCACTCTTGCTGTCGTGGTGGCCTGCGGCCTCTACGACCGCTGGGCGCAACCGAAATAGTGGATTGCATGCGCAGCCGGGAAATCGCGACGCGTTGCTCGTGTCAATAACCGGTACATCTGGAGGCGGCTTGATGGTCGACTGACGCGCCGCGCGTCGCGCGAGTTCGTTTTGTTGCCTTTGAGTTGCTTGTTTCTGCTGTTATTCAGACTGCATTTCTTATGATAGAGGTGCAGCTTTGCAGGATAACGCGGAATTCGAAGATACATCGGCAGGTCTCAGCGAAACGCTGAGGAAATTGATCGGTCGGATTGACGGCGGCACCGTGACGCTGCGTCAGTTGATGGATGGCGTCGGTGAACAGGGTCTTCTGCTGATCTGCGCGGTCACATCCCTCCCCTTTCTGCTGCCCGTTTCGATCCCGGGTGTTAGCACCGTGTTCGGCGCGGCCATCATAATGATCAGCATTGCTGTGGTGCTGAACCGGATGCCGTGGCTTCCTCGTGCGATTCTCGATCGGGAACTCGACAGCGCAAAGCTGGTGCCGACCCTTGAGAAAGGTGTGAAAATCGTCTCCAGGCTCGACAAATATCTGAAGCACCGCATGGCCGGCATCACGACCGGGCCCATTGCCAACAGGGTCAATGGCCTCGCAATCACGTTCGCCGGTGTGCTGCTGATGTTTCCGCTCGGCCTCATCCCCCTGTCCAACACGCTGCCCGGCATTGCTATTCTGCTTCTGTCGACAGGCATGGTTCAGCGGGATGGTCTCGTCGTTCTCGGCGGTTATTTCTTCAACCTTGCAACGATCGTCTATTTCGGGGCGCTTGCTTATGGCGCGTTCGCCGCCGGCCAGGGCCTGGCGTCACTCGCCGGATAAGACCCATCCCGGGAGAAGCTCTCGCACCAGGCAACAGCTTCTCCCGGTCTGGTTGACGTCATGTCATTTCCGAAGCGAAGCTGCTTGTTTCTCGCGGCGCCTGCGACCCCACCAGACTTCCAGGCGACGACGACGACGTCTGACGAAAGCGAGATCCTGCGACAGGATCAAGATACCCAGCGGCACCATCCAGAAGCCCAGAATCGGCAGGAAGCCCAGAATGCCGCCGACGATAAGAACGGTTCCGATGCAGAGCCGCGCCACGCGCGAGCGCGGCATCGGAATGGACCGCCCTGCGATGAAGAGACGACCCTGCCCCGGATCCATTCCAAACCGCCTGCCTTGAGGTTTTTCCACCACGTATACGGCTCCAACTAAACGCTTTTTTGTAGGGGCGAGATGGGGATGCATGGGGATAAAACAAGCCGGACCTAATTTTTTTGAAAAAACCGCTTGGCAAATGCGTGAAGCATTTGTATTACCCCGCTCACACCGCAAGCGCGGTTGTTCCCTGGTAGCTCAGCGGTAGAGCATTCGACTGTTAATCGACAGGTCGCCGGTTCGAATCCGGCCCGGGGAGCCAAATTCTGCGATAAGCGCCTGTTTTTGTTGATCCGTATCCGAAGACAGGCGCTTTTCCACTTCCCCTATTTTGACAGAGCGATAAAGCAACTTGATATCGCGAGCGGTTTCGCGTTCGGGGATGTGTAACGCTGTTGCGTGCAGTTCCACTGCTAAAGAAGCAAGCCGGTCGCGATCCGCCAAGTTGCAACGTGAGTCTTCTGTTTGCTCGCGCTCATCTCAAAGTCGTCTTCACTTCTGATCCGAGGGTGCGGGCGTGCCGGGAAGCGCATTTTCGCGGGATGGGGCAGCCGGCGTATCGTAATGCGTGCCCTGCGGATCGGGCGGCACACTGTTGGCGGTCGGAGCCTGCGTGACGCCGATGCTAACCGCGACGCCGACGGCGATCGCAACTGCCAAGCCGGCCAACGGAATCAGAGAGCGATGTCGGCTCTCCTTGTAGGAACCGTACGCAAGTGCGAGCCCAAGCATTGCTGCTCCGCCTGCGACGACGATAAACCACATGTAATTAGCCATTATTTTTCCTCCTGAAACCAGAACATGCGTATCTGGTCGAAGTTCCGCGTCCAGCGGAGATGCCTGAACCGGCGCGACTGTTGCCGGCAGATGCCGCGGACGTCGCGAGTGGCGACAGTTGTTCTCGTGCCTTGAAGTGAGCAGACAGGCTAATTCGATCGCGTTCGTTGGGGCGGTGTCACGACGCCCGGTCCCTGGGCACAGTGCCCGGCGATGCCGGCCCTTAAATGCTCCCAACACACATCCGAACCCGGAAAATCCGCTTGTCCTAATGGAACATTGCGCTAGGCTGGAGGTAGAGGACAGTTGACTTAGGGAGGAGACAACTATGCCGCAGCCGAACTGGCAAAAACCGGTCAAAGTCGCGTTTGGGAATCTTGGGACCGAGGTAATCAATGGGCCATCCGAGGCCCTCATCCTGCTACTGGACCACTGGCCGGATCTTCGGGGTCCGCATTTCGTGCGGGCGCGCAGTGCCTGCCGGGCTGCCCTCGAAGGCCGTCGTTCGCCGGAGGACGCACGACGGTTTTTCGAGCAGGCCGTGAGCGAAGCGCAAATGCACGTAAACTGATTGGTCTGACTGCTGCGTTTTCATTTCTGGCCGATTGACGAATGGTTGGCAGCGGACCATCCACTCGATGACAGTGTTCGGCTTTAAAGTCCGATCATATCGCCCATGAGCTGGATCGGCGATCCGCTGAGAGCGATCGGTGCAAACAGGACGGAAAAGCAGACGCACGGCCCCGAATCACCAACGATCGGCCGGTGATCGAGCGTCTCGTCAGCGACCGATATGTCGCCCTGCGTGAAGTTTCCGCGGTGATCGTGGAATTCGCCTTCGATCACCAGCGTGAGTTCAAGACCGTTGTGGCCATGGTTTGGAAGTGCCCTCCCAGGACGGGCCCAGAGGAGACTTGCTTCCACGTCGGGCGACCGTTCGATAACATGCTCGCGCAGTCCCGGCAGCTTGCGCCGCCACGGAATAGAGGTCAGGTCTTTCCCCGTATAATCCCGCAACAGGGCCGGCAACTGGGAACCTTGCTCCGGTGGCAACACGCTCCATGCCGGCGGGTCCGATCTGACAATATCGCTGATGGCCCTGTCTCGAAATTCACGGGACAACGTCTCATCGCAGGTCATGTCTTCCAACCCATCGCCGGCCAGTCGTTGAAGGGCATCGACAAGCTGGGCATTGGGTTTCTGCATCTGCAGATGAGAACCTAACAAGACGTGGGCTGCCTTTGGCAGAGAGCCGGCTACGTATTGCGAGATCAGAAAATCGACTCTTTCAATATTCAGATGCATAAACTAAGCCGCAATCGTTGGCGTGAACGAAATTCAGTTCTCAAAATCAATGCCATCAGGTCGAATCGTCTGAAACAAAAACCGAGCGCTCCACTCTGCGTAGTGCAGGGCGAAGGATGTATTATACAGTTGCATCCGAGCCATGTCGATAAACCTGCCGGTATTGTCCGGTAGATGACAGTCCTCGGTATGCGGGGGCGATCCCATCGCGCGCGACACGCGGAAAGGATTTTCTTGGCGCGGATGCCTTGCCCGCCGAATGCAGCCTGATTACATGATCCTTGAAAAAGAAGGCATTTCCCATGGCAATACAATCTTCTGTTCTCGACCTCATCGGCAATACGCCGCTCATCAGGCTGGCGGCTGCATCCGTTGCAACCGGATGCGAAATTCTCGGCAAGGCCGAATTTCTCAATCCCGGTCAGTCGGTCAAGGATCGCGCAGCGCTCTATATCATTAGAGATGCCGAGAAGAAGGGGCTTCTGAAGCCGGGCGGAGTGATCGTCGAAGGGACCGCCGGCAATACCGGTATCGGTCTGACCCTGGTCGCAAAGGCATTGGGGTATCGAACCGTCATCGTCATTCCGGAGACCCAGAGCCAGGAGAAGAAGGACGCGCTGAGACTGATGGGCGCCGAGCTCGTGGAAGTACCAGCCGTTCCCTACAAGAACCCGAACAACTATGTGAAGGTTTCCGGTCGCCTTGCCGAGCAGCTTGCCAAGACGGAACCTGCGGGCGCGATCTGGGCAAACCAGTTCGACAATGTTGCCAACCGGCAGGCCCATATCGAGATGACGGGCCCCGAGATCTTCGAACAGACGGGCGGCAAGGTGGACGGCTTCGTCTGCGCAGTCGGCTCCGGCGGTACGCTGGTCGGTACAGCCATGGCGTTGCGGGCGCTTAAGCCCGGCGTCAAGATCGGCATCGCGGATCCGGAAGGTGCCGCACTCTACGAATTTTATGCGCACGGCGAGATGAAGTCCGAGGGAAGTTCGATCACCGAGGGCATCGGTCAGGGACGTATCACCGCCAATCTCGAAGGGTTTGCGCCTGACTATTCCTATCGCATCTCGGACGCTGAAGCGCTGCCGATCGTGTTCGATCTGATCGAGAACGAGGGGCTTTGCCTTGGCGGCTCTTCCGGCATCAACATTGCTGGCGCGATGCGCCTGGCAAAGGATCTCGGTCCCGGCCATACGATCGTGACGATCCTTTGCGACTACGGCAACCGCTATCAGTCCAAACTCTTCAACCCGGATTTCCTGCAGTCAAAGGGCCTGCCGGTTCCAGGCTGGCTCACAAGGAAGACCAAGATCGATATTCCGTTCGAAACCGTCTGAAACCGACCGCAGAGAACAGAACCGATGGCAACCGAACTCCTCTATCGCGACGACTTCTATCTCTCGACACTGGAGGCGGTTGTTACCGTGATCCACGAGGATGGCGGCATCGAATTCGACCGCACCTGCTTCTATGCGACATCTGGGGGGCAACCTGGTGATACCGGCAGTCTGGAACGCGCCGACGGAACCAGGATCAAGCTTGGTCAGACACGGCACGGCGAGACGAAGGACATCGTCGTCCACGTTCCGCTGGAAGGCGAACCGCGGCCGACGGTCGGCGAAACTGTTGTCATGCATGTCGACTGGGACAGACGGCACAAGCTGATGCGGATGCATACGGCCTGCCACCTGCTGTCGGTCGTCTGCTCCTACCCGATCACCGGTGCCGCCGTGGGCGAAGACGAATCGCGTGTCGATTTCGACATGACCGCCGTCATCGACAAGGATGAGGTGACCGCCGGCTTGATGGATCTCGTCACGCAGAACCATCCGGTCTACCTGCAATGGATCACCGACGCGGAACTGGCGGCCAACCCTGGCATCGTCAAATCGAAGAACGTCCGGCCGCCGGTCGGGCTCGGACGCGTCAGCCTTGTCTGCATCGGCGAGGATTTGAGCGTTGACAGCCAGCCGTGCGGCGGCACACATGTTGCAAACACCGGGGAAGTGGGCGCTATCCACATTTCCAAAATCGAGAAAAAGGGCAAGGAAAACCGTCGCTTCCGGATCCGGTTCGGCGATATCGCCACGGATGCCTGAAGACACTCGTTTGTCCGAACCGGTTTCTCACCGAATACCGCGTTTTATCAAGGTAGGAGTTTTGACATGAGCGACACCAGCCGTTTCGTCGTTTCGTCCGAGTGGCTCGCAAACGAGCTCGGAAGCCCGGATTTGAGAATCGTCGACGCCTCCTTCTACCTGCCTGCCCACAACCGCGATGCAGATGCCGAATATTCGGCAGGGCATATTCCCGGTGCCGTGCGTTTCGATCACGACAAAGTCGCGGATCATTCCACCGGTCTCCCGCATATGGTGCCCTCGCCCGATGTGTTTGCCGATGCTGTCGGCAAGCTCGGCATCAGCGAGAATGACCGCATCGTCATCTATGACGGCCCGGGCATCTTTTCTTCGCCGCGCGGCTGGTGGCTGTTCCGCATTATGGGTGCGAAACAGGTGTTTATCCTGGACGGTGGCCTCGATGGCTGGAAGGCGGAAGGGCGCGCGCTCGAAACCGAGATCCCCTCGCCGGTTGCGTCCATTTTCGATGCGGAGCTTCGCCTCGACAAGGTCATCGACTACCATCAGATGATGTCGATCGTCAGCGATCGTACAAGCCAGATTGCGGATGCACGGCCGGCCGGACGCTTTACCGGCACAGAGCCGGAACCCCGCGCTGGCATGCGCTCCGGTCACATGCCGGGTGCCGTCAACGCTCCCTCCAGCAGCTTTTCGACAAACGGCAAGCTGAAGACGATACCCGAACTGCGCCAGGCTATCGAAGCCGCGGGAATCGATTTGGGGCGCCCGGTCGTGACGAGCTGCGGTTCGGGCATTACCGCTGCGATCATCACGCTTGCGCTGGAATCGCTCGGGCATGAGGACAACGCGCTTTATGACGGGTCTTGGACGGAATGGGGCGGACGCTCGGACACGCCGATCGAGACAGGACCGGCTAAGCCTACCCCTGCAATCTCGTCGCAGGCGTAACGATGGCGAAAAAGCCCGTACCGCTGAAGGCGCGCGTCACCGTTCTGGAAATGACGGCCGCGCCCAAGACCAGCATGCCGATTCCGGCCAACATTCAAACCGCCATCATACGCGCCACCGAAGTGCCGTTGCATTTCTACCGGTACCTATACCGGCAAGTCGGCAAACGCTGGCACTGGTACGATAGGCTGCGGCTGTCCGACGCCGAGCTTGCGGCCGCGATACACAACCCGCGCTGTTCGATCACGATCCTTCTGGTCGACGGATCGCCAGCCGGCTTCTACGAGCTGAACTCTGCTGACGACAACGTCGTAGAGCTGTCCTATTTCGGCCTGTTCGAGCGGGCCCTCGGGCTCGGCATCGGCAAGTGGTTCCTGACGCAGGCTCTTTATTCTGCGTGGCAGAACAACCCGGAGAAGGTCACCGTCACCACCAATTCGCTCGACCATCCCCGGGCGCTGCAGCTCTACCAGATGATGGGTTTTTCGCCCGTCTCGACATACGAGGCCGAGATCGTGCCGATGACCAGCGCGGAACTGGTAAAGGTGCTGGACAGCTAGCTCGCGCAAGGATCGGGTGGCGCTTCGAAGCCCGACGGGTCATCTCCTATATATAGAAAAGGAGACGACCATGCCAATCTTCAACGCGATCCCGGGTGACCACGCAGAGCATCTATGGAACGGAGGCAGCGATTCCTACGGACACCAGCCGGAGACCATGATCTCGGATGGTCCCGGATATCCCTGCCGCCATTGCCTCAGGAATATCGGCGCGGGCGAAAGCCTGTTCGTTCTTGCCTATCGACCGTTTCCGACAACGCAGCCCTATGCCGAAACCGGTCCCATCTTCCTGCATAAGACGCCCTGCCCACGGTTTATCGCGGAAGAGGTTCTACCGCCAATTCTGGTCAGTCCGGATTACATCGTCCGGGGTTATGGAGAGAATGACAGGATCGTCTATGGCACGGGTGCGGTGACCCCGACGTCCGAAATCATGCGGCGCGCCGAAGACCTGCTTCGACGCGCCGATATCGCCTATGTCCACGTTCGCTCGGCCCGCAACAACTGTTTCCAGTGCCGGATTGACGCGGCTTAGCAGGAGCCCCTTATGCCTGCGGGTCTCCGCCGTCCCGCTCCAGCTTTTCGGCAAAATCGAGGAGCTGCCGCACGAGATCGCCCGCAGCCTTGTCGTTTTGTTCGATCCTGCGAGCCGACACTTCTCTCAGGTTGAGAAGCGCCGCTTCCACACTGCGCGGCAGAGCCGGGCCGCGGTCATGATGTGGCCCCCTGTCGTGATCGCGGTGGCGTTCGTGCCGTTCCTGCTTCTGCTTGATCTTTTCAGCCAGCTCGGACAAGCGCTCGAGGATGGTAGTTGCGAAACTGCGGTTCTCATCGAGATGCGCACGGCCCTCGTCAGTGATGGTGTAACGCTTCTTGTTGCCATCCGCTTCAGCCGTCACGTAGCCGGCTTCCTCAAGATAGGTCAGCGTCGGATAGATGACGCCGGGGCTGGGTGCGTAAAAACCATACGTCATATCTTCGATATGTTTTATGATCTCGTAGCCGTGGCGGGCTTCTTTCTCGATCAAGGCCAGGACGACCAGTCTGAGATCGCCCTGCATCAGAAAGCGACCGATACGACCCTCGCCATCATCGCCGAAGCCACGGCCACCGCCCGGCCCGCCTTTTCCGCCAAAACCCCTACCCGCAAAGCCTTTGCTGAACGGACCGCCCCGCATGGTAAATAGTCCCTCGAAGCCCGAGCGATCGGCGTTGCAGCTTTTGTTGGTTTCAAATCGTTGAAACATCTTACTCTCCTTTAGAGTATCTTTCGATATATCTAAAGCTAGCACATTTGCGCAATGCTGCAAGCTGCCAGATATATCTAAGTCATATCCATTTGATTTTTGTGGCGGATTTTTTTCGAGCTATCTGCGGCGCGCGGTGCGGCCGATCCGGATTGACCGTCGCGTCATTACCCGGCAGTCACCGAACTTTCGCCGACCGTCATTTTAGGGATGCGTCCGTGGGCGATTGTGCCTAAGCTCGCCTCCATCAGTGATCCGAAGGGAGATATTAGATGTCGCTTTTCACCAAAGACCTTTTCGAAAATCATGCGGTCTCGCGCCGATCCCTTCTCGGTGGCATTGCGGCCACATCGGCGCTGGTCATGCTCCACCCGTTTGCGGCACGCGCGGCCGCCAACCAGGCGCATCTGCGGCTGATGGAGACGACAGACATCCACGTGCATGTCTTCCCTTATGATTATTATGCCGACAAGCCGAACGACACACTTGGACTGGCCCGTACCGCCTCGATCATTAATTCGATTCGAGCCGAAGCCGGGAATTCGATGCTGATCGACAACGGCGACTTCCTGCAGGGTAATCCGCTCGGGGACTACATCGCCTATGAGCGTGGCATGAAGGAGGGCGACAAGCATCCCGTGATCACTGCGATGAACGTGCTGGGATATGACGTCGGCACGCTTGGAAACCACGAATTCAACTACGGCCTCGATTTCCTGTTCAAGGTTCTTGCAGGATCCGGCTTCCCGCATGTCTGCGCCAACCTGACCAAGGGCCAGCTTGCCTCCAGTGCCAAGGACGACGATCTCTTCTTCAAACCCTACGTGATCATCGAAAAGCAGATCCGCGACGGTTCCGGCCAGTCGACCCCGATCAAGGTCGGCTTCATCGGCTTCGTGCCGCCACAGATCATGACCTGGGATAGCAAGAATCTTGAGGGCAAGGCGCAGACGCGCGATATCGTTGATGCTGCCAAGGCCTGGGTGCCCGTCATGAAGGAGGAAGGCGCCGATATCGTCATCGCCCTCTCCCATTCCGGCATCGATGGTTCCGGCCAGAGCGATCGGATGGAAAACGCGTCTCTTTATCTCGCAGGGATCGAGGGTATCGATGCGATCTTCACCGGTCACCAGCATCTGGTCTTCCCGGGTCCAAAGGATTTCGAGGGCATTGCCGGCGCTGATGCCAAGAAAGGCACGCTGATGGGCAAGCCCGCCGTCATGGCCGGGTTCTGGGGCTCCCATATGGGTCTGATCGACCTGTTGATCGAAAAGGATGGCAGCGGCTGGAAGATCGTCGATTCCACCTCGGAAGTCAGACCGATCTATCACCGCGACGAAAATCGCAAGGTCGTTGCCGACGTCAAGGACAAGCCTGAGGTCACCGCGGCCATCAAGCCGGAACACGAGGCGACGCTTGCCTATATTCGCCGTCCGGTCGGCAAGACATCCGCGCCGCTCTATTCCTACTTCGCGCTGGTCGCGGATGATCCGTCGGTGCAGATCGTTTCGAATGCGCAGACCTGGTACATCAAGGACATGCTGAAGGAGGGCGAGTACAAGGACCTCCCGGTGCTGTCCGCCGCTGCTCCCTTCAAGGCCGGCGGTCGCGGCGGTGCGGATTACTTCACCGACGTCCCGACCGGCGACATCGCCATCAAGAATGTCGCGGATCTCTATCTCTATCCCAACACGGTTCAGGCCGTGCTGATATCGGGCGCGCAGGTGAAGAACTGGCTGGAAATGTCGGCTGGCATGTTCAACCAGGTCAAGCCGGGATCAAAGGATGTTCCGCTGCTCAACGCCGGTTTCCCGTCCTACAATTTCGACGTGATCGATGGCGTGACCTACCAGATCGACCTGTCCCAGCCGTCGCGCTTCGACAAGGATGGAAAGGTACTGGACGAGAATGCTCACCGTATCGTCGACCTGAAGTTTGACGGCAAGCCGATCGATCCGGCACAGAAGTTTGTCGTCGTCACCAATAACTACCGTGCCGGCGGTGGGGGCAAGTTTCCGGAGATCGCCAGCGACAAGGTCATTTTCGTCGCACCAGACACCAACCGCGACGTCGTTGTTCGCTACATCATCGATCAAGGGACGATCAATCCTTCGGCCGACGACAACTGGTCGTTCAAGGCGCAGCCCGGATCCACGGCCCTGTTCGAGACCGGACCCAAGGCGCGCCAGTTTGCCGGCAGTCTGAAGGGGACGAAGATCGAGGATGCCGGCGACGGCGAGAACGGTTTCGCGAAGTTCAGACTGGTTCTTTGAGGCGCCACATCCAGTCGTCCGGCCGAGGACCCGTGTTATTCGGCAGCCTGCCAATACGTCCTTCCCGGCTCCTGCTTCAGGAGTTCGGGAAGGTCATCATGGTTTGGACATGAGGACAGCTTGGCTGCAAACGATTCGATCAACCACTGTCCCGCGGGTCCGGGCGGATTGGATGCCTTTCGCAAGGCGTAGATCGGATATTGCCCCTGCTCGTAAGCGTCGATATCCAACGCGACCAGATCGCCGTTGCGGATGTCATCGAGCACCAGGGACGCCGGAAGCCCACCCCAACCAAGCCCACCCTTGATCAGCTGATACTTGGTGGCGATGTCGCTGATGCGCCAGATCTTGTAGGACAGGACATTGAAGTTACGCCCTGCGGTAAGCCCTGACGCGTCGGTCACGACCAGTTGCGTCTCGTCGCGCACATCGGCAAGGGTGAGTGTGCGGTTGAGCTCCACCAATGGATGATCCGGCGCTGCGACCGGCAAGAGGTAGGAATGACCGATCCTTTCGGCAACCAGCGAATCGTCCTGCTTCAGGAGAGCGCCACCGATGCCGATACCGGCCCGCCCACTGATGACCTGGCCCATCACCATGCCGAGTTCCCCAACGCTGAGGTTGAGGGCGACACTTGGAAATTTCTCTCGGAATTCGCGTAGCTGGCTTACCACCGCGTCGGCCGGCACCATCACGCTGACGGCCAGCGTGATCTCGGCTTCCAATCCCTGAGTGATGCTCTTTGCCCGAGACCGCATGATCTGCAGGTCGGCAACGATCCGCCGCGCATCCATCAGCATCGCCCGCCCGGCCTCGGTCAGTTTTGGCTGACGCGCCCCGGCCCGGTCGAACAACTGAATCTCGAGCTGCGTCTCGAGGTTGGCAATCGTGTAGCTGACAACCGACTGAGCCCGGTTCAGCAGGCGTGAGGCGGCTGAAAAACTGCCGCTTTCGGCGACTGCGATGAAGACCTGCAGCTGATCGAGCGTGGGATTCGCGTCCATTTGACCTATCCAGATTTTAGATGGAAAGCTTCGACATTATCCCCATTCCATCGATTGCCGTCTACTCCTATTTGTCTTCTCAGACAGGCGACCTCCAGTCTCCCATCGTCGAGAAATTCATAGGAAACAAAGCAATGCCATCCATCCTTCTCGTGACATCCAGCCCTCGCGGCAACGAATCGCTGTCGACAAAGATTGCGACGGAATTTGTCGACAAGCTGAAGGTCCAGCATCCGGGCGCGACTGTTGTGACCCGTGATTTGGGTCAGAACCCGATCGCCCATCTCGACACCGTGACCACATCTGCGATCCGCAAGCCCGCAGATGCTCGCAATTCCGAGGAAGCGGCAGCAGCGAAACTGTCCGACGAACTCGTCGCCGAGTTGCTCGCCGCCGATACGGTCGTGCTTGCCACGGGCCTGATCAATTTCAATATCTATTCGACGCTGAAAAGCTGGATCGACAACGTTGCCCGCGCCGGCATGACGTTCCGCTACACAGCCGAAGGTCCGCAGGGACTTGCGACCGGCAAGAAGGTCTATGTCGTTCTGTCGGCTGCCGGCATCTATTCGGAAGGCCCGGCCATGGCGATGAACCACGCCGTTCCTTATCTCAAGACGGTTCTTGGCTTCATGGGCATGACGGATGTCGAAGTGATCTACATTGAAGGTACCGCATTCGGTCCGGAAGCGTATGAGAAGGCGATTGCCGCCGCACAGGATCGCACGCAGCAGCTTGCACTGGCCGCCTGATCCTAGACGTCCACACCGGTTGGTGAGACGAGACGCCCCTGACGGCCGTGAACATTGTCCCGGCCGTCTTTCTTTGCGTGATAGAGGCGTTGGTCCGCAACGCCGAACAGCGTGGCGAATGTGTCGCCATCTTCAGACGTGGTCGCCACTCCGATCGATACGGTGATGCACTTGCCATCCGGCCTGATGACAGACGCGCAGATATCCTGGCGAAGCCGCTCGGAGAGCGCCAAGGCTCCTTCGTGGTTCGTGTTCGGCAGGATCAGCACGAACTCCTCGCCGCCGAACCGCGAGAGATGATCGCGCGGCCGCGTTCGGGCCTTGAGCTGCGTTGCCACGTCCTTGAGCACCTCGTCCCCCTTCATGTGACCGAAGAGATCGTTCACGTCCTTGAACCGGTCTGCGTCGATGATCACGAGACTGAGCTGCTGCCGCATGTCGATACTTTGCTTGATCATCGCCGGCGCATCGGCTTCCAGCCGGTTGCGATCGAAAACGCCGGTCAACCGATCGACGCCGCTTGTGGCAAGCAGCGCCTGATACCGCTCACGAAACGTCAGATCGTGAAAAATGTCGGCAATTTCGCGCCGCGACAAGGCAAGCCTCGGGATCTGTTCGACCTTGAGATAAGCGAGCAGCAGCACGGAGTAGATGATCACGGCGAGCATTTTGGCGTACCAACCGCCGAACAGGACCGACAGCGGCGCGTCGAACAGCAATCGCAGTCCGGAATAGAAGGCAAGCTGGTCAAAGCTTAGAACGATCGCACCGCTGACGGCAAAGCGCAGGATGATATGGCGCCTGAAGATCCGGCCGAAACGCTCATAGAGAAGAATGATGGCGATGGCGTCGATATAGAGCAGCGCCGTGCCCCATACCATGAGTGAGCCCATCTCGTTGAGAAAGACCATGTCGGCAGGCCGTCCCGCAGGAAGGGTGACGACCGGATGCGCCTGCAGGATCTGCGCGATGAGAACCGTCAGGAGATTGCCGAGAAACAGTCCGTAGATGGGTTGGCGCACCGTCGAGGCATCCTCTTTTAAGTACAAGAGGAGGATCATCATCAGCTTGCCCGCGAAGAAGACGGACGATCCGGGCGATACCAGGCCGAACGGCAGTTCGACATAGAAGACCGCCGCGAGGTAGGTCTCCATGAAGTGCATCACACCGAGCGCAGCCAAGAACACGCCAAGGCCAAGCTGGCGCCTGAAATGCAGGAAGGCGGCCATGATCGTGAAATAGACGATCGCTTCTGCAACGAACAGAAAGAGGTTCAAAACCTGCATCATCACGCCTTTTAAGCCTGGCGGACCTCGCGTTCACATCCCAAAGCCATGACTTTGTTAGCTAATCGCAACACCAGTTATGCCGGTAAATTGCTGCGGCGCAATAGAGGATCTCGCGGGACGGACGAACAATCAGGCAGAGCGCGAAACGGCGCCATCCGAGAACAGCGAGGCGCCGTTCTGATCAATGATCTGCTGTGCCTTGCGAACGGCATATTCGGATGCGTCCTCCGCAGAGGTGAACATGTCTGCCCGCACGAAAGTGCGGACGAGTGTCTCGCCGGCGACATCTTTTTCGATGCGGCCGGCAAGCCGGAACTGGCTGCCTTCCTTGATCGGTGCAGGATAGATGCGGCATTCGCCATGCATCTGCGGCTCGGCTTCCCGTGCGGGCGCGGTTTCGGATTTCGGGCCGGAAAATATCGAAAGAAGAGAGGAAAGAAACGAAGCCATGGATGAGTGCTACCCTTTGCTCGGCACCGGCGGAATCCGAAGACCATTCCGGTGCGATTTCGACAAAATCATATGATCAGGTTGGCAAGGATCTCGTTTTCGGTGATGTCCTCGTAACCAAGCCCCGCCGCCTCGAAGCGCTCGTGCAGACCGGCAAAGTTTCCGGACGCGGTCGTTTCAATACCGATGAGGATCGAGCCAAAGTTGCGGGCCGACTTCTTCAGGTATTCGAAACGCGCGATATCGTCTTCCGGACCGAGCAGGTTAAGAAAGTCTCGCAGGGCGCCCGGGCGCTGCGGAAGGCGCAGGATGAAGTATTTCTTCAACCCCGCATAGCGCATCGCCCGTTCCTTGACGTCCGGAAGGCGTTCGAAATCGAAGTTGCCGCCGGAAACGATGCACACCACGCGCTTTCCGGCCAGCTTCTCGCGGCCGAGCATCTCGAGCGCGGTGATCGACAGAGCACCGGCGGGCTCCAGCACAAAGCCTTCAAGGTTGAGCATCTCCGTGAGCGTCACGCAGATCGCGTTTTCGGGAACGAGCAGAACCTGATCGGGAGAAAATCCCTTCAGCATCTCGAAATTCAGTTCGCCGATCCGCGCAACCGCAGCGCCATCCACGAAGTTGTCGACCTTCGGAAGTGTGACGAGCGACCCGGTCTGGAGGCTGGTCTTCAGGCTTGGAGCACCAGTCGGCTCGGTGAAAATAAAGTTTTCCTTCGCCACCACGTCGGAAAGATAGCCGCTCAGTCCTGACGCAAGCCCCCCACCGCCGACCGGCATGATGACGAGATCAGGCGTTGCGCCTTCCGGCAGTTGCTCGAGGATTTCAGCAGCGACTGTCGCCTGCCCCTCGATGATATGAGCCGCATCGAACGGTGGCACCATCATGCCACCAGTCTCCTCCACATGGGCGCGGGCCGCGGCATAGCACTGGTCAAAGATGTCGCCGACGAGCTTGATGGTGATGTACTGGCCGCCGAAGATCCGCGTCTTGTCGATCTTCTGCTGCGGCGTCGTTACCGGCATGAAGACGACGCCCGGCACTTCGAAATGCCGGCACACGAAGGCAAATCCCTGCGCGTGATTGCCGGCTGAGGCACAGACGAAGGTGCGATCCTTTGCCCCGTCGGCGATCGCCTTGCGAAGAAAGTTGAAGGCGCCGCGGATTTTGTAGGAGCGGACCGGAGACAGGTCCTCGCGCTTCAGCCAGATCTCTGCGCCGTATTTACGGCTCAAATGTTCGTTGAGCTGAAGCGGCGTCTCCGGAAAGATCGTCCGCATTGCGGCTTTTGCTTCGTCGACACCGAGCTTCGTCACGCTAAACATCCCAATTCTTCACGATTTCATCCGCTATGCCACACGTGCCGTAACAAGACCAAGGCCGTTTTGCAGACTTTCCGTTCTGTGCGCGTTTTTGGGAACAAAAACATCGATGCCCCAGAATCTTCGGGTAATGTCGACG
>Ga0213836_100118_pt1 | contig 79071 bp, 68 predicted proteins | sample SWPATP03_FD_160578 | JGI IMG/M metagenome (GOLD analysis project Ga0213836, IMG submission 160578) | Coastal seawater microbial communities from Marineland, Florida, United States - SWPA TP0 #3 | ecosystem: Environmental > Aquatic > Marine > Coastal | place: USA: Florida | collected 2016-08-05
CCTTCATGCCCTTGTTGATCGCGTCCTGGTGCGAGCCGGAAAACGCCGTATAGACCAGTTCGCCGACGTAAGGATGGCGCTCGGGAATGACCATTTCGTTCGAATATTCGTAGACGTCCTTGATGCACTCGATATCGGTGCAGTCCAGCCCAGGATCAACGCCCTGCGTGTACATGTTGAGCGCCAGCGTCACCACGTCGACATTGCCGGTGCGCTCGCCATTGCCGAACAGCGTGCCTTCGACGCGGTCGGCGCCAGCCATCAGCGCCAGCTCCGTCGCCGCAATCCCGGTGCCACGGTCGTTGTGCGGATGCAGCGAGATGATAACCTTTTCTCTGGAGTCGATATTGCGGCACATCCATTCGATCTGGTCGGCGTAGATGTTGGGCGTCGCCATCTCGACGGTCGAGGGCAGGTTGAGGATCAGCTTGTTGTCGGCAGTCGGCTTTACGACCTCGATGACTGCGTTGCAGATCTCCAACGCCACTTCCAGCTCGGTGCCGGTAAAGCTTTCCGGCGAATATTCGAACCGGTAATCGCCGCCGGCCTTGGCAGCCATGTCGGTGATCATCTTCGCCGCGTCGACGGCGATCTGCTTGATGCCGCGGACATCCTTGCCGAACACCACACGGCGCTGCAGTTCCGATGTCGAGTTGTAAAAGTGGATGATCGGATGCTTGGCGCCTTCCAGCGATTCGAACGTGCGGGTGATCAGTTCCGGCCGGCACTGAACCAGCACCTGCATCGACACATCGTCGGGAACGCCACCCTCTTCGATGCACCAGCGGGCAAAGTCGAAATCGGTCTGCGAAGCCGACGGGAAACCGATCTCGATTTCCTTGAAGCCCATATCCAGGAGCAGCTTGAACATGCGGGCCTTGCGGTCGTGGCCCATCGGGTTGACCAGCGACTGGTTGCCGTCACGCAGGTCCACCGAGCACCAGATCGGCGCCTTGTCGATCACCTTCGACGGCCAGGTCCGGTCGGGAATGTTGATGGCGGGATAGGCACGGTATTTCACCGCCGCGTCGGCCATACCCTTAGCCTTGTTGGCAGTAGTCACGTTGGAATTCTTGGCGTCCATGGTCTTCGAGTCCTCGTCCTATCCATCCGCCGCGCGCCGCACTTTTGGGGCCTGCTTGGTAAGGATGGCGACCTCTTAAGGTCTGTCTCAGCTATATCGGTAAATCTTGCGAGGAGCTCTTACGCCGGCGGGCTTTCGGCCGCCGGGCGCTCCTCAACGGACCCGGCAACCGAGTGTAAGGTCGAGGCTAAGAAGCGAGAGAGGCGCGAAAACCGTCGCCCCAGCAGCGAAGCTGCGGGTCGGCAAACGGTCGGACATGATCGCACCTGTCATGGTCATAGAAGAATCTATAGCGGGCGGGCAGAGAACGTGCAAGTGCACTTTCGAACGGCATTTGATGTTACAACGACGGCCGCGGTTCCCTTTCAAGGCAATCTTTCGCGTCTGAGAGCCTTCTGCAAACCCATCATCACGCCACCGGCCAGCAGACCCCAGAACGCCCCCGAGATCCCGGCGAAGGCGATTCCGGAAGCGGTGACCATAAAGGTGATGGCTGCAGCCTCGCGGGTAGCGGGATTGTGGTAGGCAGCATATGCCGCGTTCGAGAACGCGCCGATCAGCCCGAGCCCGGCGACGGCCTGCAACAGGATCGGCGGCGCGAGCGATACGAAGGCGATAATGCCGCCGGCCACCAGCCCCAGCGCCGCATAGCTGAAGCCGCCGATGATCGCCGCTACGTAACGCCGGGCGGGATCCGGATGAGCGTCGGTACTGGCACACATCGCCGCCGTGATCGCCGCCATGTTGACCGGCACGCCGCCAAAAACGCCGACAAGCGAGGACAGGGCGCCGGTTGCCACGAACATCGGTCCGGGATGCGGCTCGTATCCGTGCGCCTTGAGGATCGCGATGCCGGGAATGTTCTGCGACGCCATGGTGACGATAAACAGTGGCACCGCCACGGAAATCGCGCCGTGCCAGGTAAACACCGGCTCGACGAACACGAATTGCGGATGGATCGCAGCGCCGATCTGGCTCAGCGTATCTGCCGGCAGGTCGACGCCGAAGATCAGCACCAGCATCATCGCGGCAAGCGAGGCCGGCACGGCCAGAAGCCGCCAGCGCGACACGACGACCGCCCAGGTCAGCACGATCGGCAGTCCCAGCATCGGGTCGAACGCCACCGCCTTCACGGGAGCAAGACACAGGCCGAGCAGGATACCGGCCAGCATCGCATTGGCAAGCGGCCCCGGGATCATCCGGATCGCGCGCCCGAGCGGCTGGAACAGGCCCGACAGCATGATCAGCCCGCCACAGATGACGAAGGCGCCGACGGCTGCGGGAAATCCGCCCTCGATCATCCCGATCCCCGAGAGAAGAGCGGCACCAGGCGTCGACCATGCAATGCTGATCGGCATCTTGAGAGCGGCCGAGAAACTCACGGCAAGGATACCGAGCGCCAGGGAAAGCGCCAGGAGCGCGGAGGCAACCTGATCGCTATTGGCGCCCATTGCCTGCAAACCCTGGATGATCACGGCAAACGAACTGACGAAACCGACAAACGCGGTCAGCATCCCCATCGTCAGGGCGGAAAAAGAGAAGTCTTTGAACATGATGAGAACCCGACGCGGTGAAGGGTGCATGGAGCACGACCCGCCGCCGCGAGACAAGCCCAAGAGATGACCAGCCCGACTGATTTTTTCCGATTTTCAGTCATGTATAAAGGGCCGGATTTCTCAAAAATATTGGAGTGGAGACCAGTATTTCGGCTCGACGACCCGTCCGGCGCCGTTCCATCTCAGACTAAATTAAGCCTTGTCTGAAATGTTGGAAGGAGACCTGTTGGAACATTGCATGCTCTTCTCTTCCTCCATGATAAAGCCCGGCCGAAGCCGGGAACGGCGATTCTACCGGTTCGGCTGGTATCTGCCCGCCTTCATTATGGTCGCTGCGGTCATTTTCGGAATTGTCCGGGCCGATCTGGAAGAGCGCGCCCAATACATGGCGCAGCAGCGGCTCGTCGCGTCGGAACAACTGGCGCGCGTGTCCTCAAGCCTCGAAACCAATATTCGCGGCAACGTCAATCTGGTCCAGGGTCTCGTTGCCGCGATCGCTGCAAACCCATCCATCACGCAAACGCAATTTGCGCAGCTCTCGGAGCGAGTCTTCGCTGTTCCCTCGCAGCTGAAGAACGTCGCCGTGGCGCCCGATCTTGTGATCCGGTACGTCTACCCTTACGACCAGAACAAGCAGCTTGTCGGACGAGACTACACGGCCGACCCCAAACGGTCAGTGTCCGTCATGGAGGCGATCAAGCGCCGGGCCACCACGATCGCCGGACCTGTCGAACTCGCTCAGGGCGGACTGGGACTGCTGGCCCGCTACCCGGTTTTCTCGCAAGCCAACGGACATTTCTGGGGCATCGTCTCGAGCGTGATCGACGTGGAGCGCCTGTTCCGCGACATCGACCTCGATACCGAACGGCAACCCCTCAGCATCGCGATCTCCAGGCGGCCGGCACCGGTTGCGAAGGACGTCTTTACCGGTGACCCGGCGATCTTCTCCGCCGATGCGGTTCGTGCCCGCATCGAGCTCGGATACGACACCTGGTATCTCGCAGCGGTCCCGAAAGCCGGCTGGAACACGACCCCGCCGGATATCGGTTGGCTTTATGCCTACGCGACGCTGATCGCACTCTGTATCGTCGCCCCGATGATCTGGGTGGGGATCTTGATGAGGCAGCGCAATCGCCACATCGTCGATCTGCAACACCGGGAGGAGCAGTTCGAGACCATTCACCACCGGTTGACGCTGGCACTCGAAGCGTCGCAGATCGGCGTCTGGGAATACGAGGGCGCCACAGACCGCCTTTTCTGGGACGAGCGGCTCAAGGACCTCTATTCTGCGCCTCCGGGCAAGGACATCTTCACCTACGAGGACTGGCGTTCGACTGTCCATCCGGACGATATCGAGACGGCTGAAAATCGGCTGAACGAGGTCATCGGTGCCACCGAGCCCTATATTACCCAGTTCCGGATTGTCCGACCTTCGGGCGAGATCCGTCACATCCGCGCACACGGCAAGGCCTACAAAACATCGGGAGGCGTCGAACGCGTCGTTGGCGCCAATTGGGATGTCACTGATGACGTCAATCTGCAGATCGAACTGCGGGAGGAGCGCGCCCGCGCGGAAGAACAGAACGAGCGGTTGCGCGCGACACGCCGCACGTTGCAGCACCAGTCCTTGCACGACGCCCTGACCGGCCTTCCCAACCGGCGCTTTCTCGACCAGTTCATGGAGGCCTCGAACGCGACGACGCACAGTCACCGCCTGGCCTTCATCCATTTCGATCTCGACCGCTTCAAGGAAGTCAACGACACGCTCGGCCACGCGGCCGGCGACGAGGTCCTGCGCCAGACGACGGCCCGGCTCCTGGAACTGATCGGCCATGACGAATTCGTCTCGCGGATCGGCGGCGACGAATTCGTGGTCGTCACCAGCGGCCCGGCCCCGGAAGAGCGCGCAAAACATCTCGGCCGCTCGATCGTCAAGGCGATCGCCAAACCGATGACGATCGACGGCCAGGAATGCCATGTCGGCTGCAGCGCCGGCATCGCCATGCAGACGCTTGCGTGCGAAGAACCGCGCCAGTTGCTGATCAATGCCGACGTCGCACTGTACGAGGCCAAGAAACGCGGCCGTAACCGCGCCGAGGTGTTTTCCGAGTCCCTGCTTCTGACGGCGATCCAGGTAAAGCGCACGTCCGACGAGCTTCTCGCGGCAATCGAGAACGACCAGATCGTTCCCTTCTTCCAGCCGCAGTTCGATGCCGTCACCCTCGATATCGTCGGTGTCGAGGCGCTGGCCCGCTGGGTCCACCCGACCCGCGGCCTGCTCGCGCCCGAAGCGTTTCTCGATATCGCCGAAGGTCTTCATCGCTCCGGTGAAATCGACGCGCTCATTCTCGAAAAAGCGCTGTTCCAGGCCACCCGCTGGCGTGCCCGCGGGCTTGCCGTCCCAAGGGTCTCTGTCAATGTCTCGGCCCAGCGCCTGAAGGACGAAAACCTGTTGGAGCAGCTGTCGCACCTGTCGTTTGCGCCGGGCAGCATTGCATTCGAACTTCTGGAATCGATCTCGTTTGAAGGAAACGACCGCGGCCTGCGCAAGATCATCGGCACGCTGAAGGATTTGGGTATCGATATCGAGCTGGATGATTTCGGCTCCGGACACGCTTCGATCGTCAGCCTGCTGGAACTCGGCCCCAAGCGGCTGAAGATCGACCGGCAGCTGATTTCGCCGCTTCAGGCGTCGGGTCCCCAGCACCGGCTTGTGGCTTCGATCATCGAGATCGGCCGTTCGCAAGGGATCGAAATCGTCGCCGAGGGCGTCGAAACGGAAGCCCATATGGATATCCTGCGTGGCCTTGGTTGCCAGGTGCTGCAGGGTTATGCCTTCGCGGAACCGATGTCGCCCGATGCGTTCATGGATTTTGCCGCCCACTGGCAGCAGGGCCGCGTCCCGGCAACCGCCGTACCCACCCGCAAGCTCGCCTGATATCGCGCGGTGGTCGAAAGGGTTCCGGTCATCCGGACCTGTCGGCCCATACCCGCGCCTGAAACGATTGCCCTCAAACGCAAAAATCCCCCGCCGGCCTGAAGCCGACGAGGGATTTTGATTTGTCAGAACGACGTCTGGATCAGATTTCGCTCTGCGACGTCACGATCTTGGATGCGAGACCATAGGCGACGGCTTCCTGTGCCGACAGCCAGTAGTCGCGGTCCGTATCGGCTGCGATCTTTTCGATCGGCTGGCCGGTTGCTTCTGCCATGATCTTGTTCAGGCGTTCGTTCATCTTGATGATTTCACGGGCCTGGATCTCGATGTCGGAGACCATGCCGCGCGTACCGCCAGATGGTTGGTGAAGCAGGAAGCGGGTGTTCGGCAGCGCGATGCGGCGTTCCTTCGGAACCGACACGTAGATCAGGGCGCCTGCAGAAGCGACCCAGCCCGTGCCGATCATCCAGACCTTCGGCTTGATGAACTTGACCATATCATGAATCGAATCGCCCGACTCGACATGGCCGCCCGGGGAATTCACGTAGATGCGGATGTCTTCGTCGCTGGCTGCGGCAAGTGCCACGAGCTGCGTGTTGACCTTCTGCGCCAGTTCCTGGGTGATCGCTCCGTAGATGAAGATCGAACGCGACTTGAAAAGATTCGCCTCCGTTTCCTTACCGAGCGGCAGTTCCTTCGTCTTGTCTTCTGTGTCGTCTTCGTCGTTCAGCACGGTCAAAGTCTCCTGCATGAAATTCATATACGGGACATAATGTGTTCGCGGTCACAAAACAATGCACCCCGGCCTGAACATGGCAAGCTTCCAACGACTAAGGTGAATGACGTAGTCCGCATCGCCGGATCGTTACAATTGGCAATGGACGCGGTGACTGCTCTTGCCTATCGTTTTACGCTTCACGCATCATGTATTTCATCGGGGATCAAAATGTTGACCAGACCTTTCCAAACCGCCCTGAAGCATATTTCGCTCGCAACGGGCGCAGTCGTCGTTGCTGCCGCTCCCGCCTTTGCCCATCTCGATCCTGAAGCACATGGCTCGTTCATGGCCGGCATTTCGCACCCGATCTTCGGCCTCGACCACGTGCTTGCCATGCTCGCCGTCGGCCTCTGGGCAGCACAGATCGGCGGCAAGGCCATCTGGTCCGTGCCTGCCGCATTCGTCGGCACCATGGCGCTCGGCTTCGTGCTCGCGGCCTCCGGTCTCGATCTGCCTTTCGTTGAACCGGCGATCCTCGCCTCGGTCATCGCACTCGGTCTTCTGGTCGCCACCGCCGTCAAGCTTCCGACAGCCGCCTGCGCTGCAATCGTCGGCGTTTTTGCGCTGTTCCACGGCCATGCCCATGGCGGCGAACTCGGCAGCGCCGGTGCGCTTCAGTTCGGCCTCGGCTTTGTCATCGCGACAGCTCTTCTTCACGCAGCCGGCATCGCGCTCGGCCTCGGTATCGCGCGCTTTGCGCCAGCTGTAACCCGCATCCTCGGCGCAGCAACCGCAGTGCTCGGCCTGACGCTCGCATTCGGCTGATATTACAACAAGATAGGCTGCGCCGCCTGAATCATAGTGTCAGGCGGCGCATGTTCTACATGAACAAGATTTAACCCGGCAGCGGGTTTGAAATCCCGAAAATGCCGACTAACTCCTTGTCAGATGACGGCCGCTTGGGACGTCCACAAGGAGTGAGACCATGTCACCGGAAGAACGCCAGCTTCTGACCGCATTGTTCGATCGCGTGAAAACAGCCTCGACCACCCCGCGCGACCGTGACGCGGAGACATTGATCGATGACGCGACCCGCCAGCAGCCCTATTCCGCCTATTACCTCGCCCAGGCGGTGATCGTTCAGGAAAAGGGCCTTGAGGCCGCATCCGCCCGCATCCGCGAGCTCGAAGAACAGGTCAAGCAGCTTCAGGCCGGCGAAAGCGACACCAGGCGCGACGAACAAGGCGGCGGTTTTCTGAGCTCGATCTTCGGCTCCGGTCAGGCGCCTCGCCCTCCGGCACCGCAAATGCCGTCCCAACAGGCCGGCCAGCAGCCATCCGGCCCCTGGGGTGCGCGACCGGGAGATCAGCAGCCTCAGCCATACCGCGGCAACGACGACGGCTATCGCCCATCGGCCCCGTCAGGTCCCTGGTCATCACAGATGCAGGGGGCACAAGGCTATCAGCAGGGTCAGGCACCATCTGCTGGCGGCGGTTTTCTGCGCGGCGCACTTGGCACGGCCGCCGGCGTGGCGGGCGGCATGCTGCTTGCCAATTCGCTTTCGGGCCTGTTCGGCAACCACATGTCAGGCCTCGGCTTGGGCAATCCCGCAGCCGAAGTCAATCCGTTCACAGGCGGCCCGACCGAGGAAACCGTCATCAACAACACCTATATCGGCGACGACGCAATCCGTGAGGCATCCAATACGGACGCAGATAACGGCAACGACGTAACACCCGATCCCGGTGGCAATGACGGCGGCTGGCAACAGGCCGATTTCGGCAACGACGATCAGTCCGACTTCGGCGGCGGCGATTTCGGCGGCGACGACAACATGAATGTCTGAGGCGGAATGGCCCTCTCCCCGAACGGGTTGAGTGTCGCAATTAGCCCGGTGCGTGCCGGGCTAATTGCCAATAAATCTTACCCACGTCCCCGATAGGTCGCCACGCCCTGATCCGGCAACCACACGCCCTTCGGCGCTTCGCCGGTCTGCCAGAACACGTCGATCGGAATGCCGCCGCGCGGATACCAATAAGCGCCGATCCGCAACCATTTCGGATTGAGCAGGTCAACGATCCGCTTACCGATATAGACCGAGCAGTCCTCGTGAAAGGCGCCGTGGTTGCGGAACGCATGCAGGAACAGCTTCAGCGACTTTGATTCGACCAGAAACCCGTCGGGAATATAGTCGATCACGATATGGGCAAAATCCGGCTGGCCGGTCATCGGGCAAAGTGAGGTGAATTCGGGTGCGGTAAAGCGCACCACGTAATCCGTGCCCTGGTTGCCGTTCGGCACCTTCTCCAGAACCGCCGTCTCGGGGCTCGTTGGGGCCTCGACCTGATTGCCGAGCTGCGACAGTCCGCTGACATCCGTCATCGTCATTTCATATTCCCTTCAGATTCGCATGGCTTTCAATGGCGACACGCTTGCCATGCGCGTGTTCGCTTTCCGGCTCCACATGGATGGCCAGGGTGGCACCGGGAATAGCCTCCTTGATCGCATCTTCCAAGCGGTCGCAGATTTCGTGGGCTTCGCCGACCGACATTCGCGATGGCACCACCAGGTGGAAATCGATAAACGCAGCCGATCCCGCCCGTCGCGTCTTCAGATCGTGCACATCGAGAACCCCGTCGCAATGGGCGGTGATCGCCGCACGCACCGCCGCCTCCTCCTCCGGCTGCAGCGCCTTGTCCATCAGCCCGCCCAGCGAGTGGGTGATGACCTTGTAACCCTGCCAGAGAATGTTGAAGGCGACGAAGATCGCAAGCAGCGGATCAAGGATGAGGTAACCCGTCAGAACCGCGAGGACCAGACCGACGAACACGCCGGCCGACGTCACCACATCCGACATGATGTGCTGGCCGTCTGCCAGAAGCGCCGGAGACCGGTGCGACCGTCCGACCCTGATCAGCACGGTCGCCCAGACCGCATTGATTCCGCCTGCCGTAGCGTTGATGGCAAGCCCGAGCCATGGCGTTTCCGGCATGCTCGGGGCGCCCAGAGCGCCCCAGGCTTCCTGAATGATCAGGATCGCCGCCAGCACGATCAGCGCGCCTTCCGCCACGGCGGATATGTATTCCGCCTTGTGATGGCCGAAGTGGTGGTCATCGTCTGCCGGCCGCTGAGCATAGCGGATGACGAAATAGGCAATGAATGCCGCCGCCACGTTGACCAGTGATTCCAGACCGTCCGACAGCAGCGCCACCGAGCCGGTTACCCACCACGCAGCAAGTTTGAGGAACAGCACGCCGATCGAGATCGGGATGCCCCACATCGCCAGTCTCTCGACCTTTTTGTCGTCCTTTGCCACTCTGTCCATATCGCCCATACCCGTCTTCACTAATCATCCTCCTGCATCTGCAAGCGATTTGCAGGAAGCTATGCCCAAAACGACGAAACCGCCGCGGCGAGAGCGTCTCGCAGCGGCGGTTTCGAATAATGGCCGGCTGTATGGCGCAAGCCCCGCGGTTTGTCAAAGCCGGTCTTGCGCGTCCAGTCGCCGGGTATGCTCGTCGTCAGACGTTATCAACAACGGGGCATCGTCGCAGGCGGGCATCGGGCGTCAGAGACCAGGCGTCAGGTAAAGATTAGCGCCATCCGCACGCTGTCCAGGTAGCATCCGTCGATCTTCAACGCATCGCGCGCCACGCCCTCCACCTGAAATCCCACCTTCCGGTAAAGCGCGATCGCCCGGTGATTGTCCGCATGCACGTCGAGTTCGACGCGGTGAATGCCGGACCGGTTGGCGGCCTCGACCGCGTTAACGATCAGCCGACGGCCTAGGCCTCTATCGCGAAACCCGGGAATGATGCCCATGCCGAGCAGGCCGCGATGAGCATGCACATCGCGCTCCAGCCTTCGGATATCGCACCAGCCGACGACCTCACCGTCAGCGACCGCGACGATGTGCGGATTGCCAGCAGCCACGCTCTCGCGTACGAAATCCCGCATCTCGTCGATCGGCGGGGCACGCAGAAACACCATGTAGCGCCGCTCCCGGCAGACGATATCGAGCGCCTTGTGAAAGCCCTCGATATGCTCGTCCCGGAGCGGTTCGATGGTGACGCCGTCAGCGCCACCTATCGCGTCGGCATCATCCATCAGGCCGCCTTTGTCGCGCGCTTTCTCGAAAGGTTTGCCACCACGTTCTCGATCATCCGCATGCCGGCATCGCCGCCCAGCGTCATGATCGATTCCGGGTGGAACTGCACCGCAGCCACCGGCTCCTTGGCGTGTTCGATGCCCATGATCGTGCCATCCTCGCTTTCGGCGGTGATGATGAAATCGGTGGGCAGCGTCGACGAATCGGCAAAAATCGAGTGATAGCGCCCGACGGTGACATCCTTGCCGAGACCGGAGAACACGATGCCCGGTTCCAGAACCCGGATGCGCGACGGCTTGCCGTGCATCGGCAGCGCCAGCTGCCGCAACTCGCCGCCATAGGCTTCGGCCAGCGCCTGCAGGCCAAGGCACACGCCGAAGATCGGCAGGTCTTTTGCCCGCGCCGCCTTGATCGTCGCCTTGCAGTCGAAATCCTTCGGCTTGCCCGGTCCCGGCGACAGAACCACGAGATCGGGATCGATCCGGTCGAACACTTCTTCCGGCACCGGCGAGCGAACCGTCGAGACCGTCGCTCCCGTCTGGCGGAAGTAGTTGGCAAGCGTGTGGACGAAACTGTCCTCGTGGTCGACCAGCAGGATCTTCACCCCCTGGCCCACCTTGGCGACATCGCGCGAGGCCTTGGCCGTGTTGCCGGCGCGCGCATCGCGGATCGCCGAAATCATCGCCGATGCCTTCAGCTCGGTCTCGGCCTCTTCCTCATGCGGATCCGAATCGTTGAGCAGCGTCGCACCGGCACGCACTTCGGCAATGCCGTCCTTGACGCGGATGGTGCGCAGCGTCAGCCCCGTATTCATGTCGCCGTTGAAGCCGACCATGCCGATCGCGCCGCCATACCAGGCGCGCGGGCTCTTTTCGTTGGCCTCGACAAACCGCATCGCCCACAGCTTTGGCGCACCGGTCACGGTCACCGCCCAGGCGTGGCTCAGAAACCCGTCGAATGCATCCATATCAGGACGCAGCCGGCCCTCGATATGGTCGACCGTGTGGATGAGGCGCGAATACATCTCGATCTGCCGGCGGCCGATCACCTTGACCGAACCCGGCTCGCAGACGCGGGACTTGTCGTTGCGGTCGACGTCGGAGCACATGGTGAGCTCCGACTCGTCCTTCTTGGAATTGAGCAGCTTCAGGATCTGTTCGGAGTCGGAAATCGCATCCTCGCCGCGCTTGATCGTGCCCGAAATCGGGCAGGTCTCGATGCGACGGCCGGACACCCGCACGAACATTTCCGGCGATGCGCCGATCAGGTATTCCTGGTTGCCGAGATTGATGAAGAACGAATAGGGCGACGGGTTGATCGCCTTCAGCCGGTTGGAAATCTGCGACGGATTGCTGTCGCAGCGCTCCATGAACTTCTGGCCCGGAACCACTTCGAACAGGTCGCCGCGGCGAAAGCTTTCCTTGGCGCGGGTAACGAGGCTCGCGTATTCCCCCGGCTTGTGGTCGCCCTTCGGCGGCGTCACCGTGGTGCGCAGGAACGGCTCGGGCGCGATATCCTGCGCCTTGCCTTCCGTCGTCACGCCGTCCTTGGCAAAGTCGTAGCGATCGACCCAGGCCTTTGCAGCATGGTGATCGACGACCAGAATTTCGTCGGGCAGGTAGAGAACCATGTCGCGCTGGTCTTCCGGCCGCTGCATGGAAAGCTTGATCGCATCGAACTGGAACGCAAGATCGTAGCCGAAAGCCCCGAACAGACCGATTGCCGAATCCGCATCCGAATGGAAGAGATCGACAATGGCCCTAAGCGCGGTAAACACCGTCGGCATCTTCGAGCGCTCTTCCTCGGTAAAGACGCGAGACGGCTGATTGACGGTCAGATCCAGACGGCGGTCGGTGCGCTCACCAAGCGTCAGGTCGGAAATTGTCGCAAGCTTGTCGGCGATAAACGACAGAAGCACTTCGCCGCGACCGTTATAGGCCTCGATCCACATCGCCCGGCCGTTGCAGGTAATGCCGAGCGGCGGATCGGCGATCGCCGTATCCCAGCGGGTATAGCGCCCCGGATATTCGTAGTTCGACGAGAACACCGCGCCGCGGCGCTCGTCCAGCCGGTCGACATAAGACGAGATCGCGGTAGCATATTCGGCCGGCCTGCGGGCGCGACTGACGCTGATTCCGCCCTTGGTCTCGTAGGTCTCGGACCCGTCGTCGTGAATGATCGTCGCCATGTCTGCCTCTTGAAATCCCTGTTGATCTGCCCGGGTCTCAGAAGCGGCCAATAAAAAAGCCGCCTCGGTGATCGGGCGGCTTGTTCATAGTCTTGTCGATGGACATGACTGGTCAAGGCCGCGTCAGCGTGCCCACCACCAGTTACCGTTGTTGTTCATCGAAATCATCATGGAGCGAATTGTTAGCGCGGCTCCGGCAAACGCGCAAGTGGATTTATTTGGCCACAATGCGACCAAAACAGGGTCATCCGCGTTGCGTCTCCGAAACATGGGAAAGGACGACCGAAGGATGAAGCATACTCTATGCCTTCTCGCTTTAAGCACTTCGCTGGCAATGAGCGCACCGCTGACACTGGGTGCTGCCCCTCTGCCTGTCCGCCCGGCGCCGCAAGGCTCGGTGACGAACATTATTGAAATCAATATTATCGACCAGTTCATGCGCGATGCCGGCCGCACGCGCAAACAGTCGTCGCGGAAATCCTCGTCCGGCAAGAACCAGTCGACCCGCCCGTCACAGGGTTCCCAGAACCTCAGCCGCGCCGCGATCCCGGCCGCACCTGCCCTCGCAATCGTTCCGCTTCCCATGGCAAAGCCGGGCGTTGAACCCGTGCCCGAGACAACCGCGGCAACGGCCGCAGCCGCAGCTACTCCTGAGGTCGCCGCAAAGCCCGCCGAAGCACCTGCCGAGAAGCCGCCCGAAACCACTGCGGAGAAGCCGGCAGAACGCACCGCAGAGCCACCCGTCCCGGCTCCCGAACAGACCCAGAGCCCCGAACAGACCGCTAAAGCTCCGGAAGAAACCATACCCACGCCCACTCCCAAGCCGGAAGAACCCGCAGAACAAAAGCCCGCTGCAGCGAGCAACGACGGCAAAGCTGATTCTGCCAAACCGGACGCCGCCAAGCCCGATGACAAGGCACCGCAGGACAAGGCTGCTGATGACAAAACTCCGGCCGACAAGCCTGCGGACGAAAAGCAGGAACAGGCCGAGACCCCGCCTCCTCCGCCTCTCGTCGAGGAAGACGCCGAAGAACTCAAGGCCTGCCTTGCAGACCTCGGTGCCATCGGCGCCAAGTTCGAATCCGTCAAACCGATCGACGACGGCAATGGCTGCGGCATCAAGCAGCCGATCGAGGTGGCGCAGGTTCTACCCGGCGTCGATCTCGGCGGCGCCACCATGCGCTGCAAGACGGCGCTGACAATGGCCCACTGGCTCAAGGATACGGTGCAGCCAGCGCTCAACATCGCCATGCCAGGCCGCAAGATTACCGGCCTCGTTCCCGGCTCCACCTACCAGTGCCGCCTCAGAAACAGCGCCTCGACCGGCAAGATCTCCGAGCACGGTCGCGGCAACGCCTTCGATGTCGCCGCCTTCAAGCTCGACAATGGCGAGAAGGTCGTGATGAAGCGCCGGGAGGACGATCATACGCTGGAGGGTGCCTTCCAGATGACCGCCACCGCCGGCGCCTGCCTGCATTTCACGACGGTCCTCGCACCCGGCAGCGATGCTGCGCACGAGGATCACCTTCACCTGGACATCATCGACAGGGATGGCGGCTACCGCATCTGCGAGTAGTCGTTGAGTGCCAGGGTCAGGCCGGCGAAGAGCCGGTCAGCCGGCTTTCCTGCGTGCCGATCGTCATGGCATTGCCGCGCCACTCGAACGAGCCGGAAAGCCAGCTTCTGATCCAGATGGCGGGCAGCATCACGTCGCGCACCATCATCGCCGGCAGCGACAGGATCGAAAGCCGCCAGCCCTTGGCCCGTGCAAGGGCCAGTTCCGGCAGGTAGGTTGCGGCAAACACGGTTGCGGCCACCGCTGCCGAATTGAGATCCAGCAGGACGGCTGCGATCAGCCCGAGTGCCAGAGGCGGCAGCGCCCCGAGCAGGATCTCCGGGGTGAAGAACAGCGGAAATGTCACCCGCCGCAGCCGGGCCCAGCGCGTCTGGCGCGACCAGATTTCCTCCAGCCCCCGGCGCCCGAGCGGCTGCTCGAACGGCGCCGACACCAGATGCACTTTCTTGCCATGCCGGTTGACGAGCTTGGTCGACGCCGCGTCCTCGGCAATCTCGGCCGCCAGCGCCTGGATGCCGCCGGCCGCATCCAGAAACGGCTTGTGCCACAGCATGCTCTTGCCCTGCGCAAAGCCGAGCCCTAGCGCCTCGCCGACATATTGCCAGCGCGCCTGCAGCGTATTCAGGAACGCGCACTCCACTTCCGCCCAGAACCCGTCCGGCCGCGATCCGATCGGCGTCGAGCAGACCAGCCCGGTATCGGCCCGCCATCCGGAGACGAGGTTCTGGATATAGTCCTTGGGCATCAGCACGTTGGAATCGGCAAGCACCACCCACTCGTGGCGCGCCGCATGCCAGCCCTTGGCGCAGTTGTTGAGCTTGGGATTGGCGCTGATCCGGTCATCGCCGATCAGAAGTCGCGCCGGCACCGCAGGATGCGCGGCCATCGCCGAGCGGATTTCCCCGATGATCGGATCGCCCTCGTCCTGCACGCAGAAGATCAGCTCGTAATCGGGCCACTCGAGCTTGAATGCATGCGCGAGCGTCAGGCTGGAATAGGCCTCGATGCCGCGCACCGGAATGACGATCGAGACACCGTCCGGCTTGATCACCGCCGGCTTGTCGCTCGCCTTGTCCCGATGCGAAAGCCGCAGGCCGGCAACCGCGATGCTGAAGAGATTGATCGCCAGAAGGGCAATGGCGAGTGTCGCAAGAACAAGATCCATCCTGATGTTCCCGATGTCCGGCCCCGAATCGTCGGGTCACCGCCAGTGCCGCAAGAGTAAGGGCAAGCAGACCATTTCGGTGTGACAGACGCATGACGTTGCCCCTCACCCGCGAAGGCGAGAGGCGAGAGGCGATCCCGAGAAAGCCGCTGAGAGCTATGAGGCCTAGAACAACCCCTCGATCAGCCCATCCGCGTTCAAATGGATCCGCTCGGCCGACGGCGCGCTGGGAAGACCCGGCATGGTCATGATCTCGCCGGTGATCGCCACGATAAAGCCGGCGCCGGCCGACAGTCGCACTTCGCGCACATGCACCACATGCCCTTCCGGAGCACCGCGCAGGTTGGGGTCGGTGGAGAACGAATACTGCGTCTTGGCGATGCAGACCGGCAGATGGCCGTAACCAGCACTTTCCCAGGCCTTCAGCTGATCGCGCACCGGCTTTTCCGCCGTCACCTCGCCGGCATGATAGATCTTGGTGGCGACCGCCTCGATCTTCTCCATCAGCGGCATGTCGTCAGGATAGATCGGCTTGAAGTTGGCGGCACCGCTTGTCGCCAGTTCCACCACCTTGTAGGACAGTTCCTCGATGCCGGCCGAGCCCTCGGCCCAGTGGCGGCAGAGGATCGCCTCGGCGCCGTGATGCGAGACGTAGTCCTTGATCGCCGCCACTTCCGCATCGGTATCCGAGATGAAGTGGTTGATCGCGACCACGACCGGCACGCCGAACTTGCGCACATTTGCGATGTGACGGCCGAGGTTGGCGCAGCCGCGCGTCAGCGCCTCGACATTCTCTGTCCCGAGATCGTCCTTCTTCACGCCGCCATTCATCTTCAGCGCCCGGATGGTCGCAACGATCACGGCTGCGTCGGGCTTCAGCCCTGCCTTGCGGCACTTGATGTCGAAGAACTTTTCGGCACCCAGATCCGCTCCGAAACCCGCTTCGGTCACCACATAGTCGCCAAGCTTCAGCGCCGTCTTCGTCGCGATCACGGAGTTGCAGCCATGGGCGATGTTGGCGAACGGCCCGCCATGCACCAGCGCCGGATTGTTTTCCAGCGTCTGCACCAGGTTCGGCTGCATCGCGTCCTTCAGAAGCACCGCCATCGCCTTGTCGGCCTTGATGTCTCTGGCATAGACCGGCGAGCGGTCGAACCGGTAGCCGATGACGATATCGCCGAGCCGCTTTTCGAGGTCGGCCAGATCCTGCGCCAGACACAGGATCGCCATCACTTCGGATGCGACGGTAATGTCGAAGCCGCTTTCCCGGGCAAAGCCGTTCGAGACGCCGCCGAGCGAGGTCACGGTCTGGCGCAGCGCCCGGTCGTTCATGTCCATCACCCGCCGCCAGGTGATGCGGCGCGTGTCGATGTCGAGCGCGTTGCCCCAATAGACATGATTGTCGATCATCGCCGACAGGAGATTGTGCGCAGAGGTAATGGCGTGGAAGTCGCCCGTGAAATGCAGGTTGATGTCTTCCATCGGCACGACCTGCGCGTAACCGCCACCAGCCGCCCCGCCCTTGACACCGAAACATGGCCCGAGCGACGGCTCGCGCACACAGATCACCGCCTTCTTGCCGATCCGGTTCAGCCCGTCGCCGAGACCGACCGTGGTCGTCGTCTTGCCCTCGCCCGCAGGCGTCGGATTGATCGCCGTCACGAGGATCAGCTTGCCATCGGGGCGACCTTGCAGCGAGCCGATGAAATCAGCTCCGATCTTCGCCTTGTCATGGCCGTAGGGCACCAACGCCTCGGGAGAGATGCCAAGCGCCGCGCCAATGTCCGCGATCGGTTTCTTTTTTGCCGCGCGGGCGATCTCGATGTCGGATGGAACGGGGGCCATGCTTGTCTCTCGCTTGTTGGTTTGCGTGAACCATGGCCACAGCCGCTTCCCCACGACAAGCCCGGAACGGGAACAGCGCCCTGATTATGCACACTACAACGCGCTCATCCACACACCAAAGTTGCAATTTAATTCGATACAATCTTATATATCTCTGATCCATGGGGGATCGAGGGGGAACGACCAATGAACCTTATTCTCTGCTGCGACGGCACCTGGAACACGCCCGACGATATGGATGGCGGCCAGCCTAGCCCGACCAATGTTCGCAAGATTTACAATGCAGTCGCCGACAAGGATGCCGCTGGCATCAAACAGGATGCCTACTATCACCCCGGTGTCGGCACAGACGGAACCTGGTGGCGACGTGCGGTGGAAGGCGGTACCGGCAAGGGTCTCGCTGACAACATCAAGGGCGCTTACAAATGGCTTGCCAGCACCTACAAATCCGGAGATCAAATCTATCTGTTCGGCTTCAGCCGTGGCGCCTACACGGTCCGCAGCCTCGGAGGCATGATCTCCAAATGCGGCCTTCTGGATATCAAAGCCTCTAAGCTCGACGAAGAGGGAACCTGGAAGGCGATCGAGGCGATTTTCACGGAGTACCGCGCCAAGAGCGAAGCCGGCACCAAGCGCAAACAGTCCGGCAAGATCCACTTCCACAACGTCGCCCCAGGCGGCACCCGCAATGCCTCAACGCTCATCCAGTTCATCGGCGTCTGGGATACGGTCGGCGCGCTCGGCATTCCCGATGACATGGGGTTTCTCAACCTTCTCGACAATCCGGAGAACCATGAGTTTCACGATACGACACTCGGTTCCGCCGTCCTCAACGCCCGCCATGCGGTCGCGCTCGACGAGTTCCGCCAAAGTTTCATGCCGACGCTCTGGGTCAAGCCGGATGGCTGGACCGGAACGCTGAAACAGGTCTGGTTCCCAGGCGTGCATGGTGATGTCGGCGGTGGCTATGCCGCAACGGGCCTTTCGGACGGCGCTCTCCTGTGGATGATGAACGAGGCAAAAAGCTGCGGCCTCGTATTCCGCGAAGGGGCTGAAAACCAGCTGAGGCCGGATCCGCGCGGCGTGCTGCATGATTCCGCCAGTGGCATCTTCGCCAAGCTGAAAACGAGACCGCGCGCCGTACCGCACGTGACCGCAACGCCATCAGAAGATTTGCACAGCTCCGCCTCCGAGCGGCACCGCACCCCGCCCTTGTCGCAGGGGCGCTACCGGCACGCCAACGCAGACCTGCCCGCAGAGGTCGACGTCTTCGCACGCGACCACTGGAACGACACCGGCATCTTTCTGCAAAAGGGCATCACCTACTCGTTCGTCGCGAAAGGCGAGTGGACGGATGGCACGGTCCTGTGCAATGCCGATGGCCCGAAAGATGGAGGAAACTTCCAGGCCGGTGAGATTGCCCATATTGCCTCGAGCGGCCTTGGCCAGCTCGAAAAGGCGTGGAAATGGTCGACCGGAAACCAGCAGGTGGATTTCTGGTGGACCCGTCGCGAGGAGGAGCTTCCCTGGTTCAGCCTGATCGGCGTGATCGCCAACGACGTGCCGCCGCCCCCTCAGCAGCAGACGCCCAAGAACGGCATTCTCAAACTGCCCCACGAGGTGTTTCTCATCCGCAGCAAGGCGAAATTCACACCGAAGGGCGACGGCTATCTTTACTGCTTCGCCAACGATGCCTGGGGCGCCTACGGCAACAACCGCGGCAGCGTCAGGCTGACAGTCGCCTCTTCCCCGACTTCCGCAAACCCACCACCGAGCCACTGACTAACCACGCCGTGACAACGACCAACACTCGTCACGGCGTGCTCTCACCACACGCCGCGCAAAAACATGAGTATTACACTCAGATTCAAACTTGACTCATTTAGTTTAGATTTCTAAGGCTTTTTGCGGGGCTTCTGCTTCGGCGGAAATCAAACAATCCGAACGTTACCCGGACGCAGGCTATCGCCGCGCCCGATGTCTCTGCATGTCTTTTTGAGGGGAACCACCATGCCTACCCGTTCGTCGCGGCATCGCCATCTCTACGCCGGAACTGCCGCACTTCTGCTGATCACGGCCGCGCCGCCGGCATGGGCGCAAGAGACTGCCCAGACCGCCGCTGGAACGACCGCCGCGACCCAGGTTGCCGATGGCCAGGATACGACCGCCCTGAAGCCGATCGTGTTGCGCGACGGGACTTCCGTCGGCAAGTCCGACTCGCCGCTGACCGAAACGACAGATCGTCAGGTCATCCAGGACCGGATGGTCACCGATTTCAAGGATTTCTCCCGTCGCGTCGATGCCGGCGTCACCTTCAACCGGCAGAGCCAGAGCATCAACATTCGCGGTCTGCAAAACGAGCGCGTCCTGACGACGATCGACGGGATCCGCCAGCCCTGGCTGACCGACCCGCGCGATAGCGCCCGTGGTGGCAACAACGCCTTCGATTTCGACACGCTTTCGACGATCGACATCACGAAGGGTGCCGATTCGAGCCGGGTCGGATCCGGCGCCCTCGGCGGCGCGGTTCAGCTCTACACGATCAATCCGGAAGACCTGATCGAGGACGGCCGTAATTTCGGCGCCCTGACCAAGAGCACCTATGACAGCGCCGACCGCAGCCTCGGCAACAATGCCGCCATCGCCGCACGACACAATGACAGCTGGTTCATGCTCCAGGGCGGCTACAAGCGCGGCAACGAGACCGATAACGAGGGCGATATCGGCGGTTATGGCACCACCCGCACGGAGGCCAATCCAGGCGATTACTGGCAACGCAACCTGCTCGCCAAGTTCCACCAGTATCTCGAGGGCGGCCATCGTTTCGGCCTGACCGGCGAACTCTTCAACAAGGAGATCGACAGCGACAACATGCGCGGCACGACCACGAGCTACCAGCAGGGCACGCTGAAGAGCGGCGAAGAGGTCGATCGCAAGCGGCTGTCGGCATCCTACGACTTTACCTCCCCCAGCGGCGGCGACATCGTCGATCAGGCGAGCATCATCACCTACTGGCAAAAGCAGCGACTGAACAACACGACGGACGGGTTCCGCCTTACCGACCCACGCGGCTCAATCATTCCCGGCGACCCCTTCTACTACGGCTCCCCAAGCGGTATCTACAGCCGCGACAACCAGCTGACACAGGATAGCTACGGCATCTCCGGCAGCGCCTCGAAGGAACTGACCATCGGCGGCGTCAGCCACGAATTCCGGTTCGGCGGCGAGCTCTCCTGGCAGAAGACCTATCAATACTCCTCCGGCGTCGACAATTGCCCTGATGTCGACTGGACGACCATCCCGCAACCCTTCGGTCCCCAGTCCTGCCGCATGCTCCATTCCAATTCGTCCGATATGCCTGACGTCGACGGGATGATCCTCGGCATGTATGCCGAAGACGACATCAAGTTCTTCGAGGACCGCCTGACGGTGACGCCCGGTGTGCGCTTCGACTGGTACGATTACGATCCGAAATCGACCGCAAGCTTCGAGGACAGCCCGAACTACGATCCGGCCTATCTCGAAAGCAACAACGACTTCGGCATCTCCCCGAAACTCCGCCTGGGCTGGAAGGCGACCCAGGAACTGGAACTGTTTGCCCAGTATGCCCGCGGCTTCCGCGCGCCGACCGCGACCGAGCTTTACCAGAATTACGGGGCTCCGGGCTCCTATGCCCGCATCGGCAATCCTGATCTCGAAACCGAAACCAGCAACGGCTTTGAAATCGGCGCCAAATACGACGCGGCCGACTATTCGTTCAAGGCGACCGCCTTCAACAACTACTACAAGAACTTCATCGACACGGTCACCATCGCGCCTCCAGGCGGTGAGTACCCGGTCGGCGGCATCACCGGCTACGAAAACCTCAACCACGTCCGCATCTACGGCATCGAGCTGGGTGGCGAATGGCGCTTCGATCCACGCTGGCGCACTTGGGGCTCGTTTGCCTATTCGCACGGCAAGGATACCGATACCGGCGACTACCTGAACTCGGTCGCGCCGCTGCGCGCCATCATCGGCCTTGGCTATTCATCCGAGACCTGGGGCTCGGACGTCTCGCTGACGCTTGCCGCCTCCCGCCACAAGGTCAGCGGCACCGGCTTCGAGGCACCCGGTTACGGCCTCGTCGACACAACCGTCTGGTGGGCACCCGAAAAGGTCGGAAGCATTGATCTGACCGGCCTCAAGGTTCAGGCCGGCGTCTTCAACGTGTTCGACAAGAAGTACTTTGACGCGGTCAGCGTCCCGGACGGCGTTTCGGCTTCGGCGCAGGACTTCTACAGCGAGCCCGGCCGCAGCTTCAAACTGTCGGTGACCAAGAAGTTCTGATCCCTCCCCGACGATCGCCCTTTGATCCTGGACGCCGCATTCCCCGTAGGGGGTGCGGCGTTTTCGTCAGGATAGGCATCTTGCACCGGTTTTCGGCCCAGCTTATGGGAATCTCCAGCGCCTGCAACGGAGAACGGCCCCCATGAAATCGCTGGAACTGCTTGTCGAGAAGATCATCCTCTCCAGTCGCTGGCTGCTCGTCGTCTTCTATCTGGGCCTGGTTGCCGCACTCGCCGTCTACGCACTGTCTTTCATGTTCAAGTTCTGGAAAGTCGCCAAGGAAGTCTTCACGCTGAGTGAAGCCGAAATGATCCTCGCCATGCTGGGTCTCATTGATGCGGCACTCGTTGCGAGCCTGATCGTGATGGTGATGATCTCTGGTTACGAGAACTTCGTTAGCCGCTTCGACGAAACGGAAGCCGACGTTTCGTTCCTCGGCAAACTGGATGCCGGAAGCCTCAAGATCAAGGTCGCCTCCTCCATCGTTGCCATCTCGTCGATCCATCTCCTGCAGATCTTCCTCAACGCCAACCAGTACTCGGATACCACGCTGATGTGGTACACGATCATCCACCTCACCTTTGTGGTCTCGGCCGTCATGCTCGGCTGGCTGGAGAAGATCATGGCGACGACAAAGGCCCACAAACACGAAACCAAGCTTTGACCGACTCAGCATCTGCATCACCCCGGATCGGGCCGGACCGGTGATTGACGAACCGCAAAAGCGCTTGCGAATGAGCCCATCTCGGCGATACATGAGACAAATATAACAGTATCTCGGAAAATTACTCCACACGGGGGCTTTTGCTCACTTTTCCGCTGGATTTACAAAGCGATTAGTATATTTGTTGCGCTTAACATAATAACCATTCACTTTTTTCGAAGCTAATATGATCACGCTGGAGCGGCAATCGATCCTCAACGGCGAAATTTCTGCAGCCTACTCCCGTGCGGAGATTTCGACGGTCTTTGAACGGGCCACACGCGAATTTGGCTTGCGCCATTTCGCTCTGGTCAAGCTTCCGCCTGCAGGCGAGACGCTTCTGTCCCGCATCATCGTCGAGACCAATCTTCCCAAGGACTATATCCGCGAATTCGATCGACTGCGGCTGCTGCCACGCACCCGGATGGCGGATGCCACGAGCGGCTGGTCGCTCCCGGACTGTTGCTGTCTCGATGATCGCAACTCGCCTGGCCAGCTCCCGCCGGACCTGATCGCCCTGCGCCGTCAGTACGGCATGATCACCAGCGTGGCGATGGCGCTTCATTCGGTCGATGGTACCGGCTTCCGCATCCGCATGTCGGGAGATCGTCCGCGCCTGACCCAGGCGGAACTGAACGAAATCGGCATGGTTATTTTGCACGCCTTCGCGGTGTTCGATCGCATCCGCCGATCGGAGCAGGCATCGACCTTCGGACCGCTGACCACGCGGGAACTTGAAGTCGTACGCTGGACGGCACAGGGCAAGACCTCGTCCGAAATCGGCAAGATCCTCTCCCTCTCCGATCACACTGTCAACGCCTACATGACCAATGCCATCAAGAAGCTCGATTGCGTCAACCGCACCCAGCTTGTGGCAAAAGCGCTGAGACTGCGGCTGATCAGCTAGCGCTGCCGCAGCCGCACCGTCTTACCGATCCAGTACGCCGCGCACTTCAACGAGGTTGGAGCGCACCATCAGCGTATGGAAGCCCATCACCGACAGATGGCTCGGCATGATCATCCCGTCTTCCGCCCCATTGGACACGATCGACGGCTGGATGCGAAGTGCTGCGCGGAAACGCGACAGCGTCTCGTTCCAAAGCTGCGTCAGGTTGCGCTCGCGTATGACCTGCGAGAAGTCGGCACCAGCTGCGGAAAGCACGGCGTAATAGCCATAGAGCTGGCCATAGGCGAACCAGAAACGGTCGTCGGCACGGGTATCGAACCAGCCCGCCGCATGGTTTTCCGACCGGTCGCGCAGGATCGCAGCCGTCGCACCAAGATCATTGGCGATCCGGTCGACGAACTGCACGAGATTGTCGGAGCGGCTGTCGAAGGTCGCGTTGCAGGCGGTGAGATCGGCGTTGAAGGCCCGCAGCTTTTCGATCGCGGTGCGATAGTAGCTCGGCGTCGGCGTTTTGAAGCCAAACGGATCGACACCGAAATACCAGGAATACTCATCAAACTGCAGGTTGCCGCGGGCATCCTGTAGGTTGGTGTTGACACCCGACGTGCCACGCACGCGGCCGAGCGTATCGACAAGTTCGCTGGACGTGCGTCGCACCGCCTGGTTCACGCCGCGCTGGAACGAAGCCTTGTTGTCGAGAAATGGCGTGTTGTCCCAGCTGATGCCGAAGAAGCCGAGCCGGTAGAGCAGCATGGACGAGATCCACGCATTCTGGTTCACGTTGGCGTCGGTCAGATCCGCCGCCGCATCGACGATCGCCGACGACTGGCACTGGCGGGCAGCCACAACAGGCGCGGCGGGCACCGGAGAAGACGCGGCCGTCCCGTTCGAAGTTTCGGCAGCAGCCGCCGCCACGGGCGCCGTCGCAGGAAGGTCCTGGCCGGCCGGCACGGTGCGCTCATTCCAGCGATAGGCATCGACAAAGCTCGGGTTGAACCCGGTCCAGATCTGGGTCTGCACGAAGAAATAGCCGTAAAGACCAAACAGGATAACGAGGAATGCCAGGATCGGCGCCTTCACCATCAGGTGCCGCTCGCCATACCAGCCATGAGCGGCACGAAACGGCCAGACGATCCCGGCGACGAGCAGTCCGATGCCCCTTGCGATCGCCTTGCCCAGGGTCTGAAGTGAGGCCTTGAGCCGATCGAGCATCCTGTTCTCCTGTCTGTGGGGCCGATAGGTACGCCCGGTTGTTCCAACAGATATGGTTCCGCAAGCAGGCAAACAACCGCGCTGCACAAAAATCGGCAGCGGAGCACGGGTTTACGATCGCAGATAGCCGCCAAACGGCCAGTGCGGCATCCTCCAGCGCCCGTCATTGGCGCTCGTCACAGCCGTCACCTCTCCAGGCTCGCTCCCATCGGTCACGGACACCGGATCGGTCTCCGCCTTCGGCAGGAACCGGTCGGCAAAGGCCTGTTGCGCCGCCCGCTTTGCTTGCCCGGCACCGGAGGCCCGCCAGGCACTCTCGGCAAATACCCCTGCTACCGGAACACTGTAGGGGAGAAGACCCTGCAGCGGTGGATCGCGCTGCCAGAGCGCCTGATGAACTGCCAGCAGGTCGCCGGTGTCGAAAAGCACCTTGTGGCGCAAGATATTGAGCGTCATCACGCTGGCATTCATCCGGTCGGTTATACCGTTCATCAGCCGGAAAAGGCCTTCCGTCCGGCCCACCGCGTCGGGTTTGGACAGATCATCGCCCATCAACCCGCGCACCAGTTCCCTGCGGTGGTCGGCAAGGTCGAGAAGCCCCCTCTCGAACCGGTAGCGTCCCATCATCAGCGCGACACGTTCCTTGTCGAGCAGCGTGTAGAAAGCATTTCCGACATCGAGGAGCTGCTTCACGGGCTCGATGCCCGTCCTGTTTTGCCCCGAACGTTGACCGGACCATTTCGTGGTCCAGCCGAGTATGCGCTTCAAACTGGTGGGCTCGACAGGATCGTCGAAGGTCTGCCGCAGCCTCGTCACCGCATCGCCGAACGCGCCGACCGCTTTGGCGAGATCTGCCTCCAGGCCGTCGCCCATCATCGTCACCCGTGCCTGCCGCTCGGCCTCGGCTTCGAGGTCTGCGACATCTGGAACGTGTCTGTCCTTCACCCCTCGCGAAAGCATCGCTTCGGATGTGGCGAGCTCGTCCCACATTGCCTGAAACGCCGTCGCGATCCGGGATATTTCCTCGTGAAATCGCCGGTAATCTCCCATGCCCTGCCCTCCCCAAAGCACTCCCGCGGCCATGCCACCGTCCGGGAGAATTTCAAGGTATCACAGGCTGGAAAAATCGCTACGGCGTTTCAACGCAAACGGGAACAATGCCAATCTTCGCGTCGCCGCTTACCAGCAGCGCATCTTTTCTTCCCAGTGCCGACGGCAAAGCGAGACGTAGCGGTCGTTACCGCCCACTTCAACCTGTGCGCCTTCGCGAAGCGCCTCGCCATCGGCATCCACACGCACGACCATCGTTGCCTTGCGTCCGCAATGGCAGATCGTGCGGACTTCACGCAGTTCGTCGGCAATCGCCAGCAACTCCTGCGACCCCGGAAACAGCTTTCCGCGGAAATCAGTCCGCAGACCATAGGCCATGACCGGAATGCCGACGCGGTCGGTGATGCGGGCAAGCTGCCACACCTGCTCGGAGGTCAGGAACTGCGCCTCGTCGATAAAGACGCAGGTCAGCGGCTCTTGCCCATGCAGCTTTGAGATCTCCGCATAGAGATCGTCCTCTGGGCTGAACGGGATCGCATCGGATGACAGGCCGATTCGCGATGCAACGCGCCCCTGGCCGCCCCGGTGGTCGAAGTCGGCGATGAAGATTGCCGTGCGCATGCCGCGTTCGCGGTAGTTGTAGGATGCCTGCAGCAGCATGGTCGATTTGCCGGCATTCATCGTCGCGTAATGGAAGTAAAGCTTGGCCATGCGGCTTTGTGATGCCGATCGGCATCGAAGAAAAGCGCCGCCACGCAAAACCCACAAAAAATACGCGAACGACCCATCAATCGGTGCCTTGTCGCAAATGGTGGCTTCAGACGCCGTGATGCACAAGCTTGCCTGTTTCGGAGAGATATTGATAAGGTTGGGCATGATTTTAATGGGGAGCATAAATATGACCATGACCGTTTCGACCAAGACCATTCTGGCCGCCGCCGTCTCTATGATGGCGCTGAGCGGAGCTGCTTCGGCCGCCGAGCCGGCAAGCTGCGGCACCGTCCGTTTCTCCGATGTCGGCTGGACCGACATCACCGCCACGACCGCCACCGCCTCCGTCCTTTTGAAGGCGCTCGGCTATGAGACGGATGTGAAGGTGCTTTCGGTGCCGGTCACCTATTCGTCGCTGAAGAACAAGGATATTGACGTCTTCCTCGGCAACTGGATGCCGACCCAGGAAGCCGACGTCCGGCCCTTCCTCACCGACAAGTCGGTCGAATCCATCGGCCCCAATCTCGTCGGCGCCAAGTACACGCTGGCAACCAATGCCAAGGGCGCCGAACTCGGCATCAAGGACTTCAAGGATATCGCAGCCAAGTCCGATGCTTTGGGCGGCAAGATCTATGGCATCGAACCCGGCAATGACGGCAACCGCCTGATCCTCGGCATGATCGAGAAGGACACATTCGGCCTCAAGAAGCTGGAAGTGGTGGAATCTTCTGAACAGGGCATGCTGGCCCAGGTCGCCCGCGCCGACAAGGCCGGCGAACCCGTCGTCTTCCTCGGCTGGGAACCGCATCCGATGAACGCCAACTTCAAGCTGACCTACCTCACCGGCGGTGACGACGTGTTCGGCGCGAATTTCGGCGGCGCCGAAGTCTATACCAACGTCCGCGCCGGCTACACGCAGGAATGCCCCAATGTCGGCACCTTCATCAAGAACCTGAAGTTCTCGCTGCCGATGGAAAACCAGATCATGGGCGGCATCCTCAACGACGGTGAAGAGCCGGAAGCAGCGGCGACCACGTGGCTGAAGGCCAATGGCGCAGCGATCACCCCGTGGCTTGCCGGCGTCACCACCAAGGACGGCAAGCCAGCCGAGGCCGCGGTCAAGGCCGAACTCGGCCTGTAAGACGCGTCGCAAACCGGCGAATGCCGGCGGTGTGATCCTCGGGCCCGTCCCGAGGATCCGCTGACGTTGGTAGACCCTTGGGGGCGCCCTCGAGGGTAACGCTTTCGCTCCTTGTATTTCCTTCCAGACGAGGCAGGCACGCGACGTGAACTGGCTAACCAACTCGCTCCCGAACTGGCTTGTGGATTCCACCGGCAAGATCCGCCTTGGAAACTGGGCGAAAGATGCGGTCGACTGGCTGACCACCAATGCCGACTGGTTCTTCAACTGGCTCGCCACCGTGCTGTCGGCGGTCATCGATGCGATCCTGTACGTGCTGCAGGGGCCGAACCCCTTCGTGCTGATCGCCATCGTCACGGCGCTCGCCTTCTGGCTGAGACGATCAGTCTCGATATCAGCCTTCACCGCAATCGGTCTGTTGCTGATCTATAACCAGGGCTACTGGAAGGAGACGACGGAGACGCTGGCGCTGGTGCTTGCAGCCACCGCCGTCTGCATGGCGGTCGGCATTCCGATCGGAATCGCTGCTGCCCGTCGCCCCTGGCTCTACGAGATCCTGCGGCCGATCCTCGACCTGATGCAGACCATTCCCACCTTCGTCTATCTCATCCCGGCGCTCATTCTGTTCGGCCTCGGCATGGTGCCGGGCCTCATCGCAACCGTCATCTTCGCTATCCCCGCCCCGGTCCGACTCACCCGCCTCGGCATCATCTCGACGCCCGGATCTCTGACCGAAGCAGCCGTCGCCTTCGGCGCGACGCCGTCGCAGGTCCTGCGCAAGATCGAACTCCCTTACGCGATGCCGCAGATCATGGCAGGCCTTACCCAGACGATCATGCTGTCGCTGTCGATGGTGGTAATCGCAGCGCTTGTCGGTGCCCCCGGTCTCGGCGTACCGGTCGTGCGCGCGCTCAACACCGTCAACATCGCCCGCGGCTTTGATGCCGGCTTCTGCATCGTCATCCTGGCGATCATTCTCGACCGCATGTTCAGAACGGCAGAACCGGGAGGCAAGTCATGACCGACGCGATGAACCGGACAGCGCCTGCCGCCGTCACCTTCTCGAAGGTCGATATCATCTTCGGCAACAACCCGGAGCGGGCTGTCAAACTGCTCGACCAAGGCATGACGCGCGACCAGATCTCGGAAGAAACCGGGATCGTGCTCGGAGTCGCCGATGCCACGCTGTCGGTGCGCGAAGGCGAAATCCTGGTGCTGATGGGCCTGTCCGGATCCGGCAAGTCGACGCTCCTGCGCGCCGTCAATGGTCTGGCGCCGGTCGTGCGCGGCGCGGTCAGCGTCGCCACCCCGTCCGGACCGGTCGATCCCTACAAGGCCGGCACCCGCACCTTGCGCGATCTTCGGATGCACACGGTTTCGATGGTCTTCCAGCAGTTCGCGCTGCTGCCGTGGCGCACCGTCGCCGACAATGTCGGCTTCGGGCTGGAGCTTGCCGGCGTCGCCGAACCGGAGCGGCGCAAGCGCGTCGACGAACAGCTGGAACTCGTCAACCTCAGCCAGTGGGCGGATCGCAAGGTGGGTGAACTCTCCGGCGGCATGCAGCAGCGTGTCGGCCTTGCCCGCGCCTTTGCCACCGGCGCACCGATCCTGCTGATGGACGAACCGTTTTCGGCGCTCGATCCGTTGATCCGCACCCGCCTTCAGGACGAGCTGCTGGAATTCCAGCGCCGCCTGAAAAAGACCATCCTGTTCGTCAGCCACGACCTCGACGAGGCTTTCCGCATCGGCAACCGCATCGCCATCATGGAAGGCGGCCGTATCGTCCAGTGCGGCACCCCGCAGCAGATCGTCCAGGCACCCGCAAACCAGTATGTCGCCGATTTCGTCCAGCACATGAACCCGATCAGCCTGCTCACCGCCGGCGACGTGATGCGGCAAGGGGTAACCGCCGATGCCGGGGCGCCGCCGGTGTCGGCAACAGCGAAGAGCACCACGCCGCTGGTCGACATCATGGATGCGCTGGCCCGGCAGAGGGGATCGATCGCGGTCGTCGATAACGGCGCCGTCGTCGGCGCGATTACGGCTGACGACGTGATTGCAGGTCTGACACGCCATCGACGCCGGACTTGATGCAAATCAAGGCGGACTGACACTCGTTTGTTAATGATCTGCTGTTATAGAGATTTGAAATTTAGAACTGGTGAATATTTTGACCGACGACCTGCAGGGCGCAGTGACGGTGAGACAGGCTCTTCCACCGACCTCTGCGCAGGAACCTTCGAAAGATCAAAGCGTGTTGCGTGACACGGATGAGGAGGCACGCCACCTTGCGCGGATGCTGGTGCGCGGCGCCCGTCACATGGCGCTTGCGGTGCTTGATCCCACAAGCGGTTTTCCCTCCGCAAGCCGCGTGCTGACCGGAACCGATCTTGATGGCGTGCCGGTGATTCTCGTATCGGCGCTGTCGGGTCATACGAAGGGATTGGCAGGCGATCCCCGCTGTTCTCTACTCGCCGGCGAGACCGGCAAGGGCGATCCGCTCGCCCATCCGCGAATCACCGTTCAGTGCATTGCGGAAAAAGTGGAAAGGGATAGTCCCGTCCATCTGCGCATCCGCCAGCGGTTTCTGGACCGTCATCCGAAAGCAAAACTCTATATCGACTTTCCGGATTTCTACTTTTTTCGCCTTGTTCCGCAGTCGGCCTCGCTCAACGGCGGCTTTGGCAGGGCCTATGCCTTGGATGGCAGCGACCTTGTCATCGCGAACCCTGGAAGCGGCGAGGAATGGAGTAATTTCTCGCGCGATATCAGAGAGTTGACGGACGAAGCGAACAGCCTTGCCGCACGGCTCGGCGCAAAGAATGCTGGTCAATGGCGGTTCGTCGGTGCAGATAGCGCCGGGCTAGATCTGATCGCCGGAGACACATTGCTGAGACATGAGTTCAGGACGTTGCAATCGTCCCCCGAGCACGCGTCCCAGTATATTTTCAATATGTCTAAAACAGTGTAGTCGACTACCCAAAATCTAGGGATATACAACTTTGATGTCTGCTGGTTTAGTCAGTTCCAGGGACTACGGCATTACCGGAGCACGGCATGCTCAGGAAGAGGGGATAGAGATATGATGGAAACGATGCCACTTTCAGACCACTCGAATGCAGCAGCGAATTTGCTGTCTGCGATGGCAAATCCAAAGCGGCTGATGATTTTGTGCTGCCTGGTCAAGGGCGAAGTAGCTGTGGGGGCACTGGCTACTCAAGTTGGCCTGAGCCAGTCTGCACTGTCACAGCACTTGTCAAAGCTGCGCGCGCAGAAATTGGTGAAGACGCGCCGCGATGCGCAGACGATCTATTATTCGAGTTCCGCGGACTCGGTTCTCAAGGTCCTGTCGACGCTTGAAAACATCTACTGCATCCCGGCTGAGACGAAATCTGCAGCCGCCTGAAATCTTGTCCGCTGCATGACGCGGCGGGTCAGAACGCATCCACACAGCGTTGCCGGCATGGCTGGTAGCATTTTTTCTTTTTGAAATTTGCTTTGTAAGATTTTTTGAAACCGATGAAATCTCTGGAAATGGCTCGTCTCGCGACGAGCCATTTCTGTTTTGACTATGCCTTGAAGAAGGCCAGGAGATCCGCGTTGATGACGTCGGCATGCGTCGTCGCCATGCCATGCGGCAGACCTTCATAGACCTTGAGCGTACCGTTCTTCAAAAGCTTGGATGATAGCATCGCCGAATCGGCGATCGGCACGATCTGGTCGTCGTCGCCATGCATGACGAGAACCGGCAGGTCGATCGCCTTGAGATCTTCCGTGAAGTCGGTTTCGGAAAACGCCTTGATGCAATCGTAATGCGACTTTGTGCCGCCCATCATGCCCTGACGCCACCAGTTGCGGATGACGCCCTCGGAAACCTCAGCACCGTCGCGGTTGTAGCCGTAGAACGGTCCGGTCGGGATATCGAGGAAGAACTGCGCCCGGTTGGCCGCCTGTGCGGTGCGAAATCCGTCGAACACAGACAGCGGCAGGCCGCCCGGATTGCTGTCGCTCTGCACCATGACAGGCGGCACCGCACCGATCAGCACGGCCTTGGCAACGCGACCCTGCGGCTGGCCGAATTTCGCGACATAGCGCGTGACCTCGCCGCCACCCGTCGAGTGACCGACATGGATGGCTTCCTTGAGGTCCAGATGCGCCGCCAGTTCGGCAACGTCTGCCGCATAGGTATCCATCTCGTTGCCGGTATCGGTCTGGCTGGAGCGGCCGTGCCCGCGACGGTCATGCGCGATCACGCGGTAACCCTGGTCGAGGAAGAACAGCATCTGGGCGTCCCAATCGTCGGACGAAAGCGGCCATCCGTGATGGAAGACAATCGGCTGGGCGTCCTTGCTGCCCCAGTCCTTGAAATATATCTGCGTGCCGTCGCTGGTGGTGATGTAGCTGCTGCTCATGGCTTACCCTCGATTGATATGACAGGTGAGAGGTGAACGTCTGCATTTGGCTGACCGGTGCATCGGGCAGCGCCTGCAGATTATGATTCCCTCTCGCTTTTGCAACTCTTGATAAAAGCCAGAACCGGACATTCAACAATATGGTTGACAATTGCGGCGAAGGTTCTAAGTTAAACCTTATGGTTGAATTAACGGAACATCAGATCGATGCGGTTTTCCAGGCTCTGAGCGACACCACGCGCCGGCAGATGCTGACGGCTCTTGGAAGCGGCGGGCAGACTGTCGGACAACTGGCAGCCCCCTACGACATGTCGCTGGCAGCCGCGTCGAAACACATCAAGGTCTTGGAGGCAGCCGGGCTGGTCCGCCGGGAAATCCAGGGCCGTACGCATCTCTGCCGCCTATCGCCAGGCCCGCTCGCCGCCGCCCACGACTGGCTGGCCTTCTACGAACGCTTCTGGACCGCCCGCCTCGACACGCTCGACCGGCTGTTGCGTGAGGACGATGCGATCAAGACCACCGGCCCGCAAGGCGAGGCCACCACCAAAGCCGAAGGAAAACCGCACAGCAAACCGGGAGACGATCAATGACCGACATGACATCGTTGAGCAGGCACGCCTTCATGACAGAACCCCTCGCCCTGACGATCCAGCGCAAGCTGCCAGGGCCGATCGAACGCATCTGGGACTATGTCACCGACAGCGATCTGCGCCGCCAGTGGCTCGCGTCCGGCACGATGCCGCGTCAGCCCGGCGGCACGTTCGAGCTCGTCTGGCGCAATGATGAACTCAGCGATGATCCCGCCGGCCGCCCGGAAGGCTTTCCCGAAGAACAGCGCATGGAGAGCGAGATGATCGCCTTCGAAGCACCCCACCGGGTGGTCTTCTCCTGGCCACCTTCAGGCGAGGTCTCGATCGAACTGCAGGCCGTCGGCGAGGATGTTCTTCTGACCCTCACCCACCGCCGCATTTCCGACCGTCGTAACATGGTCATGGTCGGCGCCGGCTGGCATGCCCACCTCGACATCCTCGAGGTCAAGGCAGCGGGCAAAAATCCTGCCGCCTTCTGGCCCGCATGGCTTCGCCTGCGCGAGGAATACGAAGCCATCGTTCCCGCCTGAGATCCTCTAGCGACCACACCCCGCCCCGGCGCGAGCCTCAGGCACCGGCAACCAGAAATGGAGCAGCGTCCATGCATGAACCCTTTACCGGCGGCTGCACCTGCGGCGCCGTCCGTTACACCGTCACCGGCGAACCCGTCGCCATGGTCGATTGTCAGTGCCGTCAGTGCCAGCGCGAAAGCGGCACCGGCCACACGTCCAATCTCGTCTTCGTCGGAGCGACGGTGACGATCGAGGGCCAGCCGAGTCACTGGGAAGCAACAGGCGATGGCGGCACCGTGAAAAGACGCGCCTTTTGCCCAACCTGCGGCGCGCCCGTCTCCATGACCTTTCCGGCCATGCCGGACATGTTTGTCATCCGCGCAGCAAGCCTCGACGCACCAGACCGATATCGGCCGCAGATGATCACGTGGACCGACGCGGCCCAGCCGTGGGACCACCTCGACCCGGCCCTCGCGCGCTTTGCGAAGATGCCGCCCGCAGCCTGACGCGAGGCAAACGGAACCGTCTCTGTCTCTGTCAAAGGGCTGCCAAACCGCGGCCCTTTCGACAATCTTGGCCCTCGGGTCTTGAAGATGACAGCCGCCTGAGGCAATAGGCGCCATACGCTTTCCCTAGACCGTCACGAGGCCGACCGCACGATATGCTCCAGACACCCTACTACCTCATCGACAAGTCGAAACTTCTCCGCAACATGGAGAGGATCGCCGCTGTTCGCGAGACGTCGGGCGCCAAAGCATTGCTGGCGCTGAAATGCTTTGCCACATGGTCGGTGTTCGATTTCATGCGCGACTATATGGACGGCACCACGTCCTCGTCGCTCAACGAAGTCCGCCTCGGCCATGAGCGCTTCGGCAAGGAAACCCACGCCTATTCAGTGGCCTATGCGGATTACGAGATCGACGAGGTCGTCTCGCATGCGGACAAAATCATCTTCAACTCGATCGGCCAGTTGCAGCGTTTCGAAAACCAGTCGTCGGGCATCACCCGCGGCTTGCGCCTCAACCCCGGCGTCTCCTCGTCCACCTTCGATCTCGCCGATCCCGCCCGCCCCTTCTCGCGACTGGGCGAATGGGACCAGAAGCAGGTCGAGCCGGTCATGGACCTGATCTCCGGCTTCATGATCCACAACAACTGCGAAAACGGCGACTTCTCGCTGTTTGATCGCATGCTCGGCGAAATCGAGCAGAAGTTCGGCCCCCTCCTGAAGACGGCCGAATGGGTCAGCCTCGGCGGCGGCATCCATTTCACCGGCGACGACTACCCGGTCGACCTGTTTGCCGAGCGCCTCAAGCGCTTTTCGGGCGAATACGGTGTCCAGGTCTATCTCGAACCCGGCGAAGCCTCGATCACCCGCTCGACGACGCTGGAAACCACCGTCCTCGATACACTTTACAACGGCAAGAACCTTGTCGTGGTGGATAGCTCCATCGAAGCGCACCTGCTGGATCTTCTGATCTACCGTGAAAACGCAAAGGTTCATCCAAACCAGGGACCGTATCGTGCCATGGTCTGCGGCAAGTCCTGTCTTGCCGGGGATATTTTCGGCGAGTTCGATTTTCCGAATGAACTGAAAGTTGGCGACCGCATTTCCTTCCAGGATGCCGCCGGCTACACGATGGTCAAGAAAAACTGGTTTAACGGCGTGCAAATGCCGGCAATCGCCATCCGTGAACTGGATGGCAGCCTCAGGACGGTCCGCGAGTTCGGCTACGCGGACTACGAACAAAGCCTATCCTGAGCACAAAGCTCAGCGGCTTCTGACGATTGGACTTGAAGGAACTCGTCCCCACCATGAAAAAGAACGTACTCATCATCGGCGCCGGTGGCGTCGCCCAGGTCGTGGCGCACAAATGCGCCCAGAACAACGACGTGCTCGGCGATATCCATATCGCCTCCCGCACCAAGTCGAAATGTGACGCCATCATCGCCTCGGTCCACGACAAGAAGGCGATGAAGACCGAAGGGAAGCTCGAAGCCCACGCGCTCGACGCCCTCGACATCGAAGCCACCAAAGCCCTCATCAAGGCGACCGGCAGCCAGATCGTCATCAACGTCGGCACCGCCTTCCTCAACATGTCGGTGCTGCGCGCCTGCATGGATACCGGCGTCGCCTATATCGACACCGCCATCCACGAAGAGCCGAACAAGATCTGCGAAACCCCGCCGTGGTACGGAAACTACGAGTGGAAGCGTGCGCAGGAATGCGAGGAAAAGGGCATCACCGCCATCCTCGGCGCAGGCTTTGATCCGGGCGTCGTCAACGCCTATGCCCGCCTTGCCAAGGATGACTATCTCGACAAGGTCACCGATGTCGACATCGTCGACATCAATGCCGGCAGCCACGGCAAGTATTTCGCCACCAACTTCGATCCGGAAATCAACTTCCGCGAATTCACCGGTGTCGTCTACGCCTGGCAGGGCGGCGAATGGACCGTCAACAAGATGTTCGAAATCGGCAAGGACTACGACCTGCCGGTCGTCGGCACCCGCCGCGCCTATCTCTGCGGCCATGACGAAGTGCATTCGCTGGCCAAGAACATGGACGGCGCCGACGTGCGCTTCTGGATGGGCTTTGGCGATCACTACATCAACGTCTTCACCGTCCTGAAGTCCATCGGCCTCCTGTCGGAACAGCCGGTCAAGCTTGCCGACGGTTCCGAAGTCGTGCCGCTCAAGGTCGTCAAGGCCTGCCTCCCCGACCCGTCGTCGCTGGCGCCCGAATACGAAGGCAAGACCTGCATCGGCGATTTCGTGAAGGGTTTGAAGGACGGCAAGGAACGCACGGTGTTCATCTACAACGTCGCCGACCACAAGGAAGCCTATAACGAAGTGGGCAGCCAGGGCATCAGCTACACCGCGGGCGTTCCCCCGGTCGCCGCCGCCATGCTGGTCGCGACAGGCGAATGGGATGTGAAGAAGATGGCAAACGTCGAAGAACTGGCGCCAAAGCCTTTCCTCAACATCCTCAACAAGATCGGCCTGCAGACCTGCATCCGCGACGAAAACGGCGAACGCGAGCTGCATTTCGACTGAGATCGGAACATCAGCCCTTCAAGCATCAAAAAAGCCCGCGAGCGATCGCGGGCTTTTTTCTTTGTAACGATGTGAAAACGAGGCTGCCCTCACCATCCAGGCAAAGTCAGGCCCGTCCACTCAGCGCCAGGACGTCCCGTCGGCGCTCGCGCAGCCATAGGGCGGCGGCACCTCGCCGAACGTCGCATGCAGCTTGTCGCAGCCCCATTTGTTCAACGGTCCCGGCAGACGGCTGTTGATCTCGATACCGACCTCGTCATACGCCGAACTCGTGTTCGACACGTAGCTATACCAGCGCTGCCCGATAAACCCGGTCGCTGCGATGAGAACAACCAAAACAACCAAAATAATTCTGCTCATGAAAATCCCTTACTTTTGAACCCCCTCCGTAAATAGTCAGGCCTGCCACCGCAAGGGTAAGCGCTTGTCTTTTCTAAGGAAAGTGTGACCAGCGGCGGGAAAAGCGAAGGGTGGCTTTAGTGGTTCCTGCTCAGCGCTGCACCGCGGCCCGGTCGAATGCGGTGCGATGGCCATCCGGATCGAACGGCGTCTTGAAGTCAAAAGCGAAGGAAGAGGACCCGTGGTCGTGCAGGTGCTCCAGACGTTCGCAGCCGTCCTGCCAGGTGGGAACATGACCTTCAGAGACCCACCACAAAACGTAAGGTGGCCATGTATGCCGGTCGAACCACTGCCGCGCATTCCGCATCGCCTCGATATGGATGGCCGAGTAGGTAAACGCGTAGAGCGCTGTCAGGTCGCGCCACAGGGAGAGGGTCGCCGGAGCCCAGCCGTCTCCATTGTCTATATGGAAACGCGGAAACACTTGAGGGCCCCAACTCTCAGGCCTCTCCTCGCCCTCGTAACCCGACCGAGCGACAAACCCCTCGCTCGTTTCCGCCGCACGAAAATTGAGGTCGTTCCTGTCGTGAAAACCCTGGTTTACCGGCTCGTCCGCGCGAACCCGGAAATTGTTGAAATTGTAGACGGCCAGGTGATGCATGCGATCCTCGTCTACTTCCCCTTTGATGGCTTGTCTCTTTTCAAGCTACGGGAGCCATCGCCAGGCAACAAGTGGCCTGAAATCGCAGTTCTCGAGACATCAGAGGCCTCAGCCAAGACAACGGTCAGAGCCACCGCGAGGCGGTCGTGCGTCTCTATGCTTTCGGCCCGCGTCCCCGGCCCTGTCGCGGCTCCTTCGGCGGAGCCGCATACCCCGGAGGTTTTGTTTTCACCCAGGCAACGAATGTCCGTATCGCCGGGTCTTCAAGGATCGCCTCGATCGTCGAGAACTTCTTGGCGAGCTGGGCATCCGTCAAATTCACATGGATCTGGTCGTGACAGATCCGGTGCAGGCAAACCGTTTCCTTGCCGCCCTTGCTCTTGGGGACAAGATAATGCTTTTCCTGCTGATCCGCCGGGATCACCCGCTCGCACATCGGACAATACACGGGCTCCGGCGCAGCCTCGTCCCATGAAGCCGGTTCGTCTCTGTTCTTGCGGGCCATCGGTCCATCACCTGTTGAGCGCTGCCGGCCCTGCATCTCCATCTGGCTGGATCGATGCAAAGCCCTTGCCTCCAGCAGATATCGCGTCCCGCAACCCGGAGCAATGCCGTTCGAAACAGACCTTGGACCTGGCATCGCCCAAATCCCGCTGCCCACGCAGACCCGCCATCACCCTCACCCGCCCGAAAACCGTTTTCCCTTTCACCCTCCCGCCCTACATGATGCTCGACGGATGCGCTGTGACGCGCCCGGTCGATCACCCCTGCAGCGAATGACGCCACCCCCATGACCTTTTTCGAAAGCCTGCTCATCCTGATGCTGGTCGCGATCGTGCTGTTGCAGGTGTCGCGGCGGCTCTCCGTGCCCTATCCGTCGATGCTGGCGCTGGCAGGCGTCGCGGTGGCGCTGGTTCCGGGCGCGCCTTACTTCGCGCTCGATCCGGAGATCGCGCTGGCGCTGTTCATTGCGCCGGCCTTGCTTGATGCCGCCTTCGATTTCCCGCTGAATACCGCCAGGCGCTTCTGGTTGCCGCTTGTGGTCTTTGCGCTGGGCGGCGTCGTCGTCACCACGGCGACGGTCGCGGTCGCCGGCTATGTGATGGCCGGCCTGCCGATTGCAGCCGCCATCGTGCTTGGCGCCATCGTCGCGCCGCCGGATGCCGCCGCCTCCACTGCAGTCCTCTCCACCATGTCGGTGCCGCGCACCACCGATGCCATCCTGCGCGGCGAAAGCCTGTTCAACGATGCGGCAGCACTTCTGATCTTCGGGGCGGCCCTTGCCGTCCAGTCGGCCGGCGGGCTTGATCGCGAGGTAACGACCCATCTCGTTCTTGCCGTTCCCGGCGGCATCCTGCTCGGCTGGGTCGCGGCGCTGGTAATCCGCCGCCTGTCGGCCTACGTCACAGGCACGCTTGGTGGCAATCTCCTGCAATTCGTCCAGACCTTCCTTCTGTGGATCCTCGCCGAACATCTGGAACTGTCTGCGGTGCTCGCCATCGTCACCTTCGCCATGACGATCGCCAGCACCAGCGAAAGCCTGTCGTCGGCGCGCATGCGGGTGCAGTCCTATGCGGTCTGGACGGTCGTCGTCTTCGTCCTCAACGTCGTCGCCTTTCTGCTGATGGGCATGCAGGTGCGCGACATCTATGCGGACATGGAGGTCGGCCATTTCGCCGAAGCTCTGTTGTTTTCCGCCGTGATCGTCGCCATCGTCATCGCCACCCGCTTCGCGCTCTGCCTTGCCTATAACCGCATCGAAGCCTGGCGAGCCCGTCGCGACGGACGCGAGGAACCGGCATCGACCAGGCAGGCGATTCTCGCCTCCTGGTGCGGCATGCGCGGCCTCCTCTCGCTTGCCACGGCCTACGCGCTTCCCGCCGATTTCCCGGAACGCGACATGGTCGTGCTCACCGCCTTCGCCGTCGTCATCGCCACGCTCGTCCTGCAGGGCCTGACGCTGTCACCGCTCATCCGCTGGCTCGGCCTCGACCGGCGCCATACCAGCGCGCAGGAACTGTCTGAGATGCGCCGCCGCGTCGTCAAGGCAGGCATCGGCCGCCTCGACGGCGAGACGGGAACAGAAGCCGAAAAACTGCGCGCGAAGCTCACGTTGGAACACCAGGCCTTCGACGACCCGGACCGTGCTGCCTCGATGGACACCTACCGCCGGCTGGTGCTTCTCTTCATCGCCGGACAACGCACCGAACTCGAAAACCTCCGCGCTTCCTACGAGTTGAACGTCGACGAATACAATCTCCTGCTCGAGGAAATCGACTGGCGCGAACTCTCGATCCTCCCCGAAGACGACCGACGGATCGAGGAGATCTGATCAGGGAAAGCGGTGCGGGATCAACGGGCGTTGAACCACCAAAATATCTTGCTCCCGCACCAATCCACAGGCAACGGCGCCGATAGTTTTGCGCCGACAGTCCCCTACGCTCCCGCATTCCTGTGCTCGTCACAGGAACCCAGCCAGCCCAAGTCCTTGGGCTGAAAGAACCGTCGTCGCCCTACCGACGCGTCGGCAAAATTCCTGTGGCAATCACAGGAAAGAGGGGAAAATTGCCTCCCCTCCCATCCCACTCACACCTTCCCGATCACACCCGCGCGCAGAACACATCCAGCGCATCGAGCTTTACGGCACCCGCTTCCAGCTTCGACACAAACCCCGGAAGATCGACCGGCATCACGTCGCCCATCCGCTTGGGCAGCACGAAGTTTTGCGGCTCGCGGGTCAGGTTGAACACGAACAGCAGCTTCTCACCGCCCTTTTCGCGGACGAAGGCGAGCAGGTCCTGGTTGGTCTCGATAAACGTCATGTCGCCGTCGATCAGCGCATGGTGGTTTTTGCGGAAGGCGAAGGTTTCGCGGTAGTGCTGCAGCACCGAATCCGGCATTGCCTCCTGCGCATCCACCGAACGGCTGGCGTGATCGGCCGGAATGGGCAGCCATGTCTTGGCGCCCTCGCTGAAGCCCGCATGGGTCTCGCCCGCTTCCCACACCATCGGCGTGCGGCATCCGTCGCGGCCCTTGAAGGCCGGCCAGAAGCGGATGCCGTAGGGGTCGCGCAGATCCTCGTAAGTCAGTTCCGCTTCGCTCAAGCCCAGCTCCTCGCCCTGGTAGAGGCAGATCGAACCGCGCAGCACCGAAATCAACGTTGCCGACAATTTGGCGACGCGGTCCTGCTCGGACGGATCCTCAGTAAAGCGGGTCACGTGACGCACCACGTCGTGGTTGGAAAACGCCCAGCACACCCAGCCGTTCACCACCGTATCGAGCACGGTCTGCATCACCTTGCGGATATAGGCGGCAGAAAACGCCGGGCCCAGCAGGTCGAACGTGTAGCACATATGCAGCTTGTCGTCGCCGGTCGTATAGAGCGCCAGCGTGTTCAGCGAACGCGGCCCGTCGCCCACTTCGCCCACCGAGGCGCGGTTGTCGTAGCTGTCGAGCAGCGCCCGCAACCGCTTCAGAAAGCCGATATTTTCCGGCTGCGTCTTGTCGTAGAGATGGTTCTGCATCGAATACGGATTGGTATCCGTCTCCATGCCGGCACCGTCGGTGTCGTAGACCATCGGCGGGTTGCTGCGCAGTTGCTTGTCGTGGAAATAGTAGTTGACGGTATCGAGCCTGAAGCCGTCGACGCCGCGGTCGAGCCAGAAGCGCACCGTATCCAGCATCGCATCCTGCACATCGGGATTGTGGAAGTTGAGGTCCGGCTGCGAGATCAGGAAGTTGTGCATGTAGTACTGCTTGCGCACACCGTCCCATTCCCAGCCCGGTCCGCCGAAGATCGACAGCCAGTTGGTCGGAGCCGTGCCGTCGGGCTTGGGGTCGGCCCAGACATACCAGTCGGCCTTGGGATTGGTGCGGCTGGAGCGGCTTTCGATAAACCACGGATGCCGGTCGGATGTATGCGAAATGACCTGGTCGATGATCACCTTGAGGCCGAGGCGATGGGCCTCTGTCATCATCTCGTCGAAATCGGCAAGCGTGCCGAACATTGGGTCGACATTGCAGTAATCGGAAACGTCATAGCCCATGTCGGCCATCGGCGAGGTGAAAAACGGCGACAGCCAGATCGCATCGACGCCGAGCGAAGCTACATGCGGCAGGCGCTGGGTAATCCCCTTGATATCGCCCAGTCCGTCGCCGGTCGTGTCCTGGAAGGATCGCGGATAGATCTGGTAGATCACCGCACCGCGCCACCAGTTGCCGTCAACCTTGCGAGTGGTGTCCCTCGTGGTCTCCAATACCATTCCACAATGCTCCTTCTTGAAAATCGCTCATCCCAACCTTGGTCCCAAACTAGAGCCATGCCACCAAAAGACAACGCGGAAACGAAGCGCGACACGCTCTTGTCATGGCGGACGCTTCAGCTTATTCGAGCGTCAAACCCATGGGAGGGATGACAATTGGGCGGAAAGCTTCTTTCGATCGGCGAATGCATGGTGGAACTGTCGCAGGCGGGTGAAGGCCTGCTGCGCAAGGGCTTCGCCGGCGATACGTTCAACACGGCCTGGTATGTCCGCGCCTGCCTCTCCAAAGACTGGTCGGTGGACTATCTGACCGCAGTCGGCGACGATCCCATGTCGTCGGATATGCTTGGGATGATGGAGAAAGCCGGCATCGGCACCGGCCTCATCCGCCGCATCCCCGGCAAGACGCCCGGCCTCTACCTGATCACCCTCAAAGATGGCGAGCGCACCTTCAGCTACTGGCGCGACAGCGCTGCCGCGCGCAAGCTCGCAGATGACGCCGAGCACCTGCGCTCGGCAATCGAAACCGCCGACATCATCTATTTCTCCGGCATCACGCTCGGCATCCTGGCACCGGAAGCGGTCGAGACGCTTTTATCGGAACTGCGCCGCGCCAAGGCCGCCGGCAAGACGGTCGCCTTCGATCCGAACCTTCGCCCACGCCTGTGGGTGAGCCGGGACATCATGCTGAAGACGATCGAGGATGGCGCAAGAGCCGCCACCATCGTTCTCCCAAGCTTCGACGATGAAGCGACCTATTTCGGCGATGCCACGGTGGCCGATACGATCGCCCGCTACCATGGTCTCGGCGTCACGGATGTCGTGGTCAAGAACGGCGCAGAAGGCGCAACCTTCAGCCTGTCGGGCGTGACCGGTCATGCACCGGCCGTCACCACCGGCAAGGTGGTCGACACGACCAGCGCCGGCGACAGTTTCAACGCCGGCTTCCTGTCGAAGTACTTAAGCGGCGCCGCACCGCACGAAGCCGCAGCCTACGGCGCCGCAGTCGCCGCCACCGTCATCGGCCATCACGGCGCGCTGATCAGTCCGGAGCTTCTGCCCGGCTGAACCACCGCGACCGGATGTGTCGGCTTGAGCTGGCAGATCCCTTTCGGCTCGCCCACCTTCACGCCAGCCTCGCAACCGTGTTGCGCGGCATCCGTCAGCGCGTCGTAGAGATCGAGCGTCTTACCGAGATGGATCGACCCCAGATGCGAAAAATGCTCGTCGTCGAGGAACAGCGAAACGCCGTCATCCACAACCCGGCAGCTTTTTTCGTCGCAGAGATAATCTTCGAGCGACACGACCGGGAACCGCTTCGAAACCTCCGCCATCAGCCGCTCCACGAGGGCATCATGGGCGCGCTGTTCGTCCCGCTCCATCATGCAGGGCGTGTCTGCAACATCCAGCATGGCGCTTCGCACGACACAGCGGCCGATATCGCGACCATCGCGCGGCGGCGGCGCCATGAACACTGGCCGCAGACCGATCGAGCGCAGCCAGTCGGCAGTCGCCTCGACCTCGGCAAGCATCCGGCCGTAATCCGTCCGCATCGCCTGGCCTTGCGCCGTCATCACCCGGCGGTCAGATCTGAGATAGGTCAGGTACTGCGATCCGAGCACGACGGTGCGCAGCGAGGGCGTCTTTGCAATATAGGCCTTTACCGCCTCGTTGTGACGAATGCAGTCGAGCGGCCATGACGCGGAATCGTTGAGCGGGATGGGCGCGATGCCGGTTGGAAACGCGCAGCTGTTCTTGTGAAGCTGCACCAGTCCCTCGCCCTGATCGGACGGCGTATCGTGCATGGACGCCGCCAGCCCGTCGACCAGATGCATCGCCAGCGAATCGCCCCAGACCGCCATTTCCGGGCCCTGACCGATCGTGCAGACATCCGGCCGCACTTCACCGTTGCAGATCTTGCCGATGCCGAGGCTCGGCTCCCCCATGGCTGTAAGCACGGGATCGCGGCCCGGAAAGCCCTGCGCGTTGGTGGTCACGATGCCGAGCACCACCAGCACCGCCGCTAAGGACCCGCTGAGGGAAAACACCAAGCGACGGCCGACCTGCGGCTTCCGGAACGGCTGTTCCACCAGAAAATAGCTTGCGATTGCCAGCGCAAACACGAGCGCCACCAGCAGCCCGTAGGACCAGCCCGGCAGCATATCCATCGAGCGCAGACGGGCAAAGGCGAACACCGGCTGATGCCAGAGATAGAGGCTGTAGCTGATCAGCCCGATCGCCACCAGCGGCCGAAGCGAAAGCAGCCGTCCGGCAAGATTGCCCGGACCGGCAAAGGCGATCACCAGAAGCGTGCCGACGACCGGCGCCAGCGTCACCGGTCCCGGCCATTTCAGCTCGGATGTCAGGAACAGGCAACTGCCGACGATCAGGATAAGGCCAGCAAGCCCCAGGGCCGATCGGGTCCGCTCAGAGTAACGGGTCGGTATGCCGCCGATCGCCAAAAGCGCGCCTGCGGCAAGTTCCCAGAAACGGGTAAAGGGGAGATAGAAATTCGCGACCGGATCGACCCTTGAAACCGGCCATGCCAGAAACAGGCTGATCAGCGCCAAAACCGCCACGATGCGGAAGATCACCTGCCGCGTCTGCTTGCGCACCATCCACAGAAGCACCGGAAACACCAGATAGAACTGCTCTTCCACCGATAGCGACCACGTATGCAGCAGCGGCTTCAGTTCGGTACTGGGCGAAAAATATCCCGTATTGTCCCAAAGCTCGAAGTTGGAAACCATCAGCAGCGAGTGGAACAGGTCCTTGCCGAAATCGTCCAGTTCCGATGGCAGCATCCACAGTGCCGCAAAGGGCAGACAGGCAATGCACACCACAAGCAGCGCCGGCGCGATGCGCCGCACCCGCCGCTCGTAGAAATTGACGATGCTGAAACGGTCTCTCGCCAGGTCGTTGAGAATGATCGCGGTGATCAGGTAGCCGCTGATGACGAAGAACACGTCGACGCCGACAAAGCCACCCGGCATTAACCCGAGACCGGTGTGGAAGAGGATGACGGGAACGACGGCGATCGCGCGCAGCCCATCGATTTCTGGTCTGTACTGCATGCCGGGGCTCTACCAATCCCGGCCGCGGAAGTCCATTGCTGAGGGGTGCTGCGAGCAGCGTTCGGCTTCGACAATCAAACGTTGAGAGCGCGTCTTCATCGCCCTGTTACAATATTTTCCGATGAAGGAACGGAAAACATGGTCGGCAGCCGCGAGTCGGTTCCGGCATGGCAACGGGGCCGGGTCAAACCATGACAAGGATTACCATTGTAACCGACGCCTGGTATCCACAGGTCAATGGCGTCGTACGTTCGATCGAAAATACCAACCGCGAACTGGCATGCATGGGCATCAATGTCTCGATGGTGACGCCGCTGGATTTCTCAAGCATCCCCTGCCCGACCTATCCGGAAATCCGCCTTTCGGTCGCAAGCTTCCGCAGCGTCGCCGCGACCATCGAAGGAACCCAGCCATCCGCCGTGCATATCGCCACGGAAGGCCCGCTCGGACTTGCGGCCCGCCGCTGGTGCCTGAAGAACGGCATGCCGTTCTCCACCAGTTATCACACGCGTTTTCCGGAATATGTGGCCGCCCGCTTTCCGGTGCCGATCCGGCTGCTCAACGGCTTCGTCCGCTGGTTCCACAATGCCGGCAACGGCTGCATGGTGGCGACCGCGAGCCTTGAGCGCGAACTGCACAAGCTCGGCGTGAAAAATCTTCTGCGCTGGAGCCGCGGCATCGATCAGACGGTGTTTCACCCGGTGGCACTCGAGGCAAAGCCGTTCGACCTGCCTCGTCCGATCTTCATGACGGTCGGCCGAGTCGCCGTGGAGAAAAACCTGCCCGCCTTTCTCGATCTCGATCTGCCGGGCTCCAAGGTGGTGATCGGCGACGGACCTGCCCGCGCCGACCTTCAACGGCGCTACCCACATGTGCTTTTCACGGGAATGAAAACGGGAGAAGACCTGGCACGCGCCTACGCCCAGGCCGACGTGTTCGTCTTCCCGTCCAGAACCGATACGTTCGGCAACACCATTCTCGAGGCGCTGGCAAGCGGCGTCCCGGTCGCGGCCTATCCGGTCATGGGTCCGATCGACATCATCGAACAGGGCTCAGGCGCCGGTGCCCTCAACGAAGACCTGCGGCTTGCCTGCCTGGAAGCACTGACGTGTCGGCGCGAGGACGCAAGTCGCCTTGCCCGCCGCTACACCTGGGAAGCCGCCTCGAAACAGTTTCTCGGCAACGTGCTCAAGGTACAGGGAGTCAAGGCGCTGACTGCGCGATAACCGAATATTGCTGCTGTGGCCGGGGTTCTATGCACTAGCCTGCGTGTCGAACCGGCACGTCCCGCTGATGCCTATCCGCGCCAGATGAAATAGCCGATACCACCAGCACCAAGACCCACGGCAGTCAGCAGACCGAGTACGATCATGAAAAACCTCCCAAAAGGCCGCCCAACGCCCTCCACAGCACCGGGTCGACAAGAAGGAGTGGATCATAAAGACGAACCGAATGCAAGCAGAGCGCGAAACACCCGAGCGGTCGCTGCGTTCAGCCCACGTTCAGGCTTATATTTCAACCATTTGGCGAAATCGCTCGTGCTGCTGATGATCGACGTTCTGCACTAAACGCGATCATCGAGCAGGTTTATCGCTTCTTGCGGCGGTTTTCGAACGGGTTCTCGCCCGCCTTGAAGTGAATGCGGATCGGCACACCCGGGATCTGGAAATCGGCGCGCAGGCCGTTGGTCAGATAGCGGATGTAGCTTTCCGGCAGGGCATCGGGACGCGTGCAGGAAATCATGAAGGCCGGCGGGCGGGCCTTGACCTGCGTCATGTACTTGAGCTTCAGGCGACGGCCCGAAACGGCCGGTGGCGGATGCTGCACCTGCGTGCCTTCCAGCCAGCGATTGAGCTTGGCGGTCGAGATGCGCTTGTTCCACACCATGTCGGTGTCGATGATGCTCTGCATCAGCTTGTCGAGCGAATAACCGGTCTGTCCCGAAATCGGCACGGCGCGGATGCCGCGCGCCTGCGGCAGCAGCCGCTCGGTCTTTTCGCGCAGCTCGGCCAGCACCGCCTGCGGTTCTTCGACGAGGTCCCACTTGTTGAAGGCGAGCACGGCGGCGCGTCCTTCGCGCAGCACCAGATCGACCAGCTGCAGGTCCTGCTTTTCAAACGGAATGGTCGCATCGAAAACGATCACGACCGTCTCGGCAAAGCGGATCGACCGCAGCGCGTCGGCGACGGACAGCTTTTCGAGCTTCTCCTGGACGCGCGCCTTTTTGCGCATGCCGGCCGTGTCGAACATCTTGATCGTGCGGCCGCGCCACTCCCAGTCGACGGAAATGCTGTCGCGGGTAATGCCCGCTTCCGGGCCGGTCAGCAGCCTGTCTTCACCCAGAAAGCGATTGATCAGCGTCGACTTGCCGGCATTCGGACGGCCGATAATGGCAACCCGCAGCGGCTTGGTATCGTCATAGGCAGGCTCGAACTCGTCGTCGGCCTCTTCGCCCAGCACGCTGTCGCGCACGTCGATATCCGTCTCGGCCTCGTCGTCATCGCCTTCCGGAAACGCGCGGTCTTCGCCGATTGCCTCGACGATCGCGTCGCGCAGGTCGATCATGCCCTGGCCGTGTTCGGCAGAAATCGGCACCGGCTCGCCGAGACCCAGCGTATAGGCATCGTAGAAGCCGCCGTCGGAACCCTTGGCTTCGGATTTGTTGGCCACCAGCACGACCGGCTTGCCGCTGCGGCGCAAAAGTTCGCCGAACGTCTTGTCGAGCGGCGTCAGGCCGAATTTTGCATCGACCACGAACAGCGTCAGGTCGGCATCCTCGATGGCGAGCTCGGTCTGGGCCCGCATGCGGCCCTCGAGCGTATCGGGACCGACCTCTTCGAGACCGGCCGTATCGATGATGATGAACCGGAGGTCGATCAGCTTGGCATCGCCCGGGCGGCGGTCACGGGTAACGCCCGGCGTGTCATCGACGAGCGCGAGCTTCTTGCCGACCAGCCGGTTGAAGAGCGTGGACTTGCCGACATTCGGGCGTCCTACGATGGCGACGGTGAAGCTCATAGTCGTTCCTTGCTGCCCTGTGGCGAAAAATCAGGGCGCCTTGCCGGATGCGGCGATGTTGTCGAGCATGATCTGGGCGCGGTTGGCAACGTTGCGCGGCGCACTGGCATCCTCGGCGATCCGCTGGAACCAGGTCTTGGCTTCCGCCATGTTGCCGGCCTTGTAGGCGGCAAGACCCAATGCTTCGCGGGCGGAATTGGCAAGCGTCTGGCCCTGGTTGGCCATGGCCTGCGCCTGTGCAGACACCTGATCGTAGGTGCCGGCGTCGATCAGCAGCCATGCGGCGCGCAGTTTTGCGAGATCGCGGATTGCGGCCGGCGCTGAAGTGTCGCCGCCGATCGCTGTAAAGGTGGAGATGGCTGCCCCGGTATCGCCCTTGGCGGCCTGAACCGAGCCTGCACGCATCTTGGCGAGAACCGGATAGGCGCCGGAGCCATCCTTTTCGATCGCGGAGAGTGCCGCCAGCGCTTCGTCGTTCTTGCCCTTCGAGGCAAGATCAAGCGCCGCGATGAACCGGTCACCCGACTGCGACGAACCGTGGTTTTCCCAGTATTCGTACCCGCGCCAGCCGGCCGTGCCGAGGACGACAAGAACGGCAACGCCGATCAGGATACGGCTGTAGCGCTTCCACACATACTGCAACTGGTCGGAACGAAGTTCTTCGTTGACCTCACGGAAAAAGCTGTCGTCGTTCTGCGCCATGATCACTCCGGCCTTGCTGGGGCCCCATCCATCTAAAGAGCGCCTAATAGCTTATTTTGCTAAGGATGTAAGGCCCCTCACGCAATTCTCAAACAAGCTTGTTGATGCAAGGAGCCTTGGTCCCTTCTATCATATCCCAATTCAAAGCTTCGCCTTAATCCGGGCGCAGGGAAATTCGCCTCGATTCTCCCCTTTGGACACAGTACCGGGTTGCCATGCGTTTGCTCTCTTCCTCCATCGCCCTTTGCCTCTGCCTCGCCTCCCCGGCGTTGAGCGCAGACGAGCGGCCGAAACAGTTGCTGATCGTCTCCTTCGATGGCGCCGGTCCCAACCACCTTTGGCAGCGCAGCCGCGATTTCGCGAAAAACAACAACGCCCACTTCACCTACTTCCTGTCCTGCACGCTGCTGATCCCCCGCGCCGAGCGGTCGACCTATCAGGGACCGGGCCACAAGCCCGGCCGCTCCAATATCGGCTTTGCCCAGACGAAAGACGAAGCGCGAGAACGGCTTTCCCATATCTGGCAGGCGCATCAGGAAGGCCACGACATTTCCAGCCACACCTGCGGCCACTTCGACGGCAAGGACTGGTCCGCGGCAGACTGGAGCGCCGAGATGACGACCTTCTCGCGCGTGCTCGGCAATGCCTGGACGGCGGTCGGTGCTGGCGAAAGCGAACCCGACGGCTGGAAGGATTTCGTGGCGAACGACATCCATGGTTTTCGGGCGCCCTATTTCTCCACCAGCGCCGGCATGACCGTCGCCGAGAAAAAAGCGGGCTTCACCTATGATGCAAGCCTTGTCACCAAGGGGCCGATGATGCCGGAAGAGGAGGACGGGCTGATCCGCTTCGGCCTGCCGCTCATTCCCGAAGGCCCGTCGCAGCGACCGATCATCGCCATGGACTACAACCTGTTCATCCGCCATTCCGGCGGCATCGACAATCCCAGCCAGTCGTCCACGTTCGAGGAGCGCGCCTATTCCGCATTCCGCGCCGCCTTCGACCGCGAATACGACGGCGACCGCATTCCTGTTCAGCTCGGCTTTCATTTCGTCGAGATGAACGGCGGCGCCTATTGGCGGGCGATGGAACGGCTGGTCTCGGAAGTCTGCAATAGGGACGATGTCGCCTGCGTCAGCTACAAGCAGGCCATCCCCATGATCGGAGAACGTCGCAAGGCCAAGGCAACGTCCGGCCTGTAGCCGTCTGCTGGACGCCGTTAACCGCGGGCGACGATTCGATTTTCGCAATGCAGCATAGTTCGGTATGACACCCTGATGACAAACCGCCTTCTCGCAAATCCGGCCAGGACCCTGGCCTGGCTGGCGCTCGCCGCGATCGTCTTCGTGACGATCTCGCCGATCGACCTGCGGCCGCACGACCTCCTGCCCGTGGATGTCGACCGGGCGGCGGCCTTCGCCGTGATGGCCTTCCTCTTCGTCGCCGCCTATCCGCGCCAGTGGATTTTTTGCGCAGTTCTGCTCTTGATCGGGGCTGGCGGCATCGAGATGCTGCAGCTCCTGTCGCCCTCGCGCCATGCCCATATGGATGATGCACTGGTCAAGGCCGCAGGCGCCGCCATCGGCTGCCTTGCCGGCTGGGCGCTGAACCAGATGCGGTTCCGCCGCAAAGCTGTCGCCTGAGGCGTCCGAAAAATCCGCTAATGCACGTTATCTCCGTTTGAAACCAACGGATTATCATTTTTCCGAGAACCGCTCGTCCTCACGCAATCGTGCCGGGCGATAATGCTTGCGTCATCGGCGGGGAACCGGGTTCGCGAACCGGCATCACCAACAGGTTCGAAAGAACCGGTTCCGATGATGGCCGTGACGGTTTTCGGCATCCCGAAAATCATCAGAAACGGTCCCGGCAGGCGGAAAGCCTGAACTCCAAAATACCCTTATTGCGCCGCCTGCCCTTCCCCTGAACGAGAAACCGCGCCGGACTAGTCACCCGGCGCGGCCAAAACTGCTGTCTGCTATCTGGAAACGACGATCAGGTCGGCTTGTTCGCCGCCATCTCCCCGCCTTCCGCTTCACGCACCAAGTAATTCCGGTCGATCTCCGGCAGCGGCTCACCATCGATCGCCGCCTCGAAGGCCTTCAGGCGCTTGTGGATCGATAGAAGCTCGATGATCGTGGTCCAGGAATTGACCAGATACTGGAACGAGTTCGACACCTGCCCGAAGGCCGTGGCGATCTGCTGGTAGATACCATAGGTAATCTTGCCGGCGACGATGGTTGGAACCAGCATGAACAGCAGGAAAAGCCCGTCCGCCTGGATGTAGAAATAGCGGGCGACGTTGAAATAGAGGTAATGCCAGTACATGCGGAAATAGTTCTTCCGCACATTCCCGTAGAGTTCTCTGACCGTCGCAGGCTGGGCGCGATCGGCATGGTCCTCGCCGTAGACAAGTTCCTTGCGGTAGGCGGCTTCAACGCGCTGATTGCGGAAATTCAACCCCGGAAGCTTGACGCCGACAGTTGCCAGAAGAACGGTACCAAAGGTTGCCCAGAAGATCGCCAACCAGAACAGCGCATGCGGTATCTGCCCGATAATCGGCAGTTCCGTCACGTAGCTCGACAGTCCGAACAGGATCGGCAGGAAGACGATCAGGGTCATCACGGAATTGATCAGCGTGATGCCAAGGCCTTCCAGCGTCGCGGAGAACCGCATCGTATCTTCCTGGACACGCTGCGATGCGCCTTCGATATGGCGCAACTGCTCCCATTTCGACATGTAGAAGTCGTTCATCGCCGTGCGCCAGCGAAAGATGTAGTGGCTGGTGAAGAAGTCCGTGAGGATCGATACGGCCATGCTGAGGAAAGCCACCTGCGCGAAGATCAGCATCAGACTGTAGAAGTCCCATGCCGTCGTCCCCGGCTTGCCCTGCAGGGCGTTCATCAGCGTATCACCGAAAGGACGGCGCCAGTTGTTGATGACGACGGTCACCTGCACGCCGAAATAGGTGACGGCGACGATCAACAGGGATCCCCACACCGACCAGCCGATCCACGGATTGTAGCGATCGATGAAACTCCATGCGGCGCCGAACAACAGCATGCAGATTGCAAAATAGGCATAGAAAAAGACATTGGACGGCATCAGGAAGAAGGTGAGGTCGTAGGGTTCCACCGCCCCCTCCGGCGCGCCGAAGCCAAGACTGTCGCCGATACCGGCAAAAACAAAATACCAGGCGAGGACAGCGACAAACGCAAAAGCGATCGCCGAAAGGAAAAACAGTTTTGGTCGGGGAAAGAAGGAGTGGAACACGGAGCGCGCGCTTTCCTGAGTTCGATTCTAGGATGATGTCGGGGTGGACGATGTGGCCGGAAACTAAGGCAGTTCCAAGGGAGCGGCAATGGTTCCCCGCCATTGTTACATAAATGTAAGCATCAGCGCTCAGGCGCCTCGACCAGGCACATACCGGATCAGCGGCAATGCCAGCCCGACGCACAACACCAGCACGCCGGCCGCAATCAGCGACGGCAGGGTGAAGCTACCACTTCGCTCGGCTATAAACCCTGCCACCAGCGGCCCGACGATCTGGCCGGTGCCGAAGGCGGCGGTCATGAAGGCAAAGGCGCGGCGCGGGCTTTGCGGCGCAAGCTGGCGCCCGAGCTGCAGCCCGTAAGCGGTAACGACCATGAACGTCGCCCCGAGCAGCAACCCGCCGAACAGCGCACCTGGAACCGCAGGCAGCATCACCGACCCGAGCACGCCGAGCCACAGCAGCGCGATGGCAGCGCAATAGACCGCCCCGAGCCCGAGCCGCTTGACAAAGGGCTGCCAGGCAAACAGCGAAACCGCCGCCGCGCACCCGGTAACGAACCACGCCAGAAACTCGACCACCGACCCGGCATTGCCCATGCGGGCGATCGCGACAAGAAAGGTGGCTGTGATCACGTAACCGAAGCCGAACAGGCCATAGGACAGCGTTATCAGCACGAGCGGACGGTTCCAGACGAGCCTGGGCTCGGCAGGCGCCCGCGTCTCTCCGGCCGGCCGCGGCAATCCGCGCGACACGAGGAGGAAGACAAGGAGCGCGATCGCCGCACCCGCAAACCAGTTGATCCGCCACCCGTGCGCCGCATCACCCGCCACCGTGTTGACGATCAAGGCAAGCGCCGAAGACAGCGCGATGCCGGCGCCCACGCCACCGTAATGCAGCATGCCGACAGTCGGACGGCCCGCCGCATGTGGCAGCACCACGGCCGAGGTGAAGATCATCGAAAACGCACTCGCAAGCCCGGCGAGAAAACGGATCACCACGAAAACCGTGACCGATGTCGAAAGACCCATGGCGGCAAGAAGAACCGCAGTCGCCAGCAATCCTCCGAGCGCCACCTGCCGCTCGCGACCTGACGCCCAGCCATAGGCCGAAAGCACGGCACCGGCCAGATAACCCGCAAAGTTACCGGCTGCAATCGTGCCCGCATCGGCAGCCGAGATCGGAATGCCCGCAATCATCCCCGGCAGCACCGGTGTATAGAAGAACCGCCCGAACCCCATCGCCGCCGCCATCGCAACGCCGCCGGACACGCCGATCATAAGGGGGGTTCGAACCTGAGGCGTAGAGATCTGCAACATGTCGCCTTATCCCAGCGGCGGTTGCGCTGCACAATGCAGAAATTGTCATCGCTGCGATGACGAGCGCTGATGGGTGGTCGGGCAGTCTCAAATTCGGGTCACCTGCAATCCCATTCCCGACACCACAAATCACGACTTCTGTCGCTTTGCTGACACGAATGACGGGCATTATATGAAGGTCGACAGGGGCTCCGGTGATTCGGATGTCCCGGCCGGCGGTCATTTTAGGAAATCTACGCATCGTACCCTTCGAATGCCGTTTCAGGTGTTCGGATCGATTTTGTAGGGATGATGGAGTTTATATTGATGAACCAGGATCTTACCCGTTCGGACGTGATGTCCGACCCTTTGATCTCGCAGCTGCGCGAGGCCGACCAGATCGGCAACGCGGCGTTTGCCCAGTTGCTCGAAAGCGCTGCCCGTCGCCAGACCAGCCTGATGATGGACAAGCTCAATCAGGAGCGCGCCGACGCTTTCTATCGCAGGCTGGATATCGTCTGCAGCAAACACAAGAAAAGCTGATCGGATCGACCCGGCCGACTCTTCGGCCGGTCTGCTGACAGAGCTAGGATAGCCTAGTCTGCCAGCGTCAGGATCAGCGGCCCGTTGCGCGTCACCACGATCGTGTGTTCGAACTGCACGGTCGGCGCCTTGGGTTCACTGTAGAGCGTCCACGGATCGCTCTTGTCGTCGCCGTCTTCGGCCCATTCGCCGCCGAGAGACAGGAACGGCTCGATGGTAAACACCAGCCCCTCCTCCATGATACGGCTTTCCTGCGGATCCGGCCATGTCGGCACTTCACCCGGCTCCTCGTGCAGCGAGCGGCCGATGCCGTGGCTGGAAAGATTGGTAATCAGCGTATAGCGGTTCTTCTTGGCAAACGCCCCGATCGCGTTGCCGATGCCGGCAATCGGCTTTCCCGTCTTCACCTGCTGCAACCCGGTCCACAGCGCCCGCTTGCCGTCGCGGCACAGCTTTTCGACCTCGCGCTTGACCGGCGGCACGCAGAATGACGCGCCGGTATCGCCGTAAAATCCGTCCTTCAGCGCCGAAACGTCGATATTGACGAGATCGCCCTTAGCAATCGCCCGGTCGCCTGGAATACCGTGCGCCACTTCCTCGTTGACGGAAATGCAGGTCGCGCCCGGAAACTGGTAGTCATGCTCGGGTGCAGACTGCGCGCCACTGTCTTCCAGAAGCTTGCGGCCGATCGCATCCAGTTCGCGGGTGGTGATCCCGGGCTCGAGCGCCTTGCCCATCAAATCCACCGCGCGGGCACAGAGCCTGCCGATCTCCTTGAGCTTTGCAAGCTCGTCTTCGTTCGAAATGATCATCCGTCCCGCACGTCCACTCTCTGTAAGGTCGCCGGTTTCGCGCCAACGACCCGGCCCGTCAAATGCTTTTTGTGCTCCCGATCTCTTTTCTGACGATCGGCGCCACTTTCGTGCCGTAGAGTTCAATGCCGCGCATGATCTGATCATGCGGCATCAGGCCGATCGCCATCTGCAGCATGAAACGGCTCATGCCGAACACCGTGTGGGCAGCGATGATCTTTTCCGCCACCAGCTCCGGCTCGCCGACAAAGAGATTGCCGATCGGACCACGGGCCTGGTCGAAATGCGCCCGGTTGGTCGGCCCCCAGCCGCGCTCGCGACCGATCCGGTCCATCACCGAAGCCTGCGGCCCGTAGAACTGCTGGGCAGCGATATCGGTCGTATCGGCGATGAACCCATGGACAGCGATGCTAGTTGGCAGCGCGGCGGCATCATGCCCGGCCCGCGTCGCCGCCTCGCGGTAAAGCTTGAAGAACGGCGCAAAGCGCGGATATTCGCCGCCGATGATGGCAACCGCCAGCGGCAGGCCCATGGCCCCTGCCCGCACCACAGACTGCGGCGTGCCGCCAACCGCGATCCACACCGGCAGCGGCTTCTGCAACGGCCGCGGATAAACGCCGCGGCCATGGATCGGCGCACGCTTCTCGCCCTGCCAGGTCACGATCTCGTTGTCGCGCAGCGCCAGCAGCAGATCGAGCTTTTCCGAAAACAGGTCGTCGTAGTCGCCAAGATCGTAGCCGAACAGCGGGAAGGATTCGATAAACGAGCCGCGCCCGGCCATGATCTCGGCCCGGCCGCCGGAAATCAGATCGACTGTCGCAAATTCCTGAAACACCCGCACCGGATCTTCCGAAGACAGAACCGTGACCGCACTCGTCAGCCTGATGTTTTTGGTGCGCACGGCCGCCGCCGCAAGCACCGTCGCCGGCGACGATATCACATAGTCGGCCCGGTGATGTTCGCCGAGCCCGAACACGTCGAGCCCCACCTGGTCGGCAAGCTCGATCTCTTCCAGAAGGTTCGTCACCCGCCGTGCCGCCTCCCCACCCTTGTTGAGCGCGGTCGGGTCGAGATCACCGAAAGTGTAAAGGCCGAGTTCCATCGTCAGAAGATATCCGGTTGCTGATGCCAGTCACATAGTCACCGGACAGACATCCCGCAAACCGGATTTTCTCGAACGGTTCGTTCGATTGAGTGGATAGGCAAAAAGGAATCCGTTTTCAGACAGTTGGATCCTAGAGCGGATTCACATCGTCAGCCGCACCGTGTTCGGATTCAGGACACGAGCGATAGGGCCCAACAGCTTGAAAGGACTCGGTGAAACCTACATCGTCTTCGCAATCTCTGCCATCTGGTCCGCGACCACGCCCCAACCCTGCTCGAAGCCCAGGTCGCGGTGAGCGATCATGTCTTCTTCGGACCAGTGAACGGAAGTCGCCGTATAGCGTGAGCGTCCGCCGCCGATATCCTCGAACTCGATAATCCCGGTCATGAACGGCTTGGCCGACGGCACCCATCCGGCCGTATAGGCATCGGTGAACACGATCTTTTTGTTCGGCACGACTTCCAGATAGACTCCGGCATTCGGCACCGTTTCGCCTTCCGGCCCCTGCATCAGCACGAAACTCTCGCCGCCGGGACGAAGGTCGGCGCGCGCCTGCGTCACTTTCCAGGGCAGCGGGCAGAACCACTCGCCGAACCGTTCCGGCGTCGTCCAGACCTTGTAGAGTTTCTCGGCCGGCACATCGAACTCGCGGACGATCTGAAGTGCATATGCGGCGTGTGTCATCCGTCTCTCTCCCGTGCGTGTTCAACGTGCTGAGGGCATGAGCCTACAACGAATGCGTCGCAAGGGAAGCGCGAATACGAGGTTTTCGGATCTATCGCAGATAGTGGATATGCGGCCGTCCGTGATGCGACGAGGTTTCCACCCGCGCATAGACCGAAAACACATCGCGCAGCAGCTCCTGCGTGATGATCTCCTCCGGTGTCCCTGATGCAACGATCCTGCCCTGCTGCAGGATGATCAGGCTGTCGCAGAACATCGCCGCATGGTTGAGGTCGTGCAGCGCGATCACGCTTGTCACCGGCAGACCGGCAACCAGCCGCATGAGGCTGATCTGATGCTGGACGTCGAGATGGTTGGTCGGCTCGTCGAGGATCAGTTCCTTTGGCGATTGCGCCAGCGCCCGTGCGATATGCACACGCTGCCGCTCGCCGCCCGACAGGCTCTGCCAGCGGTCGTTGCGCTTTTCCACCATGCCGGAGCGTTCCAGCGCCTCACTCACCGCCTCGTCGTCGGCGATCGACCAGCCCGAAAACATCGACCGGTGCGGAAACCGCCCGAGCTTGACCACGTCGATGACCCGCAGGCTGGAATTGGTCGTCGCATGCTGCTCCACGAACGCCACCCTTTGGGCGATAGACCGACGGCCGATCGTGCCGATATCGCGGCCATCGAGCGTCACTTTGCCCGAATGCGGCGTCTTCAGTCCGGCGATCAGGCGCAAAAGCGAGGTCTTGCCCGATCCGTTCGGCCCGAGAAGCCCGACCATCTTGCCAGGTTCGGCCGCGAAGGACACGCCGTCGAGAATGGTCTTGCGGCCGATCTTCCAGCTGAGATTTTCCGCTCTGATACTCATGACGACTTCTGGAACCGGTAGAGAATGACGGAGAAGAACGGCACGCCGACCAAAGCCGTGACGACGCCGATCGGCAGAACCTGCTGCGGGATCAGCGCCCGCGAGGCGATATCGGCCAGCACCATGAAGATTGCACCGACGATGGCGCAGGCCGGCAGCAGCCGGATATGCAAAGGCCCGACGATGAACCTCGCCGCATGCGGCACGACGAGACCGACAAAGCCGATCGTTCCAACCATCGAGACGATCGTCGCCGTCATGATCGCCGTCAGCGCAAACAGCACGATGCGGGCCCGACCGACATTGACGCCGAGCGAGGCGGCCGCCTCGTCTCCGAAGGCAAACGCGTCGAGCACCCGCGCATAGAACAGGCAGACGATCAGGCACACGCCGACGATGACCGAGACGAGCATGAATTCCGGCCAGCGCACGCCGCCGAAACTGCCGAGCAGCCAGAACATCACGTCACGCGCCTGCTGCGCATTGCCGGATGTGGTAACGATATAGGAGGTTGCCGCGTTGAACAGCTGCGATGCCGCTACGCCCGCAAGAATGGTGCGATCCGCCCCGCCACGCGCGCCGTTCGACAGCAACGCTACGAAAAAGAACGCCGCAAAGGCGCCGGCAAAGGCACCGGCCGAAAGCGACACCGTGCCAGCGCCAAGCCCGAGAATGACGATTGCCACCGCCCCGGTGGAGGCGCCGGCGGAAATGCCGAGCACATAGGGCTCGGCCAGCGGATTGCGCAGCAGCGACTGCATGATGGCGCCAGACAGCGCAAGACCCGCACCGCAGAAGGATGCGACCAGCGCCCGGCTGAGGCGGTAGTCCCAGATGACCGTCTCGTGGATGCGGTTGAGCTCGATCGCGGTCCAGCCCAGCCGGTTGGTGATTGCGGCATAGGTCGTCGAAAGCGGGATCGGCAGGTCGCCGATACCGACGCTCACTCCGACCACGAGACCGATGGCGGCGAGCGACGCCAGCAGCAGGCCGAACAGGACGGCAAGCTGCCGCCCGTTCTGCCGGCCCGTATGCCGGCTTTGCTGCGGGATCGGTCGCTGCGTTTCGCTCACTTCAGGAGACCAAGCGCCTTGAGCTGCGAGGCCACCTGTTCGGCGCCGTAGATCGTGCGGATCGTCGGGTTCATCGCCTGACCGTCCATCACCACCATCGCCTTGTTCTTGACGGCCGCGATCTGGCTGACGGCCGGATCGGTGGTCAGGAACTTGATCTTGGCGTCCGGCTTGTCCAGCTCCCAACGGTTGCGGTCGAGATTGGCGACCACGATCACATCGGGATTGGCAGCGATGATGCTTTCCCATCCAAGCGTCGGCCATTCGGCTTCCGCCGTCACGGCATTCTTGCCGCCCAAGAGATCGGCGATAAAGCCGGAGGCCGCGTTCTTGCCGCCGAGATAGGCATCGGCGGTCGGCGACTGGCTGGAGAACCAGAACAGGTAGGAGAGTGTCTTGCCGTCCTTGGCAACGCTCGAACGAAGGGCTGCCTCACGCGCCTTGAAATCGGCGATGACCGCTTCGCCACGCTCGGAAACGTCGAAGATCTGCGAAAGCTCGGCGATCTCCTTATAGAGCAGGTCCATATTCCAAAGCTGGTCGCGGCTGCCGTATTCGTTCTTCACCTTTTCGGTGGAAAGGCAGGTGCTGGGCGAGATGTAGGTGGGCACGCCGACCTTGTCGAAATCCTCGCGCTTGGCAACCTTGCTCGTCGGGCCGATCAGGCTCGGCAGGGCGGCGGCGGCAAAATCCGGGTTCTGCGCCAGGATGCTTTCAAATGTCGGAAATTCGACGGTGAGCAGCTTCACCTTGGCATTGGCCTCGGCAAGTTCCGGCAGAACCTTGCTCGGCCAGAACGCTGTTCCGACCATCCTGTCCTCGAGCCCGAGCATCAGCAGGATTTCCGCGCTGTTCTGGCCAAGTCCGACGGCCCGTTCCGGGGACTTCTGGAACGTGACGGAAGCGCCACAATTGTCGATCGTCAGCGGGTACTGGGTTGCCGCCTCGGCAAGATCGGCAGTCGCGAGACCAAGAGCGGCGCAAAGGCCGGAGACGGCCAGAAGAGACTTAATCGCTGTCACGAGAGTGGTTCCCTGTTGAAGGACGATGGGCGCACGCGCCCTATATCCACGCCGCCGGATCAAAACAAGATGAATTCAATCATCTTTTGAAGAACAGCCGCCGCGTCACGCTGTCCTACCGACAAAATGCCGCAACGGGGGCTTGTCGGTCTATGATAAATCCCTTAGAGACCGCCGCGGGAGGAGCGAAACACCAACAATTCCGAGGTGGCGATGCCTTCCAAGAACAATAACATTTCGTCCTCCACAAGCGGCATGGCGGTCAGCCGTCGCCAGCTTCTCGGCTCCGCTGCGGGCGGCGCTGCTGCACTTGGCGCGACGACGCTTCCGAGCTGGGCGCAAACCACCTCTCCCGAAAAGACGGTCGACGTTCTCCTCGTCGGCGGCGGCATCATGAGCGCCACGCTCGGCGTTCTCATCTCGCAGCTCGAGCCGACCTGGACGATCGAGTTGATCGAGCGTCTCGATCATGTCGCGATGGAAAGCTCCAACGGCTGGAACAATGCCGGCACCGGCCACTCGGCGCTTGCCGAACTCAACTATTCGCCGATGGACAGCAACGGCAATGTCCAGATCAACCGCGCCATCGAAATCAACGAAGCGTTCCAGGTCACCCGTCAGTTCCTCGCCCACCAGGTGGATGTCGGCGTTCTGAAGGACCCGCGCTCGTTCATCAACTCGACGCCGCACATGAGCTTTGTCTGGGGCGAAGACAACACCGCGTTCCTGGCCAAGCGCTTCGAAGCGCTGAAGGCAAGCCCGCTCTTCTCCGGCATGGAATTCTCGAACGATCACGCCAAGATCGCCGAATGGGTTCCGCTGATGATGGAAGGACGTGACGCGAACCAGAAGCTCGCCGTCACCTGGAGCCCGCTCGGCACCGACGTCGAGTGGGGCGAAATCACCCGCCAGTATGTGGCGCACCTGAAGGCCCAGCAGACGTTCACCCTGCGCACCTCGTCGGAAGTCGACGACATGCAGAAGAACGACGACGGCACCTGGACGGTCAGCTATTCCAACCGTGACACCGGCGCATCCGAAACGGTCCGGGCGAAATTCGTCTTTATCGGTGCCGGCGGCGGCGCATTGCCGCTTCTGCAGATGTCCGGCATTCCGGAAGGCGACGACTATGCCGGCTTCCCGGTCGGTGGCTCGTTCCTCGTCTGCGACAAGCCTGAGATCGTCGAACGCCACCTTGCCAAGGCCTATGGCCAGGCCGAGACCGGCGCTCCGCCGATGTCGGTGCCGCATCTCGACACGCGCGTGCTCGAAGGCAAGCGCCACATCCTGTTCGGCCCCTTCGCCACCTTCTCGACGAAGTACCTCAAGGAAGGCTCGCTGTTCGATCTGCCGGCTTCGGTCACGCTCGACAACATCTGGCCGATGGTCAAGGTCGGCACCGACGAGTTCGCGCTCGTCCAGTATCTCGCCGGCCAGCTGATCATGTCCGACGAAGACCGCTTCGAAGCGCTCAAGGTCTACTTCCCCAATGCCAAGGCCGAGGACTGGCGCCTGTGGCAGGCCGGCCAGCGCGTGCAGATCATCAAGCGCGATCCCGTCAAGGGCGGCGTGCTGAAGCTCGGCACCGAGATCGTCGCAGCCAAGGACGGCTCGATCGCAGCCCTTCTCGGCGCTTCGCCGGGCGCCTCGACCGCAGCCCCGATCATGCTCGACGTTCTGAAGAAGGTGTTCGGCGAAAAGCTGAAGACGCCGGAATGGCAGGAACGCGTCCACACGATCGTTCCGAGCTACGGCCAGAAGCTGAACGACAACCCGGACATGCTTGCCAAGGCATGGGCCGCCACGGAAGCCCGCCTGCAGCTGGCCATCGCCTCACCGGCGGTCAACGCCCAATCCGCGACGACCGCACCCGTCACGCCCGAAGGCGACGTCAAAAAGGTCCCGGATATCGCTTTGTAATCGCGGCGGCCTGGACGGAATGAATGGAGCCGGGTGTCCGCAAGGACGCCCGGCTTTTTCGTGGTGCAATTCGGGCTGACAGCCGCGGAAACGTTTCCTCTTTTCCACGGGCAGTCACCGAACTAGGGTGTGCTGGATAGTTCAACCCGAGGATCCCCCATGGCCGATCTTTCTGCTTATCCGATCACGACCCGCTGGCCCGCCGAAAACCCTCAGATCCTTCAGCTCTACTCGACGCCCACGCCGAATGGCGTGAAGGTTTCGATCATGCTGGAGGAGACGGGCCTGGCTTACGAGCCGCATTTCATCAATATCGGGGCGAACGAGACCTGGGAGCCGGAGTACCTGTCGCTCAACCCGAACGGCAAGATCCCGGCAATCCTCGATCCGAATGGTCCCGGCGGCAAGCCTCTGGCGCTGTTCGAATCGGGTGCGATCCTGATCTATCTTGCCGAAAAGACGGGACAGTTTCTGCCCGCCGACCCGGCCGGCCGTTACGAGGCGATCCAATGGGTGATGTTCCAGATGGGCGGGCTCGGTCCGATGTTCGGCCAGCTCGGATTCTTCCACAAATTCGCCGGCAAGGATTTCGAAGACAAGCGCCCGCGCGACCGCTACGCCAAGGAGAGCGCCCGGCTGATCCGCGTGCTGGAAACCCGGCTCGCCGGTCGCGACTGGGTGATGGGCGACGAATACACGATCGCCGACATTTCCATGCTCGGATGGGTTCGCAACCTGATCGGCTTTTACGGTGCCGGCGACCTCGTCGGCTATGACGAGCTTGTCCATGTGCCGAAATGGCTGGAACGCGGCCTTGCCCGTCCCGCCGTGCAGAGCGGACTGGATATCCCGAAACGCCCCGCCTGACATTGTCAGCATGATGCGCTATCTTCTCGGGATCACCTGAGGAGATCACCATGCCGATGCCGAAACTGCCGCTCGGCGGGTCCTGCCGTTGCGGCGAAATCCGCTTCCGGATCAGCGCAGCGCCGCTGGTCACGATGGCCTGCCACTGCAAGGGTTGCCAGAAGATGAGCGCCAGCGCCTTCTCCTGCTCGGCCGCCATTCCTGCCGATGGTTTCGAGGTCACAGCGGGAAAGCCTGTCATCGGCGGCATGCATGGCGACGACGTCCATCACTACCACTGCTCGCGCTGCAAGAGCTGGCTCTACACGAAGGCGACAGGGATGGACGGGTTCGTCAACATCCGGCCGACCATGCTGGACGATGCCAGCTGGTTTGCGCCCTTCATCGAAACCTTCACTTCCACGAAATTCCCCTGGGCAAACACGGGTGCCACCCACAGCTTCGCGGAATTTCCGCCGATGGACGCTTACGAAGGGCTCGTCAGAGACTACAGGGCGCAGGCCGGGAGCGCCGACCGATAACCCCATCGTGAGTGCATCGTGTTCCCGTTGGTGACGTTGATTAACGCCCTGCTAACCACGACCGACTTGAATGCCGCAGCCGGCCTTAGCTGGCTGCAGCAACGATGGCGGGTTGATGAAAACAAACGGAAAAATTGGAACGCGCGCCAGAAGAGCCTTGCCCGCTCTCCTGGTCCTGATCGCCATCCTGGCACCGGTCGAAACAGGGGGCAGCGTGCCGCAGGCGCAAGCCGCGTTCAACGACGGCTGGAAGAAAGGCCGCTCGACCGGGTTTCCGATCCCCCGCTTTGTGTCGCTGAAATCACGAACGGCGCATATGCGCGTCGGACCCTCGCTGGATCACCCGACATCCTATGTCTATTCCGCCCGCGGCCTGCCGCTTGAGATCATCGAGGAATACGGAAACTGGCGGCGCGTGCGTGACCAGCAGGGCGCGAGCGGCTGGATGTTTGCAGCGCTTCTCTCCGGAAACCGCACCGCCGTGGTCGGCCCCTGGATCAAGGAGACGGTGCCGTTGCGCATCGCGCCCGCATCCGACGGGCGGCCGGTGGCGCAACTGCAAGCCGAGGTGAAACTCGATATCGTCAGGTGCGACGGCCGCTGGTGCCGCGCGCAATTGCAGAACCGACGGCTTGCCGGCTTCGTCAGACAGGCGGACCTGTGGGGCGTCTATCCCGGCGAAACGATCGAGTAAGGCCTCAGCGCACCACGAAACAGGTCATCGACTTCGCCTGCAGCGAGGCGCAGGCGCTGGCGGCAACCTCCCGGCTGGCAAATCCGACAAACCGTGCGCGAAAATACTCGCGGGCGCCGTCCTTGTAACCCTCGACGCTTGGTGCCGCCGGGCCGAACCCGCCTGCGAGAACCGGCAGTGCCCGCTCCAGCATCGCGGTGGCGGCCCTGCGGCTGCCGGCGGCGGCAACCTGGATGCTCCAGCCTGCGGCGTTCGACGCGGCATCCACCTGCGACGCAGCGCTCGACGCATCGGCTACCCGCGCGGAGGGCAAGGGAACCGGCGGTTCGACACCGGTGCGCGACTGGGTTCTGCCGCCGGCAGTGGCAGCGACAGTCCTCTGGCTCGACGATGCCATGCCGGGAGAAATCTGACGGCGCGGCTGTTCGGCGTAGGAGAGGACCTGGCCCGCCGCCGGAGCTCCCGCCTGGCCCCCAGGCTGGACGACGGGACGCTTTTGCGGCTCCGCCGTCGCCACAAGCGCACCGCCTGCCGGCCGCATCGGGTTGGTATACTGATCGAGCAGCGCCGCCATCTGGTCGTCGCGCTTGCGGGCGGACTTGCCGCCCATCACCACGCCAATATAGCGCTTGCCGTTGACGACAACGGCGCTTGCGAGATTGTAGCCGGACGCGTTCACGAAACCGGTCTTGATCCCGTCCATGCCGGGATAGCGGTACATGAGATTGTTGTGGCCGCGGATGGTCCGGCCGCGGAACACGAACGACCGCATCGAAAACAGCTGGTACTCGCTCGGATAGTCGCGGATCAGCGACAAAGCCAGGATCGCCATGTCGCGGGCGGTGGTGATCTGGGCCGGATCCGGCAGGCCCGACGCATTGCGGAACACCGTCTTCGACATGCCGAGCGCCCGGGCTTTTGCCGTCATCATCGTCGCGAACCGTTCTTCCGAACCGCCAAGACGATCGCCGAGCGCCGCCGCCGAGTCGTTGGCGGATCGGATGCCGGTGGCAAGCACCGCCTCGCGCACGGACAGCGTCTCGCCGGGCTTCAGCCCCAGCTTGAACGGGATCTTCGACGCCGCGTTCGGCGTCATGACGATCTGCTCGTCCCAGGTCATCCGGCCGCTCTTGATCGCCTCGAAGGTGAGATAAAGCGTCATCATCTTGGTAAGCGACGCGGGGTGGTTGAGCACGTCGCCATTTTCGGACGCAAGAATCTTGCCCGCGCTCACATCATAGATGAAATGCGCGTAACCTGCCTGCGCATCGGTCCGGCCGGCAGCGACCGCCAAGCATGACACCAGAAAAAACGACAGAACACGCAGCAGCCGAACCATTCTTCACCTTCTCGAATTTGCGGTGCGACCATAGGCGAGCGATACCGGCATGAAAATGGCGCTGCCGAATTTTACCCGGTATGATGTGTCTTTTTATGGGACACCGGTCGGACGGCGACCGAGGCCTGCGCTGATCCAGTCGGAACGGATCGTCGTGCCAAGATGATAAATAAGCAACCTGTCCGTAAGATACTGCTCAAACTGCCGGCAGACGAAAGCGCAAGAAATAAATCCTGACAGATTGTCGATGAATACATCATTCTGCTAAGAACAGTTCCACAAACCGGAGGCGGTTGACGGGATTGGGGCAGCCATTGCAGACCTATAGAAAAAACAACGACGCCGACAGGCCGGCAAGCATAGTCTTGTTTGCCGCAACGCTTTTGAATACGGCCCTTGCTTTCTCCAACAGCCTACTGTTTCCGGTCAATTCGACTATCGCGTCCGTCGCTCAATTAGCGATTACTGCAGCAGCGATTGCTGTTGCTGTCCTGCGGCGGCCGCAGCTTCCGTTGAGCTTCTGGATCGCCTGCGCCTGCCTTGGTGTTTTTGCACTCTTGGCGTCGATCTGGAACGAGCTTAATTCCAAACATTACTACGACCTGATGGTCATCCCGATCTTCATCATCTTCGGAAGTGTCATCAGGCAATTTCCGTTCAAGGCCTTCAAGCTGATCATCGCTGCGGTCGGTGTCATCTGCTTTCTGGATGCGTTCCTGGTCGGCCTCTATACCACGCTGTTCAATCCCCTCTCGTTCTTCCGCAACACCCGCGTCTGGGTCTCCGACCAGCTCGCCAGCGGCTCGGACGAGATGGGGCTTTATCTCGGCGCCAACCGCGGCGGCGGAAGTTTCTTCGGCTTCCTGACCGATCACCGGATCGGTGGACCGTTTCTGGAACCTCTGTCGCTCGGATATTTCGCAGTCGTCGCCTGCATGTTCTTCGCCGTCTGGTTCCGGCACTACCCCTGGCAACGCGCGGGCGCATTTGCCGCCTGCCTGGTCCTGGCACTGCTGGCCGACTCGCGTGTGCCGTCCGCCATGATCATCCTCTTTTTCGGTCTGTCATGTCTCCAGTCGCATATCAGAATGGCATGGTCGGCTTGGGGTCCGGCCATCGTGCTGGTCGCGGCATTTTTCTTCTACATGATGAGTGATGGCCGGCTTGCCGAGTCCGAAACCCCTCGACGCATCGCCATCACATTCGATGTCGTCACCAGTACCAACATCTTCGAGTTGTTCTCGGGCGCCTTGAACGTGAGCCGGTTCGGCGACAGCGGTATCCTCTATCTCGTCTACGCTGCCACACTGCCAGGCATGTTGCTCTGCCTCTACCTCTTTTCAGGCGTCCTGAGTTCGACCCGCCTGACGCCGCCGATCCTGCCACTGATGGCATCGATCTACATCACCACGACGGCGCTGTTCGGCGGCGCGTTTCTCTCGATCAAGACGTCCGCACTTTTGGGAATCATGCTCGGAGCAGCATCGGTCGGCGCAGTTCGTTCCAAGTTGAAAGCACGATCGATGCGGAAACAGCCGGCTCCATTCAGTCAACCCGGCTACAAGCCCGACCTGGGAGCGGTCGATCAACAAGCGACAAATTGACTGGTGCTAGATAAGCAAGAGGGCTGAGGCCAAAATACCCCTTCACCCCTTCGTCAACGTCCGCCTCACCGCGTCCTTCCAGCCCTTGATCTTGGCAACCCGTGTCTTCGGGTCCATCTCCGGCTCAAACCGGCGTTCTCGCGCCCAGCTTTTGGCAAAAGCCTTGCGGTCTGGCCAGACGCCGGCCTTGGAGCCGGCGAGCCAGGCGGCGCCAAGGGCGGTGGTTTCCAGGATCTTGGGGCGATCGACCGGCGCGTCAAGGAGGTCGGAGAGGCGCTGCATCGTCCAGTCGGAAGCAACCATGCCGCCATCGACCCTCAGCACCGTGTCGCCGCTGCGGTTCTTCCAGTCGCGGCACATGGCATCCAAGAGGTCGCGGGTCTGGTAGCAGACGGCTTCGAGTGCCGCGCGGGCAATTTCCGCCGGTCCCGTCGCTCGTGTGAGGCCGAACATGGCGCCGCGCGCCTCCGCATCCCAGTGCGGCGCGCCCATGCCGGTAAAGGCGGGCACCAGATAGACGTCCTGCTGCGGATCCGCCTTTGCGGCAAGATCTCCCGATTTCGACGCCTTGTCGATGACGCCGATTCCGTCGCGCAGCCATTGCACGGCAGCGCCCGCGATAAAGATCGAGCCTTCCAGCGCATAGGTCGTCTCGCCGTCCAGCCGGTAGGCGATGGTGGTGAGCAGCCGGTTTTTCGAAGGCACCATGTCGCGTCCCGTGTTGAGAACGGCGAAACAACCGGTGCCATAGGTGGATTTCATCATGCCCGGTTCGAAACAGGCCTGACCGATCGTTGCCGCCTGCTGATCGCCGGCAACGCCCAGGATCGGGATCTCGGCGCCGAACAGGGATTTTTCCGTCACGCCGAAATCGTCGGCGCAGTCCTTCACCTCGGGCAGCATGGCAGCCGGGATCTTGAGGATATCAAGCAGCGACTGGTCCCAGGCATTGTCGGCGATATTGTAGATCAACGTGCGCGAGGCATTGGTGGCGTCGGTGACGAAACTTTTTCCCCCCGTCAGCCGCCAGATCAGAAACGTATCGATCGTGCCGAAGCAGAGTTCGCCCTTTGCGGCGCGCGCCCTCGCCCCCTTCACATTGGACAGCAGCCAGGAAAGCTTGGTGCCGGAAAAATACGGGTCGAGCAGCAGGCCGGTGCGCTTCGAGAAGGTCTTTTCCAGACCCTCGCGTTTGAGCTTTTCGCAATAGGATGCAGTGCGGCGATCCTGCCAGACGATGGCGTTGTGGATCGGCTTGCCGGTCTGGCGGTCCCACACGACGACGGTCTCGCGCTGGTTGGTGATGCCGATTGCGGCGATCTGCGATGCCTCAAGGCCTGCGGCCTTCAGCGCCTGCTTGACCGTCACGAGCACGCTCTCCCAGATCGCTTCCGGATCGTGCTCCACCCAGCCCGATTTCGGAAAGATCTGCGGAAACTCGGTCTGGCCGACACCGGCGATCTGCATTGTTTCGTCAAACACGATTGACCGTGTCGACGTGGTTCCCTGATCGATCGCCAGGATGTAACCCGCCATGCTGCCCTCCCTCACCATTTGCGCGTTGATCACGGTTTGAGCAGATGCCGCCGTCGCCGTCAAACCGCAACTCCCCGCCATGGAGGCTGGAATCGAGCGGGTGCCGCACCGTTATCCACAGGATCAGCGGCGAAACTGCTAAATTTCGCATTTGCCTTTTTGAGCGAGCGCCCTCTTTTGGACGCACCCATAGCTTTATGCGATCTTTGGACCCCGCAGGGGGACTTGTATCTTCAAAAGGAGCCGGGATGAATCCGACCCCCCCGATGGCGCTGCAGCCTTTCAGGAAATCACTGACGGCCAAGATCTTCATGATCTGCTTTTTGTCCATCCACGTGCCCTTGATCGCCGTGATCGCCTATCTCGCGATCGGTTTCGAAACCCAGCCGCTCACGCTTCTTCTGTTGCTGCTCGGCGCCACGCTGATCGGCACCGTGGCCTGCCTTTCGGGCCTTTGGCTGCTGCTGCGGCCACTTCGCAGCCTGACGCGCGCGGTCAAAACCTATCGCGACGAAGGCCAGCCGGTACGGATGTTTTCCAAAGCCGATGATGAGATCGGCGTGCTCGCGACGGCTGTGACCTCGATGGTCGCCGAAGTCGAAACGCTGATGCAGAAGCTGCGCCACCAGGCGATGACCGACCCTTTGACCGGGCTTGGCAACCGCCGCTGGCTGAGCGAACGCGTTGCGCAGGAACTGGCACGCGCCGAGCGCCAGGCGGAACCGATCTCGGTCATCCTGTTCGACCTCGACAAGTTCAAGACCATCAACGACAGTCACGGACACGATGTCGGCGACCAGGTTCTGGTGGCAGCCGGCGAAATTGCCACCAATTATGTCCGCCCCTACGATCTCGCGGCGCGGATCGGCGGCGAGGAATTTTGCATCGTCTTGCCGAAGACAACCGAGACGGAGGCCGCCGATATCGCCGAGCGGTTGCGCGCAGCACTCGCAAAGACCACCGTCACGCCGCTCGCGCAAGGACGTCTCACCGCAAGCTTCGGCGTCTACCAGGGCGAGGCCGGCGAGAGCTTCGCACAGATGCTGCGGGTGGCCGATACGCTGCTCTATGACGCCAAGCAAGGCGGGCGCAACCGCGTGCGTCAGGCCGCCAGAAACACGGCCGGCAACCCGGCGCGATCCCCGTCTCATGCGCAGGCGACCCATGCCGCAACCGGTGCGGGCAAGCCGGCAAACTGAAGCTTGCTGCAAGGGCAAGGCTGGCGCCTGGCCGTTGCTCGCTCCCCTTCTTTCGGCACTCCTTGGCAATTGCCAGGGCGCAAGGTTTGAGCGTACCTTTCCGGTCGAGGCACCGCTCAAGCGCGGGCGCTTTGGCCTAGGGAGGGTTTTATAAAAATGGCAAGAACCGTCGTCGTCACCGGCTCAACGTCCGGCATCGGTCTCGGCATCGCAAAGGGTTTTGCAGCCGCGGGCGATACGGTCGTGATCAACGGCTTTGGAGAAAAGGACGCAATCGAGGCCGCCTGCCGGATGCTCGACGAGGCGGGTGCCGCAACCGTCCTCTACCACCCGGCCGACATGACCAGGCCCGGCGAGATCGAGGATCTGATCCGGAGCACGGCGAAGACATTCGGAACGGTCGACGTCCTCGTCAACAATGCCGGCATCCAGCATGTGGCAAAGATCGAGGATTTTCCGCCGGAAAAGTGGGACCAGCTGATCGCCATCCTCCTGTCGTCCGCCTTCCACACGATGCGCCACGCGATCCCGCTGATGAAGGCGCAAGGCAAGGGCCGCATCATCAACGTCGCCTCCGCCCACGGCCTCGTCGCCTCGCCGTTCAAATCCGCCTATGTGGCCGCCAAGCACGGCATCATGGGCCTCACCAAAAGCGTGGCGCTCGAAGTGGCGCAATCCGGCATCACCGTCAATGCCATCTGCCCCGGCTTCGTGCTGACGCCGCTGGTCGAAAAACAGATCCCCGCCCAGGCCCGCGAAAAGGGCATCAGCGAAGCGCAGGTGCGAGACGAAGTGCTGCTGCGGCTACAGGCTACGAAGGAATTCGTCGCGGTCGAGGACGTGGCCGCCGCGGCGCTGTACCTCGCGAGCGATGCGGCAAGAAGTATCACGGGGACGCATCTCTCCATCGATGGCGGATGGACGGCGCAGTAGGTTGGGCGTGGGAGGCGATTGGGAGCGAGTGCAACTGAGGAAACGGCACGTCTCCGCTTCCCTCATTCCGTCTCCCTGCGCGTGCTCTCCGTGGCCGCGCGTTGTCCTCCCCACGACCCTCATCCCTGTGCTTGTCACAGGGATCGAGTCACGCGAAGTCTTTCGCGTTGAAAGGCTCTTCCGCGTCGCGGACGCGACGCTGCTGGATTCCTGTGACAAGCACAGGAATGAGGAGAGTTGGGCGGGTGTTGCAACGGAGACGCTAGGTAGTCGCTGCGGCAGAAAGATCCGGACAACGGTCTCGGCTGAAAGGTTGCCTCCCGCGTCCCCGCCAAAAATATCTCCATCGACGGCGACCGCACTGCGCAGTAGACTTGCACGAAGCAAGCGATGTGGGTGACGGCGCCCACCCCCGTTTCCCTCATTCCTGTGCTCGTCACAGGAATCCAGTCACGCGCAGTTTTTCGCGTGGAAAAAGCCCTCCCGCGTCGCGGACGCGACGCTGCTGGATTCCTGTGACGAGCACAGGAATGAGGAGAGTTGGGCGGGTGTCGCGGCGGAGACGTCGGGGCGTCGCGGCAGAGACTTTGAGCGGATGCCTCGGCATCCGCGCCAATGAAATTGACAGCAGAAGCCGGGAACGGCGGACGAAGGAGACAGATGAGTTCAGCGATCCGCTTCATTCTCAACACGGAAGAGTTGAGCCTTGGAGATTTCGGCCCCACGGAAACGCTTCTCGATTATCTGCGCCTGAAGCGGCGGCTGACGGGGACGAAGGAAGGGTGTGCCGAGGGCGATTGTGGTGCCTGCACGGTGCTGGTGGGGAGGCTGAGCGAACGCGGCCTGATCTATGAAAGCGTCAATGCCTGTATCCGCCTGCTCGGATCGCTGCACGGAACCCATATCGTCACGGTCGAACATCTGGCCGCAAAGGATGGCAAGCTGCATCCGGTGCAGCAGGCGATGGTCGACTGTCATGGCTCGCAATGCGGCTTCTGCACGCCGGGTTTCGTGATGTCGCTTTATGGGCTCTGGCTTTCCAACGAACAGCCGTCGCGCCAGGACATCGAAAGCGCCTTGCAGGGCAATCTCTGTCGCTGCACCGGTTACGAGCCGATCGTGAAGGCGGCCGAACAGGTGGCGGAAAGCCGCCCGAGCGCGCTGTTTGATCCCCTGGAACGCGACCGCACCGAAATCATGGGCAAGCTTTTCTCGATGCAGTCGGCGACCGACACGATCGTCGTCGAGAAAGACGGCGCCCGTTCGATCGTTCCGGCCTCGGTCGAGACCTTTGCTGAAGCCTTTTCCGAAAACCCTGATGCAACGGTCGTGGCCGGTGCCACCGACGTCGGACTGTGGGTGACGAAGCAGCTGCGGTTGCTCGATCCTGTCATCTTCATCAACCACCTCAGCGAACTCAAGGCGATTACCATCGAGGATGGAGGCGTCTCCATCGGCGCCGGCGTCAGTTATGCGGATGCGCAAGGCGTGCTCGATGCGGTCGTTCCTGCTTTCGGCCGGCTGATCGACCGGATCGGCGGCAGCCAGGTTCGCAACATGGGCACGATCGGCGGCAATATCGCCAACGGATCGCCGATCGGCGACACACCGCCGCCCCTGATCGCGCTGGGCGCCGAACTGACGCTGCGTTCCCATTCCGGTCGCCGCACGATGCCGCTCGAGAATTACTTCATCGCCTATGGCAAGCAGGACCGGCAGCCCGGCGAGTTCGTCGAAAAGATCGTCGTGCCGCGCCCGGCAGAAGACAGCCATTTCGCCGTCTACAAGATTTCCAAGCGCCGCGATGAGGACATTTCGGCGCTGTGCGGCGCGTTTTACCTGATGCTCGATGCGGAAGGGCTGGTCGAGGAGATCCGCATCGCCTTTGGCGGCATGGCGGCGATCCCGAAACGGGCAACCCATGTGGAAGATATGCTGAAGGGACAGCCCTGGAGCTGGGGCGTGGTCTCTGCCGTGCGCGACGCGTTCGATGCGGATTTCCAGCCGCTGATGGACTGGCGGGCGACCGCTGAATACCGCAGCCTGACCGCCAAGAACCTGCTGACGCGGTTCTTTCTGGAGACCGCGGGAGCACCGAGCGAGCTGCACCGGTTCGAGCTGGAGGAAGCATGATGGACAATACAAGCTTTCCGATGAAGCCGGTGATCGACGGCCCGATGCATGTGTCGCTAAAGCATGATTCGGCGCATAAGCATGTGACCGGACAGGCCGAGTATATCGACGATATTCCAGAACCCGCGGGCACGCTGCATGGCGGGCTGGGCCTCGCCGATCGCGCCCATGCACAGATCGTCTCGATCGACCTCGAAGCCGTCAAAGCAGCCCCCGGCGTCGTCTGGGTGATGACGGCAGACGATATTCCGGGCGCCAACGACGTCGGCTCCACCGGCCGCCATGACGAGCCGCTGCTGGCGACCGATCTCGTGCAGTTCCACGGCCAGCCGATCTTTGCGGTGTTTGCAGAAACGCGCGACCAGGCCCGGCGGGCAGCGCTTCTGGCGAAGATCGAGTATAGCGACCTTCCCCACTGGAGCGACATCGCAGGTGCGCGCGACAATGGCGCCCCATTCGTGACCGAACCGATGACGCTGAAGCGTGGCGAGCCGGAGGCCGAGATCGGCAAGCCGCCGCTTCGGGTTCAGGCCTCAATGGAAATCGGCGGCCAGGAGCATTTCTATCTCGAAAGCCACATCGCCTTCGCCACTCCGGGCGAGGACGACGACGTGATCGTTTGGTCCTCCACCCAGCATCCGAGCGAGGTGCAACATATGGTGGCGCATGTGCTGGGCGTGCCGAACCACGCAATCGAAGTCCGCACGCGGCGCATGGGCGGCGGTTTCGGCGGCAAGGAGACCCAGGGCAACCAGTTCGCGGCCCTTGCGGCCGTCGCGGCAAAGAAGCTCAACCGGGCGGTCAAATTCCGGCCGGACCGCGATGAAGACATGTCGATGACCGGGAAGCGCCACGATTTCCGCGTCGATTACGATATCGCCTTCGACGAAGAGGGTCGCATCCATGCGGTCGATGCGACCTATGCGGCGCGCTGCGGCTTTTCCGCCGATCTCTCTGGTCCCGTCACCGACCGGGCGCTGTTTCATGCGGATTCGAGCTATTTCTACCCGCATGTGCACCTGACGTCGCAGCCGTTGAAGACCCACACGGTTTCCAACACGGCCTTTCGCGGGTTCGGCGGGCCGCAGGGCATGCTCGGCGCCGAGCGGATGATCGAGGAAATCGCCTACGCGGTCGGCAAAGACCCGCTCGAGGTGCGCAAGCTCAATTTCTACGGACAGCCCGGCTCCGGCCGCACCACGACCCCCTATCATCAGGAGGTCGAGGACTGCGTCATCGCCCGCATCGTCGACGAACTGGAACAGTCGAGCGACTATCAGGCGCGGCGGCAGGCAATCCTCGAATTCAACGAGCAAAGCCCCGTCATTCGCAAGGGCATCGCGCTGACGCCGGTCAAGTTCGGCATCTCGTTCACGCTGACGGCCTACAACCAGGCGGGCGCGCTCGTGCATGTCTATAACGACGGTTCGATCCACCTGAACCACGGCGGCACCGAGATGGGCCAGGGTCTCTATACCAAGGTGGCGCAGGTGGTGGCCGATGCTTTCCAGGTCGATATTGACCGGGTGAAGATCACCGCGACGACCACTGGCAAGGTGCCGAACACATCCGCGACCGCCGCCTCTTCCGGCTCCGATCTCAACGGCATGGCCGCCTACGATGCCTGCCGCCAGATCAAGGAGCGGCTGGTGGATTTCGCCTGCCGGCAGTGGAAGGTGGAAAAGTCGGAAGTGGAATTCCTGCCCAACCGCATCCGCATCGGCGGCGACACCGTGCCCTTCGATACATTCGTGAAGGCCGCCTATTACGACCGTGTGCAGCTTTCCGCCGCAGGTTTCTACAAGACACCGAAGATCCATTGGGACCGGGCGGCCGGAAAGGGCCATCCGTTCTACTATTTCGCCTATGGCGCCTGCGTGTCGGAAGTCTCGATCGACACGCTGACCGGCGAATACATGATGGATCGCACCGACATTCTCCATGATGTCGGCAAATCGCTCAATCCGGCGATCGATATCGGCCAGATCGAAGGCGCCTTCGTGCAGGGCATGGGGTGGCTGACGACCGAAGAACTGTGGTGGGACGCCAAGGGTCGCCTCAGAACGCACGCGCCCTCCACCTACAAGATCCCGCTCGCCTCAGACCGGCCGAAGATTTTCAACGTGCAGCTGGCGGAATGGTCGGAAAACGCCGAACCGACCGTCGGCCGCTCGAAAGCCGTCGGCGAACCGCCGTTCATGCTGGCGATCTCGGTTCTCGAAGCGATCTCGATGGCGGTGGCAAGCGTTGCCGACTACACCGCCTGCCCGAGGCTCGACGCGCCCGCGACGCCGGAAAGGGTGCTGATGGCAGTCGAGCGGATGAAGGCGTTGGGGTGAGCCGCGATGCTGCAGCCGCATGAGCCCCAACCATGACCCTGCCGCTTGCCGCGTTTCTCGCCGCCAACCCCGCATCGATCCTCGTCGAGATCACTGAGGCAAAGGGTTCGACGCCGCGTGAGCAAGGTACGTTCATGCTGGTGAGCAGCAGTGCGATCTGGGGCACGATCGGCGGCGGCCAGTTCGAATATATGGCGATCGACAATGCGCGTGCCATCCTGGCAGGCTCGGGCGCAGCGGTGATGGATATTCCGCTGGGGCCTGAGATCGGCCAGTGCTGCGGCGGTCGCACGAAACTCGTGTTTACTGTCGTGACGCCTGAAGTCGCTACGGATCTGCAAACCCGTATCCGCTTCGAAGAGGACACGCGCCCCGAAATCTACCTGTTCGGCTGCGGCCATGTGGGTCTGGCGCTGGCACGCGCTCTCGCGCCCCTGCCCTTTGCCGTGACCGTCATCGAGACACGCGCCGAGGCGCTGGAGGGACTGCCGCTAGAAGTGTCCGCAAGGCTGACCGCCATGCCGGAAGCACATGTGGCGGAGATTGCGCCGGGTGGCGCGGCTGTCATCCTCACCCACGACCATGCGCTGGACTTCCTCATCGCCGAACGAGCGCTTTCGCGCGGAGACCTCGCCTATGTCGGCATGATCGGCTCGGCCACAAAGCGCGCGACATTTGCAAACTGGCTGCAGCGGCAGACGGAGAACCGCGACACGAGTTCGGCGATGATATCTAGGCTGACGCTGCCGGTCGGCAGTTTTTCGGCTGATGGCAGCGTCAAGGACAAGCGCCCGGCCGTGATCGCAGCGCTCGTGGCCGCCGAACTGTTGCACCGCGTCCCCGCCGGGCACCCGGTCGAAGAGGGTGTGCCCGCGCGTTCTTCGGTCTGACACGCGCCTCACGGAAAGCGCTGGTAGCGATCCACCTCGGCCCACGCCTCGGAACGGAAGCGACGCTTGACGGTGCTGGGCGAGATCCTCTCGTCGAGCAGACCGAAGGCCCGCAGTTCGTCCTCGCTGACATTCTCCACGTCGCACCGCCGGCGGGCGCCTGCGATCATCGATGTCAAAAAACCCACGCTTGATTTCAGGCGCAGAAATGCAGCGCGCAAACCACTGAACATGGCCGCTTCTCCCTTGTTGAGTCATCACTGATTTGATGTTTGTGCTTGGAAGATGCGCGCAAAAATGCTCCGTTTCCAATGGAACATCCGTCTGTATGGATGAAGAGGGCTTATCCATGAAAATGTCGACGAACTTTCCGCTGAACGCTCTTCGCGTCTTCGAAGCGGCAGCGCGGCACCTGAGTTTCACCAGGGCCGGCGAAGAGCTGGGCATGACGCAGACGGCGGTGAGCTATCAGATCAAGCTTCTCGAGGAGACGCTCGGCGACCAGCTGTTCCTGCGCCGGCCGCGACAGGTGTTGCTGACGACCGCCGGCGAACGGCTGGCACCAAAAATATCGGAAGCGTTCCGCATCATGGACGAGGCTGTGGCGGGAACGAAGGAACTGTCAGAGAGCACGCTGGTCATCCACACGACCGCAACATTCGCATACCGGTGGCTCGCCCCTCATCTCGGCACATTCCAGATGCAGAATCCCGACATCGCGGTGCGGCTCGAAACCTCGCAGACCGTGGTGGACTTCACTCGGACCGAAGCCGACGTGGCGATCCGCAGCGGCACCGGCCACTGGCCGGGACTGACCTCGCATTTCCTGATGAAGAGCGATTTTACGCCGATGCTGAGCCCGGTGCTGGCCGAAACGATCGGCGGCGTTCGCGAGCCGGCCGACATCCTGAAGCTGCGGATCATCGACGCGGGCGATGTCTGGTGGCGGCTGTGGCTTGCCGCGGCCGGTATTCCCGATGCGGATCTCGGGGGACGACCGAACAGCCGTTTCGGGGCACAGGCTTTCGAGGCGGCGGCCGCGATCGCCGGCCAGGGCGTGGCGATCCTGAAGCCCGAGTTCTACGCCGACGACGTCGCGCTCGGACGACTGATCCAGCCGTTCGAACTCAGGGCCTCGGACGGCAACGACTATTGGTTCGCCTATCAGGAGACGCGGCGGCATTCGAAGAAGATCCGCGCCTTCCGTGATTTCATGCGCCTCATGATGCCGAGTTTCCGAGACTGATCATGCTGGTCGTTCAAAAGCCCATCTCGGGCGCGTAGAAACAGCGCAGCGTGTCTTCCGTCGGATAGAGACAGATGTGATATTCGGAATCGGTGCTGCGACGGGCCTCGCTCTGCGGCAGCTGGAAATCATGGGTGCGGGTGACCAGACGGTGGTCACCGGGCTTCAGGATGATTTCGTAACCGCCGCTTGTGATCCTGACATTCCTGGTCGGGATCCTCTGGCAGTCGCCGGTATGATTGTTGCCGTTGCAGCAGTAGGACTCGTATTTGATGCCGCTCACGGCCTCGTGCGCCCGCCCCTGTGGAATGGGAATGCCGCACGTGGATACACCGGATACAAACGCAATCACCGCGCCCGTTGGAAGGCACCGCCTGCTCGGCGTCATGTCGCTATGCATAAGCCTGTTCTCCGTTGATGAATGTCATCTCCGGCGACGCGCTCAACGCAATACCCGGCACCGCCGGAGGACTTGCAAAGCTTACAATACGCGAGTCGGCTGGTGCCGCTAAACAAAATAGTGCGGCGCACAACTTACGTATTAGATTTTTCTTAAGGAAACGACACTCAGGCAGGTATTCAGAGGTGCGAGACCATCCGGTGCAGCTGGGCGGCGATCTTGGCGGCATCGTAGGGCTTGCTGTAGAACACGCTGCGGGCCGGCATATCGTCCTTGCCGAGCTTCACATGGCCGGACACGATGATGATCTCGATCGGCGGCCAGCGGTCGCGCACCATGGCGGCCAGCCGCATTCCGTTCATGCTGCCCGGCATATCGATGTCGGTAAAGACGATGCGGATATCCTTACGGTCCTGGAGAATTTCGACTGCCTGATCGGCACTTCGAGCCTCGACGGCTTCGAAACCGGCTTCTTCTACGAGGTCCGTCGCCATCATCAAGAGCAGCGGTTCGTCCTCAACTACGAGTACGACGTGCCTTGAAGGCGGGGTAAGTGATCCCATTCAGATATCTGCCTGCTGGAGCTGAGGGAGAGACGCGTGCATCTGGGCGACGAAGCCCGATGGTTCATAACGAACGTTAACGCCGCCTGTTCCGGCCAGTCCCATACGAATAAGTTTCGATCCAAACCCATTGGCCTGCGGTTCGGCAACCTGGGGCCCGCCGCTTTCCTGCCAGCTGAAGTTGAACGACGAAAGATCGCCCTCGCCTTCCACGTGCCAGTTAATGGCAACGCGGCCTGTCGTGTTGGAGAGACTGCCATACTTGATCGCGTTGGTGGCGAGCTCGTGCAGCACGAGCGACAGCGACAGCGTACCCTTGGGTCCAAGCATGATCGGGTCGCCGACAATGTCGATCCGCTCGCGCACGGAGAGACGGTCAAGCGTCTTTTCAACGACGTTGGAAACCGGGGCACTGCTCCAGTTGCGCTCGAGAAGGATTTCGTGCGCGGTGCTCAGCGCATGCAGGCGACGCTCGAAAGCATCCACGTGGTTGCGTTCCTTGACCGGACGCAGGGTCTGGGAGGCGATGGCCTGCACCATGGCAAGCGTGTTTTTCAGACGGTGCCCGAGCTCACGCTGCAGGACCATCTGTTCGGCCTCGGCATGCACGCGGGCAATCGCGGCCTGGATGCGATCGCCAAAGCTGCGCAGGAAAGCCAGTTCTTCGGTGCTCCACGCATAGGGATGTGTGTGATGGGCGAACACGACCAGATTGAAACGCCCCTGATCCATGATCGGCACATTGACGAGGACGCGGATATCGAGATCCAGCAGTGCCTGCGCATTGTCGCGGGTTCTCGGGTCCTGCGTGACATCGGGGATGACGACGGGGTTGCCAAGCCTCAGATCGTTGATGAACGAGCCGTATTCACGGAAGTGATGCCGGCCGGAAAGAGACACGACACCGGGCGCCGTCCATTCCGGCTGCATCAGCACCGTCTCGTCAGCAAGGTTGACGATGCCGAAACCGGCGCGGGTGGCATCCAGTGCCTTGGCCATCAGGTCGGCCGCCGCCATCGCCATGGACTCTGTGTCGGTCAGATGATTGAGACGGTCGCCGAGATCGAGCAGAGCCTGGACGCGGGCGGCCGCCCGCTTGATGACTGTGACGTCCTTCACCGCACCGATCATCTTGATCGGCCGTCCGCTCTCGTCGTGAACGAAACTGGCGGTGCGCGAAATCCAGCGGATTCCGACATCCGTGTTGATGCGATACTCGACGTCGAGCGAATCCGTGGCCTCCCGACGGCCGAGGTCGCTCGACTGCAAGCCCCGGTCGCTCTCCACGACCATTCCCTCAAACAGGGAGGACGGATAGATTGGTGCGACGGGCAGATGGAAGATGCGGCAAAAGGCCGGCGACGTCTTGGCCTGACCGGTCTCGATATCCACTTCGAACGTGCCGACGCCGCCAGCCTCCTGGGCCGCCAGCGTCTCGTTTGCAGCGGCCCGCATATGCGATGTCAGGCTCTTCTGCCGGCGAAACAGATCGTCCTTGCGCTGCGACAGCCGGCGCGCTTCAAACAGCGCAATCACCTGGCCTGCAAGCGCGCGCAGTCCTTCGCGTTGTTCGTTGTCGAGACCGTGCGGCCGCGGCACACTGTCGATGACGCAGACGCTGCCGATGGTGATATTGTCGGGTGTGATCAGCGGTGCGCCCGCGTAAAAGCGGATGAATGGCTCGCCGGTCACCAGCGTGTTGTAGCACGTGCGCGGATCGTCCTTGAGATCGGGAATGATCAGAAGATCGGAACTGGCGAGCGCATGGCGGCAGACCGACTGGGAGAGCGGCGTTTCAGACGGGCTGAACCCGACACGCGCCTTGAACCACTGGCGTTCCGCATCGACAAGACTGATCAGCGCCACCGGCGCCTTGCAAAGCGCGGTGGCGATCTGGACGATCCCGTCGAACTCCGGTTCAGACGGAGAATCCATGATGTCGTAGGCTTCGAGGGCCTCGAGACGATCGAGAAGGGCGGCGTGTTCGTCGAGATCGGCGATGAGCAAGGGAAACTCTGAAAATTGCAATTGACGCTAAGATAGGGCGCAAAAATGATTTGTCACCACTGCACGGTCACTGCTGCTGCTCAACCGCGTATACCGCGGGTTGAAACAAATTGCCTAACTGATCATTCATAAGTAACAGCTAAGAAATACGCAGACAGAGACTCACATTCTGGGACATCATGGCCTTGAACGACGACGCGACGCTGCGGCAGATGGCCGGGCTGATGGAAGTTGCAGGCGTCCTGATCGCAGTGTTCGATCAGGACGACAGGCTACGTTTCGCCAATCGTGCGTTCCGGGACGCCTGGTGCCTCGACGAGACCGATAGTCCGCTCTGGTCGGAGATGATGCGCCGCAATTTCCT